>Ga0210044_10004372_pt1 | contig 19731 bp, 19 predicted proteins | sample CryGey13umfilter_2_FD_183959 | JGI IMG/M metagenome (GOLD analysis project Ga0210044, IMG submission 183959) | Groundwater microbial communities from aquifer in Utah, USA - Crystal Geyser 4/9/14 3 um filter (SPAdes) (version 2) | ecosystem: Environmental > Aquatic > Deep subsurface >... | reverse complement strand
CCGAGGATTACTATTTCACAGAATAATTGAACAAGCTATGTGTCGAAAACCAATATTGTCTCTAGATGTACTTAAAAACAAGATTTAAAAAGTGTTTGATTTAAGTGGCAAGAAGTAAATACCCTAGAAAGTTAATTCATTTATCCTTTGAGGGCTGTCGTAAGGGCAACCGTTGAGAGCATGATCGTTAAGTGTATCTTTTATCATGAGACTATCTCGGTGTTAAAATATTCTGTTTCAAAAAAGAGCGCATGTTCAAAAACTCCGTACCGGTCTTTGTACTGTGTCAATTTATCCTCAATGATTCGAAACGGTGTCTGCTTTGCGTTTGAAATTACCGCACCGTTTATAAGTGCATAGATTCGGTTGTAAACTTTTAAAGACTGATCTTCTTGAATTAAACTCTGGTAAATGATGGAGATTTTGAATTTAGATTTAACCATTGATCTCGATAATCCGTTACCATTGTTCTTGCCGTACTCATAAATTGAACTGTCATAGGTCAACAGTACGCTTCCGGCTGTGATTAAACTTTCATCAACCGTCATGCTGCTGTCTAAATAAGGATAAAGAAATTGTTCTTCTTTGAGGATTGCAGATAAAAAGTTTTTTAATACTTCGGGATTAATCATAGTTGAAAATCTCCTTTTCATCTGTTGCAGTAAGGCATATCTCAGAATCAAATGATTGAGGTAAAGAGAAGGTATCAAGCTTCTGTTGATTTATGAGCAGAAGTATTTCTCGATGTTTAGAACAAGCATCTTTAATAGAATCGGGAATAGGTAAAACCCCTTTGCGCTTATAAATAAACTCATCGGTAAAATCATTCACCATGTTCTGCACCAAAATATCATCCAGATCAGGATTTGAAATATAGAGAGCGACCTCAGCCTCAGCTTGTCTTAAACATTGAGTCAAACGCAAGGAACATACATCTGATTCATTAGTAAAATCAATAAGGCTGGTCGCTCGTCTTTCGTCATTCAAAAGATTTACGATCAAGTCAACCGAATAATATTTAAAAAATCCCGATATAGTCTGCAAGATAAATCACCACTTAGACTAATAAGATTCTGATTGCTTGGTCTGCCGCGGTAGCTTCATCCAAAGCATAGCCATTGATTGCACCGGCAACTTGAGTTATTGCTTTCCCGGCTGCATTGGAAGAGATTTCTGCGCCGACACTAACGGCAGCGCCGGAAGTAACCAAAGCAATTCCGGAAATTATAACAGGACATTGTTCGCCGGGGTCAGTATCAACTTCTGAAACTCCTAATGATTTAGCATCTGCGCCGCAAACAGCGCCGGTTAATCCGACAAACAATTTTGGAGTAATAGCTGCTAAGGCAGTGATAGAGTAAACGCCTAAAGGCAAATAAGTTTTCATTTTATTTATTCCTCTTAAACTTTGATTTTGTGATTAAATTTGAATTATCTTGAACTAAAGGAACAAATGAGCGAAATAGCATTAACGTTTCTTCCAAAGCAAAGTGAATTGTTTGATGATCCGGCAAAGTTCAAAGTAATTGCCAAAGGCAGGCGGTTTGGTCTAACGAGAGGAATGGCGTTACATGTAATCGAAAAATGCATTGATGATGAATCTCCTATTCTTTGGGTTGATACGGTTAATTCAAATATCGAAAGATATTTTGACCGTTATTTTATGCCGGTGTTAAAGAATCTTGATAGAGGGACGTGGAATTACAACCGGCAAAAGAATGAACTAAAAATCTATAATTCGATTGTAGATTTCCGTAGTGCTGAATCTCCCGAAAACATTGAGGGATTTGGATATAAAATAATTATCATCAATGAAGCCGGAATAGTTTTGAAGAATCGCCGGTTGTGGGAAGAATCTATCCGTCCGATGGTTTTAGATTTTAGCGCAAGTGTTTTGATCGGGGGTACGCCCAAAGGGAAAAAACATAAAGGATGCCCTCATTTATTTTATGAATTGTTTGAAAGAGGGAAGTCTGATGGCATTCGTTGGAAGTCTTTTAATTATTCGACTTACGATAATCCTTTGCTTAAAAGAGTTGACATAGATGAAATGATTTAAGAAGTCTCTCCGGCTTTAAGAGATCAAGAAATTTATGGAAAATTTATTGATACTTTTTCAAAAGGAATTATCCGTAAAGAATGGCTGCAGCATTATTATGATTTTAATTTTCGTGAAAAAAGTATTACAAGATTTATTCAATCGTGGGATACTGCATTCAAAGCGAATGAAGAAAATGATTTCTCCTGCTGTCAAACTTATGCGCTTGTACAAAACGAAATATTATTGGTGCATCAATGGATAGGGAAAGTAGAATTCCCGGAATTGAAAAAGAAATTCATAGAATTATTTTATGCCTTCCCGGGATTAGAAAAAGTTTTAATCGAAGACAAAGCTTCCGGTCAATCGCTTATTCAAGAAATGGAAAGAGAAACAACCATTCCGATTGAAAGAATAAAAGTTGATTCTGATAAGCTATCAAGGGTACACGCGATTACTCCATTACTTGAACAGGGCAAAGTAAAAGTAAATCCTAAATTAGAATTTATGGAAGAATTAATTAATCAAGCTGAGGAATTTCCTAACGCTTTGCACGATGATTGTATTGATCCTATGAGCCAGGCTTTACAGTATCTTAAAAAATATTTAAATATTAAAACGAATATTGATTTTGTCGCCGTGCCTTTAGACATCAAAGATTTGGCGCAGAGTTTTGCAAAAACATTTATGAATTAATTATAAAAGGTGTATCTAATGGAAACTATGCTCACACAAGAAATCGCTACAAGGAAAAATAATCCCGCTGTCTTTAACTTCATGAATTATCTTCCCGATCCCGATGAAATGCTTTCCAATTACAACAATCCGGTTGCACATTATAAAAAACTGCTCAATGATCCTCACTTATCGGCTGTCGTTATGCAAAGGAAAGCTTTTGTAAAAAGTATGCTTTACGAATTAGAAGAAAAACCTTTGACAAAAGAAATTAATCTGCTGCTCGATGGGTTAAATATTAAAAAGTTAATCAATCAATCCTTAGATGCCATTTATTTTGGTTTTACGATTCATGAAATTGTTTGGGAGTTTCTAAATGGGAAGTATGTACCCAAAAGCATTGAAGAAAAGCCGCAAGATTGGTTTGCTTTTGATATTGAAAATAATTTCAAAATGAAAAATCCAACGAATTATTATAAACTTATCGATCTTCCCGATTATAAGTTTATCCTTAGCCAAAACAATGCAACTTATATGAATCCTTACGGTGAAAAGATTATTAAGAAATGCTATTGGAATGTGAAGTTCAAAGCGCAAGGCTTAGAATATTGGTCTTACTTTGTTGAAAAGTACGGAATGCCTTTTCTTGTTGGTGAATTAGGCTCTGCTGCTTATGATGCTAAGAGCAGTGAATTTCTGGAACAGCTTGTATCAATGAAAAAGAATGGCGTTATGGTAAAAAGGGAAGGGGCTAAATTGGAATTGATTGAATCAGGTTCTAAGTCTGGTTCTATAAGCTCCTATAAAGAATTTATTCAATTTCAAAATGATGAAATTAGCAAAGCTGTCTTAACTGTTTCAACCTCAACAAATGACAAGGGTACAGGAAGTTATGCAAAATCGAAAACAGAAAAAGAAATTATTGAAGTGATTGCTGACGGAGATAAAAGCATTGTAGAAAACTTTATTAACAATCTTATTGAATTTTACTGCGTGCTGAATTTCGGCAAAGTAGATTATCCTAAAATTATGTTCTTCTCGAAAAAAGAAGTTGATAAAGAACTTGCCGATCGGGATAAAGTCTTAACGGATCAAGGAATTAAATTTACAAAAGAGTATTACATGGAAAGCTATAATCTGAAAGAAACAGATTTTGAATTGAAGAATAAGGAAATAGTTAAGTTGAATTAGTTGTATAAAGCAAAACCACAGTTTTACTGACGGCTCAACCATCGCAGTCTTACTTTTCTTTCGGTACACGCGGGAATTTCCATTTACACAAAAGTATTTACACTATCTATTGCCGACTCCAACTCCACTTGGTTCACTGTTTAACGATGGAGGTGGCCTTGAATAATGAAGGGGGAAAAATTTCCTATCGTTAAGATAGACAGAACAACAGCACAAGAGATGCTGCCAATGTTTATTAACTCACCTTACGCAAAACCATAAGAAAAGTTTGTTTTTTAGAATTTCATAGCGATAGAAATTTTGAGATTTTCCAGTTGATTAAAAGCTGCACGGTTTGCAGTGAGATACAATTTTGTCCTCAGTGCTGTTGGATTTATCCCTGACTTCAGACTTAAATATTCCAACTTGAAAAATGAATAGATCGAAGCAAAAATATGATTGCTCTGCGTTCTCACTGTTTTCGTCGGAGACTTGCATAAGTTGACATGCTGCTTTAATGTCTTGTGGTATTCTTCTACTTTCCACCGTTTGTGATAGATTGTTGTAATTTGTTCGTACGTTAATGTTAGATCGCTACTGACCAAATAAAGAACACCTTCACTTCCATCTGCGTTTTTGAAGACTTGCTTGATTACCAAAAGCGGGAAACTGACTCCTTCTAAATAGATTTCTTGTTGCGTGTTCTCTTTCAGTTCGAGTGTACTTACTGTAACATACTTCCCCGATAGTTTATCTTTTTGGCTTAACGCTATTTTTCTGTTTGTCTTTATCGGCATAATAAAATCTTTTTTCAGTTTTTCTTTTACAAGCATCATATTCTCGCTTGACGCATACCAGACATCATTGAGAACATAGTTGAATTTGATATTATTTTTAACACATGCTTTTAGCATCCTCTGATATTTTTCGTTTTTTGTTTCCTCACTAATTCTTTTTTCTTTCTTTGTCTTTTCGTCAACAACAGTTTTTGTCTTGCGCACTAAATCAAACGTTACCGGAATTCTATACCCATTGCTGTAATACATCGCTGAAACAATGTTTACTCCCTTGACCGATATTCCTTGGCTGTGATCAAAATGCCAACAGATAATTTCATTTTCATCTGTACTTGGTTTTTCTTCTATCGTGTCGTCTATTATTATTACCCCTGCTTCACTCTGAATTTCTCTTACGGTTGGTTTGATTAGTCTCCAAAGACCTGCTGGTGTAAAATCTTCTGAACTTAAAAACCTGGTTATTTTATCGTGACTAATTTTCCCTTCCGACATGACCGATAATCCGGTGGCGGTCGTATATGAAAATGAACTCATTAAATAATCGGTGTAAAGTTCTAAGTATTCTTTTTTCATCTCAAGTACCTCTGATTTTTCTCACCAGAAATTTAACACCTTTCTATGGTTTTGCGTAAGGTGAGTTATTAATAAAGGGATATTCTCTAACTATAAAGCTCTTCCTACCAAGGAGGAGCTTTTAACGAAAGCTAAAGCTGAATCTGGTGTAGATAAGTTATCTGACGAAGAGCAAAGAATAATTCTCGGTGATGCGGGTATGTACAGAAACAACAATTACATTGTCCGTGATTACGGAAAATATGTTGTAGGTTTTGGTTTGGGTTTCTTAAAGGAGGACTCGGAAGAAAAGATCACTGATGCAATTGAACGAATCTCTCTCTATAAACTTGGGCATAAACTGGCCACAATAATCCTTGCGGAAGTTTATGACCAGAGAAAATTTACTGACATCGTTATCCCCAAGGAAAAGCTTCTCGAGTATCTCGGGTACTCTACGAAAGGAAAACAGATTTATAAACAGATAGACGATGTAATGTTTTCGTTAATGACATTAAAATATTTTATATATGAATATCGGACGGAGCTCTTTGCCAAGATGAAAAGTCGAGAGCTGGGGTATTTTATTTATAACGTAAAATCTGATTATAAAAATTACACGTTAAGTGTGAACGAGAATTATTTTGATCCAGTTTAAGTTAAAAGTACGAAAGAACCATCGGGACGATAGAAGATAAAATTATTTCAATATATGTCAGGGAATAACTACAAGAGATATTCAGATTCGCCTCGCAGAACTTTACGGTTTAGATGGATGGATACGTACTTATTTGTTATTGAAAACACTCAATGCAAATTCAAAAACAGATTTCTGGCCGGGTAAAATTGTAATATCTTTCTTAAATTCTTCTCTGTTAAAAGCGTTGGTAATAAATTGCAACGGCTCGAGAGCAATTGATCTTCTTTGACGTTCTGCTAACGAATCTCCAGTATATAATAAAGTAACTCCACCTTTCTGAAATAAAGATATTTTTAAACCGTTATCCGGATCATAGATTGAAGAAGTAAAATAACCATTTCCATCTCCCTTAATTTTCCCATAATAATTATCAATTGCTCTACCATTTAGAACTCTTTGATGAGCAGTTAACGAACTTCTAAAATCCAGTGGGGGAAAGTCCTCGATATTTCCATAAGCCAAATTACCAGATAATGGAATATAATCTTGATCTAATAAAATAACTGAATCGGCATCAATAGATAAAACTAAATGTTCAATACCGTTTTCTGAAGTCTTAAAATAAGGATGCCAACCGGTTGCAAAAGGCGCCTTTGACTCTCCGACATTCTCGGCAGCTATCTGTATATGTAATTCAGAATCTTGTAGTTTATATTTAATGGAAATATCAATGGCGAAAGGATAACCTTTGAAAATCCCGGGACGAATTGTTTTTGTTAAGAACCTAACTTCAATAAAACGATTGTTTATTTCAACATTATTGATTTCAAATGGAATTTGTGAAATAAAGCCATGAATCACTTTATCACCGGGAGGAATAGCTTCCAACTGGTAGATGTTTCCATCAAATTTATAAATCCCGTTAGGTATTCTATTAGAAAAGGGAGCCATAATCCAACATCTTGCTCCACCACCAACTTTAAATTCTTCCGGCGAAGCAAAACCATCTAAAACATCAAACAATTTTCCGCTATCTAAAGGCAGCATAAAATTTAAAGCTGTTGCCCCTTGCTGCGCTATGTGGAAATTTGCTCCGCTACTTTCATTAGAAAGTAAGACTGACCGATAACCGCCAAACTTGTTTTCTAAAAATGTATATTTGCTCAAAAGTAAGGATTAAGTGTAAATTTTATTTTGTAAAAACTTCGACGAAATATTTGATTGTATCTTTTAATCCATCAACCAAATTATATTTAGGTAAATAATTAAGATGTAACTCAGATAATTTTATTGATGCCAGGCTATGTTTTATATCCCCGGGTCTAGCTTTCTCATAAATGATTTTGCTGTTACTTTTTGTCTCAGAGATAATCAATTTTGCAATTTGATTTATCGAGATTGCATCTCCCCTTCCAACGTTAAATACACCCGACTCTTTCTCGTTTGTAATTGCCAGAATATTCGCTTGCACAACATCTTTTACATAAACGAAATCTCTTGTTTGCTCGCCATCGCCATAAATGATAAACGGCTCATCTTTTAATGCTTTGCTAATAAAAATGGGGATTGCAGCAGCATATTGACTTTTGGGATCTTGCCTTGGTCCAAAAACATTAAAATATCGTAATGCCGTTCCCTTAAGATTGTAATTTTCTTCATATACTTGAAGATAATATTCACCATCCAACTTAGTAATTCCATACGGCGATTTGGGTTTGGGCGCCATTGAAATTTCTTTGGGAGATTCGGGATTTTCCCCGTAAACAGCCGCACTGCTGCTATGGATAATTTTCTTTGCTTCATGTTTAACGGCTGCGTCTAAGACATTAAGTAAACCATAAATATTTATGTTAACACATTCCAAAGGTTTTTGAATAGATTCCGGTACAGATATCATCGCAGCAAGATGATGGATATAAGTAACATTCTCTAAAATATCAAATACCGCATCTCTATCTGTAATGCTAACTTCATGAAAGTGAACATTCTTAAAAGATTCAATGTTTTTTATATTTCCACTTCTTAAGTTATCAATAACATGAACTTCAACTTCTTTACTTACCCAATACTCAACAATATGAGAACCAATAAAACCAGCTCCACCGGTTATTACTACTTTGATATTTTTCATAATCTAAATTTATTTTTGTTAAACATACGCAGTCGGGTTTAAGTGGTCAACTTCAAATATATCCCTTGCTAAATAAATCGCAACGCCCAGGGCGCCTGCTTTATTCCCGAGTTTTGAAATAACGAATCGTACATTTTTATTTAATTGAACCAATGAATGTTTCATCGCATTACTTTTAATAGTTTCTACTAAAAAAGGAGCGGCGCTGGAAACTCCACCGCCAAGAATAATAAGCGAAGGATTAAATAAATTTATTAAGAATGCTATCCCCGCTCCTAAAAACCTTCCAGCTTCTTCAATGATTTCAATCGAAAATAGATCTCCGCTGTTAGCTGCTTCCAAAACCATTCTTGCATCAATTTGCTCAATATCTTTATTATGATTTAACAGCATTGTAGAAGCGCCTTTAGCGATTCTCTCTCTGGCAATACGCGTTATTGACCGGCTGGAAGACACAGTTTCCAGACAACCTTTTTTGCCGCAATAACAAAGTTCACCATCAGGGACAACCTGGATATGCCCGAATTCTCCGGCATATCCATCTTCGCCATAATAAACTTTACCATCTAAAATAATTCCTAATCCCAATCCCCAGCCAACATTCACACAAAGCACATTCTTTTCATTTTTAGCCTCACCGAACCATAACTCACCAAGCGCCATAGCTTGTAAATCGTGTTCAATATGAACGGTTTTGTTAAATCTCTCTTCCAACATTTCTTTTGCAGACTTTTCCCCAAAGTTGAAATAAGTTTCACTTAAACCTATTTTGCCTTTAACCATACCGGGAATCGCTATTCCAATACCTAACAATTTATTCCAGCTAACCTTGGCTTCGGAAATAACGCTTTTTATTTCTTTTTCTAATTGTCCGATCAAACTGATATCATTACTCAGCAGTATAGATTTTTTTCTGATATCCATTATTATGTTATGCTCTAAATCCATAATAATGAAGTTGGTAAAAAGCCGTCCGATATCTACGCCTAAAATAAAACCGGCTTTACCGTTAAGTTTTACCAAATACGGAGGTCTTCCAGCCTGAATATTGTCTTTCTTCTTAACCTCAATAACTAAATTTTCCTTAGCCAAAGAGGCAATAATTTTTGAGACAATAGGAAGAGTGATGCCGGTGTTTTTCATCAGGTCAGTTAAGGATAATTGACCATTATCCAGTAAAGCTCTTAATATTAAATTTCTTCTAATCTGATTTTTCTTTCTTACTTTACTCATCGTCTTAAAATTTAAAATTGGGGAAGTGTTCTTCTAAATATTTTTTAACTATTAATATATCATTTTTATTGGTTAAATCGGGGACATGTTCAGCTAATGAGTAGGCAAAGACACTTTTAGGAAATTCATTCGCAAGCATTTTAACAGCTTCAGGAAGTTCTTTTTCTTGTCGAACAGGATGGTAAGGAACTCTTTCTAAAAAAGGTAGAATCATATCATACTGAAGATTAAAGATATTCATACTTACGCCAATAATACCTTGCTTATCCCGTGCTTTTTCAATCTCCTTTTCTGTTGGTTTTTCGATAATATCAACTAAATAGTTCCCTTCATTTTTTATAGTAACTGCAAATTTTACGATACGGTCTATATCAAATTCTAATAAATTTCGGTCATAGTCAACCATTGAATTTTGATGATCTTCCTTTAACATTAACTTCAGAGCCAATTGAGAATAAAGATTATCGCTATTACAAACAGTAAACCTATCTTTTTGCCATTCTTTTTTTGAAAGCAACCCTTGGTATAAAGCATCGGCAGTTCCAATGGGTTTCTGTTTCCCCGATGGAATCTTTTGGACAGCATACGAAATGCTCAAACCATAAAAATCATTTGATGAATCTTTCTCGCCATAGTACTTTTTTATGCTATCATCTTTTTCGCCGATAACAATTAATATTTCTTTATATCCAGATTCTCGTGCGTTGTATAAAAGGTAATCAAGAAAAGGTCTTAAGTTCTGACCAACTCTAATCATTGATTTAGTTTTTTTATTTGAATCATCAATTAAGCGATTATCAACCGTTTCTTTGAACTCGACAGGTTTTTTCATGCGTGAAGAAATTCCACCGGCAAGAATTACTAATTTTCCATCATTCATTGCATAAGCTCCAAAATACTGCTATAAGTCCCCTTATCAGCATAAATAATGTATGCTTTCCCACCTTCTTTTTCAATAGCTCTTTTCACTTCTTCAGTATTTTGCGGTGCATAAGCGAACATACATCCACCGCCACCAGAACCATTTATTTTAGCTCCATAAGCGCCTGCTTTAATAGCCGAATCTATCATTTTATCAATCTTCGGCGTAGAAATTTTGAGTATATCCCGAAGAACGTGTTGATGTTCTGTTAATAACTTCCCAAGTTCTTTGTGGTCAAGAGAAGATTTTACTAATAACTTTTTTGCCTTTCCGGTTATCTCTCTATTTTTTAGAGTCCCTCTGAGAAGCACAAGTTGTTCATCGCTTAGATACTTTGCATAACGGTTCAATTCATCAATATTAATATTCTGTAAAGAAAATTCCGGATGTTTTTTTTGAAGTTCTTTACAAACATTTTGAATTTGATTTTTTACTCTTGCAAGAATGTATTTAGTATCTTTAGGCTCACCGGAATCACCTAACACAAACGCACCAAGGTTTGCATTGATCTTTTCTACTTTGACTTCCGGGTAAGATTCTAAATAAATAATGCCGCCAATAGCCGTAGAATATTGATCCATCATTCCTCCCGGTTCAGCAAACTCAAGAACTTCCGCTTCGTAAGCAAGGTATGCGATTTCTTCGGGGTTTAATTGCTTTTCTTGATCGCTCATTTGAGCTAAAAAATTTACCCAAGCGATAATTAATGCAGATGAGCTTGAAGTTCCCGCATTGATTGGAATTTCACCTTTAACAGTGCAATCAATTCCATTTGAGAAAGTAAACCCTTTTTTGTACAACACGTTTAAAACACTCTTGAGGTAATCCCTTTCCTTGCAGTATTTGATAGGAAAGTTCAAAGCGAATGTTTCTCTGTCATTAATATCAGGTAATTTTATATCAATAATATTATCCCCTCGTTTATTTCCCTCTAAATAAACTCTTAGAGAAATAGCACATGCAATAATGGGAAGACCTAAATAGTCTTGATGTTCTCCGAACAAACAAACTCTTCCAGGAGTAGATATTTTCAATTCTTGAATCATAGTAGTAAATCCATTTCTTAATTAATTAGTAAACCCTTAAAAACCCAAATTTCTTTTTGAGAGGAAAAAACCTGAACGAAAAAAGAAATAATTGGCGAAATAAAATAGCGATAAAAAAAGAGCCAAAAAGATGATGTCCATTTTCTCATCATCATTTTGAAATTAAAGGCCGCAGCTGATAACATAACATTTATCGCATCACCAGTTATCCCTTTGTAAAAATTTCTTTTCATTCTGTGGTCTGTCTTAAGATGTCCAATCACCGGTTCTATTGCAGCCCTTCTGCCGAATTGTTTCTTTAATTTGTTCTGTTTGTATTTTGTCTGTGTTTTATTGCTAAATGGTTTTGGACTTTGAATTATTACTTCATGTTACGCAAGATTGTACTTTGCTTTGCCACGACTTTTAAGTCGTGGTATAAATTGTACCTCAAACTCTGGGCTTTAGCCACAAAACGGCAGTTTTTGTGGCTAAAGCCAATGCTTCTGGTGTTTATTAGTCCACGAGCTGAAGCTCGTGGCTATTCAATTATAACTTTTGCGTAAAGTGAGTTATTACTTCATTTATTTTACTCGTTCCTCTGTATCCTCTATCTGCTGTAGCTGTTTTTATACTCTTTTTTTCTAATAACTTTTCTGCTTGGTCTATTGCCGGCTTTAGTGTATGACCATCGTAGGGATTCCTAAAACTCATTGCTCCTACTATTACTCCCTTGGTTTGTGTTGTTATGATTGATGCTTTATTGCCAAACTCATACTTCTTTGCTTCTTTCCCCTTGGAGATGCATTCTACTTCCGGTTCGTGTAATGAATAGACTTTGTGCTTATCGTCTTTCTTCTGATTTAACACTCTCTTATACAACTCTAATTCTGATTGATACCGTGAATTGGGCTCTAAATTACGTTCCAATTCTCTTACTAATCTTCCTGCTATGGTTTTTACTTTCCTGTCTGCCTTGCGTGCTTTGCCGTGATTCTTTGGATGGTTTCGAAATCTCTGATCTATTGAAAGCTTCTTTAGTGTCCGGCTGTAACTCTGTCGTACCGGTAAGTCTTCTTTCTCTGATATTACTTTACATTTTGTAATGATCTTTCTGTGTAATTTATTATCTGTTGGATAGGTGATGTTTTTTTCTTGTACTGTTGTATCTATGCTTACATCAGGATCAAATCGGTCATCCCCGTTTATCCGAATACTTTCTTTCAATATTAACTCCACCCCCGCCTCGCCTATTCGATTTCGGAAATGAACCAGTTCACTTGCTTCACAAGGAATCTTTGCTACAAACTCACTCTGTCCACAAAGGTATTGATAGTAAACATTCTCAGAGTATTGTTCTACTACGCTTTCATCTGAAATATTACGCAGATGTTTTAATATCAACAGCCCAACCATTAGCCGAATCGGCAAAGCTGGGCGTCCATTATCTGAGCAATAAAGAGGACTGAAAGCATCTTCAAACTGCTGCCAGTTAATTTTTTCTGCCAATATGAATAATGGATGTTTCTGATCTAACGTGTCTTTTAACGAGAAGAACATACTGATTTGTGATTTTTTTTCTCTCTTTTTTATCATAATAATTTGCAAGGTTTTTTATGCACTTTATTTAAATCTTGCATTTTTTGCTAATCTTTTTTCCCCTCTTTTCTCTTTTTTTTCTCTGTTTTATCTGTTTGTCCCACTTTTTAAGGGCTGACTAATTAGTATAGGCGCGCATTAAACCGCCGGCGAAATAAACAACCATTCCGGTAACTGCAATTAGTGATGCCGAAGCATTCCCTGTGCTGCCTAATATTACGCCAGATAAAAATATTAGTAATCCCAAAAAGAAAATGCCCAAGCTTATTTTACCGGCATAAGTTTGGGGGAAAATATTGTAAACATTTTCATTTTTTATTTCTTCATCGCTAGTAATTTTAGCCGACCAAATCTCATTAATTGAGGAATTGTTAACTTTTTGAGTAAGAAGACTTATAATTGGCGTAGCTACAAGTGCAAAGCCCGCAGAAATAAATGTTGTGAGATTAAAATTGAGTTGGTAAAAGTATTGCCCGACGATCCCGGCGGCTGCGCCAATTAAATATCCTCCAATAGCACCTTGCCAGTTTGCACGTTTCCAAAGCAAACCAAAAACAATTGCCACAATAAATAACGGCATATCCATAATTGCAATTACCGTAAGGTAAGCATTTACCGCACCGCCAAGTATTGGAACCCAGTACGCAAATATCATCATCCCTATACCGGTAAGTACCGTTACCGATCTTGCAATAAAGAGAATATCTTTTTGCGTCGCTTTTTTGTTAATTACATTTTCATAAATATCGCTCGCAAAAATTGTAGCGACTCCATTTAAATTCCCCGAAATAGTCGAAAGCTGCGAAGAGAGTAACCCAACGACAACAATGCCTAAAATAACATTCGGGATATAGTTTGCAATGAGTAGTGGAATAGCGGTATCGGAGTTGCTAAGGTGAGGGAATATGATTTTTGCAGCTATACCGGGTAAGTTCCAAAGCAGGGCAAAAGGAGTTGTTACAATTCCAGCCAATACCATACCTTTAGAAACAGACCTTGTGCTCTCTGCGCCAAAAGCTCTTTGCAATAAACCTTGATCAACACAAGCCCATTCGATCCCCAACAAAAATATGGCAAGTATGAACTTCCAATCATACACCCCATTTTGCCTGACTAAGGTTAATGAACCAGCAGGAAGTTTTGCGACAAGTCCGGGCCACCATCCGACAAGACTCATTGTGATGGGAAGTAAAATTAATGCCCCTCCCAACATCAGTACAAATTGAATAACATCGGTAAAAGCAACCGACCACATTCCTCCGAGCATAGTATAGAGAATGACAACTACGGAAAAAATAAGAACCCACCCGGTAAATGATTGATACCCGGTTATTGTTTGTGCAGCAATAACAGCGGTATAAAGAACAACGCCTAACCAGAACGCCAAACGAAAAACCCATAAGATGGCAACGAATGTTCTTACTCCTTTGCTATATCTTTTTTCTAAAAATTCCGGGATTGTTCGTATCCTAAGTCGTCTAAATATTGGGATTACAAATAGCCCAGAAATCACCATAGCCATATTACCCGTCCAGGTTTGCCAAATAATGGGTATACCTTCTTTGTAGGCAATCCCGGCTTGTCCAACGAAACTATAAAGATTAACATTAGTTGCAGCTAAAACAGCAGCCAAAATAAATGGCGTTAATTGCCTGCCGGCTAAATAGTAATCATCGGAGTTTCCAACCCATTTGTAGAAAATTGATCCTACATAAAACATAGCGATGAGAAAAACAAAAACGATGATATAGTCGATTAAAATCAATTTCGGCTCCCGGAGTTTTGTTTAGATAATTGTTCTTCTTTTTTTTGTTTCAATAATTTTTTAAACTCCCTAATTGGGATCAATGTCCACACAATGAGAATGATAAAGCCAATCAACCAAATGCTCCAGGTAATCCAATCAAAATACATTGAAACTCCTTATTTAATATTATATGATAAAATTTTGTTAACTACTTTTTTTATTCCTTCCGAAAAAGGTCTCGGAGGAAGTTGATCATCATTATTTTTACTCAACTTTTTGATATCCTTTATTTGAAGTTTTACATCCCGAAACAAATAAAACTCTAATTTGCCTTTTACGTTTTTCGTAGATTCAATTTGATATGATATTTTATTTTGATTTCCGGGAAGAGCAGTATAAACCCAAAACCATTTTCCGTTTTCTTGTTCTACGGTAGGAGTAATATCAGCACCGTTAATTATCATTTTAAAATTAGGTTTTACCTCTTGTTTTAACTTCACTTCCGGTTCAAATAAAAATGCAATCGTTGATTGAAGGTTTTCTTTACCGAGTTCAAAGAAAAATTCTCCTGTCAATAATTTCTCTTGTTGGTTTGGCTTTACTTCATTCTTGATGACAACCTTTTGCTCTTTCGTATCGTTGTAAATTACAAGTGAATCGCCGGAGATAGAATACCGGTTTCCCAATTCAACACCTTTTATTTTATTATGGATTGGGACCAATTCAATAACCTTTATTTCATACGGTTGAAGTGTGAGTTTCAACTTTTCACCAAAATTCAATTTATCAGCGTCATAGGAGAGGTATGGATAAATGGTATAAGTAGCAAGTTCCGCCTTCTTATCAATTTCTCCGAGTGATTCATCAAGTTTTATTTCAATTTCTTTACTCTCTACAAAAGGATTTCTGAGTAGGAGGATAATTTTCTCTTTTGTAGAATGGACATAACCATAAGCTTCCCGTTTTAAAGGATTGCCAAGGATCATTTTAGTTTTAGTAATCACCGGGAAATTAGCTTTCGCCCATTTTATTGATTGAGCGATGGCATTCCATTCGTTTTCTGTCAGTAGATCGGGAGAAACATACAGTTCCCACATAGTTACCCCGCGCCCGACATACATCATTACTTCATTTGTAAAAGAAGCTAAAGCTTCATTTTTACCGCCAAGGAAATTTAGTCTTCCTTTTATTATCCCGTGCGTCATTAAACTTGACATTGGGAATAATAAACTATCCCGCTGAAAATTTTGCCACAAAACAGCATCCCGATAAGTTATGGATTTGTCTCTGGGATTCATCGAAGGAACGTCTTCGGCATAAGCATAATCTTCACCTTGCATCCAAATACAATCTGCGTACTGAAGCCACCATGGTGAAAGCCAACTGCCAACAGTAACGTTGATGAATATATTCGGGTTTACTTTGGCAACCGATTTCATCATGTGCATATAGGTTTCAATCAAATCGGTTCGAGAATAAACACCCGGAAGATGCCCATGGTTTGGTTCATTGCACGCTAACAAAAATCCATCCCATTTAAAGTAGCCCAAGTTATAGTTAGAAACATATTCAACCATTTTCTTTTCAAACTGCTTTTTATATTTCGTCCCCGAAAAACATAAAAAGTCCCCCACTTTTTCGTAACCGTTTTGTTGCCCCCAATTAACACGGGTGTCTCTATTAGAATAACCACAAAAAGGAGACGCCCAGATTCCTAAAGAAGTTTTCATTTCTTTTAAAGGATTTAAGAAAGGAGTAAAGCGTTGAGGAAGATGATTGGTATCAATTTCCCAGATGCTTTTATAATTGTCCCAACCGTCATCAAGAACAAAGGCGTCTAAATTTAATCCATGACGCTTCACCATAAATTCTTTGAATGTTTCAATCCGATCTAAAACATTCTGAGTGTTCATTATACTCTCTTTGCTTTCGGCAATAGCGGGGTTGCGGAAATCATACCAGGAATTATAAAGAAGAAAAGGACGGGTTCCTCTAATTTTTATTTTATCGACATAATCATAAAAAGTTTTTTCTAAAGTTCCCGGAGATGAAGAAACTCCAAGTACACTTGAAAATGTTTTAAGCGGCTCTTTTTCAATTTTCTTTCCAACCACATAATGGAGGTCAACTTTGTTTTTACCGATAGAATTTTCAACACCGGGATATTCAATTCCCAGAAAAAAATCATCTCCCAAAACCGGCTGCCCAAAACTACCCCGTGAAAGATTTATTTTATCGAACGACATTGATTCCAGAGAGACTCTATCGAGGAAATTTATTTCCGCACTATTATCTTTTATCTCCAAATATTTGGAAATAAGATTTTCTCCGGATACAACATTGTAAATAAGTTGAATCTCTAAAGAAGTAAGGTAACCTCCATAACTAAAATTGAATGTCAACTGTGCTGTTTTTGCATCAAGACTGCTTTTAGTATAACCGTTATACGTTAAATCTTTTGGCGTAATGTGTGACGGGTTTTCTCCGTTTTGTTTTTGACCTAAACCGGGACCAAAGCCTGCAAAAACAATATCAAGCATAAATTCATCCGAGTGAATCTTATAACTTTGCTTTGAAATTATATTCTTAATTTCAATAGTTCCAAAATTTTCGGGAACTGTAGAAATCACTCTTTCGAGATTCTCATTGCCGATGGTAACTGTCCCTTTATTTTCAGATATGAAGGCTTGGGGAAAATAACTCTGTAGAGCAATAACTATTATAAACAGAGTCTTATTTATTTGTGTTTTCATCTATCTTCCTAAAAAAAATCAGTTAAATGGAATGTTATTTTATTTGGTTGGGTTAATAAATTTTTAACGGTTTCCTTCAAATCATTATTTAAAAAACTTATCATTAATTCTTTATCTTGGATAAAGTTTTCACTCTTCAGTAATCCTAAGTTATCCAACTCATCATCTGAAAGGAGCATTTCAAAAGAATGCAATTGAACTTTTGCAGCAAGCTGTTGGGATAATACTAGAAAAGATTCCTGAGCATTATGAAGAGAAGCAAACTCTAAAATCAAAACTTTATCATCTGCAATCTTAGCTCTTATGTAGGCGTGAATTCGGTTACTTTTATATAAAGCAAGGAAAAGCTTTTTGTCTTCATCGCAAAATAGATATTGAGATTTCCAATAATCTTCATTTCTAACAATTGGTCCAACCTTATTTTCATTATAGGTTGCATAAATAGAATTTAATTCTTCAATTTTTTCATGAAAGTTAATAACTTGGATCAAAGGTGATTCATTACCTAACTTAGAAAAGCAAACTTTTCGCCTTATAACCGTATTAAATCCGAATTTTTCATAATACCGGTTTAAAGTTGTTGTTAGCATAGAACAATCAAATCCACTTTTGATTGAGTATTCTAATGCATCGTTTAATACCGTTGCAGCAAAGCCTTTTCCTCTAAAAGTGGGATGTGTTGCAACGTTGCCAATCCCGGCAAAAGATATTTTTTCCTTGTTGACATAAATGGATCGTGGAAAAACTTGAACACTGCTAACAATCACGCCATCTTTTATTAAAATCCGGGTATCTTCATATTTAAGGGTATTATCTTTTGTTATGTGTCGTTGAAAATACTCGTGAGGTGTTTCAACAAAAGCAGCATCACATAGATTAACAACTTCTAATAACTCACTATCGTTTTTACATCCTCTAAGTTCAAGATTATTCAAGTGTATCCCCCGATATTTTTATTGGAAAAGGCCATTCACTATTTGTTTTTGCCCAATAAATAAAAAAACCTCCTCCGATGGCAAGCCACAAAATCCCAAGAGAGATAGCTTCAAAGCCTGAACTAATGAAGATGAAACCAAAACCTATAAAGGCGACAATGGAAGGAGTAGGATATAACCACATTTTATATGGTCTTTTCATATCGGGTTTCGTTTTTCTTAAAACCGTTAGCGCAACAATCTGTCCGATGAATTGGATCAATATTCTACTGGATAGTGTAGCGGCAATTATAAAAGCCAAATCGAAGAGACTCGCGATACAGGTAATTGCCCCAACAACTAACAAAGAATAGTGAGGAAAATGTTTTGTTGGATGAATGGCTTTCAACCAGTCAAAGAAGAAGCCATCACGGGCAGCGGCAAAAGGAATCCGGGAATAACTCATCATCAAAGAATAAATCGAACCGTAAGCGGTTAGAACAACCAAAATAGTAACAACGACTGCTATATTCTGACCATAGTAATTTTTAAAAATATCCGAGACAATGTGAGTTGAGTTTGCAACTATTTTCCAATGGGTAACGCCGAGGATAAGAAAATTCATTACCGCGTAGAGAATACTAACACCTATAACCGACCATATTATTGCTCTCGGAAAAACGTATCCCGGATTTTTAACTTCTTCTTCAAGATAGCATATATTGTAATAACCTAATAAATCATACATCGCGATTAAAGTAGCGCTGCCCAAACCCAAAACAAATCCCCATGAAAAAGAAAACCAACCTTTGGGGAACGCAAAAGCATAAGCCGGATTAAAGTGAATTATTCCTACTATCACGGTTGACGCAACCGTAACCAACATTATACTCCACAGAATTAGAGTTAAGGTACCGACAAATTTTATTCGATTATAGTGGAGAATAATAGTCATAACACCGGCAGCAAAAGAAAGTAATCTTAAATGTGTTTCCGTTAAACTTGGCCAAATGAAAGAGATGTAATGCATCATTCCAACAAAGCCGGAAGCGATCTCAAACGGACCACTTAAGAGAAAAGACCATATAAACAAAAAGGCTATCAGTTTTCCAAAATATTTTTTATATGCTTCTCGTAAATAAATATAAGTGCCTCCTTCTCCCGGAAGTGAAGTGCTTAACTCAGCCCATACCTGCCCATCGGAAATGGCTATTATTGCGCCTATCGCCCATCCGAACATTGCTTGCGGACCTCCTATCGCTGAAATAATCAATGGAAATGTAATGAACGGACCTATCCCAACCATGGTGGACATATTTGACGCTGTTGCATGCAACAAACCCAAACTACGATCTAAGTGATTATTTTTTAATTGCATATATAAATTTGAATGTCAAAAAGTCTTTCTTATTTGAGTAACAACATTTTTTTTATGGATAATTTATTACCTAATTGAAGCTTATAAAAATAGACTCCGCTGGGAAGATTAGCCGCATTAAAGTTTACTTCGTAGACTTGGTTTGCCAGCGCATTAC
>Ga0210044_10004371_pt1 | contig 19733 bp, 16 predicted proteins | sample CryGey13umfilter_2_FD_183959 | JGI IMG/M metagenome (GOLD analysis project Ga0210044, IMG submission 183959) | Groundwater microbial communities from aquifer in Utah, USA - Crystal Geyser 4/9/14 3 um filter (SPAdes) (version 2) | ecosystem: Environmental > Aquatic > Deep subsurface >... | reverse complement strand
AAGAACACCCAAGTGCGAACGATCAACCCGAGAAGCGGTCCGAAGCAAGCCGGACCCCTGACGAGGCGTCGCGGCGCGCGTTCATCCGCAAGACCGCCGAAGGCGCCGCCTTGTCGCTGTTTGGCGTGATGGGGCTGGACGCCGTGGTCGAGAAGGTCGTGCAACGGCTTGAGGACGTCCCCGCGACTCGTGCCTTGGCGAGGGCGACGGGGGAGCTGCTTCACGACGCTGGGATCGGGAGAATGGCGTTTGCGGCCGACGGGTGCAACTGCCCACCCGAGATGCCTGGCGCCCCGAATTTCACCTGTGCGTGGGACCAGAACTACACGTGCCCCCAGAACTTCTCTTGCCCCGACAACATGGGCTTCCAGTGCAACCCATTCCGGTTCGAGTGCGCGGCACCGAACTGGGTCTGTACCGGTGAGTTCTCGTGCACAGAGGGGTACCTGTGCCCGGGCCAAGGGCTGTACGCGCCGGACTGCAACCCTCAGGTCGTGAGCTGCGGCTTGGAGAGTTTTGACTGCGATCCGGCCCCGGGGATCCAGTACACTTGTACGCCCGCGCAGCAGTTTGACTGCCAGACATCGCACAGGTTCAATCTCCTGTGCACGGATGGCCCTGTTAGCTGCCCCGACAACCCGTTTGCGTGTGGTGCCGCATGGTGGTTCGAGTGCGGGACCACCCTGCAGGCAACCTCGCGCTTCAGATGTGACGAAGGCAGGTTCGCGTGCAACGCGGGCACCCTTTACGACTTTCGGTGTCGCTGGGTGTTCAACTGCGGTGGCGGGACTACGGGGTTCCACTGCAACGCAAACCACCTCTTCTCGTGCGGCTGGAATCCCGATCATGGTCACTTCGTCTGTGCCGCTCCCGACTTCACTTGCGCGGCGGGAGGCAATCGGTGCAACCTACCCGGAACGGGCGTCTACAACGCGGGCAGCGACGTCCGCCCAGGGGACTTCCTCTGTTGGGGAGCCGCACAGAACCTCATGTTCCGCTGTGAGTCATCGGGCCAGGCCCCGGGTAACTTCACGTGCCTGGCGGTTGACGATTTCGAGTGCATGGGCGCGCCCGGCGGAGTGAACTTCGTGTGTCAGGACCCTCAGCACTTCCAGTGTCCTACGCCAAACACCACAGGGGGCGTGTTCAGGTGCGACGCCGATGCAGGCCAGTACAACTGCCCCGGCCAGTATCAGCTTCCCCCACCGTGACTCCCGCAAGTGAACTCTGTGCAAAAGGGCGGACCCACGTTTCGTCTGATAGGGGATATCAACAATGAAACCGCGTAGCAGTGTGGGCGCCTTGGCATCATCGGCCGTCGGCTGGTCTTTGCTCCTCGTGGGCCAATCAGCGACAGCGGCTCTTCCTGCCTCCGGCGGGGTTGCGTTTCTGGCTGAACGGGAGCGCCTTCAATGGCACAGCGCTGGAGATCCTGGCTGGCCCGCTGTCGCAGAGCGGCTGCCGGTGGTTGGCCCGCTGTGCGAGCTGGCTGATGGAAGTCTCGTAGTAGCAGTCAAGTGGGTCGACTGGGTGGCCGATCCTCTGGTGGAAGACAAGTCTCCCCGCACATGCAGCCTGTACAGCATTCGGCCAACGCCTGAAGACCGGCCTGGAAGAGCACTCCGGGAAAGGTGGCAAATCAGCGAGATTGAGACCAACGTGCCTGTAAACGAGGTGCGGGACATCGCCGCGTCTGCGGAGGGGGCATGGCTCACCACGGATGAAGGAGTGCTCCACGTCGATGGACTCCGGGCCGACCTGTTCAAGCCAGCCAGACTGCCGATCCCATGGGGCCACATGCCGCCCGTTCCCAGAGGTTGGGGCTTCCAGGCGCAGCGGATTGAGGTAGATGCCGCGGGTTGGGCGTGGGTTGCGGGCGGTGGTCTCGGTCTCTTCCAGACGAAAGACTACCAGAGCGCGTACGCATATTCCCTCGTCGGCGTCCCGCTGGTTGACATGGCAGCGTCTCGGCACTTGTCCGGCGCTTGGGTGCTTGCTGGTGGCAGGCCCCGGGGAGGCCTAACGGTGGTGCACCTGAAGCTCTCGGGTCCCCTTGCCCCGAAGCAGGATCCGGCAGGAAAGCAGCGATTGCCGGAGGAGTACGTCCCCATTCGCCCCCCCTCCAGTGAGGCGCTGGATGGAGGTCCGGACCTCCCTCTGAGCGCGCCCCTTGCGGCGGTCCACATGGCAACCGACTCCAGCGGCCGCGTCTGGATCGCCGGTCCGGATGAGGCCGGTGCGGTGCTACTCGTCTGTGACGAGAACGGCACTTGCGAGCGGAAGACCGCTTTCGGTCAGCTTCTCGGGAAGACCCCAGTCACAGACATTGCAGTTGCCGATAGCGGGAAGGTGTACTTCGCTACGGACGGCCTCGGGGTGGTCGTGTTCGACGGCAACGAGTTCCGTCTTCACGCCATGAACGAGCATCTACCCGTTCTGCGCGGCACGGACCGCAAGCCCGTGAGCCACGTCCTCCCGCTCTCGGATGGTCGTGTCGCCGTGTGCACGGGCGAATACCTGCTGATCTGGAGTCCGGAGGATCAGCCGAAGCAGCGCTGAAGCCAGGTTTGCCAGCGGATCGGAAGAGAGCATTGACGTGTCGTTGTGTGCATCGGCGTGCAGGCGCGAAAGGTGTTTGGCGTGCTGCTTCGCGTTGCTTCTCTCGGTATCAATGCTCCTGCTCTCGGCCGCCGAGCAGCCGCCCCGTTCTCGCCGGATCTCACTCCTGCTCACCGGGAACACACGCGGGGCCATCGAGCCCTGTGGTTGCAGCCGCGATCAGAGCCGTGGAGGACTGGTCAGGCGAGTTGCCATGGTGAAGAGGCTCAAGGCGGAGAACCCGGAGGCGTTGCTGGTCGACGCCGGCAGTCAGACGCCGGACGCCGAATCCGTCGAGATCGTCTGCGGAATCCTGGCGATGACGCCCTATGATGCCATTGGCGTCGGCGCCGCGGACGTGGGCCTGGGTGGCGCGTTCTTCAAGGCGGCAGGAGCCCATGCCCTTCCGCTGGTGTCGGCAGCGCCGGAGACCCGGGGCGACGGCTCGGCGTGCCCGAGCATAAGGTTTGTGTCCCGGGGCGACGTTCGTTGGGCGGTCACTTCCGTGGCCGGTCCGTCGTCAGCGAAGCAGAAGGCGCCGGACGTGGATCACTCGGCTCTTCGTGCTCGGCTGGCACCGATCATGCGAGCGATGCGAGGAAAAGCAGAGGTGGTCGTGGTTCTCAGCGATCTCGGTTGTGAGTTGGACCGCGTTGTGTTCCAGGGCGGAGAGGGAGCCTCGGCCCCGGACCTGGTGGTGTCCCGCGGGCAGCCCGACACCGAAGCCCATTCCGAGGTCTGGTTTGTGCCTGGACCGGCGGATGCGGATGCCGTCGTCGCAGTGAGCGGCACACGCGCGGAGGGCTGGTCGGATCTGACCGTCACCAAGTTTCGGGTCGGATCCACGGATCCGCAGGACCCCGACGCCCGACGCGCGGTCTCCGGCTACTTCGCGGCTCAGGAGCAGGCCTTGTTGCTGCGAGCGGCGGAGCGGCCGGCTGACTGGGACACGAAGCCCTATGCCGCGGCCGAGGAGTGCCGAGAGTGCCACCCCGGGCAGTACCGCGCGTGGCAGACGACGGCCCACGCCCAGGCGGTAAGGACGCTCAAGGACAACGGGCGGCTCGTGCCCGAATGCCTCGCTTGCCACTCGGAGTTATACCGGCGGAGCAAGCTGTTCCCCGGCGACGACCCGGCTGCCTGGAACGGCGTCGAGTGCGCCACCTGCCACGGCGAGGGAATCCTGCACGCACAGATTGGCACGAAGGGCGCCATTAGCCGTCGCGTTGCGGAGAAGACGTGCCGGGGGTGTCATGAGGCGGAACACGACCCGGGATTTGAGTACGAGGAGAACGTGAAGTTGGTGGAGCATGGATAGCAGGCAGTTGATGCGCGCGGCCCAGGAGGTGTTCGCGGACAGTTTCGTGTCGGTGGTGATGCCCACGTATAACCACGCGCCGTTTCTGCCGGAGGCGCTGGCGAGCGTGCTCGGGCAAAGCCATCGCAACCTCCAGGTTATCGTGGTGGACGATGGCTCGACGGATGAGACGGCGCACCTCCTGAAGGCGATTTGCGACCCGCGGGTGGAAGTCGTCCGCCACCGGGGGAACCGCGGTCTGCCGGCGGCGCTCAACACGGGCTTTGGTCGAATCCGGGGCCGGTTCGCCACCTGGACGAGCTCCGACAACCTCATGCGGCCGCACTGCATTGCCGAGCTGCTGCGCTCGCTTCGACAGGATCCTCAAGCCGGGTTGGCCCATGGCAACTACCGGTACTTCGGGACGCAAGAGGGCATCGGCGACACGTCTGAAGTGACGCCCAAGTCCATGTACTACCTCGGACGCGCCATCGGCCCCGCCTTCCTGTTGCGAACGGCGCTGCTTGCTCACCTGCCCGAACCGCCGTTCGACGAGACGCTGCAGGGCATTGAGGACACCGCGTTCGCGCTGGAGTTGAGGCGCCTCGCGCGGTTCGCCCACGTGGCCCAGGTGCTGTACGACTATCGCTACCACGCGCTGCAGATCACAGAGGGGATCGCGCACGCGGAGGGCTACCGGCCGCTGGTTCAGCGGATGCAGGACCGGTACGACAAGCGACATCGGCCCGCGTGGCAGATATCGGAGTCAGTCCAGGCTGGCGGGGCGTTGCGGGTGCTGTACGTGTATCCCCACTGCTGTCACGGCGGCGTCGAAGTCGTGCTGCTCAACCGGGTCCGCGCCTTGCAGTCCCTCGGCATCCACAGCGAAGTGTGCTTTGGCCAGGATGTGGGCGGCGCGCGGATGTTCGCGGGAGTGTGCCCCTGCCACGTACTCTCCCAGCCGGAAGGGCCCCTCGCTGTCGGCGAGCTCTCGAAGCTGGTTCGCGACCGCCGCTACGAGGTGGTCACCCTCATCTCGTACCCGCTGGCGTACCAGGCGCTGGCAGACGCCGGCTTCCAGGGCGCCCTCGTGTGCGAATGTCACGGCAACCTTCAGCTTACCGATGTACCTGGGGCGCAGACGGCTGACTTGGTCATTGCAGTCAGCACTCGCCTGCGCACCGCTTGCCGGCGGTGCGGGATCCGGGTGCCCGTGAGGGCCCTTGGCAACGCCGTCGACATCGAGCGCTTCGGGGGCGGAGGCCCGGAGGCGGGCCGTCACGACTCGCGATTTGCGGTATCGCCGAAGGAGCGCGTTGTGGCCTTCACGGGGCGGCTGGGTGAGTGAATCCACGGGGACGGGTGCTCGCCCTCGGATCGGCCAACTTCTACCGGCTGCAGTTAGGCAACCGCAACCTAATACTACAACCGTACTTAGCGCGAATGTGCTCGGCGAGGGTCTCCTGACCCCGCCGCTCCCCGGACCGACAGGTCTCCTCGAATCCCGTGGATTCGCAGCCCTTTGAGACCTTCCGGTCAAGCGTTTCGGGGCGGTCGGAGACCTGCCCCGAGCTAAGTACGGTTGTAGTACTAACCTGTCAGGACTGGCTGCATTGGGTGGCTGAGGGTCACGTGGACGAGGTGCTCCTGGAAGAAACCTGGAGTGATCCCAAGAACGAGCACCTCTGGGCAGCGGCGCAGGCGCTGGTGGGCAAGGCGGACCGCACAGTCCCGCTCACGCCGGTCATCCGGGCGGGGGCGGCGGTGGAAGCTGAGGTCAAGGCGCTGGGACAATCGCCCAAACCCACGGGGGTCGTTCTGCGCACTTCGGCCACAGAGGACCCGCTGTCCCGTATCAGGCAGTGCGCGGAGGCGCTGGCTCGCGGCTGATCCCTCTACTCAACGTCGCCCCTCGCGTCGACTTCCGGCAGCGCCAGTCCCTTCTCCCGGGCGATGATCCACATCGCCCGCGGGGCGTAGGCGAGGTTGGTGCCGGGCGCCAGCGGGCGGGACTGGTAGGTGAACTGCGGGGGGCGGCCGGTATCGCTCGCCGCCGCCGGGTTGTTGACTCCCCATGTCGCCCAGAAGTCGCCGCGGCCGAGGGGGTCGTCACCGACCAGAGCTGCGCCATGAGCGTCGCGGTCACCGCCGCTGTCTGGCAGGTCTCTGCCAATGAAACCGTGCCCATCGTGAACCTCCCGATTTGCCCCGTCACTTGGCCGCCGCCCAGTGCCTGACTTCGAGCGCCGCGCGGGAAAGCAGCGACTGGAACACCTCGCTGTCCCGAAGGTCGGGACGGAGGGATTGCCCGAAGTCGCGCACCGTTCGTTCTCGCTCGCGGGCTTCTGCGAGCAGTGCTTCGACGGCCTTCTGGTTGCGTCCGAAGGGCGTCGTTCTCCCGTTAATCTCCTCGAGGCCGTGATCCATGTCGAGCACCGCGGGTGCGAGCTGGGTGACCGCTTCCTCGCCGAAGTAGAACGCCGTCAGGAAGCGCGACAGGTCTTCGGGCGTCCGCCGCGGACTCCAGTGCCAGCGGAGTGCGGCAAGCACGTTGAGCCGGTCATGGATGCCCGCCGACCGCATGAGGAAGCCGTGGTAGTTGGGCGCCGCGTCCAACTGGTCGCGCCATTGCGCGGGCAAGGAACGGAGCAACGGCAGGGCGCCGAAGGACTCGGCGCCGACAGGCGCGCTCTCCAGCAGCGCCAGCCGCTGCGGCTTGGCGTTGTCGTACCCGTGCTCGTCCGGTTGCGTCGCAGCAAAGAAATCGAGCCCTTTTCCAGCTTCGCCGGGAACGGCTGCGAGCAGCTTGGGCCACTCTGCCTCCTGTCGCTCGAACCGCCAGTCGGTCAGCACGAGCGTGAGGTCAGGGTGCTTCTGCTTGGTTGCTTCCCTCAGCCGCTTTGCCACGTCGAGATACACCTCTGCCCAGCCGCGCTCACGGCATTTCGCGCACCAGCACCCGCCGTCGTCGAACGGCGTGAGGAGCACGTAGTCCAGGTGCGGCAGCCGCTCGATCATGCCGGACACCGTCTTGAGGATCGCGATTCGTCCCTGCGTCGTCGAGGGGCACGCCAACGAATCTAGGGCGCCCGGTGGCGACGCCGAGGGGGTGGCTCGCAGAACGGGCTGCCTGTCGAGTCGGCCCGCATACGCCGAGTTGGCCGCGATCACCGCGCCTGTCTGCAGCCCCAGCGAGTGCGCCAGTTCCAGGACGCGCCCCGCCTTCTCCCAGCGCGCCGCCTTCTCTTCGAGGGTCCCGCTCGTGCCCAAGTCCGCCGGGCTGTCCGGGTCGCCCCACGCGCCCCGCAGAGAGACGGCAACGGTGTTGTCCCCCCACAGAGCCAGTTCCTCGAGAAACGCTTGCCAGCGGTCGAGACCCCAGGCGGCGTACTCGCGCCCCTCGATGGCGTCCACCCAGACGCCGCGCACGGGGCAGATGGGCCGGCTCAGCCACGGATCCAGGTACAGCTCCAGAGCGACCCTTTGCGGAGTGACGTGAGAGCGCACCAGGATCTCGCCCACAGCATAGATCAGCCCGAGGTCGTTCCGGGCGATCACCTCGAGCGACCCGTCCTGAATCGCCAACCGGAAGCCCTCGGGACCGACGTCGAAGAGGTCCGTGAGCGCGAACCGGATGACGGGCCTGCCGGCCTCGGTCGGCTTCGCCTCCGGCGCGCGCCGCTGGAGCTCCTGCAGGAGCAGTCGTGGCGCCTTGCGCTCGTCGACGCCGGGACCGGAGGCGATCGCCGCAATCCTGCCGTCAGCGACCAGAGCGACCTCGGCTGCGTTCGCCGTCCCAGCGACAACCGGCAGGAGTCCGGCGCAGGACCAGCACACAAGCCACTTCACGAGGGGGGTTCTCTCCATTCGGCTTCCGATTGTACCCCCCTCCGCTCGACCGGTTGCAGCAACTTCTCCGGGTGCAAGCACGGCTGGATACAGCGGCTGGCGTTCTTGGCATGGAGAGGCGTGAATTGGAGGATTTGCGCAATCTCTTGGAATCGACTATCCTACCGCTACTATGGTTGCCACTCTCAGAATGTACGGTTCAGGACAGGTCACCCTCCCCAAGCGCTGGCGCGAGCGCTTTCGCACGAACACGTTTGTCGCGGAGATCGGCGAGAATGAACTGGTCATCCGCCCGCTGCTCATTGACGAAGTGGATCGAGCTGCGCTGCTGACGCGCAACCCGTCCTTCGACTTTCTCAAGGCAGAGCCCGACCTCTATGAGTAGCGAGTACCAGCCGGGAGACCTGATCCTCGTCGAGATCCCATTTGCCGACCTCACGGGTGTAAAGAAGCGGCCCGCGCTTGTCTTGCTGGCTCGCGACGAGGACTACTTGGTGGCGTTCGTCACCTCACGGCTGGATCAAGCGACACCGGGTGACGTGGTGTTACGGCATTCAAAGGCGAATGGGCTCGCCGTTGATTCAGCAGTACTGGTCCAGAAGCTGTTCACTGTGCATGGGTCGCTGATCGCGCGCAGACTGGGCCGGTGCTCGCCCGCCAGTCACCGGAAGGTAGTCGAGGAACTCTCTGCGCGTTTGACCAAGAACCTCTGACAGAGGCACTCCTTGAATCTGCCCGCACGACGCCGGCTCCGTTCCCTGCCGCCCTGAATTCGCTGGAGGACACCGGAGTGCTCGCACGACAGGCAATCAAGCGGATAGGCGACGAACTGCTCCGCGCAGGCGTGCGGCCCGGCGGGGTGCTGCTGGTGCACTCCTCGCTCAGCTCCCTGGGGCAGGTGCCCGGCGGCCCCGAGACCGTCGTCCGCGGGCTGCTCGAAGCTTTGGGTGCCGACGGCACGCTGCTCCTGCCGGCGCTCAGCTACATGCTCGTGACGCCCGAGCGCCCCGTGTTCGACGTGCTGAACACACCCTCCAACGTCGGCGCGATCCCGGAGCACTTCCGCACGCGCCGGGGCACGCGCCGCAGCATTCAGCCCACCCACTCGGTGTGCGCCGTCGGCCGGCTCGCCGACGAGCTACTGACCGGCCACGAATCGGACAACACGCCCTGCGGGCCGAACTCCCCGTTCAACCGGCTCCCGCACCACGACGGCCAGATCCTCATGCTGGGCTGCGGCTTGCGGCCGAACACGTCGATGCACGCCATTGAGGAGCTTGTGGAGCCGCCCTACCTGTTCGGGCAAGAGCTGGTCTACCGGCTCCTCCTCGCCGACGGCAGTACCGCGGCAAAGATCTACCGCCCCCACGGCTTCGACGGCTGGCGGCAGCGATACGACCGGGCGGAGTCGTTGCTGGAAGGGGACGCACTGAAGCGGGGAAAAGTGCTCAAGGCGACTGTGCATCTGCTCGAGGCGAAGGCGCTATGGGAAGTGGCGCCGGAGGCGCTGCGGCGAGACCCGTTGCACTTTGTGGAGCGGGTCAGGGAGTAGCGCCCGGCCGGCGGCGGGACCGGCTATCTCCCCATCTCGCACTCAACGTCGTAGTTGTGCCGGGCGACGATGATTCGCCACAGGGCGTACAGAACAACAGTGCACACAACCGCGAATGCCGCGAGGAGCACCACGGGCAGGACGAGGTCACCTCGACGACCCACGGGGTCCACTGCCACGATGAGGCCGCCAAGGCCTGCTTGGGGCGCAGCCAGCCCCACGGCCCAATAGGCGCAGACTCGGAAGGCGCCGCCCGGGGATCGGTGCGGATGCCGCATACAGGCAAGCGATCGCAGCACCGGCAACACCACCGCCGCGCCCAGGGGAGCCACGAAACTGCCCAGAGCGAGGGCAAGGTGGAACGATGGCGGCACTGGGAGGCTCATGACCGCTGGCAGGAACAGCAACCCGGTGAGCACGATCGCGAACGCGCAGGCGCGCACGTAGACCCAGTGGTACTCCTTGGGCGAGACGGGGACAACCTCGATGAGCGGCTCCTGACGAGAGCCTCGCGCTGAGCTGCCCGACGCAGTTCTGGCGCGAGGGTCCCCCAACCAGAGACCCCAGGCGCCCAAGTACACGTAGAACGCGAAGATCGCGACGATCCCCGACCCAAGTGCTGGCGGCATGCCCAATAGAAGAGAGACACGGGGAGCCATGAGCACCACCCCCCACGTCGTTGCGGCCAATAGGCTGACGTTGCGGAGTCGCCGAGCAATACCGCCGGTGAAGTCCCGACGGAAGAGGAGTGACGCGATCGCCCGCTCCCGTCGGTTCAGCAAGCGTTCGTAGAGACGGTCCACCAGAGACGCACCCAGCGGCAGGACGGGCATGTCGGATTGGTCGGGCGGTGTGGTGCGCCGTCCGCCCGAGAGAACGACGGCCCCCTCGAACTGCGCCAGCACCCGGTCCTTGGTGTAAGCGGCTTGGCCGAGGAAGGCGACGAGCGCAGCCAGTGCCAGACTGCCCAATGTGATCGCGACCGCCCACGGCAGCCAGTGCTCCTGTGCCACGAAGGCTGTGTAGAACAGGTGGCCGGTCCACGTCCCCGGGAATGCGCTCAGCAGTTCCCCGACTCCGGCCGCATTCAGGTACGCGTCGAAGCGTGTCAGGGCCTCCGCCGGGCTACTGGTGTAGTGCAGGAGCCACATGAAGAAGGCGCCCGTGGCCATCAGCAGAGCAAGCGACAATCGGAAGTAGACCGGCAGCGCGAACAGGGAGATCGCCACCGGCACGAGCAGGTTCAGCATCCCCTGCAGCGCGGTCAGAAGCAGGGCCCCGGCCAGCAGGTGCGGGTCCCAACCCGCGTAGCCGACCACGAAGGCGATATGCAGTGCGGCCGTGGGCGCAAGAGACAGAAGAGCGGGCGTCGCGACAGCCCTCAACTGCCGCACATACACCTGTCGATCCGACAACGGCATCGTCCAGAGCTGTGGCAAGGCGCGATCCTTGAACAGCACCAATGCGTAGCCGACGCTCAGGACGAGGAAGCCACCCAACCAGACCACTCCGCAAGCGACAGCGAGGAGCCGCTGCTGTGCCGCGGGGCTCTGGACGTGCCTCAGCCCCTCCCCGAATGCGGCTCCCATCGAGGCCGGAAGCCCCAGCACGTACGCGACGAAGGCCAGGCAGCCCAGCCCTGCGAGAATCCGAACCACCCAGTGCTGGTCGCGTTCGAATGGGTAGATGAACAGAGTGGAGAAGGAAGTCGGTGCCCGGTCCATCAGCTACCCTCCACGAACTCCCGCGCCACCTCGGTGAAGTCCCGCCCGACGAGGTTGGCGTAGATCTCACTGAGCGACGGCGCCGAGGCGTCCGCCTGGCGCCGCAGGTCCTCCAGTGTGCCGACGCCGATCCGCTTGCCGTGGTTCACAATCGCGATCCGGTGGCACAACTGCTCCGCCAGCTCCAGGATCTGCGTGGCGAAGACGATGGTGACGTCGCCTTCGCGAACCAGTCCGGGAAGGACCTCCTTCAGCACCGCGTATGCCGAGGGGTCGATGTTGCCGCTGAACGGCTCGTCGAGAATGTAGAGGCGAACGCCCGTCACCAGCACGCCACAGAGCGTCGTCTTCTGGTACTGCCCGGTGGAGTAGAAGGCGACGCGCTTGTCGGCAACCTCGGCCAGGTCGAACATCCGCAGCAAGCGGTCAACGCGCTGGTCGCGAGTCTCTTCCGGCAGCCCGTAGATGTCAGCCATCATCCTCAGCCACCGGCGCGCCGTGAAGTTCGGGTACACGTGCGGGTTCGACGGCAGGAAGGCGGAGAACCGCTTGATCTTCAGATCCTGCGTCCGCCGGTCCAGCCCGTCGATGCGGACGCTGCCTGCCCGCGGCTGAAGCAAGCCCACCAGGCAGCGCAGCAACGTCGTCTTGCCCGCGCCGTTGGGGCCGACGACGCCGAACAGCTCGCCCCGCTTCACGGTCAGCGAGACGTCGTCGAGCGCCACCGTGTCGCCGAAGCCCTTCGAGACATGCTCCACTCCGATCATTGCGCTGCGTCCTTTCCAGCCGCCCGCCACCGGGAGTCTGTCCGTTGAACATTCGGCGACGGCCACGGTTTACCTGCGGCGCCCGCAGTCCTCCGTAGGATAAAGCTCCAGCTTTGTCGCCCTTGAGGTTTCACTACGCACGACTTGGAGGACAAAGGACAAAGCTGGAGCTTTATCCTACGGAGGGGTGGTTGCGGAGCCCGCGTCGGGTAGCTCGTAGAACTCCCTCGGGTTGTCGTACAGCACCCGCCGCGCCAGCTCCACGGCGTAGCCTTCCGTGTAGTCGCCGGACTCCACCTTCGCTGCCAGCACCTCCGCCAGGATCCGCTTGACCATCCGCACCTTCGGGTAGCACCACTCGGCCGTGTAGGCGTCGGAGAAGAAGGCGGTGATCTTGTTTTCGGGGACGATGTCGAAGCGGGACTCGATGATCTTGCGGACAGAGGAGGGGTAGAGCGTGTGCCACCAGTAGCCGGCAACGCGGACGTTGGGGAAGTGCTTGGCGAGGATGCAGGTGTCCTGGGTGTGGATCTCGGCGGCGGCGAGAAGCTCGAAGTGGAGGTCCTCGAACTGGTTGAAGATCTGCGCCAGCTCCCGCGCGAACTGCCCGGACGCCACGCTGACCGACCGGTGCGGCAGCTTGACCTCGGCGCCGAGGAAGATCTGGGCGCGGCGCAGGCCGGCGTCGCGCATGGTGCGGAGGGCGTGGCGCATGGCGTGGGTGGCGAACACATCGCGGTCGCAGTTCGTCGCGTGGCCTGCCCGGAGGTGCGCAAGGGCCTCGGTGAGTTGCCCGTCATCCGCCTCGCGCCAGAACATGTCGGCCGGCATCCAGAAGGTCAGCGCGAGCGCGTTCCGGTCAAGCTGCCGGTGCACGGTGTTCTCGACGGCGGCGCGCAGGGACTCGGCGTCGTGGATCGCTTGCCCGGCGCTGCGTTCGACGTTCTCAAACGCCCGCTGCCGGTTCATCGCCTTGTCTGCCAAGAAGAACCCGTTGCAGCCCTCGGAGATGAACAAGAAGCGCCGGCCGAGGTCGGTTGCCGTGCGCTCAACCGTCACCGAGTGGACGATGTTGCATCGCTCGCGGAGCACGTAGTCGGGCCAGGCGGGGTCGGCGGCGCGTTGGGCGGCGGCGGCCCAGGCTGCCTCGAGGTTGTCGGTGGTCAGTTGGCAGTCGGACGGGTCGGACTTGTCGGACAGACAGTACAGGTCGGTCAGGATCGTCCGGAGGAACCCGCCCACCGTGGTGTTGCGGATCCTCGGCAGGTAGGGCAGCGCGGCCTTGACCCGCTCCAGCGGCTCGATGCCGGGGTCGGCGACCTCGTGGGGCAAGCCCGAAGTCGAGACCGCCTCGGGCGGCATTCCGGCGGACATCAGCTCCGTGCCCAGGTGGTGGTAGAGCAGCACCTCAGCCAAGTCGTGCCCGTTCGGGTGGCTGGGGCGCAGGTGGGTGTGGATGTCGATGACGGGCAGGGCGTCGATCTCGGCTCGGAGCCTGGTGAGGAGTTGCTGAGAGTTGGGCATGAGCGGTCACCTCGCGGTCGACGTGCGTCCCGCGTAGCCGAGTTCGCCGGAGTTCGGGCTGCAACCTCCACGGGCTGTCCGAATTCTGGCGAATTCGGCACAAGACTCGTAGCCGCGCGCGCCAGCGCACGGACCCACCGGCTGGCGCCGGCAGCTACGGGCGTGTTCTGCGGCCGCGAGGAAGTACTGACACCGACGTAGAATACAGGGAATCGTTCATGCCCGCCCGGTGGTTGGGCCCCACATCGAACCCGCGGGGTTCGAGGATGGGAACGCTCCCGCGGGACGCCCGAACTTGTTCGGGGGCTATGCACGGCTAGTGTCCCCCAACAAGTTGGGGCGTCCTGAACGCATTCTCATAGCAGCCGACCCGTTACCCTTTCCCGGAATGGAGCTGCCTCATGTCCACCTCTCCAACCCTGACCGCCGGTGTCGCCCGCGCCACGATCACCCCTCCTGTCGGCATCGACATGAGCGGCTTCGCCGGCCGCGAGCCGTCCCTCGGGATCCACGACGAGCTGTATGCGACTGCCCTTGTGTTCGAGGAGGGAGAGGAGCGCGTCGCTCTGGTCACGTGTGATCTCCTGTTCTTAGAGGCTGAGTTCGTCGGGCAGGTTCGGGAGGAGGCGCAGCGACGCACGAGCCTCCCGGCGGAGCGAATCGGCATCTCCTGCTCGCACACCCACTACGGGCCGGCGCTCGGACTGGAGCGCATGGACCCGGACGTGCGCGCCTATCTGGAGCTGCTCAAGTTCCAGCTCGCCGGCGCGATCCAGGAAGCGGCCGCCAATCTGGTCCCCGTCAGGATGGGCGTCGGCTGGGGCGCGTGCGACATCGGCATCAACCGGCGCGAGCGCAAGCCGGACGGCAACATCGTGCTGGGGAACAACCCGGAGGGCACGGTGGACCGCGCCGTCGGCGTCGTGCGGATCGACCGAGCGGAAGGCGGGCCGCTGGCCGTAATCGCCAACTTCGCCTGCCACTGCGTGTCCCAGTCGGGCCGGATGCGGCTGCTGTCGGCGGACTACCCCGGCCCGGCGCGGGCGTTGGTCGAGGGCGCGACGAGCGCGACCGGCTCGACGGGCGCCACCTTCCTGTTCGCGCAAGGCGCCGGCGCCAACACGAACCCGATCCGCATGGAGCACAGCTACGAACCGGCGCGGACGTTAGGCACACGGTTCGGCTGCGAGGTGCTTCGCGTCTGGGAGACGGTGGCGCCCGTCGAGACGGCCGGCATCCGGTCGGCCAGGCAGTCCCTCGAGCTACCGGCGCTCACCTTCGCCTCGGTTGAGGAAGGCCAAGCCGCCGTGGCGGACCTGACCACCCAGCTCGAGAACGCCCGGAAGAACAACGCCGGCAAGGGCAGCATTCACTGGCTGGAGCGACGCCTGGAGCGCTCGACCAAAGCCCTCGAAAGCCTCACTGGCGGCGAGCCGCTGCCGACCGTTGCGTCGGAGGTGCAGGTGCTTCGCGCCGGCGAGGCGACGTTCTGCCTCACGCCCGGCGAGGTGTTCTGCGAGATCGGCATGGAAGTGCGCGAGCGGTCGCCGCTGCCCAACACGCTGTTCCTGGCGTACAGCAACGGTTCCATCGGCTACGTCCCCACGCCCGAGTCGTACCCGGAAGGCGGCTACGAAGTCAGCCACGCCTGCCGCGTCGGTCCCGGAGCAGCGGGGATCATTGTCGAGGCGTCGCTGGCGGCGTTGCGCCAGTGCGCTTGACCGGAGGAATCGCCCCTGTTCGTCTGCACACCACGCCGAAGGAGAACGTAGCGCGACTTGGCAAGTCGCGTCGAACTCGGCGAGTTCGTGTGCGAGAGGCCCTCTCGCGCCACATTCACGAGGGAGACCATGGCACTCTACCGCGTGGGCCTGATCGGCTGCGGCCGGATTGGCAGTGAGTTCGAGGACCTGAGGGGCGAGCACCCCTGCAGCATCGCGGGGGCGTTCAACGCGCTGCCGAATTGCCAGCTCGTCGCCGGCTGCAACCGCGGGGAAGAACGACTGCGGAAGTTCGGACGGCGCTGGGGAGTGACCTCCCTCTACCGCGATCACGCCGAGATGCTGCGCAACGAGCAACTCGACCTCGTGGCCGTCGCGACGCCTCCGGGCGCGCATCGAGACCAAGTGGTCGCCGCCGCGGAAGCCGGCGCGAAGGGGATCTTCTGCGAGAAGCCCATGGCGCTGAGCCTGGCCGAGTGTGACGACATGCTCGCCGCGTGTCGGCAGAATGGGGCGAAGCTGCTCGTCAACTGCACGAGGCGGTGGATCGGGCAGTACGAGGCAGTGAAGCGCGCCGCCGGCGTAGGCCGGTGGGGGGAGTTGCTGCACTTGGTCGGCTTTTGCCAGGGCTGCAAGCCGCTTCCGGAGTGGGAGGCGGAGTTCGAGGGACCCCTGCTGCACGACGCGGTTCACCTGTTCGATCTCATGCGGTTCTACGCCGGCGACGTGGAGTGGGTCCTCGGCACGGCCTCGCGGCGAAGGCGACCGGAGTTCCGCGTGGAAGACACGAGCCTGTCGATCCTCCAATTTGCCTCGGGGATCGACGGTGTCGTCGTGGTCGACGAGCTGACCGAGCATTTCCGGTTCGAGCTGGAGCTGCACTTCGAACGCGGGCTGGTCTCCGTCGGAGTGGGGTTGGAGGCGAAACGGTCCGTCCGGGCCGACACGGAGGAGACCTGGTGGTATCGGTTGACAGACGACGAAGTGCCGGCGCCCTCCTGGGAAGGCACGGGCATTCTGAACGCCGCCAAGGACCTCGTCCGCGCCATTGAAAGCGACACTGAGTGCCGCTGTACCGGCGAGGACGGCCGCGCCGCCCTCGAGATCATCATGGCGCTCTACGAATCGGAGCGACGCGGCCACGAGAAGGTCCGGCTGCCCTTTGCCGACACGCGGCGGCTGGTGGACGTGCTGCGTGCCGACGGGGTGTACTGACCGCCAGGCACGAGACCGCCCACAGACGCCGGGGCAACACTTGTCAGGAATAACTACACCGACGCCCCGTCTGCTACAATCTCGGGGCCCAATCCCAAGCTGGTGGACGGAGGCGTTCCGGTGAGACTCGCGATGCTGATCCCTCTCTCGACGGTGGCTCTTCTCTGCGCCCGTTGGGGCGCTTGCGAGACGGCGGCAGTGCGGCTCCGCCTCTCCAACACCACACACAGCCTCCAGGCGGCGGACCTCGGCGACGGCGTCTACGAGGTGCGCACCACCGGTGAGGATCCGTACGTCGTCTGCGAGCAGGTGACGCAGCCCTTCGAGCACGACCGGCTGTTCGTGCTCGCGTTCGACTACCAGTGCCCGGACGGCCTGGATTTCGTCGAGGTGTTCTACGGGTCGCCGTTCCACGGAGACAACCGCGTCGTAACCGACGCCGTGCCGGCTGCGACCGACTGGCGGCCGTTTGCCGTCAACCTGAAGACGGCGCCGCGGGGCGACTGGGGTCCCACAGTCGTTGACTTCCGTCTCGACTTCGGTAGCGGCGGGCAGCACGTCCTCAAGCTGCGCAACCTGCGGCTGCGCGCGATGACGGCCGAGGAGGTCGAGACCGAGCAGCGACGCAAGGAAGAGGAGAAGCGGCAGTTGGAGCAGCTCCAAAGGCGAATCGAGCAGACCCTGATCGCGCCGGCAAAGATCAAAGACCCGGGCAACATGCTTTCGGCCGTGCACAGCTTCGCCGACGCGGGCAACGTGACGAAGGTGTCGGTGGTGGGGAAGGAGTTGGACCTGGCGACGCTGGTTCGCGAGTATGCCCTGCAAGTGTCGCCCTCGGTCAGCCTGCCGCCGGCACTCGTTGTAGGTGAGGGCGACAGCCCGAAGAACCACACGGTGGTACGGATCCTGAACCGCTACGGAATCTGCGAAGTGCAGTTCCTCGCGTATCCGGCGGCGGTGCGTGGCGGCGTGCAAGTGGCAGCCGGCAAGGTGATCGACGGGCAGCCGTGCATTGTGACCGCCCCCCTGAGTGACGCCGGTGTCCGCAGTCTCCGCGTCTTCAGCCGTCACGGGAACTGGCTCAGCACCCTCAAGGTTCCGCCGCGACTGGCGCCTCCGTACGTCGTCGCCGTCGGCGATTTCCTGCGGTCGAACGTCGGCGACGAGATCGCGGTAGCGTCCGCAACTGCTGAAGGCGACTCGCTCCCGGTCCTTCTCCTCAGCGGCTCGGGCAAGCAGTTGAAGACGCTCGAAGTCCGACTGCCGGTTGCCGCCAAGGCGCGGCTCACTCTATCCACGCGCTCGGGTAAGGAAGGCGCCTCGCTCATTGTCTACCCGGTCGGCCGGCCCAGCTTCTACCTGGTCGATCCGGAGAGCGAGACGGTCGGGTCGCTCTCCGCCGAACTGGGCGCCAACTGCACGGGCGTCTATCGGTCAGCATTCGCCGACAGGCCCTTCGCCGCCACCGTTCGCGAGCCGTCGTTCTCGACGCTCCAGCGGTTGTCGGCGGACGGACGCGCCGAGCAGCGCAACGTCGGCGAGCGAGAGAACCTCTTCTGGTTCACCACCGGCGGCCCGTTCAAGGACGTGCCCGAAGCCAAGTACACCCGCCACTCCCTGTTCGCCCACCTCCGCACCGACTTCGGCAGCCCGGTCGCCGGCAATCCAGACTTCTCGCGAACCGACGCCGACTATTGGGCCGGCAAGCCCTACCTGGAGCAAGTCACCAGTCGACTCAAGAGCTACGACACCGATCCGCCCGGCTGCTGGGAGCCCTGCTTCACCCACCGCTGGTTTGCCGGACAAGCGAAGAAGTGGGCGAGCGCCCTTGATGAGGAAACGGGCCTGCCCAAGTACACGCTGGTCGATCGCGACAACAAGGCCGGGACCTACGGCGAGTTCGGCAACACGGACGCGTTCGTCACCGGCACCTACGCGCCCGGGCTGGAGGCCATCGACTGCCTGTACCTGCACCCGCAGCGGCTGTTCCTGCACGAACTGGTCAAGCGCTTCCGCGCCAACCCAGAACACTTCGTCGCCGTTGAGCCGAACCACGAAATGGAGATCAACGCTGAGAGCGAGACCACGCATGGCGACTACAACCCGGCCATGATCCGCGGGTTCTACCGGTATCTCCTTGACCTGTACGGCACGCTTGAGAACGTCAACCGCCTCTTCGGGGCTGCGTTCACGCCGGCCCGCTTCGATGCCCCGCGCGACCTGCGGCGCGGCCCGTGGGATGCCTACTCGGAGAAGAACCCGTACTACCTGGTCTGGATGCGGTTCATGAACTACACCATCTACCGGGTGGTCGCCGGGACGTACCGCGAGGCGCTGTTGGCCGGTTTCCCACCGGAGGCGATCAAGTGTCACCAGATCCCCGACCACTACGCCATCGCCAGCCTCGCCGCCTTCAGCAAGCCCGCTCGCCGGACCACGCCCATCGACTGGAATCTGAACGCCGGCGTCGGGTTCGGGTGCACCAAGTACGGTGTCTGGTTCAACCAGCCGCACAACTGCGTGCAGGGGCCGAACAGTTCCGGGTTTGACGCCATGGTCATCGGCGAGTACCAGTCGCTCCACCCCGACGCCGACGTGGCCTTCCAGCAGTTGCAGTACCTGCGCGACCACGGCGTCCAGTTCATCCACTGCATGGCGTGGCCGGCGTCGCACGACCGGGGATTCAATGCATCGCTGAAGCAGGCGCTGAACAAGCTGGTCCACGAGGACAAACCGCGGCTCGGGCTGACCGGCGGCACCGGGCAGGTGCGGGCGGTCAACGCCGACGGCCGGCAGTACGACCTCGTCAGCCTCGGCATGAACCGCGAGAACACCGGCCTGCTCAAGAGCGTCAATGCCGACGGAAGCTGGGAGGGCTCGGTCTACGTCGTGCCGTTCCACGCACATGTCGGCATCCAGCCCCTTGCGGAGCAACCTGTAGCAGGGCTGTCCGCAGAGCCGCTCTCGTACGGTCCGTTCGACGCGATCGATGCCGGCAACCTGGTCGACCTGTCGTTCCTCGCCAAGTCCGCCGGCAAAGCCCCCAGCGCGCTCTCGCTCAAGGTGTACCACCACGGCATCGAGCTGCCGGAGCAGCGCCTCGTCCTGCCGCTCACCCCGGAATGGCGCCACTGCCGCTTGCAGGTTCGCGTGCAGATCGACACCGACGACCTGCGCCTCGAGCTGGGCTCCGGCGATGCCGGCGGCGACTCCTGGCTCAAGGACCGCGCCCAACTCAAGGACCTCACCGCGGTGCGGCACACCGAGAAGACGGCTAAGCTGAAGAAGGGCGTCCTCGCCGGCGAGCGGCACGAAGGCGGAGTCACGTTCGACGTGCTGCCGGAGGGATGAGCGTAGCCCGAGGCGCCAAGCCGAAGGACTCCACTCGCTTGGCGCTCGCGGCTACACGTTCACGGAAGAACGTAGCCCGAGGCGCCAAGCCGAAGGACTCCACTCGCTTGGCGCTCGCGGCTACACGTTCACGGA
>Ga0210044_10004370_pt1 | contig 19733 bp, 20 predicted proteins | sample CryGey13umfilter_2_FD_183959 | JGI IMG/M metagenome (GOLD analysis project Ga0210044, IMG submission 183959) | Groundwater microbial communities from aquifer in Utah, USA - Crystal Geyser 4/9/14 3 um filter (SPAdes) (version 2) | ecosystem: Environmental > Aquatic > Deep subsurface >... | reverse complement strand
TCAATCAAATTAGAGGATTCAATAATTTTTGCCGAATATGTTTTGGCAAGAACCAGTTGTGCAATTCTGTCCCCGCGTTTAACTACAAAATTATTTTCTCCAAAATTAAAAAGTATAATTTTCACTTCGCCTCTGTAATCTGAGTCAATTGTACCCGGTGAATTTAACACACCAATACTGTATTTTGCCGCAAGCCCGCTTCTTGGTCTTACCTGTATTTCAAAACCTTTGGGAATTTCAACTGCAATATTTGTAGGTATAAGTTTTACCTTTCCGGATTGAATTATTTCTTCATTATTTACTGCAGCTCTAATATCCATTCCACTGCTACCTTCCGTTGAATAAGCAGGAAGTGAAATGTCGTTAAATTCATCTGACAGTCTTTTAATTTTTAATTCAATTTTTTTCACAAAAACCCTTTTAGGTAGATTTGAAAAGTTTTTCTTTTAGTACTCTTATTTCTTGTTTATCAACAACAAAAATCATAATGTAAATAATAAATAATACGGCTAACAAAAATTTGTAAATTAATACAAGTCCGCCTTTATCTAAATTCCAATAATAGATAAAGGCAATTACAGAAATCCCCCAAAATATTTTCCCGACTCTCAAAAATTCATATTTAATTTTGTAAAATTTTTGTGTTGCTAAATACAAAGCTGCAGACATAAACAAATAACTAATTAATGTTGAAAATGCTGCACCCATCATTCCAAATAAGGGAATTAAAACAAAATTTGAAACTAAATTAATTAATGCTCCGCCAAGTGTTATAAAAGGGATATAAATACTTTTTTCTTTTATATAGACGCCGGCTGTAAATACAACATAGAAGCCATAAAATAAATACCCGCAAAGAATAACGGGAACAATGTTCAGACCACCCCAATATGCTGAACCAATTATTGAATGACCAAATATATTTATCTTAACAAGATCAGAAATAAAAAGCGAAATGAGAACTAAAACAACACTGCCTACTAATGCAAAATAAGTAAACACTTTTGAAAAAAGTTCTTTGGCGTTTTTTACATCTTCGTTTTGAAGGAAAAAAGGCTGCCAGGCAAATTGGAACATACTCACAAACAACATCATAAAAATACCGAGTTTATAATTTGCAGAATACACACCAACCGTACCCATATCTGTAAGATGACCAAGTATTGGTCTGTCAATTCCCTGTATTAATATTGCGCCCAATCCGGCAGGAAAATACGGTAGACCAAATTTTAATAAACTTTTTAAAAGTTCAGAATTAATTTTAAATCTTAAATTTTTAACTACAGATGGGAACAATAATAAATAAGTAACTGAAGATGCAACAACATTAGCAACAAATATGGCTTCAATATCTAATTTTAAAATCAGAATGAGATAAAGATTTAAAACAACATTAATACAGATGTTAATAATTTTAAGAGCTGAAAATTTACCTGCTTTTCTTTCCAGCCTTAACTTAATAAATGGAATTACTCCCAATGCATCAACCAAAAGAATAACTGCTGCATAGTTAAACAGATAAAAATAATTTTGAGGTATATTTAGTATCACTGCAAGTTGGGGTTTTAAGATAAGGATAAGACAAAATAAAATAATGCCAATAATTACAACTGATAAATACGGAGTTGAGAAATTATCTTTTTCATCTCCTATTTTAATTTTGGAAGCAAATTTTAAATAAGAAGAATCCATTCCGTAAGCAAAAACAATATTCATTATTGCAATGAAGATGTAAATGTTGGAAACAACTCCGTAATCACTTTCAACAAACACATTTGTGTAAATCGGGACTAAAAGAAAGGTAAGAAATCTGCCAACCATTGTGCTGATCCCATAAATGGCTGTATCTTTTGAAAGCTCTTTTAGTTTTTGGAACATGAAAGTAAAATGTTGTTTTGTTGTGACTTAATATTAGGGATATTAATCTTTTTTATCAAAGATAGGTTTAAATTTATCCAGAAAAAATAATGGAGCTCTTGTAATTTTTTTGGTATCGCTTTTAACAAAAACCAAATCTGTATAACCTTTAACTACAATTTCTAGAGTTTCAACTTTTCTGATTGTGTAGTTTAAATGAACTCTGGCAACAGGAAGATTTTCCACTCTGGTTTCAATTTCTAAAAGTTCATCGTAATAAGCTGATTTTTTATATTCCAAATGAGACTCTATTAATGGCATTAAAAAACCATTATCTTCAATTACTTTATACGGAAGTCCTAATGCCCTCATCATCTCAGTTCTGCCTATTTCAAAATACTCTAAGTATTTTCCATTATAAACAAACTTCATTTGGTCTGTATCAGCATAGCGAACCCTTATAGTGGTTTTGTGGATATGCATTAATATAAATTCCCCTTAAAATAATTATTCTTCAAATTCCCCCATCTTTCCGAATTTTTCTATTCTGTCTTCTATTAATTTACTTGGTTTTATTTTTACTAAAATTTCTAATTCTTCTTTTAAAGCTTTTTTCAAAATAGCTGCTGCAGCTTTATGATCGTTATGAGCTCCTCCCATTGGTTCGGGAATAATTCTATCGATAATTCCCTGTTCAATTAGATCATTTGCTGTAAGTTTAAGTGCTTCTGCAGCCTGTTCTTTATAGTCCCAGCTTCTCCATAAAATACTGGAACAGGACTCAGGGCTTATTACAGAATACCAGCAATTTTCCAGCATTAAAATTCTATTTCCAACCCCAATACCAAGAGCACCACCGCTTGCACCTTCTCCAATTATAACAACAATAATAGGAACTTTAAGCCTGCTCATTTCAAGTAAATTTTTTGCAATTGCTTCTGCTTGTCCTCTTTCTTCAGCTTCCAAGCCTGGATAAGCACCGGGAGTATCTATCATTGTAATTACCGGTTTGTTAAATTTTTCGGCAAGTTTCATTAGTCTTAATGCTTTTCTGTAACCTTCAGGGTTTGCCATTCCAAAATTTCTGTAAAGGTTCGATTTTGTGTCTCGCCCTTTTTGATGACCGATAATCATTACTTTATATTCATCTATTTCAGCAAAACCTCCAACAATAGCTTTGTCATCTTTGAATTGTCTGTCACCGTGCAATTCAACAAAATTATTTGTCATTTCATAAATATAATCAAGTGTGTAGGGGCGGTCAGGGTGCCGAGCAAGTTGAACTCTCTGCCATCTTGTTAAGTCTTTATAGACAGATTCTTTTAGTTGTTTTACTTTTCTTTCTATTTTTTTTATTTCAGAATTAATATCCAGGTTGTCTGCATATTTTCTCATTTCTTCCAATTTAGCTTCAAGATCATAAATTGGTTTTTCAAAATCTAAAACTGTTTTAGCCATTATGTTTAATTCTCCTCATCTTTAACAATGTTCTTCTAATTATATCCATGTCAAGCCAAATGTTTTGGTTACGAGAATAAAAAATATCTAATTTATCAGAATTAATTTTATCATCGCTATCTGTGTACCAAAGTCCGGTTAATCCAACCTTGCCTTTATTAAAACCATTTTCTTTTTCAGAAATAATTTTAGGCCCAACAAAACTTATTCTTCCGCTAAGAATTGAAGGTACTTTTAACAACATTTTTACTATTTCAGACTTCTGTTTTTTGCGATTGAAAATTAAATATATAAAAGGATAAATGAAAAACAAAATTATTATTCCAAAGAAATAATCAAATAAAATTTTGATCTGTTTGTGCGGAAATTGGCTGATATTGTAATTTAATTCTATTACGGGAACATCATCAAGCATTTCAACTGAAGTTTTTCCGACTATATAATCCAGATTTCTACCGGCAAGCTTAAATTCAACACCCAGGTTTTTGCAATCAGAAACAATATTCATTATACGCAAATACGACAAATTAGAAGTTGAAAATACAACTTCATTTATTCTTTCGTCTCTAATTACCTTCTTAATATTTTCAATGCTTCCTATAATTTTATGTTGATTAATATTTTTCCCAATCTCAGTAAATGATTTACCAATCATTCCTACAATGGTATTTAATTTAACTGAACTGTTTTCAATTTTTTCGGAGATTTTAACAGAGAAATCATCAGTACCCACAATTAAAATCCTTCTATTTTTTATTTCATCATTTAGTAAACCGGTTTTTGAGAATAATCTGAAAATTATTCTCCAAAGCATAACCAAAACCAGAAAAACAAAATAAGCTATTAAAACAACTGCTCTTGAATAAGCAAATTGTTTTAAGAAAAAGGTTAGGGATGTAAGAATTAAAAATCCTATAAGTATGCTTACAATATTTTTAAATATAGAAAGCTTATTCTTTTGATAGACACCTGAAATTGTTGAAACAAAGAATTGAATTATTACCGGAATAGAATAAATCAATATCAAATTTTCATGTGGAAAACCGTTCCAGTTTTTATATCCTATATAATATTTTTCAGCGGAATAAAGTGATATGTCAAAAGAAATTACATCTAAAATAATAGCAACAATTATAAGTTTATATTTACCCAAAAAAGAAATAAATCCTCTAAATAAGATTGCAAATTGTAAAATAAATTCAACTAAAAAAGTAGAGGAGAAATGTTTCTTAACAAATAAGTGCATAGCTTTATAGAATATTTTTGTCTCGTCAAGAGTACTTCTTTTTGTGCTTTCACCTTTATAGTGAATAATTTTTGTTTTATGAACATAAAATATTTTATATCCGGCTTTTTGAATTCTGTAACAAAAATCAAGGTCTTCACCGTACATAAAATATTCTTCATCAAGTCCGCTTACTTTTTCATACACTTGCCTAGTAAACATCATAAACGAACCTGATACAGCATCAACTTCGTAAGATTTATTTTCATCAAGATATGTAAGATTATATTTAGCAAATAATTTTGAATTGGGAAACAATGAACTTAAGCCTGTTACTTTGCAAAAAGATGTCCAGGGTCCGGGAAAACTTCTTCTACAAGCTAGTTGTAAAGAGCCATCCGGGTTAAGAATTTTACAGCCGGCCAAGCCGGCATTTGTATTGTTCTTAAAAAATTTTATCATTTCAAAAAAAGTATCTTCACTAACAATTGTATCAGGATTTATAAGCAGCAAATATTTACCTTTTGAAATTTTTAAGCCTTGGTTATTCGCTTTACTAAATCCCAAATTTTCTTTATTTGCAATTAGAGAAACATTTTGAAAATTATTTTTAAGTAGTTCAACACTGTCATCGGTTGAATTATTATCAACAATAATAATTTCGTGGGAAATATTTTTTAGAGCTTTGTTTAAGGAAAGAAGAAGATTTTGCAGAAAATCTTTTACATTATAATTTACTATTATAACTGAAATCTCTATTGAAGAATTCATCAGAGACGCCCGAAAATACTTCGGAGCCTTAATTTCCAAACCATAAAAATTGCTTCACGGACAATTTTTTTGGACATTTTAGAATGCCCCTCTGTTCTGTCAATAAATGTTATTGGAATCTCACATATTTTAAACCCTTTTTTCCAAGCTTTGAATGTCATTTCAATTTGAAATGCATAACCGTTAGATTTAACTTTATCCAAATTAATAGCTTGTAGGATTTCATTTCTGAAACATTTAAATCCGCCAGTAGCATCACAAACTTTCAATCCGGTTATATAACGCGTATAGCCGTTAGCAAAATAACTTAACAACAATCTTTTTATTGGCCAGTTAATAACATTAACACCTTTTTTATAACGGCTGCCTAAAACAAGGTCACATTTTTTTATGGTTTTTAAAAAGTTTTTAATTTCTTTTGGATCATGAGAAAAATCTGCATCCATTTCAAAAATAAAATCGTATTGATTTTTTAATGCAAATTTAAATCCTTCAATATATGCTGTACCAAGACCCATTTTAGCTTTACGGGTAATAAGTTTAACTCTAGATGAAGATTCCATTAATTCTAATACAAACTTGCTGGTTCCATCAGGCGAGTTATCATCAACAATCAATACATCTAAATCGAATTTTTCATACCTCGTTAAAATATCAGGTACCAGCTTTTGAACATTAGTTAGTTCGTTATAGGTTGGTATTATGACTAATGATTTTTCAGGCATTTTATAAATTCAATGTTATCAATTATAAATTAAAAGAAAAATACTGATTAAATCTAATTTTTATTTAATTGAAATGTTTTTGCCCCAACAACACTACAAATATAGTTCTAAATAATATTTTCAAGTCCATTCTCAGTGACATATTTTCAATATAAAATAAATCATATTTTAATTTTACTTTTACATCGTCAATGCTTTCATCATATTTATGTTTAACCTGTGCCCATCCTGTAATTCCCGGTCTAATCTTCAGCCTTCTTTTGTAATAAGGAATTTCTTCAGCAAGTTTTTCAACAAAAAAAGGTCTTTCGGGTCTTGGGCCAACCATACTCATTTCACCTTTTAAAACATTTATCATTTGCGGAATTTCGTCTATTCTTAACAATCTAATTAATTTACCAACCTTTGTTATTCGTGGATCATTTTTTTTTGACCATACGGGTCCGCTTTGTTTTTCAGCATCATCAAACATTGATCTGAACTTGAATATCTTAAATATTTTATTATCAATGCCACATCTTGATTGTCGAAAAAATACAGGTCCCTTGCTGTCTAATTTAATTGCAATTCCGGAGATCAAACATATGGGAAGAGAAACGGTTAAAGTAATTATCGAAACAAAAATATCCATCAATCTTTTTACTTTCTTTTCCCATTCGGGCATTATTTCAGGCATCAGATCAATTAAAGGTATGCCGTAAAGCTGTGATGTTCTAGCCTGTCCGGATAATATTTCATACAGATCAGGAACAATTTTTAATCCAACTTTTGAAGATGAACATTTACCTAAAATATCAATTAATATGTTATCGTCCTTTCTATCAAGAGCAATAATAATTTCTTCAATTGAATGGTCATCAATGTATTTTAGTAATGAGTCTGTGTTACCAATAACCTTTACTCCATTATATTCGTTACCAATATTTTTATCTTCAACTGCAACAAAACCGATTATATCAAAACCCAAAGCTTTGTGCGCAACTATTTGGTCCATTACTTCTTTGGCTTTGTCATTAAAACCTATAATTATCGAATTTTTTCTTCCGATTCCGTTTATCAGAAGTCTTCTTTGAATAAATCTTACTATTAATCTGCCTGAACCAACAAAAGTAAGAAACATTCCCCAGTAAATAATTATCAAAATTCTTGAACCTGAGCTAACTCCATGCAGAGAATCATCTATATAAATTGCAAAGAAGAGTATAAAATTTCCTATAAAGGAAGATTTAAAGAGTGTAGATAATTCATCAAAACGGGATGCTGCAAACCAGGTTTTATACATACCTACAAAAAGAAAAATAAAAAACCAATAAAGATAAAGTATATAGGATGTTATCAGAAACTCAGGACGAATTGTAAACAAAAACAAACCGGATTCCACTCTGAAAACAAAATATAAATATCCCACTATATAGATTGTTAAGAAATCTACACTAAGTATAAGCAATTTTTCGAGTTTTTTATTCATTTAAATTTAACTTAATCATAACAGCAACAATTAACTGTAGAAAATTATATTCTGATTTTACAATTGTACTTTTTATATAAATAAAAAATACCTTTTAAGTGTTTAAATGAAATAATTGAAAAGAATTTTTTCTTTGTAATTCTTTGTTCAAAATGTATAATAGATGTATCCGGATAATAATATACTTTTGAGCCTGATTTCCAAACTCTTAAGCAAAAATCAATATCTTCAGGACCATAAAAAATATTCTTATCATAAAAACCAATTATTTTTATAATATCTGCTCTTATAAATTGACAAGCGCCAATTAAATAATCAACAGTTTTTACTGATTTATGATCCCAATACTGCATAGTATGATTTTTTAAAGTTTTTGAATTAGCAATGAAAGGAATATACTCTAATCTCCTAAACAAAAATGCCAGAATTGTTGGATATCTTTTACAAGAATATTGTAATTCACCACTCATATCTACTAATTTACTTCCAACAACACCGCAATCATGAGTAATTTCCATAAATTGAAAGAGCTTCAATACTGAATTTTCTTTTATCTCCATATCGGCATCAAGTATTAAAATATATTTCCCTTTTGCTATTTCAAGACCTTGATTTCTTGCAGGTGCAACCCCCATGTTATTTTTATTCTTAACTAAAATAATTTTTTGGAATTTTTTTACGATCATTTCAGAAGTACCGTCGCAGGAATTATTATCAATAACAATTACTTCAAATTTAATATCAGTTGTATATTTATATAACGAGTTTAAACATGTTTCAAGCATATCCCGCATTTTCCAGGAAATTATAACAATTGAAACATCTATCGAAATATTATTCATTGTATCAGTTTGTTTTTTAAAATCGGATTATCGTTAGTAATTTTTTTAATCTTAACAGTATATAATAGTCCATCAATTAATCCTTTCCAAAGATTAGAAAAAGATTTTTTAAAATTTTTATAACCGAGTTCTCTTGTTGATATTTTTATTCCTAATAAAATAGATTTTGATAATGTATTAAGTATGCTAAAAAATATTACATAAATATTAATCAAGAAATTTTTAGTTGAATAATACAATAATCTGTTTCTCGTAAAATAATAATAATAGAGTGGAGAATATTCTGACCAAGTTTTTCCTGCTCCGGATTTATGATATACTACACTTTCGGGTATATATTTTATTTTAAACTTACTTGATATTCTTTCTGAAAATTCAACATCTTCGAAGTACATAAAATATTTTTCGCTCAACAGTCCTTTTTCTACAAAAACAACTTTCTTAACAAGTAAACATGCTCCTTCAGCCAAAGTAATATCTCTTTTTTTATTTCCATATTTTTTTTCATCTCTGTTTCTGTACATGCTTACACCTCCACATCTGAATAACTTTATTTCACCACCGGCACAATATATTTTTTCTTTATCGTTTAAATAGAGAACTTTTGGTGAAACTATGCCAACAGCCTTTTCATTAGTCAAAGCTTTAACAAGCGGTAATAAAAAATCAGCCGGATATATCATATCATTATTACTAAGCAAAATTAGATCGGCATTATTTTCTAATGCATATTTAATACCTAAATTCATTCCACCAGCATAACCTTTATTGTATTTATTTTGAAGTAAGAATAATGAAGGAAATTGTTTCTTTATCTGTTCTACACTTGAATCAGTAGAAGCATTGTCTGCAATTACGATATTTAAAGTAGGATAATCTACTTTTAATAATGAATTTAAACATAAAATTGTTTCATTCGGATTATTATAATTTAAAACTATTATGTAAACATTTGGGATTTTCATTAAGGATAAATATTATGAAGTAGTTTAAAGTTTATTTATTATTAAAAATTTCAATACAATAATTTACTATTTTTTTAGTATAACTTTTTCCGTCAAAATTATCTTTTGCTTTTTTATATCCATTTAGACCCAGATTTGATAAAAGTGATTCATCATTTAGCAATTTCTTTATTTTGTTTGCAAGTTCTTTAGGGTTGTTTTTAGGTACTAATATTCCATCAGATCCATTTTCAATTAATTTTATTGAATGAGAAACATCAGTTGCAATTACAGCTTTTTTTAGCGCCCATGCTTCTATTATCGGCCTGTTAAAATGAGACTCTATCGAACAGGAAACAATTATATCAGAAATGCTCAACAGATCTTTAATGTTTTCAATTTCCCCTAATACATTTATAAATGGTTTTACTTTGGGACGATCGATAAACTCATTACACATTTTAAAATAAGGATAAACATCCTGAGAGACAGTATTATCAAATATTTTACCGGCTAAAATAAATTTAACATTAGGATAATCTTCAGATAATAATTCTATTGCAGAAATAAAATCGATCGAACCTTTTATTTCTTTGATCCCACCCAAAAAGGTAATAATCTTGGATGAATCTTTTGTCCCAAAAGATTTTTTAATTTTTTCTAAATTATCCGAAAGGTGAAAGTCTTCTTCAAATAAAAATTCAGGAACTATTTCAATTTTTACTTTTTCATTTTTAATTGAGTTAAGTTGCTCTGCTTCCAATTTTGTAATAGCAAAAATGTTTTGCGGAATATTTTTTAACGCTTTCTTTAATAGCATTATTCTAATATTAAATTTCTGATCAATAAATAAACTTCTGATATGAACAAACACAAGTAGAGATCTTAATTTTGCATATAAAGCAAATTGAATTGTAACATATTCATTCAAATAGATCAAATCAGGTTTATATTTATTAATTATTTTTACTGATAAAATAATCCCGTTAAAAAAACGAATAAGATCTTTGAACAAATTCTTAGACCATTTTTTACTTAAAAAACTTCCTTTATCTGAAAAATGCAAGGATAATGTAATTGATTTAAAAGGAGAAGAACTATATTGTATAATTTCAGCCCCGGAATTAGATAAATATTTTAAACCTTTACTATCATTTTTGGTCAGTACTAATACTTTAAATCCGGTATTACAAAATTCTTTAATCAAATAACTCATACTGATAGTTGAACCAGAAAGCCCGATATCATGGTCCACAAAAAGTATTTTCTTTTTAATGTTACTTTTCACTTTTGTGTATTGATTTTTGAATCTTTCGTAATTCAGCAATTAATTTAAATGAGCCAAAATATCTTTTAAATAAAAACTTTTTCATTTGTAAAGTTATTTTTGGAGCGTGTCTTTTCATAACTTTATAAATCTCTACAGCTTGTTTTCTTCTTTTAGATTTTGTTTTAGTCTCATCATAATATCTGTAATAACTCAGATTTTTATTAATATAACCCGGTTTTTTATGTTTAGTAAATTTTAAAAACAGATCGTAATCCATAACCAAGTCAAGAGATTCATCCAGCCCTCCATTATCTTCAAAAATATTTTTTCTCCAAAAAAAACTTGGTTGTCTAATTAGATCAGGATTAGAAAGCAGGTTTTCAAATGTTATTTCTTCTCCATTTATCTGTAGTATATTATTATTCATTTTACCAACATATGTTATGTCTCCGTAAAGAAAGTCACAATCTTTATGATCTTCAAAATATTTAGTAACTAAAGAAAAAATATTTTGCTCAAAGTAATCATCTGAATTTAACCAGGCGAAAATTTGACCTGTTGACTTAGCAAATCCTTTGTTGATAGCATTGCCCTGCCCTTTATCTTTTTCAGATGACCAAATTAAGTGTTTATATTTTTTTAGAACCTCTATCGTATCATCTGTTGAACCGCCGTCAACAATAATATGCTCAAAATTTTTATAGTCTTGATTTAATACGGATTCAATTGTTTGTTCAATAAATTGACATTGGTTATAGGAAGGAGTAATAATAGATAGTTTTAAATTTTCTTTCATTATTATTGTACAATATTCATATTTGTTTGAGTATCTGATGTTATTATTTTGTAATTGGCGATTGATAAGCCCAATACCATTCCCCACAACATACCGCATTGACCCCATAACCAAGCATCAGTTAAAAACATTGAGTAAAAGATATAAATTTGAACAGATAAGATTAAAAGAGAATAAAATTTCTGATTTTCGGTTACAGCTTTTTTTACAGACTTAAATCCAATTTTTAAAGATGAAAATAGAAATATTAAAAATCCTAATAACCCTAAAATACCAGTTTCAGTTAAGCAAGCTAAAAATGTAATATGGGGACTATTCCCCTCTACATAAGTTTTAAAAAGATCTTTTGGAATAGTATAATAAAGCGAAGATTCAAAAGGAAATGAATATGTTCCAATACCAATAATCGGATGTGCTTTAAATGCATTCCAAGCCGTATCCCAAATTAAAAATCTCGTTATCAATGAACTTTTTTGTATATCAGTTTCACTTTTAACGGATAGAATACTGCTTTTGTTTACCTGTTCTATTCTTTGAAATACATCAGGGGTATAATAATTCAATATTATAAATAAGATTGTACTTACAATAATTACGGTAGTAAAAATTCCAACTAATTTTTTCCCGGATATATCAAAAATATTTTTTTTGAAAATTAAATAAATAAAAATTGTTATACTTGTTAAAGCAAGTGAAAGAAATGTATTTCTTGTTTGCGTAAAAATTAAACCAGCTAAAACTATTAATATTCCAATAACAAATAAATAAGAATATTTACCTTTTCTTACTAACAAATAGATTAATAATGTAATAATTGAAATTGCACTGAAGTCAACAAAAACAATTCCAGAAAATCCAAAAACTCTGCCTCCAACTGTTAATCCATAGAAAATAATTACTAAAGCATCGAAAATACAAAGTGAAATAAAAGTACTAATAACATTCTTAATTTTTTTATAATCATTATTTGTGTAGCCAAAGATCAATAAAAGCAGAATAACTGCATGAAGATTTAGCAGCATGTAAAAACTAAGCAGAATATCAGACGAATTGATAAATGAAGGAATAATAGAAAAATAATAAATAATAAAAGGAAGTGTTAAAGGAGTATTAAAAAAATCTTTTTGAATGTTATAATGAGTTATCAGAAAAGAAAGGAAAAATGTTAAGGCAATAAAAACAGCTAAATATAATCCAAAGAAATAATAATAAGTAAATAATGAAACTATAAAAAAGAACTTAAATGCATCGAAGCTAAAAAATATGACACTGATTAAAGGCAATCCTATAATAATTACCACACTTTTAGTACTTAGACTAAAATAATTTAGAAGTAATATTAAAGGGAAAATAAGAATAAGACTGAAAAAGAAAATTTTATAACTAAATCTCCTCTGATCACTAAATTTATTTAATACTAACTGCACAATTATTTAAACAATTTCTTATTATTAAATAATCTAAGTTCATCTTTAATCATATTCATTTTTGGATTAGTAGAGCTTTTAAATATTTCTTTGATTATCAGAACAAAAAAGATGAGCAATAATAAAATAAAAGTAATTATCAGACTAAATAAAACCCTTGGAGGATATGATTTTTTTTCTGACGGAACTCCGTAGTCTATTACCTGAAGTATTGGAATTCCTTTTTGTTCTTCAAATTTTGCCTGCTCATAAAGTGGGATAATAAACTCCAGCATACTTTCATAAATTTTTACATCCCGATAAAGCCTTAAATAAATTATTGCTTTATTCGGCAAAGAATTTAATGGTAACAATAAAGTAGTATTATCATTGTTCAATTTAAGATCATTAATTTTTTTAGAGTATTCTTCTACAGAAATTTTTTGTGAATTTAACTGAGGTGAATTTTTGCCATACATTCTTTCAATAACTTTTAATTCAATTTGTTTTTGAGCAAGATTAGCGTCTAATTTTGCATATTCCTCAATTGTAGCTTTTATTTGATCCTCAGCTAAAAAAACACCACTCTTTTTTTGATAATCTTTTAATGAATCTTCTGCAATTCGTAGATTTTCTTTAATCTCATTATATCTGCTTTCTAAAAAAATTCTGTTGTCTTTAGATTTTCTAACATTCAAGTCAACATAAGTTGTGTTAAGTTTATCAACAATAAAATTGACCATTTCACTTGATTTTATTGGAGTAATTGCTCGCACAGTTATAGTAAAAGCATCTTCTTTTGTAACCTCAGTTGTTATATTATTACTTAATTCTTTCTCGGCTTTTTCCACGCTTTTCAAATCATAATCTTCACATAAATTAAATTTATTGATAATTTCATCCAGGTTCGTTCTACTGTAAATAATAGTTTTAAATCTATCCATACTAGAAGATTCCCCAAAGTTACCTAATCCAATAGGCAGGTTACCAAAGTTTTTCAATAAGGAACTAAAACCACCCAGTTGTTCTTGTTTTGTAGGAATCAAAAGAGCTGTTGAATCATATTGAGGTTTAATAAAAAAATAGATGCATAAATAGGAAATAATAAATATTATAACTGCCATAAATGAAAGGAATTTCTTCCATTTAAGGATAATTAAGAAATAGTCTATAATATCTAAACCTCTTTTTCCTTCGCTCATTTCATTCCCTTATTTTAAAATCACAATAATTAATAGAAAAATACAAATATATTTTTAATCAAGCTAAGACATTTTAATTTAATTTTAACAATCAATAATAAACCATTCATCATAAAATAATTTATTTTTTTTCAATTAGGGAATTATTTTAAGAACAATTGTGTTTTTGTAATAAGGAACAAAAAATAAATCATTTAGTCTACTATTTTACATAAAAATATAAATAATATATATAAAATTACTCACAGGATTAGTTTATGAAAGATATAAAAGCAAAAATGGATAATCCATTAAACGATTTAGTAAGCGACGATATTTATGAATTGCTTAAAGCTCATGGATTAATTGACGAAAAGTCCGTGAGGGATTATCAAATAAGGAAAAAATTCAGACATTTAAGAACTTCAAAATTAAGTGCCGGTGATGCTATTGATGTTATTAGAGAAGATTATCCTTATTTGCAATTTGATACTATCAGAAAAATAGTATACCAAATAAATAAGTGATTTCTGTTAAAATCTACTACTGATTTTTGCTTGACTATTACATCTGTGAAATTTATATTTCTTTCGACTCTTTTAAAGGGTTCTCCCCTGCCCTTTAAATAGAATGGGTCGGGCCCAGTGATATCCCTATCATTGGGCTTTATTTTATATAAGGACTAATATTATGAGCAAAAAAATAAAAAAGAAAAAAGCACATACCACATCTAAAATTTCTTCTCCTTTTAAAATTTACTGGACTAAAAATAATTACTACTTACTTATTTTAGGTATTGCGGTATTAATACTGGGGTTTTATTTAATGTCTATGGGCAATTGGGACAGTACAGTTTCTCTTTTTATTTCTCCATTTGTACTGATGATCGGTTATTTACTTGTTATCCCATCCTCCATACTATATCGTAAAAATAATAAAGAACAAAAGAATCAGGATAATTAATTGCTTTTAGCAAAAGTTACCGGAAATGTGGTTGCAACTCAAAAAAACACTTATTTAAAAGGTTATAAACTCCTTATAATTCAGAACATAGACCTTGATGGAAATCTCATCGGAAAAAAAGATGTTATAGCATTGGATTTTGTTGACTCAGGAATTGGAGACACTGTTCTTGTTGTTCAAGAAGGTGCGGCGGTAAAACAAATACTAGGGCATAGAAATGCACCTGTACATTCTATTATAGTTGCAGTTGTTGATCAAATTGAAATTAAAAAGTAAAAAAAATTCATTATTTTTTGTCTGATTTAATATTAAATAATCTTACAAACCTTAAGCTGTTATTAAATGTTGCACAGCTCGGTCCTAACAGAATAAAAAAACTTCTAAATAAATTTTACAGTCCGGAGAAGATACTGTCTGCTGAATTTAATCAGCTTATAAATTCAGAAGGCATAAGTGTAAACATTGCCCAAAGAGTAAAAAAAATAAATAGTAAAAGAGATGAAGTAAAAACAGAAATTGAAAAAGAATTAAACAAGATAGATAAAATGGGGGGAGAAATAATTTCAATTCTAGATGAGAATTACCCCTTTCTATTAAAAAAAATTTATGATCCCCCAATTATTTTATACAAAATAGGTCAATTTAAAAAAGATGATGAAAATTCATTAGCTATAGTCGGAACCAGAAAACCTAGCGAGTATGGGAAAAAACAGACAGAAATTATTTGTAAAGAAATATCAGAAAGAAATATTACCATTGTAAGTGGTATGGCAAGAGGAATTGATTCTATTTCACACAGAACTGCAATTAATAATAATGGCCGAACAATTGCTGTGCTTGGATCCGGGCTTGATGTTGTTTATCCTCCAGAAAACAAAAAACTTTTTTCTGAAATAAAAGAAAAAGGAGTTGTCCTGTCTGAATATCCATTAGGAACAAAGCCTGATGCCATGAATTTTCCAAAAAGAAACAGAATAATTTCCGGGCTATGCTTAGGAACTTTGATTATTGAAACCGGGCTTACAGGCGGTGCTCTGCAAACAGCACAATATGCACTCGATCAGAATAGAGAAGTATTTGCTTTGCCTGGTAATATCAATTCAAAAACATCAGAAGGAACTAATAATCTTATACAAAAAAGTGCAGCTAAATTGATTACTAATGTTGACGATATTCTGGAAGAACTTAATCTCAAAATTAAATCACCTAAAAAGATTAAAAAAGTTACAGAAAATATTAATCTAAATATCTTTGAAGCGAAAATAATAAATGTATTAAATGATGAAATTATTCAAATAGATAAGATTGCAGAATTGACAAAATTTTCTACATCAGATTGTCTTGTACATTTATTATCATTAGAGTTTAGAGGGTTAGTAAGACAGCACCCTGGGAAGACATTTTCTTTAGCCTAATACTTTTTCTTTCCCTTCCATAAAAACTTAAGCCAGTCTTTTATTTTCTTCTCCTGGCCGTTTTCACTTGGTAAATAAAATTGTTTGTTAGCAATTTCATCGGGAAGAAAATTATCTTGGACAAAATTACCCTCATAGCTATGGGCATATTTATAATCTTTTCCATAACCGATTTCCTTCATTAATTTTGTAGGAGCATTTCGTAAATGAATAGGAACCGGGAAAAGTTTGTTTGTCTTTACTTCAATTAGAGCCTCTGTAATGCCTTTATATGAAGCATTACTTTTAGGAGAAGAAGCCAAATAAGTTGCACATTGAGCTAAAATAATTCTTGCTTCCGGCATTCCAATTTTATCAACTGCGCCAAATGCAGCTTCAGCAAGCACAAGCCCGTTGGGCGATGCATTCCCGATATCCTCCGATGCAAGTATCACTAATCTCCGTGCTATAAATAAAGGATCTTCACCGCCTTCAAGCATTCTTGCCATCCAGTAAAGTGCAGCATCCGGATCGCTTCCCCTAATACTTTTAATAAATGCAGAAATTATGTTGTAGTGTTCTTCTCCACTTTTGTCATATATGATATTTTTCTGCTGAACGACGGTTTCTAAAATTCCTTTACTGATTATGATTTCACTTTTTTCAATTTCGTGAATTACAGATGCTTCTAAAATATTTAATAAACTTCTTGCATCTCCACCTGATAAATAGATTAAGAAATCTTCGTCAATTTCTTTGATATTTTTTTTAGAAAGAAATTCATCTTTTTTAATTGCAGAATATAGTATACTTTTTAATTCATCTGCTGTTAAAGAATCCAATATAAAAATCCTTGCTCTTGATCTTAATGCAGGGATAACTTCAAATGATGGGTTTTCTGTTGTTGCACCAATCAAAATTATTGTACCGGACTCTACAGAATTTAACAATACATCTTGTTGGGATTTATTAAATCTGTGAATTTCATCAATGAAAAGAATGGTTCTCTTATTTAAATTTTTATTTTCTTCTGCAAGTTCAATTACCTTTCTTACCTCTTTTACTCCTGAGGATACAGCATTTAACTGAAAAAATTCAGAAGAAGTATTTTCAGCAATTATTTTAGCAATTGTAGTCTTTCCCGTTCCGGGTGGTCCCCAAAGTATAAATGAACTTAAAGTATCGTTAGTTATCATTAAGTTTATTGGTGAGCCTTGGGATAAGATTGAATTTTGCCCGACAAATTCCGTAAGTGTTTTTGGTCTTACTCTTTCTGCAAGTGGAATTCTTGGTATTTTGATATTGTTGTTATCACTTTTCTTCAACTTTAATTACCTGTTCATCTTTTCTTTTCATGTTATAATCTTCTCTGGCAATCTTTTCAATTTTTGCCGGTACTCCTTTTTTCAATGAATCAATTTCGGCTTCAAGTAATTTATTTTCATTTTCTATTTCTAAAATTTTTTCGTTCAATTGGTCAACTTGTTTTTCTAGCTTCCAATATTTGAAAATTCCATATTTATTAAACAAGATATAAACAATACCAACAAGAATTATAACTAAATAAATAATGTATTTAATTTTGAGTCTTTTCAATTTTAAAATCACAAACTCAGATTAATAATTTTAGCAATCAACTCATCAAAAGTAATACCTACAGCTTTTGCCATTTTAGGAACCAAACTTGTAGATGTCATTCCCGGAAGTGTATTTACTTCCAAACAATAGGGTACATTACTTTCTGATAATCTGTAATCCAATCTTCCATATACCGTACAACCTAATGCTTTAAAAGCTATAGCAGCTTCTTTTTGCATAAACTTTGCAACATCTTCATTTATCTCAGCAGGTACTATATACTTACTTTTACCAGAAGTATATTTGCATTCATAATCATAAAGCCCGTGTTCCGGCTTTATTTCTAAAACAGGCAAAGCTTTATTACCTAAAATTGCGATGGTTAATTCTTTGCCGGAAATGTATTCTTCTATTATTGCTTTGTTGGACAAACTAAGCGCCAGTGTTAATGCTTTTTCAACCGATTTTTCATTTTGACAAATTGTTAAACCTACTGTTGAACCTTGGTCATTAGGTTTAATTACACAGGGATAGCCAACAATATTTTCAATTTTAGCAGTGATCTCTTTTAAATTATAATTTTTTGTAGTCGATATCCATTTAGGAGTATTAACATTAAAATAATTAAATAAAAATTTTGACATTTCTTTATTCATTGCAATAGAACTTGCATTAATATTTGAACCTGTATATTTAATTCCCTTAATTTCCAATAAAGATTGTATTAATCCGTCTTCACCAAATTTACCGTGCAGACCTAAAAAAGCAATATCAACTCCATCAAATAAATTTGTGTTAAATACATCAATATAATTTGATGCGGATATTTCCGAATAATCTTTTTCTGCAAAAAAGTCTTCAATGTTTTTAGGTTGGTTTTTACCGTAAGCAGGGTCAATCAATTTTACACTATGTCCTAAATTTAACAAGGCATTATAAATTGATTTACTTGAATTTTTGGAGACTTCTCTTTCGGGTGAGTAACCTCCCAAGAGTAATGCGACTGTAAGAGATTTTTTATCCATATTAATTTGGTTTTATTCCATATACTTTTTCTGAAATACTTTTTAATTCTTCTATTTTTTCTTGAGGAAGTCTGTTAACTCCACCCAAACATCTTGCAATAGATATTATTTTGGCTGTGTGCTCAAGTTTTTCCATTTTATAATAAGCATCATATATATCTTTACCCAAAGTAACAGCACCATGATTTTCAAGTAAATACGCCCATCCTTCTGAAATATATTCTTCCAAACTTTTGGGCAAATCATCTGTTGAAGGCGTTGCATATCTGCATAAAGGAATTTTTCCAAGCGATAAAATTACTTCAGGAAATACATCATTTACAATTTCATTTTTACTGCTGGCAAATGCTGTAGCATAAACAGAATGAGTATGAATAACTGCAAAGACATCATTTCTAAATGCATAAGCAAATTGGTGTAATTTTAATTCAGTCGATGACTTTCCATTCCCTTTTATTATTTTGCCATTTAAATCTATCTCCAAAATATCTTCAAGACCAACAGCTCCTTTACAAACACTTGAACGCGTAATTAGAATTGTATTATCGGGTGTATAGACTGATAAATTTCCATCAAATGCAGATACATAACCCTTATCATAAATTCTGTGGCAGACATCTATCAATTGTTCAATCAAGAGCATTTATTTTCCAACTCTTCAATCAGTTTTAGATTACTATATCCGTCATGTCCTGTTACAAACGGCTGAGTATTTTTTAAAAAAGCCTTTTGAACGGAGCGTAACATAAATATAATTTTGTTACCTCGTTTCCTAAACATTTTTTTGGCTTCATCTTTTAATAAAATGGAAATTTTTGAAGATTCATTTC
>Ga0210044_10004368_pt1 | contig 19734 bp, 18 predicted proteins | sample CryGey13umfilter_2_FD_183959 | JGI IMG/M metagenome (GOLD analysis project Ga0210044, IMG submission 183959) | Groundwater microbial communities from aquifer in Utah, USA - Crystal Geyser 4/9/14 3 um filter (SPAdes) (version 2) | ecosystem: Environmental > Aquatic > Deep subsurface >... | reverse complement strand
CTGCCGATGCTTCCGCCCTCGACCTCAGCCGCTTCACCGAACAAATCAATTACCAGGCCAAAGGCGGAGTAGCCGGCATTGTCCCCTGCGGAACGACCGGCGAATCCCCCACGCTTTCCGACTTCGAATGGGAACAGGTCGTCGCTCACGCAATCGAAATCGGACGCAAAAAAAATCTCGCCGTCATTGCCGGTACCGGCTCAAATAACACCGCACATGCCGTTGAATTGCAAAGGCGCGCGCACCAACTCGGAGCCGACGCCGGTCTTTCGGTCAACCCCTACTACAACAAGCCAACGCAAGATGGTCTCTACCACCACTTCATGACGATTGCCGATGCCGCCGAACTCCCGGTCGTCCTCTACAACATCCCGGGTCGCTCTGCCGTCGCGCTGCAGCCTGAAACCATCGCCCGACTCGCCAAACATCCCAACATCATCGCCGTCAAAGAAGCGACCGGCTCGATCGATTCCGCAAGCGCCATCATCGCCGCCTGCAACGAAGCCGGCGCCGAAATAACCATCGTCTCCGGCGATGACACCCTCACCCTCCCCTACGCATCAGTAGGCGGAAGGGGCGTCATAAGCGTCATTTCAAACATCCTCCCCGCAAGAGTCCAGGCCCTCTGCGACGCTTTTCTCAGCGAATGCCATTGGCCAAAAGCACGAACAATTCATTATCAGTTACTGCCCCTTGCGCGAGGCCTCCTCTCCCTCGCCACCAATCCGATTCCCGTAAAGACCGCCATGAAGATTCTCAACCGAGATGCCGGCTCAATGCGCCTCCCGATGTGCTCCATCGAAAACGAACGAACCCTGCAGAAAATAGGATCGCTGCTCAGTTCCGCCGGTCTTCAATCGTCAAATGACCCCGAATCTCATCTCGCTGGTGATTAGAGTTGTAACGGGCAGTTGTTCCTCGAGACTTCATTGGAGAGGACGCCTTAGCGCATTCGGACTACGGTTAACGCTGAATGACACACGCAATGACCCGCCCACTCATCCTCGGCACCGCTGGCCACATTGACCACGGCAAGACGGCGCTTATCAAGGCGCTGACGGGAGTGGATACGGATCGACTGCCCGAAGAGAAAAAACGCGGTATCACGATCGATATCGGGTTTGCCCATCTCGAACTTGACGCATTCAACGTCGGAATTGTTGATGTGCCCGGCCACGAGAAATTCATCCGTAACATGCTCGCCGGGGCGGCAGGAATTGACGCAGCGCTCTTTGTGGTGGCGGCGGATGATTCGGTCATGCCGCAAACGCGAGAACACCTCGCCATTCTCGAACTCCTGAACATTAACCACGGCGTCATCGGGCTGACGAAGTGCGATCTTCCCGACTCGTCCTGGACTGATCTCGTCGAAGATGAGGTGCGTGAATTGGTGGGCGGAACTTTCCTCCAAGGCGCTCCCATCGTCCGAACCTCGGCCCGTACCGGCGAGGGAATCGACTCCCTGCGGCGGGCGCTCAGCGAGGTCTTTCAGAGGGTCGAAATCGATCGGGAGGATGAACCGTTCCGGCTGGCGGTCGACCGTTCGTTCGTCCTTGAAGGGCTGGGGACCATCGTAACCGGGACGGTCTGGTCGGGTTCGGCGCACGTCGGTGATGAGATTGAATGGATGCCGCTCGAAAAGCGCATTCGAATTCGTGGCCTGCAATCGCACGGTCATTCAGTTCAATCAATTCAACGGGGGCAACGCGCCGCCGTTCACCTGGCCAATGTCCATCACACGGAAATCCATCGTGGCCACGAACTGGCTGAGGCAGATTATTTGAAAGCATCTCGACGCTTGACCGTGCGAATCCGGGCGCTTGAGGATTCCACCCTTCCGATCAAACATCGGTCACGATTGCGCCTGCATCTCGGAACCCGCGAAGTCATCTCTACCGTCGCATTGCTCGAATCCAATATCATCAATCCGGGAGATTCGCAGTTGGCGCAACTCCATTGCGCTGATCCCATCACCGCGGTCTACGGTCAACCGTTCGTCGTTCGCGCGGAGTCGCCGGTTACGACACTCGGCGGAGGGACGGTTCTCCAAACCGCGCCCGAGAGGATTTCACGCCGTTCCCGGCACCTCATCATCCCTCAAACTACGGCACTCGAATCAACCGACCCCGCGATTCGAATTGAAGCGTTCGCTCGCCTGGCGGGTTCCGATCCATGGGAATCATCCGACCTCTGGAGAGAGACGGGAACCCCTCCTGAGTCGGCGAAGGATCTTCTCCGACAACTCGTCAAGTCGGGGCGCTTCGTCAATCTCACAGGAAACGAGGGGAGCCCGGATCGGTTGGTTCACGTCGAATGGTTGCAGGAAATCGAGAAACACATCCTGTCGACCGTAAAGGATTTGCACGAAGAATCGCCGCTCGAACTGACAGTTCCGTTCGGTCGTCTTCGGGCGCAAATTCCGTATCTTGATGCGGAGGTGTTGGATTCGATATTGAAGCGAATGCTCGACGCCGAAGTATTGGCCGGAGATGCGCGTTCGTTTGGGGATTACGATTTCAAGCCCGCTCTGGACGAGATACAAATGAAGGCCCGAGTGAGAATTTTGTCGGAATACGAGGCAAGACAGTTCATGCCGCCCGACGTCGCAATTCTTTGTGAAATCACGGGGTTAAATGTAAAGGATTTGAAACCGGTTCTGCAACTGTGTACCTCGTTCGGCGAGTTGGTCCATATCGGGGCGGAAATCTTCCTTCATCGCAACAGCTATCGCGAGTTATTGGAAATCGTGCGGAAGATGTTTGAGCAATCGGATTCGATAACAGTAAGTGACCTGCGCGAGAAATTGAACAGCAGTCGCAAATTCGCCATTCCAATATGCGAACATCTCGATCGGATCGGCTTCACGAAGCGGCGAGGACACGATCGGGTTCCCGGACCTCGTTTTGACGCAAGCTCAACCTCGACGGAAAGCAAATACACTTGAAAATGCAGAGCAAACACAACCATTCATCACCCCGGGCCGATACAATCTTCAACGATGAACGACCACCCCGATCTGTCATCCGCGAATGATCTGGAAGCACTGATGCGCCTCATTCCGTCGGTACACGAACTGACGGAGGACGTCATGTCGCTTCCCGAAAATCGAAATCTCCCTCGTAACGTTATTGTGGAAACCGTTCGCGGTGTTCTTGAAGATTTTCGAACGTTCCTTCGTGCGTCAAACGATCTTGCGAATCAGGAAATCTTTGCCCCGACGATACGGGATCGAATAGCGCGGCGACTGAGGAAGGAGTCAACACCACCGCTTCAGTCGATGATTAACGGAACGGGGATCATCCTGCACACCGGGCTTGGTCGTGCACCGATCGCAGCGAGTGCCGTCGACTTGATCAGCGAAGTGGCTGTCGGGTACGCGCCCGTCGAGATTGACCTTGAAACCGGAAAGCGCGGCAAGCGCTCCGCGATCGTGCGCGATCTCCTGTGTCAACTGACCGGCGCGGAAAGCGCCACCGTCGTCAACAACAACGCCGCCGCCATGTTGATTACACTTGCAACGCTCGCCTCGAATCGTGAAGTCATTGTTTCGCGAGGCGAGTTGGTCGAAATCGGCGGTAGTTTCCGATTGCCCGATGTGATCGAAGCCGGCGGTGCCATTCTGCGCGAAGTGGGAACGACCAACAAAACCCGCCTCCTCGATTTCGATCATGCAATAAATGAACAAACCGCAGCATTGTTGAAGGTGCACCCCTCCAATTTCAGGATTGAGGGTTTCACGCAATCTGCCTCGATCGACGAACTCGCATCGCTCGGTAAACCGCACTCCATCCCCGTTATACACGACATCGGATCCGGAATGCTGATCGACCCTGCTGAATACTGCCTGAATCTTGACGAGCCGAACGCGAGGGATTCGATTGAGCGCGGAGCCGACCTCGTGCTGTTCAGTGGTGATAAACTCCTCGGCGCAACCCAATCCGGCGTCATCGTCGGACGCGCCGATCTGATTGAGCGCATCGAACGGAACCCGATGATGCGGGCCCTGCGTGTCGACAAGATCACCCTTGCAGCACTCGGCCGAACCCTCCAAGTCCATCGTGATCCGGCGCGCGCTGTCACGGAAATCCCCGCTCTTCGCATGGCGACCGAATCTCTGACAATCGTTCGAGGTCGCGCGGAGATCCTGCTGGCGGCGCTTGTGGATTGTGCTTCACTCGCCTCCATAAGCATTGAAGAATCAACCGCCTACCTCGGCGGCGGCTCGGTGCCGGGCCACGGGGTTGCAAGTTGCGCTGTCGTAATTCGTCCCGCAAATCTTCCCGTTGATGAATTGAACACACGCCTGCGAACGAATGGACCAGAAGTTATGGCGCGAGTGGCGGAGGATGCAGTGTGGATCGATATGCGGACGGTGTTTGATGATCAGATTGGCACGGTGGAGAGCGCCTTGCGCAACGCACTCAAATGTGAGTGATGAGTTGCCTCCGACCCTCGTTTCGCTACCGTAAGCGAAGTGAGGCTAAAACCTTGGGAGTGTCAGCACGCCTGGTGGCGGCCACGGCCTTCAAAGCCGCTGTGAGGTCTGGAACACAGGCCTCAGGTGGGTTCGATTCCCATCCACTCCCGTTTCATTTTCATCATGTCGACCAGTTTGCGCCATCCGATCCTCCGAACGAATCCCCTCCCGGTGTAACGATTTTGAAGATTCCACCTCAGCACCTTGAACCTTGAATATACTCCGCCGGTATGAGATCAGAGACGGCTCGCCCCGGATGGTTGTGCGACCGCATGTAATCATTATTCATTGAAGGAATCCTGCGATGAACAAAACGACTCTGACGATGATGGCCGTGGCGATCAGTAGCGCCGTGGTGGCGTCATCAACTGCGTTTGCCCAACGATCGACCTCCGATCGTCCTCAACGTGCTTCCCGATCGCAATCATCAAGGGAAACAGGAAACCCTCGCCGCCCCGCGCTCCAGGTCGGCGACCTTGCTCCGACCTTCAAACTCAAGACACGCGACGGCAAACAGGAAACGGATATCGCTTCCTTCCACGGGAAGAAGCCGATTATTCTGTTCTTCGGTTCCTATACATGACCGCCGTTTCTGAGTCAGGTTGGCTCAATGGAAAAAATGTATCAGGAATACAAGGACATCGCTGAATTCCGACTTGTTTACATCAATGAAGCCCATCCCGAAGATGGCAGCTGGCCGGTCCAGTACGCCAAGGAAAAGGGAATCAGACAGGCAACAACCTATGACGAGCGGTGCCAGACTGCGGACATGCTCCTCAAGGATAAGGAACTGAACATACCGACGATCATCGACGGCATGGATAACGCCGTCAATCAGGCGTACAGCGCCTGGCCCGACCGGATATTTCTCGTTCGGACGGATGGGCGGTTGGCGGTCGCCGGCAAACAGGGGCCCTGGGGCTACAAACCTGCGCTTGATGAAACCGCCAAATGGCTCGAGGAATACCGAAAAACAAAGAAGGAGCCCGCGCTCCCCGAAGGCGCGATCGAAGCCGCCAATAAGCGTGCTGCAGAAGCGAAAGCACCCTCAAGAAATGACGAAAATCATCAGGAAGGAAAATCCGACCGCGATGACGATGACGATGAAAAGACGGCTGCTGCGGCTGAAGCATCGTTCTCCGAAATTACCGGCCGATGGAAAATGGTAACGAGTTTCAACGGTCAGGAGATCGAGGCCGAGATGTCGCTCAAACTCAACGGCGGCAAAGCCAGCGGCACTTGGAAGAGCATGGGTCAGGAAGTGGACCTCAATAACATTTCCTTCGATGGTAAGACCCTCAAGTTCACCCGCACGATGGGACGCGGCGGCATGGAACTGAACTACGAGGGAACCATCGGCAGCGACGCCATCAAGGGAAAATACATTCACCCGCGTGGTGAATTCGAATGTAACGGAACGCGCCTTCACCAATTGGATGAAATCAATGCGGTCGAAGGCGGACATGACGGCGCTGTTGACAATGATGGTGATGACGATGGCCGAGCCGTTTCGGTCTACAAGTCGCGCTTCCCGATGGGGCCGGTGCACCAGCGACCAATCATCACGAAGAACGGCAAGACGCTTCTCTGGGCCAAAGGAAACCCAAAGGGCGACGATGCGGAATGGTTCGATATGACTGAAGCGCTGGTCGATCCCGCTAAGTTTCAATACGGAATCGGGAAAGACACCATCCCTTCAATTGATGAACCCGAATTCGCCAAGATCGGCGACCCTCGACTTACAAAAGCAGGTATCAATGACGACACCATAGTCGTCGGCTTCGAACATAACGGAGTCGCACGCGCATACCCGATCCAGATACTCGATCATCACGAAGTCGTTAATGACAATTTCAATGGAACGCCCTTTGCGGTGTGCTGGTGACCGCTCGTCCAACTGGCTGCAGTTTGCAACCGCAAGATCGACGAAAGGGAAACCATTGAACTTGGCACGACCGGATACACGCTCAACAACGTTTTTGTCCTGTACGATCGGAATTCCGGCACCGTCTGGTACCCCTTGAGGGAAGGCGCTTTTGATGCCGTGGCTGGCGCGGATAAGGGTAGGAAACTTAAATTCACCTCGGAACCTCCCAAGATGAAACTCAGCGAGTGGGGAGCGAAACATCCTGACACGGACGTTCTCCTGCCGACAAAGCGTGATTTGGAAATGATGCGACGAATGCGCGACCGTGAGGGCGGCGACAGAGGAGGCGGGTAATTGGTTGCCGACTGAACCGACTCGAATTTCAAGAGTATGATGAGGTGCGGGATGAATTATTCCCGCGCCTCTTTTCTTGGGTAGTACTCTGGTGATAGATTCCCGATCGCTTGCCACGAAGGAGTTCACAATGCTTCGTTACTGCCTGATGATCATCATCGTCGCACTCGTTCTCCCTCAATGGGCCGCACCGATTCGAGCCAACGAGCCGACCGGCCTGCCGTCAATCGAAGTCGGCAAACCGTTTCCTGACCTCGTTTTTCCATCCCTTGAAGATCGCACGCCCAAGCGCATCAGCGATTTCCGCGGGAAGCGGGTGCTCCTTCACGTCTTTGCGTCATGGTGAGCGGGTTGCCGCCGCGTCGTGCCGGTCTGGTACGTAAAGACTCGTGATCTTGAAGAACAGGGAATGATCAAGACGATCGGCATCATTCAGGAGCAACATCCTGATCGCGCTCGCCTGTTCATGCAATGGAAGAAGATGGATTTTCCCATCATGATCGATTCGCTCAACCGGCTCGGAACGTCAGCCGTTCCGCTTACCATTCTAATCGACGAGAACGGCATCGTCCGAAAGACGCGCACCCGATTCGCCGACTTGGAAGCCCTCAAACCGCTCTCTTCATCGAAACTAACGCGCGCTGATAAACGACCGGCGGATGCTCCTGATCTGGAGAATTTGCGACGAAACGCGGAGACCTTACCGACGCCTGAACCCAAACGCCGATACGCCGATGCGCTCGTCGAGTGGCGCCACAACGCTGACGCATTCTCAAACGCAATCAAAATATACGAATCCATTCTCACCGAGAATCCGGACGATGCCATCGCGCACTTTCACGCCGGTGTCGCCTACCGCATGCGCTTCGACATGAGTGAGAAACACGACCCTCGCGACTTCCAGAACGCCGTCATCCACTGGACGAAAGCACTTGACCTCAATCCCAATCAATACATCTGGCGGCGACGAATCCAGCAGTACGGCCCGCGACTCGACAAACCCTACCCCTTCTACGATTGGGTGGCGACCGCACGAAAAGAACTCCCTCGACGAGGCGAAACCCCTTCGCCCCTCATCGTCGAACCCGGCGGGGCCGAGATCGCTCACCCCGCCCCCTCCATCCAATCAGCCGACGACGATACTCGATTCACCGACCCCGATCCGGATGGCCGCATCAATCGCGATCAAAAGCATCTCATACAAATCCAACAGATCCTCGTTCCCTCAACCCGGAAAGGCTCGATGGAAACCATGCGTATCCATCTCCTTCTAACTCCCGATGCAAAGCAAAAAGCACACTGGAACAACGAATCCAACGGCGTTACTTGCTGGGTCGACACCGGAGACGAAAAGGTTGAAATCAATCCGCCGCTGATTCAATTAACGAATCCGACGGATACCGCCGTCAGTACCGAACAACGCGAAATTGAATTCGAACTGGTGGTCCCGACATCGCGCAGCACCGATCAACCGATTTCCGTTCCCGGCTATCTCCTGTACTACGTCTGCGAAGACGTGGACGGCGTCTGCTATTTTCTTCGCCGGGATTTTAAGATCACGATTCCCGCCAAGATCGAAGACAATTGAATCCTCTTGCGTGAAACGAAAAGAGAAAGCGAATGAAGACACGAACCGTGGCGACTCATCTCATTACATTCACGCTGTTCTTTTTTTCGATTTTTATTTCCGTACCGTCCTCCCGCGCCGGGGAGCAGCCGATGAACACACTCCCTCCTGAACATTCATCATCCTCCAGAACGGACAAACCCGATCCCGCCGCCTTCACGCTCTCCGCCTCCCTCCCCGATTTCGGGATCGACCTCGAAAACGAGCAATTCATTCTGGTCGATTTCGCCATTTCACCGGAATGGTCCCTTTCTCACGCCGGCATTCCGAACCCCATTCTGCAAATCAAAGTGCCGCCGTCCGTCTCTTTGTCCGGTCGATATCTCACTGAATACCGCGAGTTGGCGAAGAATGAGTTTCTCGTCGAGCCATACGAACGAATGATCGAACCCGGCGAAACGAAAATCGCCTTCACGCTCACCTCGAAACCCGATCCGGGCGATTCCATTGTCTTGAATGTCGTTACTTATGCCGGCGCATCCGACGATCCGCAGGACGCTTGGCTCATTCGCCGCCGAGTCGAAGTTCCGTTCACCACCGGCGCCGTCGTCCGATCAGCAGTTCAGGCCGAGAAATCGAACTGGGGAGTCGGCCCGGAATACCAGATCGGTGATACGGTTTCGATTCCCGACCTTCCCCGCGCTGATGGTTCAATTCTTTCAATCAAAGAGTGGTCGCACGGTAAGAATCTCATCCTGACCACCTACCGGGCTTTCTGGTGACCATACTGCCGAATGCAACTGGTTCAGTTGCAGCAAATGTACGATGAGTTTCTCGCTCTCGATACCGTCGTGGTCGCTGTCTCTCAGGAGGATAAGGACCTGGTATCGCACGGCAAGTTCCTCACGCAATTCAAATCCCAGCCACCCTTCGAAATCGTCGCGGACCTCAATCGCGAAAAGACGCCCTCATTTGATCGCATCACCACCTACCTGATCGACAAAAACGGTGTCGTCAGACAGGTCTTTCCGAATCTAATTCACCATCGCGCGTCGTCGCTTGCGGTCCTCCGAGAGGTGCAGCGAATCGAACGAAATGAAAACGATCAATAATCACGTCCCTTGCGGGCCAACCATTCTTCTCTGGAAGGCGTCATCCAATCCTCCGGATCAACGCCCAGCGCATCGGCCATGCGGTTGATGTAGTTGAAGTAGCCGATCACTTGCGTGGCGACGACGATCTGTTCCTCACTCCACTCCGAATCGCGCAGCACGTCGAGATCGCCTTCAGACATCTCACCCGGTGCCAGTGTTAATTTCACCGCATAGCCACAAAGCGCCCGATCCTCCTTTGAAAGATTCGCCTCACGATAATCCCATACCAATTGTTCCGCAAGTTCCTTGTTTCCGGACTCCAGACCGAAGTCCATCGCGTGCGAAAGCGTTCAGTAATAACAATCGTTCACATTGCTCACGACCGCCGCCAGCATTTCCCGTTGCGCTGCGGTCAGCGCGTTCTCAGTCTTCATCAGACTGGTGTAAAACTGCATCGACCCCTGCGTCGATCGCGCATCGAGACTCATGACTCGAATGATGTTGGCAACCCCGCCCGCCCGCTTGATCGCGGAATCATAAATTCGCCTAATCATTCCCTCGGCGTCTGACGGGTCGATTTGCCGGATGTAGGCCATCGTCAATCCTCGCTCCTGATTGGTTTCTGATTCAAAATCCGCACTGTACGCAACATAATAGCGTTTCGCCGGTGAGAGCCACCAATGAATCAGGTTGACATCTTCCGATGGCTCAAAATCCTCTCGCAATTACCCGAGAATTTGGTAGAATCTTGAATGTGGGGGAGCGGTGGCATTTTTCAGTTGATAATGTTCGGCAACGAACTGGTGTGAACTGACGGCGTTAGAATTAACTTGACGATCGACGGGTTGAGCGCCAAGATTCAATCCGCCGTTTTACTCTTTCAGGTCAGAGGCGTCTCGCTTGGTATCATGCAGACTCAGCACCGCCGGCAACACGATCAACGCCGCAAGCAGGCATGAACTGATACCGATCACCATTACCAGTCCGAGCGATTGAAGCCCGCGATGGTGTGCAAAAACGAGCGATCCGAAACCGATGATCGTCGTCAACCCGGTCAGAATCACCGCCCGCCTGGTCGCTCCCGGATTCAGACGATTCGGCCCGCCTTCATGATACCGGTGCAGCAGATGAACACCCGCGTCGACACTGAGACCGATGATGATCGGCAGCGCAAAGAAATTCGCAAGATTAAACGAAACATCAAAGAACGCCATGATCTGAAGAGTCCACAAAACGCCAACCGCCAACGGAATAACCGCCAGGATCACATCGCGCCATCCCCGAAAATCTACCCCCAGAAGAATCAGGATTCCGACTACGGCGAAAATCGACATCCAGACGAACGACGAGCGCATGTCCTCCAACGAGCCGATATGCGTGAAAGGCACACCTGTCGCATTCGCATCGATGGCCTTCAAGTCGGTGACGAATCGTTTCATGGCGTCCAAATCCCACACATTCTCACGAGGATGCGCCATCACCAGATAACGTCCGCTTTCAGACATATATTGCGCCCGCAACGCAGCCGGGAGCGCCTCACGCAGCGCCATGTTGTTTCCCGCGAGGATTTGCTTGAATCGTACGCTCACCGCTTGAATTCGAGCATCCACATTCTGCCTGACCTCAGTCAACCGGACGTCGCTCGCGTCGAGTGGCGGTACCCAATAGGCAGCATACTGCCGAACGTCTGCTGTCAGATTCTCGAGATGTTCGGCTTCATCCATTTGACCGGCCGCTTTCGCCGCTTCCGCGATCGCTTTCAGGTTCACAATCAGATGCTCCGCGCGATCAACATCAAACGGCTTCACATCGTTGAAAATTTTCGATCCATGCGGCCGTTGAAGAACCTCACGCAGGTCCTCCCGTTCTCTTGTCGGCAGCGCCATGACATCCAGGATGCTCGAAACGCGCCCTACTTCGTTGAAGGCCTCCGCCCGAATCACCGCATTTTTCACCGATTCAAGATCATCGACGACGACCGCTCCGAACCACGATGCAGCGCTTGAATCCGCCGCAATCCGTTTCTCCCATTGAACCGCTTCCAATCCTTCCGCTTGCAATTCAAGCAAATTACTTTCAAAACGCAGCGAACCGGGAAGAAACGCGATGATCAGCGACAATACGCCGCAACAGGCAAACGTTACGAGAGGGTGCTTCGGTGCAAACTGCAGAAACGCAAACGGATCGTGTACGCTCTCGTTCGTTGCATCATGATCCTTGGCGCGATGGAACCGTAATCCTCGATCCGCCACGACAAGCAAAGCCGGCAGGAGAACCGACATCGCCGCGAGACAAAGAAGTAATCCAAAGCCGGCGATAATTCCGAGTTCACGCAAACCCTGGAACGATGTGAACCATGCCGCAAAGAACGCTATTCCCGACGTCATCGCCCCGGTTACGTTACCGCGAACAGCCGTCTGCATTACCATATCAAGCGCTTCTCCGATCGGCCGAGTCGCTCGAATTTCCCGGTAGCGCACAATGACATGTACGCCGTAGTCCAAGCCGACACCCACCAAGACGAGAATGAAAACATTGCTCAGCAGATTGAGTTGTCCGAGAAGAAGTGTGGTCAAACCAAACGTCCACGCAGCGCCACAGAGGAACGCTACCACCGCAAGCAGCGGACGTTTGATACCGCCTATGAACACAATAAACAAAACCGTACAAACAAGAAATGCGGAAACCGCTGCTCTCGTCATGTCACGGTTCGACGTCAGCATTTCATCTGCCTGCAGAACCGGCAATCCGGTCAAGCCGATGTCAACCTCAGGAAATTCGCTGCGGACGTGATCGATGACGATCCGAATATTCTCAATGGGTTTTTCGATAATCGCCAGCGTACCGAAATCTTTGGAAGGCATAACTTCGATGAAATACAGCTGCCCCGTTTCCGACTTCAGATATTCGGGCCGCGATGTCGTCGCCGGTGAATCGAAAAGCGGACGTAACGATGGTGATTCCTTGGCCTCCTTGGCTGGAATTCCTGCCGAATCACGGACTGCACGCCTTGTCGCGTCCGTAAGTAAATCCAATAGGAACACCGCCGATGCGCCGATCAATTCCCGTTCGTTCTCGCTCATTCCGAGCGCTTTCGACCTTAGGCGATCAAGAAAACCGGCTGCCGTGCTCGCCGTTTGATTGGTATCGTTTGATTTGTTGGTCAGTACCGCTATCGCCGCCCTCACTTGAACAAGTCGCCGAAGATCGTCAATCGGCATGGCCCGTGTCGCGATATGCAATTGCTCGTCAGGTTCAATTCCTCCGTAAACCTGTGGCAATTCAGGAATACCCCGCAACCCTCCCACCAGCGAATCAACCGCTCGCTCCGCCTTGTCAGTGTGTCCGTTCGATGCCACTACTACATAGATGTATTCCAGATCACCGAATTCTTCGATGAATTGACGATATCGAACCATGAACGGGCGATTCGGCGAGATGAGATCATTCGTATCGGCGTTCAGGTGGAGATCACGAACTGCATATATCCCGCTCAGCGCCGCGAAAAGAAAGGCGATCGCAATCACCAGAATCGGCCGCCGCAGGAGAAGATAAGCCGTAATGCTGAAAATCCGGGTCCGCATTGCCAATGTCCCATCGCAGCTCAAAAGAATGCCCCGCATCATACCTCAATCAGAAACTCCGCCAATTCATTGAAGCGGCCTTGTTCGGCCACCGGTCCCTTCAGGCGTTGCCATGTCGTGTGGTCCTACGCACAAGCAAAAGCGATGATTTCGCATCAGAATCCGTAGTCAATGGGCATCGAGCACAACAATCACCATAATTGCGACTAATTCTCAATTAATTAGATTGAAATGATTCTAAGTTTAGACTACCATTCGCCAGTAATCAGGCCTGCGGTAATGATTCACGCCAAGAGGCTGGCAAAGTGCCGATTCGGGAGTGACTTGGAGGGAAAACGCCCTAAATTGGGATCGAGGATCGGCTCAAGGGAGAAGTCTGACCGCGAGTGCGATTCAATCGCAATACTTGAGCGTGAAACGTAATCGATTCCGCCTGCAGGATGATTTTCAAGCGAACGAACGCTGGCCCAGAACCGGCGATAAACGGAGGCCTTCAGATGTCCAATGCGACGACCGTTTCTGCACTCGAACACTGGGAAAACGAAAAGTATAAGTACGGATTCACGACCGAAATCGAAGCAAATACTTTCGCACCCGGCCTCGACGAAAGTGTCATTCGCCGACTTTCCGCGATCAAAGGTGAGCCCGATTGGATGACTGTATGGCGACTCAAGGCCTACGAACACTGGAAGAAGATGGAAGAGCCGACTTGGGCGTTTCTCAATTTCACACCGGTCGATTACCAATCCATTTCGTACTACTCCGCTCCCAAGAAAGGGGCGAAGTACGAATCACTCGACGAAATCGATCCCAAACTCATCGAAACATACAAAAAACTCGGGATCCCGCTCGAAGAACAGAAGCAACTTGCCGGCGTCGCGGTCGATGCCGTCTTTGACAGCGTTTCCGTCGCCACCACGTTTCGCGAAGAACTCGAAAAGGTCGGGATCATCTTCTGTCCGATCTCCGAAGCCATCCGCGAGCATCCAGAGTTGGTAAGAAAATATCTGGGTTCCGTTGTTCCACCCTCCGACAATTTCTTCGCCGCCCTCAATTCCGCAGTATTCAGCGACGGCTCATTCGTGTTCATCCCCAAGGGGGTACGATGCCCGATGGATTTGAGCACTTATTTCCGAATCAACGCTTCTAATACCGGACAGTTTGATCGTACTTTGATCATCGCCGAAGACGACGCCTACGTCAGTTACCTCGAAGGATGCACCGCGCCAATGCGGGATGAAAACCAACTTCACGCGGCCGTCGTGGAACTGGTTGCACTCGACGACGCCGAAATCAAATACTCCACTATCCAGAACTGGTATCCCGGCGACGAGGAAGGCCAAGGCGGAATCTTCAATTTCGTCACCAAACGCGGCAAATGTCTCGGCCGAAACAGTCGAATCTCATGGACCCAGGTCGAAACCGGTTCCGCCATTACCTGGAAATACCCCTCATGCATTTTGCAGGGTGACAACTCCGTCGGTGAGTTCTATTCCGTTGCACTCACAAATAATTATCAACAAGCCGACACCGGAACCAAAATGATCCACATCGGCAAGAACACCAAGAGTACGATCATCTCGAAAGGCATCTCCGCCGGGCACGGACAGAACATCTACCGCGGACTGGTTCAGGCGAATAAGGGAGCCAGAGGCGCGCGTAACTATACGCAGTGCGATTCGATGCTCATCGGACAGGAATGCGGCGCCCACACCTTCCCGTATATCGATGTCCGCAACCCCACCGCGCGCGTCGAACACGAAGCCACCACCTCCAAAATCGGCGATGATCAGATTTTCTACCTGAAATCACGTGGCATTTCCGAGGAGAACGCGTTGTCCCTCATCGTCAACGGCTTCTGCAAGGAAGTACTTCAGGAACTTCCGATGGAGTTTGCCGTCGAAGCGGATAAATTGCTCGCCATCAGTCTCGAAGGAAGTGTCGGCTGACATCAAAGCGAGAACGACATAGAGATCATCATCAATCAATGACTCAGATTCATTACAGAAAGTAATTACCAATGCTCGAAATTCGAAACCTTCACGTCGAAATCGAAGGCAATCAAATCCTCAAAGGGGTTGACTTGTCAATCAAAGCCGGCGAAGTTCACTCCATCATGGGGCCGAACGGCTCCGGCAAGAGTACGCTCGCGCAGGTTCTCGCCGGAAACGACGCTTTTGAAATCACCGAAGGCGAAATCACCTTCGATGGTAAAGACCTGACTGAACTCGATCCCGACGAGCGGGCCGGCGAAGGCCTCTTCCTCGCTTTTCAATATCCCGTAGAAATCCCCGGAGTGAGCAACACCCAGTTTCTGAAGTCCGCCATCAATTCCATCCGATCCTATCGCGGAGAAAAGGAACTCAACGCAATCGAATTCCTGAAACTCGTCAAGGAAAAACAATCCGTCATCGACATTGACGAAAAGCTCTTCAAGCGCAGCGTCAACGAAGGGTTCTCCGGCGGCGAGAAGAAACGATACGAGATCTTTCAGATGGCTCTCCTTGATCCGAAGTTCGGGATTCTCGACGAAACGGATTCTGGCCTTGATATCGACGCCCTCAAAATCACCGCCGAAGGCGTGAATGCCCTGCGATCTCCGGATCGCGCTTTTCTGGTCATCACACACTACCAGAGATTGCTGAATTACATCGTCCCCGACGTGGTGCATGTGCTCTTCGACGGCCGAATTATTAGGACCGGCGGTAAAGAGCTCGCGCTCGAACTTGAAGAACGCGGCTACGCATGGCTCACCAACGGTGATCCGTCGAACATGCAGCCCGTTGGCGCTTGAACGAATCGAATCATGGTCGATGCAACACTCGCAAATCAAGTAACTCGCCCCGCAGAATAACAAGGATTTCACGCGGGTTTGATACGAAGAAAGAATGACATGAGCACTATGACGACCGAACCACCGACGCTGACCCTTGCGGATTCGAAATCAATCGAATATTGGGCGCTCCCGACGAAGAGAGACGAGAACGATTGGATATCGACGATCCGAACGACGGCATCTGATCAATTCAAGTCGCTTGGACTCCCAACGACTCGACATGAGGATTGGCGCTACACCAATATTTCCGCGCTCACGAAAAGACCCTTCCATCATCCAACCGACGGATCGACGCTTGAAATCGGAATCGACGATGTTGAGCGATTTGAGTATCCCGGATTGGATTGCGAGTCCATCGTCTTCGTAAACGGGCGGTTTCGGCCGGACCTCTCATCTCTGTCAGAATCCGAAAACGGAGTGATCGTCATGCCGCTCTCGCGCGCCATCCGCGATCACGAAGCGGAGGTCCGCCGCTATTTCGCAACAATCGTCGATTTGACTGACGACGCGTTTGCCGCATTGAACACCGCGGCTTTCGAGGATGGCGCATTCATTTTCGTCCCCGCAAATGGTAAACTCGAAAAACCAGTTCACCTCCTCAATATCTCCGTGGTCAATTCGGACGATCATTTCGCCTTCTTTCCTCGCAATTTGTTCGTGATCGGCGATCGGGCAGAGGCAACCATTGTGGAAGATTACGTCTGCACCGATGAGGATGGCGATGCGACGTATTTCACCAACGCCGTAACGGAATTCATCGTCGGAGACGATGCGAAAGCCCACCACTACTTAACCGAGCGCGAAAGTCGTGGGGCCATCAACATCTCGACCCTTCGCATACATCAGGGGATCAACTCTGACTTTGAATCCCATTCCGCTCTCCTTGGTGCGGGGTTGGTCAGAAACAACGTTCTCCCTCGCCTGGCCGGGGCAGATTGCATCAGTTTGCTCAACGGCGTGTACGTCGGCGATGGAAACCAGCGAATCGACAACTTCATGCGCGTCGAACATTTCAACACCAACAGTCGAAGTCGGCAATTCTTCAAGGGAATCTTGACCGACAGCGCTCAAGCCGTATTCAGCGGCCGAATCGTTGTGGCCAAGGGCGCCCAGAAGACCGACGCAGTTCAACGCAACCAGAACCTGCTGTTGTCCGACAATTCCCGTGCTATTTCGAAGCCACAACTGGAAATCTTCGCCGATGACGTAAAATGTACTCACGGGGCAACCATCGGTGAAATTGATGACGAAGCACTGTTCTATCTCAAAGCACGCGGCATTAACGAAACCGCCGCAAAATCGCTGCTGATCCACGCGTTCGCAATGGAATCGCTGAATCGGATGAACCTCATTCCCATTCGTAACAAATTGGAATCATTGATGGTCGATCGCTTGCCGGGCGGCGAGGCATTGCGGACAATTCTTTAATCGATATGAACACTCGTTGTTCCGCCGAATCGAGAATTACTGAAGGAATGGGCGAGGAAAGGATGGCTCATAATGGCGAAGGAATACGCAAGACCTGAAGTGCTCGTGTCAACGAATTGGGTAGCTGATCATTCGACGGATACCGAGAATATTCGAATCGTCGAATCGGACGAAGATGTCCTTCTGTACGATACAGGTCATATCCCCAACGCCGTGAAAATCGATTGGATCAACGACCTACAGGATGACACTATCCGCGATTACGTCCCGCGCGAACGCTTCGCCGAATTATGCGAATCAAAAGGCATCAACAATGACACGACTGTCGTTTTCTACGGCGACAAATCGAATTGGTGGGCCTGCTATGCTTTTTGGACCTTCAAATTATTCGGCCATGAAAAATGTAAGATCGTAAACGGCGGCAGAGAAAAGTGGATCGCAGAAGGACGCACCCTCGAAATCGGCAAACCCATGTTTGCCGGCGGATCGTATGAAGCCCTCCCCGAGAATCGCGCCATTCGCGCCTTTCGAAAAGATGTTATCAATCATATCGACAGCGAACAGCCGCTCATCGACGTCCGGTCTCCGCAGGAATACTCCGGTGAACTCACCCACATGCCCGACTACCCCCAGGAAGGGGCCCTGCGCGGCGGACACATCCCGGGCGCCATCAATATCCCTTGGTCACGCGCCTGTAACGACGACGGGACCTTTAAATCCCGCGACGAACTGGAAAAGATATATCTCGAAGAGTGCGGCCTCGATGATTCGCAGGACATCATCGCCTACTGCCGAATCGGCGAGCGATCAAGTCACACGTGGTTCGTACTCCACTATTTGCTGGGCTTGAGCGAAATCCGAAACTACGACGGCTCGTGGACGGAATGGGGCAACCTAGTCGGAGTGCCGATCGAAAGAACGTATCAGGGGTGATTCAATACGCCCCAAGTTTTCAAGGAAGGACTCGTTTCGGTGACGAAGGAATTGTCGGAAATTATCGATGTTTTTCAATCGGTGGAGGTCAAAACCCGACTTGAATTGCTGCTTGATTTCTCCAAACAACTTCCTGAACTTGATGAACGACATGCCGCCGAACGTGATGCCGGTATCCATCGTGTTCCCGAATGTATGAGCCCCGTTTTTCTCTGGGTCGAACCTGATTCCCACATTATCAATTCATCAAACCAAACCGTCCACTTGATTCTCGATGTCGCGGAAGAAGCGCCCACCATAAAAGGTTTCCTTTCGATCATTCTGCAGGCATTCGATCATCATCCCGCACACGAAATCGTAGCCCTACCACTTGATCTTGTTAACCGACTCGGACTTTCCTCCGTCATTCGCATGAATCGTGCTCACGGCATCGCCGCCATCATCACGCGAATCAGAAATGGCGCCGCCGCCCTTTCGGCCGACTCAAAAACCATCACCGCCGGAGGTGAAAACAAATGACTACCGTGCCGACCAAACCAACCCCCACGAAAAACGTGGCGGACCGACACGAATCAGATTTTCCGGTTGAAGCGATTCGCGCAGAATTTCCCGTGTTGCAACGAGAGGTGAACGGCCATCCCCTTATCTATCTCGACAGTTCCGCCACCACTCAAAAACCCCAATGCGTAATCGAGGCCATATCGGGATTCTACAAAAACCACAACGCCAACGTGCATCGCGGCGTTCACACGCTGAGCCAGGAAGCAACCGCTGCCTACGAGTCCGCCCGAGATACCGTCCGACGCTATATCAACGCCGCCGACGTGCGCCAAATAATCTTCACACGAGGAACTACCGAAAGCATCAATCTGGTCGCCAACACTTGGGGAAGCACCAACCTTGTGCCGCAAGATGAAATTCTCCTTACCAGCATGGAACACCATTCCGACATCGTACCCTGGCAGATGATCGCCCAAAAAACCGGAGCCGTTATCAAAGTAATCCCCATAACCGATGCCGGCGATCTGGACCTCGACACATTTGACCAACTCCTTTCTGAGAAAACTAAAATTGTCGGATGCGTCCACGTTTCCAACGCGCTCGGCACCATCAACCCCGTCAAAAAAATCATCGAAAAGGCACACGCGGTCGGCGCGAAAGTGCTGCTCGATGGCGCGCAGGCGCTCCCCCACTTGCACGTCAATGTTCGTGATCTCGATTGCGACTTCTACGCTACTTCCTCACATAAGTGGTTCGGCCCCACCGGCATCGGGTTCCTTTACGCGAAACTTGATCTCCTCCAAGCGATGCCACCGTGGATGGGGGGCGGAGACATGATCAAATCCGTCACCTTCGAGAAAACTCTCTATAACGATCTTCCCAACAAGTTTGAAGCAGGCACCCCGAATATTGCCGGAGCAATCGGCATGGCGGCAGCGCTCGATTTCCTCCGGCGAGTCGACATCAATCGAATAGCGCACTACGAAAACGTACTCCTCGCATACGGAACCTCTCTCCTTAACGAAATCCCCGGGTTGCGAATCATCGGCACCGCAGCGCACAAAGCGAGCGTCCTTTCATTCGTCATCAACAG
>Ga0210044_10004364_pt1 | contig 19737 bp, 19 predicted proteins | sample CryGey13umfilter_2_FD_183959 | JGI IMG/M metagenome (GOLD analysis project Ga0210044, IMG submission 183959) | Groundwater microbial communities from aquifer in Utah, USA - Crystal Geyser 4/9/14 3 um filter (SPAdes) (version 2) | ecosystem: Environmental > Aquatic > Deep subsurface >... | reverse complement strand
TAAATTAGTAGATTAGAATCTTATTTTAAGGAACTATGGGCAAAATTAAAACACGATTAATCGGCATCGAAGAGGTAGAAAAACAGCAAAAAAAAGAGCAAAAAGAAAAAGCCGCTCAAAAAAAAGCTACCAAGAAAAGAATAGAGAAACCTGTAGAGGTCGAGCAGGCTCGACCCGTTTCCCCCAAACCCCCCAAATCCCCCAAATCCCCAAAACCCCTAAAAAGCCCAAAGGCCAAACCCCGCGGCAAGCGCTATCAACAAGCAAAAAAATTAGTTGATAAAACCAAAACCTATTCGCTTGAAGAAGCGGTAAAACTTTTGAAAAAGATGGATCGGGCGAGTTTTGATCAGTCAGTAGAACTTCATCTGGTGGTTAATGAAATCGGTCTAAAAGGCGAAGTGGAATTACCAAATCCGACAGGAAAGATTATAAAAATAACAGTCGTTGATGATAAAGTCCTAACCAATATTGAAAAAGGCAAGATTGATTTTGATATCTTAGTCACTCATCCGTCTTTTATGCCGCGCTTAGCCAAGTTTGCCAAAATTTTAGGCCCAAAGGGATTAATGCCTAATCCGAAAGCCGGGACGATCTCGCCAAATCCCGAGGAACTAGTAAAAAAATTCCAAAAAGGGGTTTTAAGATGGAAGACCGAAGCTAAGTTTCCTTTGATTCACCAGATGATTGGCAAGATATCTTTTGAAGAAAAAAAACTAGTCGCTAATGCAGAAAAATTTTTCTCATCAGTTGGTAATAAACGCATTCTAAAAGCCTACCTTAAATCAACGATGAGTCCTTCGGTGAAGATAAGTCTATAAAGTCGTAAAGTCTAAAGTTATAAAGCCTGCCTGCCGGCAGGTAGGTGTTTTTTCTTTATAGACTTTATAAACTTTATGGACTTTATGACTCTTATATCTTAAATCTTCTCTTTGCCAGCTCAAGGATGACGTCGGTGGCGTCTTCAATAGAGAGATTGGGGCCGGTTTTTATCACTAAATCATAATGATGGGGCTTTTTGTGATCATGATTGAATAGAGTCTGGACAAAAGACCGCCTCTCTAAGTCTGATTCATCAACCCTTCTTTGGGCTTCAAGCCGAGAGATTTTTTCATAGGTCATCAACCAGTCAATTCTTTGATTCATATCGCAGATAACTCTTATTTTTAAAGCATGAAGAAAGAAAAAGTTTGCTCCTCTGCCTAAAACAATTGCGTATCCTCGTTGGCCAATCAGGGAAAGCACCTTAACTAAGTGACGATAATAGGCAGACATATTGATAAATCTTCGGCCAAAAATTTCAGCAATAAGGACATCAGCCAAGGGCAGTTTTTTTTCGTCAATTGAGGTTACCAATTTTTTTTCTAGATTAGCGTTCTTGGCAATTTCATCAATAATCTCCTGGTCGTAAATTTTCCAAGGTTCACCCAATCTTTTAACCAACAAGTTGGCAATGGCTTTGCCGCCGGCGCCCATCTCGCGAGAGATAGTAATAATAGGAAGCGGTCCTTTTTGAGGAAGATCTTTTTTTTGGGAAAAGATTTTTGTTAAGAAGTTTTCTTCTATCAATTGATAGACTTTCTTCATGAAAGAAATTATATCATATTTTTGCTATCATTAAATATGATCCGAATCTACAAATTTATCCTAATCAACAAATATTAGTAGATTAGCATTCATTCGTAGATTAGAATCTTATTTTTATGGATAAACTTAATACTTTAATATTGCGCACCAGTGATTTTTGGCAGTATCTTTCCCAAAACCAGAAAGACCTGATTTTAGAAGGCCAGTATTTAATGAATGACATCATTAAAGACCACGCTTATCAATTTAAAGACTATTCTTTCTTGGTCTTTCCCTTTGCCAAAGCCTATGAAGGATTTCTAAAACAGCTTTTCAAGGATGCCGGATTAATTTCTCACTTGGACTATATCTCCGATCACCTGCGTCTTGGTAAATTAATGTCACCTAATTTAATCGGTCGTTTAGGTGACCGCTCGCTCTATAAAAAAATCAAAGAAAAAGCAGGTCAACTATTGGCAGATCGCATCTGGAATACTTGGAAAGGTGGGAGGAATCAGATCTTTCATTACTTTCCCCACAACATTAAAGCCATAAGTTTTGATGAGGCGGAAAAAATTGTCGAGGAAATATTGAGGACGATGGAAGAAGCATACTATAAATTAAGCTCGAAATACTAAATCCGAAATTCGAAACAAATTATAAATAATAAATGTTTAAATATTAAACAGTTTAAAATTTAATTATTGTTTCGGATTTCGATATTCGAATTTCGAATTTTATTATGAAAGGACTTACATCAGCTCAAACAAACGATTTTCTAAAGCAATACGGCTTAAACGTTATTTCAGAGCCTCCGAAAAAGACTATTCTCTTGAAATTTCTTGAACAGTTTAATAACTTCTTAACCTATATTCTTCTAGGAGCGGCTTTTTTTTCCTTTTTAATTGGCGAAGAAGTTGATGGTATTTTGATTGTTTCCATAGTAATTCTTAATGCTTTTTTTGGACTCTATCAGGAAAAAAAAGCCGAGGAATCACTCAGTCTTTTAAAAAAAATGACCATTAGCAAAGTCCGAGTGATTAGAGACGGGAAAGAACAGGAAATTGATAGCCGTTATTTAGTGCCGGGTGATATTATTTTTCTTGAACAAGGAACAAAGATACCAGCTGATGGTGAGGTTTTTCAGTCTTTTAATCTTGAGATTAATGAAGCGGCTCTCACAGGTGAATCTTTACCGGTCGTGAAGAATGTAAAAGAAGAGGTCTATTCGGGAACCATAGTTGCCAAAGGTCGGGGATTAATAATAATTACCAAGACCGGAATGAGAACTAAATTTGGTCAGATTGCCGAAAGTCTGACCCTAATTGCAGAAAGCGAAACACCTTTGCAGAAAAAACTAGCTGGTTTAACGAGATTAATCGGCATTGGGGGAATTATTTTGGCGATTCTGGTTTTTTTTGTTTCCTTATGGGAGGGAACTGGCTATTTCCCAGCCTTTTTACTGTCAGTTTCTTTGGCTGTGGCAGTTGTTCCCGAAGGTTTGCCAGCGGTGATGACGATTATTTTAGCGATTGGCATGAAGACGATGGCGAGAAAAAAGTCAATTATTAGGAAGCTATCAGCCATTGAAGCTTTAGGCAGTATTACTTTAATTGCCACTGACAAGACAGGAACATTGACGACGAATAAAATGCAGGTGAAGGAAGTATTCGTCGATAACAGTATAAAATCCCAAATCCTAAATCCCAAATCACAAATAAATTATAAATCTCAAATACAAAATTCTAAACGTTTAGGATTTGGAAATTCAGATTTATTTGGAACTTGTAATTTAGAATTTAGTGCTTCTAACTTATTATTGCTAGATGGTATTCTTTGTTCGACCGCTTCTTTAGTATATATCCACGACCACGGCCGCTGGGATGTCTTGGGCGATCCGACCGAAGGAGCGCTTTTATATCTGGCGCAAAAAATAGGAATAAATTATGAAGAGGAAAGAAAAAAATGGCAGATAGTTGATGAGAAACCGTTTGATAGCGTTAGCAAGATGATGACGGTGGTGGTTGAATATGTAGGGGCGGGGTCGAAGACCGCGCCCGTACATCAATTTTCCAAAGGCGCTCCGGAATCAATTCTTAATATCTGTAATAAAATGTTAATTAATAATAAAGAAGAAAATCTAACTGAGGAAAAAAAAGAGGAAATAGAAAAACAAGTTGCCAAATGGGCAAGTAAAGGACTGAGAGTCTTGGCTTTTTCGTTTAAAAATTGTAAATTGAAAATTGAAAATTTCCAAAAAGACAACGTCTTTTTGGGTATGGTTGCCATTCACGACGCTCCTCGGCCTGAAGTGGAAGAAGCTTTAAATAAAGCAAAAACCGCCGGGATCAAGGTAGTGATGATTACCGGTGATAATGAAAAAACAGCTGAAGCAATCGGAGTTTCCAGTGGTTTAATAAAAGAAGGTGATGAAATCTTGACCGGTGTCCAAATTGATGAATATTCTGACGAAGAGCTAATTAAAATTCTACCAAAAGTCAAGGTTTTTGCCCGGACCAATCCGTTTCAAAAACACCGGATTGTTAAACTTTATCAGAAGCTAGGCGAGGTAGTGGCGGTGACAGGGGATGGTGTAAACGACGCCATTGCTTTAAAACAGGCCGATGTTGGCGTGGCCATGGGACTGGTTGGCACTGATGTTGCCCGCGAAACAGCTGATATGGTGATTACCGATGACAACTTTGCCTCAATTGTTACCGCGGTTGAAGAAGGAAGGGGGATTATTAATAATCTGAAAAATGCCATTAAATATTTACTGTCGTGCAATGTTTCTGAAGCGCTGTCGTTATTAATTGGTTTGACTTTGGGTCTGCCGACCTTATTTTATCCAATTCAACTTTTATATATTAATCTGGTGACCGATGGTTTACCAGCCTTAATGCTTTCTTTTTCGCCAAGAAGTTCTCATCTAATGAATCTTTCTCCGGAAAAAGAAATGGTTCTTTTGAAGAAAAAAGATCAGGCCTATATTGGCGCGGTTGGCTTGGTTGGAGCAGGGTTAGTAATCACAGCTTATTTTCTTTTTCAAGGTTTTGGCAAGACCGCTGCCTTTACTGTTCTCACCTTAATTCAATCCTTTGTCTTTGTTGATCTTTGGTTAAGCCATCGCCATATTCACAAAAATATAGCGCATCTTCTTTCTCCTTTTTTTCTCTTAGCCTTTATTATTCCTCTTATTTTACAATTAGTAATTTTAAGCCATCCTTTTTCCGCTGCTATTTTTAAAGTCAGTCCGGTTTCACCCTTAACCTATCTTCAATTTCTACTAATTTCATTTTTTGTTTTAGCAGGGATAAGAGTGGTGAAAAAAATGGTAAAATTATAAAAATATGTTAGAAGGAAATACTGAGGGATAACTTAGCGCAAGACCACCCAGATCTGTTCAGTTAAAACATTTGACTAAATTTAGACAACAACATGAAAGAAGAATCCAATTAGAGAAGCAGGCGCTTACTGATCCCTTAATGAATATTTGGAATAGGCGAGCTTTACTAGGTGATGAAGATTCCAATGAAATAAAAGGTGGTAATTTTGTTCCTCACTTAACCCGAGAAATTGCAAAAGCCAGGGTGGGGGAAAGGAGAACGAGTTTCAGAGAGGGAGAAAGAAGAACAGAGATACCTAAGCCTTTAAGCGTTTTAATGCTTGACTTAGACCACTTTAAAAACATAAACGATGATACTGATTTGGGGCATGACGGAGGAGATTTTACATTACAATCAATTTCTACATTATTAAAACAATCTATAAGAAAAGCTGACATACTCGGAAGATACGCGGAGGGAGACGAACTTTTGATTATTCTACCAGAGACCAATCAAGAAGGTGCAATTAAAGAAGCAGAGAGGCTAAGAAAATTAGTGGAAAAGTATCAATTAAAATTTAATGGTAAGAAATTTAGCGTTACTATTAGTGTTGGCGCAGCTGAACTTAAAGATTCTCATAAGGAACCAAAAGATCTAGTTATTGAAGCAGACAAAAATCTTCTTAAAGCTAAAAATAATGGAAGGAATAGGGTTTTTCCTCCACCCCCAGTAGATCAATCTTCCAGCGTCGAAACTTAAATATGCCCTTGACAAAATATGAATTTCATATTAATATGAAAGTATGCAAAACATAATTTTTGAGGATATGGTAAAGGTGATGGAAAGAGGTCAGATAACTATTCCCCTTAAGTTAAGGGAGATTTTTAATTTACAAAAAGGATTTAGGCTCTGGATTAGGGTTGATCAAAATAGAAAAATAGAACTTGAACCAGTAAAAGAAGATAAGGCAAAAAAATTAAGCGAATGGTTGAAGAAAATGATGAAAGATAAGAAACAATATTTTACTGATTTCGACGAAAAAAAATTAAGACAGATAAGAGAAAAATCAAGGAATAAACTTTTACGATTATATGGAAAAAATCCTCGTTGACACCGATATTTTAATTGAGTTTTTTAGAATAAAAGAAAGATCGCGATGTCTTTATTCAAAAATATTTAGAATCAATACTAATATTCCGGTGATTTCTTCAGTAACAGTAGCGGAGCTTTTTGCCGGAAGAAGTATAGAAGATAAAAAAGAAGAGTCAATTCTAAAAGAATTTTTAAGCAAAGTTGAGATTTTGTATTCAAATTTTGAGATAATGAAACTTACAGGAGAAATAATGAGAGTTTCTGATTATAAAATAACATTTCAAGACGCTGAAATCGCAGCCTGCACTTTGTGTCATAATTTACCACTTTTAACAAAAAATACAAAAGATTTTAAAAAGATCAAGGGATTAAAATTATTTAATTATTAACTCTCCAAAGTTGAAGTGTCTCCTACAGGAAGACCTAATTCCTGAGCTTTCAGAACCCTTCGCATAATTTTCCCTGAACGGGTTTTAGGTAATTTATCAACGAAGTCGATTTCATCAGGCGTGGCGATCGGGCCGATGAGCTTACGGACGTGAGCTTTTAATTCTTGTTTTAATTCCTCACTTGGTGTTTGTCCTACCTTTAAGATGATAAAAGCTTTTATTTTTTCTCCTTTAATCTCATCAGGTTTAGCGATGACTGCTGCTTCAGCGACTGCCGGATGATCAACAAAAGCGCTTTCCAGCTCAGCCGATCCCAACCGATGACCAGCCACTTTAATGACATCGTCGTTTCTGCCGATGATCCAAAAATAGCCGTCTTCGTCGATTTTGGCTGAATCACCGGTAAAGTAAATGAAATCATCTAAGCTCGATACCGTGTTTCTCACTTCCGTGGGCGTGCTCGCCTCACTTTCGTTCGGCTGCGCACCTCCCAAGTCGTTCGAAACAGGTATCTTCGCTTCTTCATTTTTGATTTTCTCAAAATACGTCTCTCTGTATTTCTGCGGATTATTATAAACGTCTAAAAGCATAGCTGGCCAGGGAGTTTTGATAACCAGATATCCTTGTTTATTAACTTCGACTTTATTATTGTTTTCGTCAACCACCTCGGCTTTGACGCCAAAAAATGGTTTGAAACAACTGCCTGGTTTTAAGGGAACCGACGGCAGTGGTGAAAGAGTATGCATGCCGGTCTCGGTCTGCCACCAGGTATCCATAATAGGACATCGTTCACGTCCGATATTCTTGTAAAACCAAAGCCAAGCCTCCGGGTTGATCGGTTCGCCAACGCTACCTAAGATTTTCAAAGAACTTAAATTATATTTTTTCGGAATCTCATCACCTAGACGCATCAGAGCGCGGATGGCAGTTGGGGCAGTATAGAATTTAGTGACTTTGTATTTTTCAATTAGCTCCCACCAGCGGCCAGGATGAGGATAGTCTGGGACACTCTCATAGACGAAAGTGGTTATACCGTTAATCAACGGTGAATAAACAATATAGCTGTGACCGGTCACCCAGCCGGCATCGGCGGTGCACCAGTAGATATCGTCCAGCATTAAATTGAAGATCCATTTCAAGGTAATGTAAGTGCCAACCATGTAACCGCCATGACTGTGTAAAATTCCCTTCGGTTTTCCAGTGCTTCCTGATGTGTACAAAATATATAAAGGATCGGTTGCTTCCATGACTTCGGTTGGACAGATGGTATCTTGCTTGGCGACTAAGTCATGCCACCAGTGATAGCATTGCGAATTTTGGTCGCTTGATACCGTGTTTCTCACTTCGTGGGCGTGCTCGCTTCGCTGCGCACCTCCCAAGTCGTTCGAAACAGGCATCTTCGCTCCCTCAATTCTTTTTACAACAATTACATGTTTAACAGTTTTATTTTCTTTCAAAACTTCCTCAACATTTTTTATCGGTGTTAAAGTTTTTTCTTTATAAGGATACCAGTCAGTGGTAATAACCGCTTTTGACTGGGCGTCTTCAATCCGGTTTTTTAAAGCGTCAATGGAAAATCCGGAAAAGACGACCGAGTGGACCAGGCCGATCTTGGCGCAAGCAAGCATGGCAATATCCTGTTCAGGAACACGGGGAAGATAGATAGTGACATGGTCGCCTTTTTTTAGACCTAAAGATTTTAGGCCGTTGGCAAATTTGCAGACTTCCTCGTTTAGTTGGCGGTAGGTGAATTTGCGTTCGCTCATATCCTGGCCGACCCAGATTAAAGCAATTTTATCTGCTTGACCATTACCACTTTGTGACGGCCGCACAAGAGTTGTATCATTTTTTAAAGTTCCTAAGTGGCGGTCAAGACAGTTAGCAACGATGTTGGTCTGTCCGCCAGTAAACCAACGGGCATATGGCCATTTCCAGTCTAAGACTTTATTCCAGGGTTTAAACCAGAAAAGTTCCTTGGCAATTTTTTCCCAGAAGCTCTCAGGGTTTTCAATCGACTCTTTATAAAGTTTTTCGTAGTTTTTGACGTAGAGACTATCAATTAATTTTTGATCAGGTTTGATAAGCATAACTTTAGTTTATACCCCTCTGCTTTCAAATTGCAAGGGATTATACCTAACGAAGCTTTGATTTTAAATTATCGCTTTGACTGTAATATTAATATTTAAACTCTCATTTGAAAGCTATGGTTGGTATATACCAAAAAAGTTGCATAATCAAAGCGGAGTAGTATACACTTTTTTAAGAAGAAAAAAATTACAAATTTACCATTTGTCTTTCAATCGCACCCATAAGACCAGCGACTTCATCATTATCCATATCAGCCGGCGGAGCAAATCTAATAGATGTTTCACCAGCAGTAAGTAATTTTATATATTCATTATCAAACATAAATTTTTTAAATTTATCTCTTGTTGCTTGATCCTTAAAACTCCAGGCCATGTAAGCGGTGTTATCCGCTTTTCTTACGGTATTAATTAATTCGGGAAATACACTCGATAGATTCTTTATTGCTTGATATATCTCATCAGTTTTATCTAAAGCGTTTTTCCATAATTCTTCTTCCATTATTGTTTTCATTATCATTGCTCCTGATAACATGTTGGCAAAGTCAGAGGTATGAGTTCCGCCATAATGTAAAGCATGATCTTTAATATATTTGGGGCTTAATCCTTTTTCCTTTATATTTTTTAAATTATAAACGCTTCCGTTAGCATGAAATACTTTTCCGAAAGTAACAATATCAGCCAGTTCAATCACTTCTTCGGCAAACGGGCTGACAAAATCTTCTTCTACCGTCCATGTTCTTCCTCCCATCTGAACATCATCAACAATAAGAAGCTTTCCGTATTTTTTACAAAGATCAGAAATTTCTATTAATGTTTGTTTGTCAAATATATTGACCCCGCCTTCTGCCTGAATAGGATACTCGACGATTAAATAAGCATATTCGTCTTTTACCAAATACTTTTCCAATTCTTCGAAGGATATTTGTTTTCTTCGTTTTGTTAACTCTTCATTTATAGAGCCATCAAGATTATATTCTACAGTCGGTGTAAAAACATGTTCGACATTTCCCTGCCATTTATGACCGGTTTTAGCTTGGTTTGCAGTGGCTTCTGCCGCATCATCAACTCTACCATGAAAACCACTTTCAAATGCTATTCCTTTGAGATGATTAGTAAATAATCCATTTTCCCTGTCTTTTAACAGATATTTTTCCGAAATTAAACCTTTAGCTGTATCAATCGCATCTGTCACTCCCAAGCTTCCCGTACTGACAGGGAGAACAACAAAGTTATCTTTTTCTACTTCTTCTTTAGTGAAAAAAGACTGCATTATATCAACAAATGCCATTTCTATCCAGGAAACATTTTCTGTTGGAGTTCCTTTTTCTTGAGCAAGAACGCCAAGTAGCCAGAGATAATAAGGATCGTTTAAATTAGCATGTTTGAATCTATCTAAGATTGAGGTAAACCAATGGCTGGTAAAGTCTATAAATACATTTACTATTTTACCTTCTTCATTAGTAATAATATCATATATTCCGTGTGACAAAGCATGATCAATTGGCCCTGTAGCGTCTCTTCCGCTAGGATGGCAGACGTGTTCCAATCTGTCTGGTTGTTGTTCAAGAAGATAAGTCCCATGTTGTTGTAGTGAATCTAAAGCAGAATTTGGCTTTTGTTCTGGTGGAGAGACTGACTCGATAGGTCTACGATTTTTTGCTAATTCTAGTAATTCAGTTGGTGCTACTGCCATATATTAAAAAAACTACTGACGGGAATTATATAATATACTTTTGAAAAAGTCAAAAATATACATTTTTTGTAAGAGTTCAGGATCTTTGACAAAACCATATCACAGTACATCAACTATTATTTTGTGTCATCCCCGTGAAGACGGGGATCCAGTCAATGACAATCCGTGTCAAGACTCGTGAACTCTTTCAAACTCCAGTGCTTCTTGACAAAAAGAAGAAGTAGAAATAAAATAGCGTTATTATGTTTCCCATTGAAGCTCGCCAAGCAATTCAATGCCTCGAGTGTGCATTAAGTCCTTCTCATTTAGACGCTGTGCGGTATGATACAGAAAGACGATACGCAGGTATAGAACATGGCTATGAGTCTCTAGAAGACCAAGCTAAGGCTAGGAAAAATATTGGTCTTGAATATTAAATACTTTTTTTGTCTACTTAAATAACAGGACTTACGCATTTAACTCTGGCTTAGATTGTCATCCCGACCGAACCCTTCGATTTCACTCAGGGTAAACTCCGTGAGTGGAGGGATCTTTTGTAAGGTTCCTCGACTCCGCTTCACTTCGCTCTGAATGACAGCGGGGTGCGTAACTTCTGTTATTCACTCATGTAAAAATAGAAACGAGATGAATAAATTTGCGGTTGATTTTGAAATTTTCCGGAGTATAATATTACTTATCTTATGAAAAATTTGAGCAATAAAAATTTTTATTTTTATTTTACCCGTCAAGCCGGCGGTTGTTGATTTGTAGAATAAAATTAAAAATCATACCCGCCGAGAGGCGGGCTCATTTGTTATATGGATATAAAAACTAAATCATTTTCATTTTATTTCTATTTTTATCCGCTTTAGGCGGGAGATATTTTAATGATTTAAAACATTAAAAAACTACAGACCCCGCCACAAGCGGGGTTTATTTTTAAAAGTTATTTTTATTAAATATGTTAAAAAAAACCAATAAAATCATCATCGCCGGGCCTTGCGCGGCCGAATCACAAGAACAGGTTATTAATTCTGCCAAAGAATTGAAAAAAAGAGGCATTAAGATCATGCGGGCCAGTCTTTGGAAGCCGCGAACAAACCCTGGCTTTGATGGAGTAGGAGAAAGAGGTATTTCTTGGTTAGCTGAAGCAACAAAAATAGGTTTAATCATTGCCAGCGAAGTTTTATTTCCAGAACAGGTAAATCAAGTCATAAAAGCTATTGCCAAAAAAGGCGATCCTAGAAAAATTCTTTTTTGGCTTGGTAGCCGCAACCAAAATCATCAGATTCAAAGATTAATCAGCCTAAGAATTAAAAAAGAAGCACCCAGCCAAGTTAAATTACTGATAAAAAATCAGCCCTGGCTTGATGAAGATCATTGGCTGGGAATAGTTTGCCATGTTTTAAGTTCTGGGATCTCGCCTAATAGAGTTATTCTCTGTCACCGAGGATTTTCACCTAATGGAGGAGAAAATCCTCATAATATGCGCAATATCCCAGATTATGAAATGGCAATGAGAGTAAAAAAACGAACCGGTTTATTGATGATTATCGATCCATCACACAGTGGCGGTAGCGTACCTAATGTTTTTAAAGTGGTGAAGGAGTCACGAAAATATAATTTTGATGGGATGATGGTTGAGGTGCATCCGAACCCAGAAAAGGCAAAAACAGATAAAAAACAACAGTTGAATTTTTCTCAGTTTGATCGGTTGTTAAAAATATTTTAATCATATGGAAAAAATTTTTATTGGAAACAATTTCTTGTCAAAAATTAATCAGCTGTTTGATTTTAGCCGATTTTCCAAACTTGCTATTTTAACCGATACTAATGTGGCTAAACACTGGTTATTGCCGTTAAAAAAATCCTTGAAAAAAAAGACATCAGAGATAATCATTCAACCAGGAGAAAAAGAAAAAAATATCAAGACAGTAAAAAATATCTGGAAAAAAATGTTTGATTTTGGTCTTGATAGAAAATCTCTTCTTATAAATTTAGGTGGAGGCGTGATTTGTGATATTGGTGGATTTAGCGCCTCGACTTTTATGAGAGGAATAGAGTTTTTAAATATTCCAACCACTCTTTTGGCCCAAGTTGATGCTTCAGTCGGTGGAAAAACAGGGATTGATTTTGAGGGAATCAAAAATGGGATAGGAGTCTTTAAAAATCCAATGAGAGTAATTATTGATGTTAAAACTTTAAAGACTTTACCGAAAAGGGAATTGATTTCAGCTTTTGGGGAAATTATTAAGCACGGAGTTATTTCAGGACAAAAACATTTTGATTTAGTGACTTCAAAAAAGCCGGAAGAATTTAATCAAAGAGAACTAATTAAAATAATCAAACAATCGATAAAAATTAAATCAAATATTGTCCAAAAAGATCCAAAAGAAAAAGATTTACGAAAAGTTCTTAATTTCGGTCATACGATCGGGCATGCGATTGAGTCTTTAAGTTGGAAAACTGATAGTCCATTATTACACGGAGAAGCGGTCGCAATTGGTATAGTCGCAGAAAGTAAATTAGCGCAGCTAATGGGTCTGTCGTCAGAAAAAAATTTTATCGCAACAGAAAAAGGAATTAATCATGCTGGTTTGCCAACGAGAATAAAAAACCTGTCAGTTGAAGACATTTTGCCAGTGATGTCTTTTGACAAAAAAAATATCAGAAAAAAAATTTTCTGGAGTCTGCCAAGAAAAATCGGCAAAGTTGATTTTAATATTGAAGCGCCAAAAGAATTAGTAGTTAAAGCTGTGGAGCAAACAAAAATATGAAAATCCTTATTATTAACGGACCAAATCTGAATATGTTGGGGAAAAGAGATCCTAATAAATATGGGAAAGTTACTTTATTGGAAATAAATGAAAAGTTAAAAAAACTGGCGAAAGAATTAAATTGCCAATTGGAGTTTTTCCAATCAAATCACGAAGGAGAGATTATTGATTTTTTGCAACAAGAGTCGTCACGGAAAGCTGATGGAATTTTAGTCAATCCCGGGGCTTTGATCCGTTACGCTTATAGTTTTCGTCAGGCTTTAGTCGATCACGGTAAACCGGTCATGGAGATTCATATGTCTGATATCAATAAAACCGGAGTTAATAAAAGAGTTAATGTTTTGGAAGATATTAGAGTCGGTCAGGTAACCGGATTAAAAGAAGAAAGTTATTTTGAAGGATTAAAGCAATTAATAAGTTTTATTAAAAAAATATGAAATTTTTGAAAGTCAAAAAAAGTCAAAATTTAAAAGGTACAATTTCTATGCCACCGTCAAAAACTCATTCATTTCGGGCGTTGGTTTTAGGTTCATTGGCTGAAGGAGTCTCAATTATTAGACAGCCAAAATTAAGTCCTGACTGGGATGAAGGTGTCAAGGCGATGAGAATGTTTGGCGCCGAGATTAAAGAAATTGAAAAAAATGTCTTTCAGATTAAAGGAGTCGGGGGGAAATTAAAAACACCGGAAGACGTTATTAATGTCAATAATTCCGGAACGATGCTTGTCTTTATTGCCGGAGTGGCCGCTGCAGCCCCCGGCTGGACGGTTTTAACCGGAGATGAGTCTTTAAGAAAATTAAGAAAAGTAACCAAGAATTTTATTCCTCCTTTTCAGGAATTGGGGATTACGGTAATTTCAACAAAAGGTGACGGGATGGCCCCGTTTGTCTTTAAAGGAAAAGTTAATGGTGGGGTGGCTCATATGGATGGAACCTGTTGTCAGCCGGTTTTTAGCGTCTTGATTGCTTCGGCTTTATCAGAAAAACCGGTTGAGATTTTTGTTGACAATCCCGGAGAAACGGCCTACATAGATTTGCTTTTATATTGGTTTGATAAAGTTGGACTGAAATACAAAAACGATCAACATAAACATTATTCTTTTCTGGGCAATCAACTGCCAAAATCATTTGATGCCAAAATTCCATTTGAATGGTCATCACCAGGATACCCGTTGCTGGCGTCAATCATCACTAAGAATTCAGAAATTAAAGTCAAAGGTATGGATCTAAAAGATCCTTATGGCGATAAACAGGTAATTTATATTTTGCAGAAAATGGGGGCAGATTTAAAAATAGAAGAAAACTGTTTGACAGCCCGTTCAAGTCAATTACATGGAATAGAAATTGACATGAATCAATTACCAGACCAAGTGCCGACGATTGCCGTGGCTGCTTGTTTTGCCCGTGGAGAAACGGTCATCAAAAACGCTTTGACGGCCCGTTGGAAAGAATGTGATCGAATAGCAGCCGTCTGTACGGAACTCAAAAAAATGGGAGCAAAAATCACGGAAAAAGAAGATGGGCTAATTATCCACCAAGACGGCAGTTGGAAGTTAAAAGGAGCCAAGGTAAATGGCTATTATGATCACCGGATGGTGATGGCTTTTAGCGTCGCCGGTTTAGCCTGTAATGGCGAAACGATAATATCAGACGCCCAGATGGTAGAAAAATCATTTGATAGTTATATTCCGGAAATGATGAAGGCCGGAGCGAATTACGAATTAATTGAAAAATAACTATGGAAAACATTATTTTAATCGGCATGAAAGCCTGTGGAAAAAGTACGGTCGGGAAACTTTTAGCCGAAAAATTAGGATTAAAGTTTCTTGAACTTGATTCCGAAATCGAGAAAGCTCATTTTATAGATAAAAAAGAAAAATTAACTTTTAGAGAGATCTTTAAAAAACACGGAGCTGATTTTTTTCGAACTTTGGAAAAAAAAGTTCTCAAAATGATTGTTGAAAATATTAAAGAAAAACGGATCATATTGGCTTGCGGCGGTGGAACGCCGCTTGATCCGGAAAATCAAGTTTTACTTAGGCGGTTAGGAAAAATAATTTTTCTTGATGCTAAAGAAGATATTCTTTTGCCAAGAATTTTAAAGCATGGAATCCCGGCATTTTTCCCATACCCTGACGACCCAAAAAAATCATTAAGTGAACTTTTAGAAAAAAGACGACCGGTTTACAAAACAATCGCTGACCAAATTATTAGTTTTACCAGCGAATCGCCAGGAGAACTGGCAAAAAAAATTATATGAAAATCAATGGAGAGACAAAATTAATCGGATTTTTCGGATCGACTTTTAGAACCAGCAAAATGTATGCGATGTACAATTCCGCATTTGAGGCTTTGGGGCTTAATTATGCCTATATTCCTTTTATGGTTGAAAATATTAAAAAAGGAGTTGAGGCTGTAAGGAATCTATGCATTCATGCCATTGGTGTGACCATTCCTTTTAAAATATCAATTATTCCGTTTTTGGATGAATTAGATAAAGATGCTAAAAGAATAGGAGCAGTCAATGTTGTTATCAATAACAACGGAAAATTAATCGGCGGTAATACCGACGGTAAAGGAGGAGTAAGAGCCCTTAAAGAAAAAACCGCAGTCAGCGGTAAAAAAGTCATTCTTTTGGGCGCCGGAGGAGCGGCTCGAGCCTTAGCTTTTGCCGTCAAAGACGAAGACGGAGAATTAACGATATTAAATCGAACCATCAGTGAAGCCGAGGAATTAGCAAAAGCAGTCGACTGCCAATCTGGAGGGCTGGATGAATTAGCAAAACTGATGTCAAGAGCAGACATTTTAATCAATAGCACGTCGGTTGGTATGGCGCCTGACATTAATAAGACCCTTGTTGACAAGAAACTTTTACATAAAGGATTAACGGTAATGGATATTGTTAGTAACCCAAGAGAAACAAGACTTTTAAAAGAAGCAAAAAAGGTTGGTTGTCAGCTTGTTTTTGCTGATAGAATGTTATTATGGCAAGGAGTGTTGAAGTTTAAAATTTACACTGGCATAGAGCCGCCGGTTGAGGTAATGGAAAAAGCTTTATAATCATGAATACATTTGGACAACTTTTTCGGGTGACTTCATTTAGCGAGTCCCATGGCGGGGTGGTTGGTTGTGTGGTTGACGGTTGTCCGCCGAACTTAAAAATTTCCATTGAAGATATTCAAAAAGATTTAGACCGAAGACGTCCCGGGCAGAGCAAAATCACCAGTCCCCGAAAAGAAGAAGATAAAATAGAAATTTTATCAGGTGTTTTTGAGGGAAAAACTACCGGGACGCCGATTCTATTATTGGCTTGGAATAAAGACGCTATGCCAGAGGATTATAAAAAAATGAAAAATATTTTTCGACCAGGACACGCCGATTTAACCTACGCGGTTAAATATGGCATTAGGGATTGGCAAGGTGGTGGACGAGCTTCGGCACGGGAAACTTTGGCACGAGTGGCTGCCGGTGCTATTGCTAAAAAGTTCCTGAAAGAAAAGTTGGGAATAGAATTTATAGCCTTTGTTGAGCAAGTAGGCGAAATTAAAACAGAAATAGATTTTAATAAAGTCACGTCCGAGCAGATTGAGTCAAATATTGTTCGTTGTCCTGATGAGAAAAGTGCTAAGAAGATGATTCAATTAATCAATCAATTGATACAAGAGGGCAATTCAGTTGGTGGCGTTATCCGTAGCGTGATTAAAAACGTTCCAATTGGTTTGGGCGAGCCGGTTTTTGATAAGTTGTCAGCTGATCTGGGAAAAGCGATGCTTTCAATTCCGGCAGTTAAGGGCTTTGAAATAGGAAGCGGATTTGAGGGAGTTAAGATGAGAGGTAGTCAACATAATGACGAATTCTTTATTGATAAACAAGGAAGAATTAGAACAAGAACTAATAATGCCGGCGGCATTTTAGGCGGAATATCCAATGGCGAAACGATACATTTCCGCGTCGCTTTTAAGCCAGTATCAACGATTAAGAAAAAGCAGAAAACTATTGATATTAATAAAAAAGAAGTTGAGCTAGAAGCCACCGGTCGCCACGATCCTTGTGTCTTGCCAAGAGCCGTGCCTATAGTTGAAGCCATGGCAGCCTTAGTGATTATGGATCATTATTTAAGACACAAGGCACAGAATTTATAATATGAAAAACCAAATAGATGATCTGAGAAAACAAATTGACGAGATTGATAATTTAATAGTTAATTTACTGGCAAAAAGATTAACAGTCGTGAAAAAGGTAGGGAAGTGGAAAAATAAAAAAGGTCTAGTGCCTTTAGATAAATCTCGCTGGCAAAAAATATTAACAAGTAAAATAGTAAAAGCAAAAAAATTAAAACTTAATCCTAAACTTATTAAAAATATCTGGAACTTGATTCATGAAGAAGCGTTAAAAATTGAAAAGTCATTATGAGAACTGTAGCTATCGTTGGCTTTGGACGATTTGGAAAGACTCTTTACCGGTTATTAAAAGATGATTTTGAATTGGTAATAATTGGTAGGGAAAATGCGGCTGATATCGTTAAATCCGATGTTATTTTTTACTGTGTGCCGATTTCTAGTTTTGAGTCAGTGATTAGATCCCACAAAAAATATTTTAAAGATAATCATCTTTTAATTGATGTTTTGTCAGTCAAGATGCATCCGAAAAAAATCTTTGAAAAATATTTACGAGGTTTGAAAACACAAGCGATTTTAACCCATCCGATGTTTGGTCCAGATAGTAGTAAAGATGGTTTTGATGGTTTGCCGATGATCATGGATAGATTTAAAGCGAGTGAAGAAAACTATAACTTTTGGAAGGATTTTTTTCTTAAGAAAGGATTAAGAATTATAGAAATGTCAGTTCAAGAACATGATCAGTTGGCAGCTAACTCACAAGGAGTAACTCATTTTATTGGCAGATTATTGGAAAAATTTAGATTTAAACCAACTGAAATTGACAGTCTGGGAGCAAAAAAACTTCAGGAAGTGATGGGCCAGACCTGTAATGATACCTGGCAGCTGTTTAATGATTTACAAAACCTTAATCCTTACACAAAATCAATGCGGATAGAGTTAGGACGAACGTATGATTTGTTATATAATCAACTGTTGCCAAAAAGAATCAATAAGAAAAAAATTATTTTTGGAATTCAAGGAGGAAAAGGGAGTTTTAACAAGGAGGCAATTTTATTTTATACCAACAAAAACAAAATTAAGAATTTCAAAATAAAATATTTATTTACCAGCGAAAAAGTTCTGAAAAATTTACACGAAGGCAATATAGATTTTGGTCTGTTTGCCATTCAAAATGCCGTTGGTGGCGTGGTCGAAGAATCGACTCACGCCATGGCAAAATATAAATTCAAGATCGTTGAGGAATTTGAGATATTAGTCAGGCATTTTTTGATGAAACGGAAAGATGTTTCAGTCGGTGAAATCAAAACAATCATGGCTCACCCGCAAAATTTCCGTCAGTGCAAAGATAATTTAAGGAAGAAATATCCAAATATGAAATTAGTAAGCGGAAAGGGTGATTTAGTTGACACGGCCAAGGCGGCTGAAGCATTAGCCGATGGTAAGCTGGAAAAAAACATTGCCATTTTAGGCCCGAAAACTTTAGCAAAAATTCATGATCTTGAAATAATTGATGAAAATTTACAAGATAGCAAAAATAATTTAACCAGTTTTTTTTTGGTCAGTCGGTGATTATTTTGTGAAAAATCTCTTGACTTTCCTTACCATTTCCTCTTTAATTAAACTAAGATGGCTGAACATATTCGTAAACTCTGTATCCGTAAACCATATTTTTACATATTTATTTTTATTCTTCTTATTTTTACCGGTATCTTCTACCTCTCAAACAAACTCAATCTTACCTCTCTCTCCACCTCCTCAAAGGCCGCTAAGCCAAAGACAGCCGCAATAACTAAGCCAAAGACAGCCGCAATGAGATTAACAGGAGGGTTGAATAATCCATGTTTTTCAAATCCTCCATTTTGTAATTCTAATGTTTCTCCCCAATTGTTTTGTGATGCATCACTAGATTTCTGGGTAAGTTATTATCTCGCTGAAGAACAAAACAATGTTCCTAAGCTCGACTGGTCTCAAACAACTTGTCGATACAAAAAGGATATTATTGGTCAAGACACTCGTCTTTGCCGGAGCTCTGATGATCCAAACTATGCTATTAATGGTCCTTGTAATCCTGGACTATCTTGTTTTGTTGATGCTTCAACAGAAAGTATAGATAATTATTTTAAAACTAAAGTTGGTAATATTACTTTAGACACTCCTCAAGAAGCTGCTATTAATACCTATAAAAGTGGAGAGATTAGTAATTATGGTGATCCTATAGTAAACATCTGTCTTCCTGAGAGCCTGAGTGCAGTAGAAGACTGTGGAGATCAAGGACAAGATCCTTGTCCAGGCGATGTCTGTTATTCGCCGAATAAATTAACTGTTGAACATAAATGTGATTCATGTGGTGCTCTTGGTCAAATACCCTGTCGAGAGCATGACTGGACCTTTTGCACCGATCCTTTTACTGAAGTCTCAGAAGATATTCCTATCTGTAAACACCGTGGTGGATTGGGTGAAGAACCTTGGTATGATTCTGAAAATGGTATTAATAAATGCAGTGATCCTCAGTTATTTATCTGGGGAGATAAAAATAAAGGATCTTTTGGTCTTGATTGTGGATCAGACACAATAGTTTCGTCTGAAAATCCACAACTCTGTCAACCAATGCCGTCTTCTCAAGACTTTTTAGACTATGATCAGCTGGGAAAAGGCTTTGAAGCAACAGGTAAAAGATCAATCAGGCTTGCCGTTTATACTTACTTAGA
>Ga0210044_10004349_pt1 | contig 19777 bp, 19 predicted proteins | sample CryGey13umfilter_2_FD_183959 | JGI IMG/M metagenome (GOLD analysis project Ga0210044, IMG submission 183959) | Groundwater microbial communities from aquifer in Utah, USA - Crystal Geyser 4/9/14 3 um filter (SPAdes) (version 2) | ecosystem: Environmental > Aquatic > Deep subsurface >... | reverse complement strand
AATCCCAGCCAATAACGGCACGGCGCGGATTGGCCATGGAGGAGGGGGCAACAAGTGCCTGCACCTCCACCAGCATCGGGCGTGTTCCCTCCAGCCCCGCCAGAACCGCGCTTCCGGCAGCATCGGATTGCCTTTGTGATAAAAACAGGGCAGAGGGGTTTGCCACTTCAACCAGCCCTTCATGCGCCATTTCAAAAACACCGATTTCATCAGTCGCGCCAAAACGGTTTTTCACGCCGCGTAAAATCCGGAACTGGTGGGAGCGGTCCCCTTCAAAATAAAGCACGGTATCAACCATATGCTCCAGCACACGCGGCCCTGCAATCTGGCCGTCTTTGGTGACATGACCGACAAACATCACGATAATACCGCGCTTTTTGGCGACGCGGATAATTTCCTGTGCGCTTGTCCGTACCTGCGTCACTGTTCCCGGAGCGCTTTCGACATTATCAACATACATGGTCTGGATTGAATCAATGACCATCAGACTGATCGGGCGCGTGGCGTCTTCCATTGTGGCAATAATGTCACGTACAGATGTCGCAGAAGCCAGTTCCACAGGAGCCTTGCCAAGCCCCAGACGATCCGCCCGAAGCCGTACCTGATCTACAGCCTCTTCGCCGGAGACATACACACAGCGTACGCCTCTTGTTGCCAGCGCACAGACAACCTGAAGCAGCAGCGTTGACTTGCCGATTCCCGGGTCGCCGCCAATCAGAAGCGCCGAGCCGGCCACCAGACCGCCGCCTGTGACGCGGTCAAATTCGGCAATATCCGTTATTTGACGCGGTAGTCTTTCGGAGTTTTCTCCGGCCAGATCAACAAGCTCCAGCGACCGCCCTTTCCTGCCGCCTGTCATGCCTTTGGGAATAGCGGCTTCTGTGATTTCCTCGGCGATACAGTTCCATTCTCCGCAGGCCTCGCACTTTCCTGCCCATTTGGAGGATACAGCACCGCAGGACTGGCAGATATAACTGGTTTTTGTTTTGGCCATTCACATTACATTTCGGGTTTTCCAGCCATTAGAGCTTCTGCTTTTTTTGCAATATCAGGACGCGCCTCACGGATTTCTTCAAGCGCCGCATTTGACATGCCGTTCAGCCTTTTGAGGCGGTTATGATCAAGATCATTGACGATGGAAGCCCACGCCGCCATCGGCAGCACAATTCCTATCATTAATTTCAGAACAGTAGCGGCAGGCTCTTCTTTCCATGATGTGCGAAGATCAAAATCTATTTCATCTTTGGGACCGTGCGCCGGGCCATGGAGCAGATGAATTTTTTTTATTTCATTGGCCATATCCTTCACAAAGCGGAAGGCGTGTTTATCAAAACTCTCTGTCGCTTCCATAAAATCTTTGCGAAGAGAAACCATATTATTCCGTCTTTTGAACAGATTAACAAAAGGTGTCGCGTTTAAAGCAATAAAACCTACAGCAACCTGAAAAGGGGGGAGGCCGGAAAGAGCCAGAACTGCCAGCCCGCCTGCCAGAAAACCGGCACCATTTATTTTTGCAGAATCCAAGGGCGCCTTTCTGGTATAATTTCTGACATTGCTGGCAATAATAAAAGCATCCAGTAAAGAATCTTCGTAGGTGCTTTTGGGAACTTCTTTTTTTTCTTCATCCATTTTTTTCTCCCTGTTTTTGATGTTCCTGAAAATCTCTAGCAGATAATTTTGTAAGGAGCAATATCAGGCAAAGCCTCGTCTTTCAGCAGGGCAAGTCCGGCTGTACCACAATGCGAGCGCATGATACCAATGACTGTACCGTTTTTTTCAATATCCGTTCCCGATGGGGGCAGCGTCTCTCCTTCAATGGCATAAAGATGTTTTTTGGCAAGACCGCGATGATGCATACGGGCGGTTAGCTCCTGTCCGACATAGCAGCCTTTTTCAAAAGAAATGCCGTGAAATTTATCAATATTACATTCAAGCAGGGTTGATTTTTCGACAACCATATCGCGGCTTCCGTCCGGAATGCCAAGCCGGATCCGGTGCTTGTCCCATTCTTCAAAGGGACGTTCCGGAAGTCCGTCCGGCTTTATAAAGCTGCGCCCACCCAACCCGCTATGGCGTGGATCATCCAGAAAATCTGAGTTATTTCCAGAAGGAAGGCAGGCATAGACATGATGGGTCTCCTCAACAGAAATCCTCACTTTGGCGCGCAGACGGTAAAGATTAAGACGTTTATACAAATCTTGCGCCCGTTCTCCGCCTTCGCAGTCAAGTAGAAGAAAATCATCACCCTCAATGATAAAAAAATCATGCAGGAATTTTCCCTGTGCTGTGAGCAGGCAGGCATAAATCATCTTCTGTTTTTCAAGAAATTTAATGTCATTGCTGGTCAAATTCTGGAGAAAATTGTAGCGATCCTCCCCTTCAAGGGAGATCAGGCCGCGATTTTTTAATGTCGTGAAGAAAGCTGTCATGTGATCTATATAACGTGAAATGATAAAGATCAAAAAAGAAAAACTTCGTTTCTTCCTCACTTCGCGCTAAAAGACAGTTATGAATGTTTTATTTATTACATCAAGCCGGCTGGGTGATGCCGTCTTATCAACCGGACTTCTGGATTATATGATCCGTACCATGCCGCAGGCGCGGATTACTATTGCCTGTGGCGGCTTGCCTTCGAGCCTGTTCGAGGGAATGCCTGCTCTGGAGCGGGTTATTATTCTGAAAAAAAGAAAATTCCATGGCCACTGGTTTGATTTGTGGAAGCAGGTTGCCGGAATAAAATGGGATATTGTTGTTGATTTGCGGGATAGCCTCGTCTCGCGTCTTGTTTTTGCTAAAAAGCGCTTTATTTTTTCCCGCCATATTGACCGTAGCAGGCATAAAGTTGAACAGGCTGCCGAAGTGATGGGACTTGATTATGTTCCTGCGCCCCGCTTGTGGATTTCAGAAGCGCAGCGTCATCAGGCGGCAGTTTTTATTCCCGAGGGTGGGCTCGTTCTTGCGGTGGGGCCTACGGCAAACTGGATCGGCAAAACATGGCCTGCCGCACGCTTTATCGAGATAATAGAGTTTATCACTGGAAAGGGCGGTCTATTGCCCGATGCCCGTGTCGCGGTTTTTGCCGCCCCGGGAGAGGAAGAAGATGCGCGGAAGGTTCTGGAGTCTGTTCCTGAAACCCGGCGGATTGATATGATTGCAAAAACGGATCCGGGAACGGCGGCGGCGGCGCTATCGCGCTGTGCCTTTTATATTGGAAATGACTCGGGGCTAATGCATTGCGCGGCGGCGGCGGGTGTGCCGACAGTTGGCTTGTTTGGCCCCAGCTTTCCGCATTTATATAGACCATGGGGTGATCATACCGTCTACGCCGGTACGCCGGAAACATTTGATGAACTGACAGATTTTGAAAATTATAATCCGAAAACGCTGGATCGCAGTCTTATGACAACACTTACAACAGAGGATGTCATTGCCGTTCTCCGTGATTTCAAGATTCCAGCTTTTTTTAAAAGCCTGCCCGGGGATGAACGGGAAGCAAAGTCTTGACAATCATCTTGTTTCAAAGCATGTCATAAAGGTACAAAGGACAAAGAGGACGATGAGCGAACATAACCAGAATTTTCCCGGATGGCATGCCACCACAATTCTTGCTGTGCGCAAAGGCAAGGATGTTGTTATTGCAGGTGATGGTCAGGTCAGTATGGGACAGACTGTTTTAAAAGCCAATGCCCGCAAGGTACGCAGACTGGGCAAGGATAATAGTATTATCGCCGGATTTGCGGGTGCAACAGCAGATGCCTTTACGCTGTTCGAGCGACTGGAAGCCAAGCTTGAAGCGCATCCCGGGCAATTGACCCGTGCCTGTGTCGAGCTTGCCAAGGACTGGCGCATGGATAAATATCTGCGCCGTCTTGAAGCGTTGATGGCTGTCTGTGATAAGGATACCTCTCTGATTTTGACAGGAACAGGCGATGTCGTTGAGCCGGAGGACGGGATTATCGGGATCGGTAGTGGCGGGAATTACGCTCTGGCTGCGGCACGGGCGCTCTATGACCAGAAAGATATGACTGCGGAGGCGATTGCGCTTAAAGCCATGAAGGTTGCCGGAGATATCTGTGTCTATACAAATTATAATGTCGTCATTGAGAAACTGTGACGGAAGAATAAGGAATCAGGAGCGTAAAAAAGCTTGATAACAAGCGGGTTTTTACGATATATCATGGGCATGAGCGAGACAACACAAACAATGACAGATCATAATTCACAGGCGGGAATAAACGCTGGTGATGAGACCATAAATATTCCTGCTTTTTCTCCTCGCGAGATTGTCAGCGAGCTTGACCGTTACATTATTGGACAGAATGATGCCAAGCGTGCTGTTTCTATCGCGCTACGGAATCGCTGGCGGCGGATGCAGGTTGATCCTGAGTTACAGGAAGAAATCTATCCCAAAAATATTCTGATGATTGGTCCTACAGGGGTCGGTAAAACCGAAATTGCCCGCCGTCTGGCAAAGCTTGCGCAGGCTCCTTTCATAAAGGTTGAAGCCACACGCTTTACCGAAGTGGGTTATGTCGGCAAGGATGTTGAGTCAATTATTCGTGAACTGACCGAGGTTGCCATGCATATGGTGCGCGAAAAAATGCGTAAATCGGTGATGGAGCAGGCAAAAATCTATGCCGAGGAACGCGTCCTTGATGCGCTTGTCGGCAATAACTCCAGCGAAGGAACACGCACAAGTTTCCGCGATAAATTACGTAGCGGTGATTTGAACAAGCGCGAAATTGAAATTGATATTAAAGACCGGGTCGATCCGATGCATGGTTTTGATATTCCCGGAATGCCCGGAGCATCAATGAGTATGATCAATGTTGGTGATATTTTTGGCAAGGCGCTGGGCGAACGTAAAAAGCGCAAGAAAATGACGGTGGCCGAATCTTACGATATTCTGATGCAGGATGAAGCGGACAAGCTTCTTGACGAAGATAAAATGACCAGTGAAGCGCTGGATCTGGTTCAGCAGAATGGAATCGTTTTTCTTGATGAAATAGATAAAATAGCCCATCGTCGTGATGCGCGGGGAGGGGATGTTTCCCGCGAAGGGGTGCAGCGCGATTTGCTGCCGCTGATAGAAGGAACAACAGTGGCAACAAAATACGGGATGGTGAAAACGGATCATATCCTGTTTGTGGCCTCAGGCGCTTTCCATTACGCCAAACCATCCGATCTTCTTGCTGAACTTCAGGGACGGCTGCCGATTCGTGTTGAATTACGTGCTCTGACAGAAGATGATTTCAAAAAAATCCTGCGCGATACCGAAGCCAGTCTGCTTCTCCAGTATAAGGCCTTGATGAAAACAGAAGGGTTTACACTTGATTTTGAAGAAGATGCCATAGATGAAATTGCCCGTATCGCGTTTCAGGTCAATGAAACAGTTGAAAATATCGGGGCGCGGCGGTTATTGACTGTTATGGAAAAATTGCTGGACGATATCAGCTTTACCGCTTCGGATCGGAATGGTGAATCTTTTGTTGTGACGGCAGAATATGTCCGTAAACAGGTCTCCGTCCTTGCGGAAAACGCTGATCTTTCCAAATTTATTCTTTAGTTTTTATCAGGCCACACGTCTCTTTTGCTGGATGAAAGACGTTCTTCGACAGGATTTGTTTTCAGAAATTTAACGATTTTGGTTTTTAGCAGGGGTATGTAATGCTATCCTGACATGGTTTTGTTACGAGTTGTCAAGCAGGGGAGAAAAAATGAGTCGCGAAAATCTATCACAGGACTCACTGATCGAAGCCACACGCCGCCGTGCCAGATTTTCTGGCCATGGCAATGCAAAGGGGGCCGCCGGATATGTATCGGATACGGATAATAATGCTTATAATTTTTTAGGAGTCACAGGGCAGACAGATATTTTCAATCCTCAGGAAAATGGTTATGAAAAAATTCGTATTGGCGCGGCATGGAACAATGTTCTCGTTGAAGAGTCCGGTTTTTTTGGAAAAATTTTTAAAAAAGTGCAGAAAAAGGGTGTCGATCTTGATCTGGGATGCCTGTACGAACTCCAGAATGGCAAGCGCGGCTGTATTCAGGCTTTTGGCGATATGTATGGGCGCTATAAATTGGAACCTTTTATCCATTTATCCGGCGATGACCGTACCGGCGATGATGATGACGATGATGATGGTGAGGATGAAATCCTGAGGGTGAATGGCCAAAAATGGCCGGAAATCAAAAGATTGCTGGTTTATTTATATATTTATGGTGGTGCTGGTAACTGGGCGCAGATCAAGCCGCAAATGCAGATCAGAATCCCGAATGAAAAACCGATGATTGTAACACTCCATACCTATAAATCGCAACTGGCAATATGTGCTGTGGCCGGGCTGGAAAATGTCCGTAACGGTATTAAGCTGACAAATTATACGGAGTATTATCCCGGTCATGCCGAAATGGATCGGGCTTTTGGTTTTGGCATTGAGTGGGCGGATGGAGCAAAATCATAATGCAGGAATTGTCCATGACGACAATGGAAACGCTGGTGATGGCATTTGGCGCGATGGGGCTTGGCATCATACTGCTGGTCAAGGGGGGTAACTGGACTGTTGATGCTGCGATTTTCCTTGCAAAACATATGGGTGTCTCCCGTCTTGTGATTGGTCTGACGGTGGTGGCCTTTGGGACATCCTTACCGGAACTGGTTATATCTGTAAATTCTAATTATCAAAATTTGCCCGGAATTGCGCTTGGGAATGTCATCGGTTCCAATACGGCGAATATTCTTCTGGTTATTGGGGCAACGGCACTGATTGGAACATTATCCGTTATTCCAAGACTTGTTATCCGTGATCTTTCTATGATGCTGGTGGCAACGCTGATTTTGGCCGGATTAATGAAGTATGGAACAATTGGCCATTTGGCCGGATTGCTCATGATTATAATACTCCTTCTTTATACATTCTGGATATACAGAAAAGCCAGTGTTTCAGGAATTGAGACCGGAGAAGAAAGTGAAGAGCCCTTTTTTAAAAACCTGAAAATTTCTGTTTTGTTTCTTATACTGGGTTTGCTCGGTATAACTGCTGGCGCAGAATTTCTGGTACGGGGCGCAAAAATCAGTGCCGCGATTATAGGGGTTCCGGATGCCGTGATTGGTCTGAGTATTATAGCGATTGGCACATCACTTCCTGAGCTTTCAACATGCCTCGTTGCAGCAGGAAAAAAACAGACAGATATTGTGATTGGTAATATTGTAGGTTCCAATATTTTTAATATTTTGATGATTATAGGTATGACGGCTTTGCTAAAACCCATTCAGACCGGATTGGCCGCTGCGCAATTATCGGAGCTGGATATATGGATTACGCTGGCCGTTAGTCTGATTTTTGCTGCAATATTGTTTTTCTACGGGAAAATTAATCGTTTTATTGGTATAATTTTCCTTGGAGCCTATACTGTTTACATGGTTTCTATTTTTGCATTTTACATTACCTAGATAGAATGAGAATCAGGATTGATGAATGAGTGACATGGATAATGACGATCTAAAAAAATTCGAGGTCGAAGAAGATCGTGTGAAACCAATTGATGTGGGGGAAAGCCGGATAAAAGGCGGTGGTAATCCGTTGCCTCCGATTCCGGATGCTATTCCTTCTGATATAAGCCCAATATCAATGTCTCCAGAAAAAGAGAGAAGCAGCTTTTTACAACCTCCTCCCGACGATATTTCCGAAGATGAAATGGATTTGGTTCATAAAGGAGAATATGCCGATCTGACTGAAAAAGTACCCGGTTTGAAAAAGATAATGATTGGTGCTGGCTGGGATCAAAGAAGTCTTGAAGGGGATCCTGTTGATGTTGATTTAAGTATATTTTTACTAGATAGAAATGAAATGACCCGGATTGATGAGGATTTCGTTTTTTTTAATAACGAAATCGCCTGTGACGGCGCGATCCAGCATCGCGGCGATAGCCGCAGCGGCGCAGGGGACGGGGATGATGAAAGTATTCTTCTTGATTTGAATGGAATTTCTTTTGATGTTCTTAAAATTGTGCTGGTTCTGTCAATTTATGATCCCGAGATTACCGGCCAGCATTTCGGCATGATAAAAAATATCTATATCCGTTTTATAAATAAGGAAGATAATAAGGAAATTGTACGATATAAAATGAATCCGGATGATTATAAGGGGGGGAATGGCATGATTATTGGAATGCTGATTCGTGAAGGTGTCCGCTGGATTTTTGAAGCAACGGCGGAACTTTCCAATGGGGGCTTGGCAAAACTGGCCACCGAGTATGGTATTATCGTTAAAGAATTGCAGTCTACAGGAGACGATCAACTCGGGGATATATAAAAAGTTCTATTTCAGACAGTCCTGATGTCCTTGCTTTTTGAGATTTAATCCTATTTGTTTGGGATCGTATTAATTATTGAGAACTGGAAAAATTATTATGTTACAGGCAGTAAAAAAACAGATATCAGAAAATAGCGCTTCCTTTCGTGGTCGGATCTATGAAAATGTTTTGGAAACAATTGGGGCAACGCCTTTAGTGCGGGTATCAAAAATTATCGAGACTTATAAACTGCAGACTGATCTGCTCTGTAAATTCGAATTTTTTAATCCTCTTTCTTCCGTTAAAGACCGTATTGCGCTTTCGATGATTGAGGATGCCGAAGCATCGGGGAAAATTACACCCGGAAAAACGGTTCTGGTTGAGCCAACTTCCGGAAATACCGGGATAGGCCTTGCTTTCGTAGCGGCTTCCAAAGGATACCGCCTGATTTTAACGATGCCGGAAAGTATGTCGATAGAGCGCCGGAAGGTTCTTGCTTTTCTGGGAGCCGAACTTGTTTTGACTCCGCGTGAAATGGGTATGAAGGGCGCTATTGAAAAGGCAGAAGAGATCGCGGCTAGAACTGAGAATGGATTTATACCGGGACAGTTTGATAATCCCGCAAATGTCAAAATCCACCGTGAAACCACGGCAGAGGAAATCTGGAACGATACGCAGGGAGCCGTTGATATTATTGTATGTGGCGTTGGCACAGGGGGAACGCTTACAGGAATTGGCCAGGCGCTGAAATCACGCAAAGCGGGACTTCAAATGATTGCCGTAGAGCCTGAAGATTCGCCCGTCCTGTCTGGCGGCGCACCGGGGTTACATAAGATACAGGGCATTGGGGCAGGCTTTATTCCAAAAATTCTTGAAACAGGGCTTATTGACGGGATTATACAGGTTAGTAATGAGGAGGCCTTTGAAAAATCACGGGAACTTGCGACACGGGAAGGTATCGCCGCCGGTATTTCTTCGGGCGCTGCACTTGCTGCGGCTATTAAAGTTGCTCAAAAAGTAGAAAATAAGGGAAAGACAATTGTGGTTATTCTTCCTGATGGCGCGGATCGTTATATCTCGACTCCTTTATTCGATGGACTTACCGTCGCCGGAGAATCATAAACCTTATGTGCGATCTGATTGATTCTATTCGCGCCCGTGATCCGGCAAGGCCAAGTTTCATGGAAGTTGTTCTTGCGTATCCCGGTGTTCATGCGCTTGTCATCCACCGTGTGGCACACTGGATCTGGACTCTTGATATAAAAGGATTCAAACCGCAGGCACTGGCAAGAGTGATTGCCCATGGAGGGCGGCTTCTGACAGGCATTGAAATCCATCCCGGTGCAAAAATCGGAAAAAGACTTTTTATTGATCACGGGATGGGTTTGGTCATTGGGGAGACGGCTGAAATCGGGGATGATGTGACATTATATCATGGGGTTACGCTGGGCGGTAAAGGCGGTGATCTTCCGGGCAGCAAACGCCACCCCACCCTTGAAAACGGCGTAATGATTGGCGCGAATGCGCAGGTTCTGGGAGCCGTGACCATCGGGAGCGCCGCAAAAATCGGGGCGGGCGCTCTGGTAACAAGCAGTGTGCCTTCCGGTTGTGTTGCGATTGGAAATCCGGCGCGGCTGGTGAATTGTAAAAGCGAAAATGCTTCTTATGGCTTGCCCGATACTTCGGATGATCTTGATCCAGTTGGTAAAACAATTAATGGTTTGCTGGCAGATATCAACGCGATCAAGGCGCAACTTGACATGCACGATGATCCTGTCATTCAAAAAGATAACGAAAGCACTTACGCTGATCTCTGGAAGAGCAGCGGGATTTGATTGCGCTCAAAATTTAAAAAGGCACAGGATTTCCTTAATTTATTTCCGGTGTCTTCTGCTGCGGAAGGATCGGTGCGGAAACGGGCGCGGTATAGGGTTTTCCAAGATAACGCTCGCTCAAATGGTTCAGGTAATCATCGGCACCGAGTTTTTTCCCTGTAGCCTGCACAAAAATCTCTTCTGTTGTCAGAAGTGATCCTTTGCTGTGGACATTCTCCTCCAGCCATTCCTGCAGAGGTTTAAAATTCCCCGTTTTTAATTCAGAACGGATCTCGGGACGGTCTTTGCAGGCAGCAGCAAAAAACTGTGCCGCGCCCATATCACCAAGTGTATAAGCAGGAAAATAGCCAATGGCGCCAGAAGGCCAATGCACATCCTGCATACAGCCTTGTGAATGATCTGGCGGGGTAATCCCGAGCAGGTTTTTCATGCCATCATTCCAGGCCTGCGGAAGATCTTCTGCCGTAAGAGTGCCCTCGATCAGCGCGCTTTCAAGCTTGTGCCGCAGGATAATATGGGCGGAATATGTGATTTCATCGGCATAAACACGAATGAAGGAAGGCGCTACCGTCTGTCTTAATTTCCGCATATTTTCTGCAGAAAGTGCCGGATCATCGGGACGATTGAAAATGTCCCGCGCCTGAATTTCCAGATATTCGAAGAATTCCGGTGTCATGGCGGCCTGGACTTCCATGATTCTTGACTGGCTTTCATGCAAATCCATACCCAAGGGTTCTCCCGCTGGTTGATAGCGCCATTCTCGCGGAAGAGTCTGGTTGTAAATGCCATGGCCGCCTTCGTGAATGGCCGCTATCAGGGCCTTAAAAAAGTTCTTTTCATCATAAAAAGTTGTCAGGCGTGTGTCATCGGACGTACCGCCAGAGCTGGGATGGCCGCTGATAAAATCAAGCCGTCCGCGATTAAAGTCAAACCCCATGGCTTCAAGAACACGGCGGCATAATTCTTCCTGCTGCTCTTTCGGGAATGTTCCGGAAAACGCCACAGGCGGTTTTTCTTCTTTTTGTTTTTGCGCGGCCTCACGGATTAAACCGGGTAATGATTTTTCCATTTTTCCCAGTTCCTGCGCTACATGGCCGGCTTTCATACCCGTGTTAAATGTATCAAGCAAAGCTTCATAAGCAGAGGCAAATCCAAGCCGCTCTTTCTTATCACGACCCACTTCGCGCATGGTATCAACAGAATGCTGAATCCAGTCTTTCATTTGTGACCAGTCACCTGCGTCCCGTAGTTTGGTATGCTTTTCCCACCCTTCATTGCAGATATTGGATATTGCGGTGGAAAGATCTTCAGAAATATTCTGTTCCGCAACAATTTTTCGCATTAATTTTATGTTGCGCTGATCTTCTTTGGAAAAGGATTCCGAAGGGGCCGCTTCAACTTTTTCAAGCAAGTCTTTAATTTCCGGAGCATTGATAAGACGGTGCGCTATTTTGGAGAGAGCGCCCATCTGTTCTGCACGGTCAGGAGCACTTCCCGGTGACATGCTGATTTGTTGATCGTTATGAAGAATACTGATTGTATTGTTAATCTGGGTATAATCCTGAAAAAGATTTTTAAGTTTTTCGTATTCTTTCAGGACACCGGATTCTACATTATCAGCCATTATTATTCTCCTTATAAAGAAATACTAATTGGTTACTTTAAAACTATGGAAATAAAATTGCAAGTATTTAAAAAATACGGGATAGGCTATGATGCACGTTATGAAGCAGAGTGATGTGATTATTGTCGGGGCAGGCGCTGCCGGATTGATGTGTGCGCGGGAAGCGGCGTTGCGCGGAAAACACGTGACCGTGCTTGAGCATAGTGCCAGAATGGGCGAAAAAATCCGTATTTCCGGCGGCGGGCGCTGTAATTTCACCAATCTGTATGCAAGGCCGGAGACATTTCTCTCACAAAATCCGCATTTTTGTAAATCGGCGCTAAGTCGCTATACCGCGCAGGATTTTTTGGATCTGGTGAAAGCGCACCATATCGGATGGCATGAAAAACCCTATGAAGACAACGCCCACCAGAGTGCAAAGGGACAGCTTTTTTGCGATGATAAAGCCTTTCTCATCATTGATATGCTCCGCAATGATGCGCAGCAAGCGGGAGTGAAGTTTCATCTGGAAACGGATATTTCAAATATTGAAAAAGACGGCGATTTCTTTATTGTGACAACGAATAAGGGTGATTTCAAATCTGCGGCACTGGTTATTGCCAGTGGCGGATTGTCTATCCCTAAAATAGGAGCCAGCCCCTTTGGTTACAAAGTGGCGGCGCAGTTTGAACTTTCTATTATACCGCCCCGTGCCGGCCTTGTGCCTTTGACATTTGCCGACAGTCTGCTGGCGCAGACAAAAGAGTTGTCCGGTATCGGGTTACAGGCGGAAGTCAAAAGTGAAAAAGGCGGGACGTTTACCGAAGGACTTCTTTTTACCCATCGTGGCTTGTCGGGACCTTCCATTTTACAGATATCATCCTACTGGCGTGAAGGGGAGGAGATCACTGTCAATTTATTGCCCGGTCAGGATATGTTTGAAGCATTGCGCCTTGTTCGCCGTGAAAAGCCAAAGCAGAAACTGCATAATATTTTATGTGCCTATCTTCCCAAAAAGCTTGCTGTGTTTGTCGCGGAAACAAGCGGGCATGATGTCACAATTGCTGATTTATCCGATAAGAAATTGCGTGCCATTGCCGACTCTATCAATGACTGGCATATCAAACCACAGGGTAGCGAAGGGTATCGCACCGCCGAGGTGACACTGGGCGGCGTGGATACAGGTGAATTATCATCTAAAACCATGGAAGTAAAAAAAGTGCCCGGCCTTTATTTTATTGGCGAAATTGTTGATGTAACCGGACATCTGGGAGGGCATAATTTCCAGTGGGCATGGTCATCCGCTGTCGCCGCCGGACAGGCTGTTTAGAGCGATAGCGACCTATAGCTGAATTTATAAATCAATCTTCCAGAATAGCATTGAGTTTCATCGCCAGTCCCATAGATCCGCGTATTTTGAGTTTTCCCATCATAAAGGCAATGTTGGGGTCCTGGCTGCCATTCATAAAGCCCTGAAAAACACTCATGGCACAGGATAATGTGACGTCGGCTTCCTGATTTTCATGGCTGATTGCAGGTGGTGTTTGGGTAGAATTAATGAAAATAATGCCATCATCCCCAAAATCAAATTTGACGCGTGCCTGCAACCCGGTGGCCTGTGTCATCTTCTTTTCGATCTGTTCTGTTATTTCTTCAAGAGACATGAAAACTCCTATTCTGCCTTTCAGTATAACACGGGAACATTATCAATTAATCTTGTTTTTCCAATTTTAACCGCTGCAAAAATGCGCAAAGAACCATTTTGGGCGGCCTCTAGCGTTATTTCATCCAGAATCTCCAGATAATCAATTTTATCAAAACCCGCTTTTTCCAGAGCCTTTCTGCCTTCTTTGCGGACTTCAGGGAGGGCATGACCCTGTTTGATCTGCTGTGCCATGCTAAACAGGATTTTATTAAGCTGGCAGGCAATGCCATACTCCTTTTGCGAGAGGTAGGCGTTGCGTGAAGACAGTGCCAGACCCTTTTCATCACGAATGATGGGTGCACCGAGAATTTCAACAGGAATATTCAGATCCGTGACCATGCGCCGGATAATTTGTAGCTGCTGCCAGTCTTTTTCGCCAAATAAGGCGATATCCGGCTGGCAAAGCCAGAAAAGCTTGGCAACAATCGTGGCAACCCCGTCAAAATGACCGGGTCGATGTGCCCCTTCCAGCGGTTCACTGACATGTTTCACCGAGATCATAGTTGCAAAGCCATCGGGATATATTTCCTTCACGGATGGCCTGAAAATGCTATGAACTCCAGCCTTTTCAAGTTTTTCAAAATCTGATTCCCATGGGCGCGGATAGGCATCAAGATCCTCGTTTGCACCGAACTGCGCCGGATTGACAAAGATGCTGGCAATGACACAGTCGGCTTTCTCGATCCCTTGCCGCACCAGAGACAGATGTCCGTTATGCAAGGCACCCATTGTGGGCACAAGTGCAATTTTTTTGCCCTGTTTGCGCTGTGCCTGCACAAAAGCGCGCAAGGATTGTCCCGTTTCAAAAACAGCAGGCGTTTCCGGTTGTTTATTATTCTTTTGCATCGCATTTCTTCTGTTAATTATTTTTAAACTAAATATCATAATAATAGAAAGCGGAAGGATTTGAAATGGCAAGAACTGTTACAGCAGGGGAATTATTTGATTTATTGAAGGCCGATGGTTATGAGGAGCTTAGACAAAAAGGTTCACATCGACAGTTTTCCAAAGGAGAGAATTCTACAACAGTGACCCTTCCCATAAGCAATGAAGGAGATAGCGTTCCGATCGGTACGGCAAAATCTGTTGCAAAGCAGGCAGGAGAAACTGTTTCTCAAGCATTGGAAAATATTCTTGGTGGAAAGTACAGTCCAAAGCAGCAGATAAAATTGATGAAAAAGAGGGCGTCACCATGACCACATCTTTCAAATATATTGCTCTTGTCCGAAAAGAGGATAATACCGATTACTGGGTGGATATTCCCGATCTTCCCGGCTGCGTTTCGTACGGAGATACGATTGATGACGCCATGGCAAATTTTCAGGAAGCCCTTGATCTGCATCTTGAATCGATTCGGAAAAGCAGGGAACCCTTGCCGATACCACGCAGCAAAGAGGATGTTCTGGGTACAGAGGAAGAGGAATGGTTGCAGGCTTACTGGGTTCAGATTAGCAATGATGATATGCTTCATACCGTCTTTCAGCAAATTTCCCGCTGAATTTCAAAAACTGGCGGCTTTCAGGGTCATGACACTGTCTGCTCCTGCCATAACGGCTTTAAAGCGGGCATCGCTTTCCGGCAACATACGGGCAAAGAAAAAACGCGCTGTGACAAGTTTACTCTCGTAAAAATCATCCCGCCCCCCTGCTCCTGTTTCCAGCTTTTTAAGCGCTGCTTGCGCCATTTGCGCCCACATATAACCCATTGCCACAAGCGCGAACATACGCAGATAGTCAGTGGAGGCTGCGCCAGCTTCATTCGGGTCTTTAAGCCCTTTTTGCGCGATGGTTGCCGTAGCCTGCTGGAGTTTGGAAAACGCCTTGGCAAGCGGAAAAATAAATTCCTGCATTTTTGCATTGGACTGATTCACTTCAATATAGGCCTGCACCGGATGGAAGAAGCGGCGCAGTAATCGCCCGAAACCCTGCGACATTTTCCGCCCGACAAGGTCAAGCGCCTGAATTCCGTTTGTACCTTCATAGATCATGGCAATCCGTGCATCACGGGTATACTGCTCGATTCCCTGCTCGCGGATATAGCCATGACCGCCATAAACCTGCATGGCAAGGCTGGCAACCTCAAAACCCATATCTGTCTGATAGGCCTTGATGACAGGTGTTAAAAGCGCCACAAGATCATCGGCCTCCTGCCGCACCGCTTCGTCAGGATGCTTCAGGGATAGATCAAGTTTCATGGAGACCCAGTATGACAGCGCCCGCGCCCCCTCACAAAACGCTTTTCCTGTCAGCAGCATCCGCCGGACATCGGGATGAACAATAATCGGATCGGCAGGTTTTTCCGGCGCTTTTGCACCATCAAGCGCCCGCATCTGCAATCTTTCTCTGGCATATAAAACGGCATTCTGCTGCGCGACTTCAGCAATTCCCAGACCCTGCATGGCAACGCCAAGGCGCGCCGCATTCATCATAATGAACATGGCCTTTAACCCTTTGTGCGGCTCTCCGACAAGCCAGCCTTTGGCTTCGTCCAGATTGATAACGCAGGTGCTGGAGGCCTTGATCCCCATTTTGTGTTCAATTGACCCGCATGTGACCCTGTTATGCGCCCCGATGCTCCCGTCCTCTTCGGGTAAAAACTTGGGAACAACAAAAAGGGAAATGCCCTTGACACCTTCTGGCGCATCAGGAAGCCGCGCCAGAACAAGGTGGATGATATTGTCTGTCAAATCATGCTCGCCTGCGGAAATAAATATTTTTGTTCCGCTGATTTTGCAGGAATCATCACCCTCCGGCTGCGCCTTTGTTTTTATCAGCCCCAGATCCGTCCCGCAATGCGGCTCGGTCAAACACATGGTTCCCGCCCATTCTCCTGTAATCAGTTTTGGCAGATAGGTCTGTTTCTGCGCGTCAGTTCCCATACTGTGAAGGGCTTCATATGCCCCTTGTGACAGTCCCGGATACATGCCAAAGCTCATATTGGCGCTACAGATCATTTCCTGCATGACCGTATTGACCAGCACCGGCATTCCCATCCCGCCATAAACTGGATCGGCAGATAAGCCACACCAGCCCCCTTGGGCAAAAGTGTCATAGGCCTGCTTAAAACCCCGGGGTGTTCTCACAACACCATTTTCCAAAACACAACCTTCCTCATCGCCGCTCTGATTAAGCGGAAAAAGAACATCGCGGCATATTTTAGCGCCTTCTTCAAGAATTTGATCCATCAGATCCGGTGTTACCTCTTCATAACCGGGCAGGCTGGCCAGTGTTTCAGCCCCCAGCACCTCGTTGAGAACAAAACGGATATTTTCCAGTGGCGGGTTATAGGCAGGCATTTATTTATCCTCTTTTAAAATTATTTTCAGATTATCGGCAATATGCCCTTTGTCCATCTGTCTTATCTTCTCTTGCGCCCGTTTTCCTTCAGACTGATGCGCCGGACTATTCATCTGCTGCAACGCCTCGGCCAGACGCCGGATATTTTCTTCCCCCAGTTCCTCCCGTGCTTTCCGTGCATTCTGCTGCGCCTGTGCAATCAATTCCTCACGCGAGAGTTTTTTCGGATCTTTCCTGACATTTTTCTTCTTTAAAAAATCCAGCATTATTTTCCTCTTTTATTATGGAGTCTTAATTCCGTAGCGGCTTTCCTGTACCGAGCATATGTTCGATTCGTGCCATTGTGCCTTCTTCGCGCAGTAATTTAACAAACTCGCGGCGCTCCAGTGTCACCAGATCATTTTCATTCAGGCTCTCTGTTATATCCGTATCACCGCCAGAAAGAACGGAGGCCAGATGCCCCGAGACAACAACATCATAAGGCGTGGCCTTGCCGGACTTGCGTAAGTCGGCAACCGCCATGTCAAGCGCATAGCGGCCGCTTTCTCCGGCCAGACGGATATTCTCCTCCAGCGCCGGTGCTTTATAATCCCTGACCAGTGCCAGTGCTTTCTGTTTAGCATCATAAAGCAGCCTGTCCCGATTCATGGTAATACCGTCTGACTCGCGGAAATAGCCAATCTGCTGCGCTTCGGCGGCTGATTTTGCCACCTGTGCCGTGCCAATGACTTCAAAAGCCTGCCGTGTCGCGCTCATCGGATCATTGGCCGGAGAGAGCCAGAAAGAATTATGCTGCGCTTTTTGACGGGCGCGGAATCGCAATATCATTTCCTTGCATCCCCCCCAGGCCGGAATTAAACCCACGCCAACTTCTACCAGACCGGTATAGGTTTCGGCATGTGCCTGCACATGATCCGAGTGCAGCAAAATTTCGCAGCCACCGCCCAGTGCCAGACCGGAAGGGGCACTCACCACCGGAAACGGTGCGTGTTTAAGCGCCATAAAGGCGCGCTGCCCCCCTGCAATAAATTCCTCAACCTGCGGCCACATCGCAATATTAATCATAAAAAGCGCGAGCCCCAGATTCGCCCCCGCTGAAAATGCACTGCCTTCATTGTAGAAGACGAGCGCCTTATGGGTGCCTGTTCCGTCACCGATATGTTTGATGACTTTGCCGATCATCTCGAAAATCTGCTCGTCAAATGTGTTCATTTTGCTGGTGTGTTCAAAACACAGCACACCATCACCAATATCCCAGACACTGGCCGAGGCATTTTTTATCAACGGTTTTTGTGAAAGCCTGAGATCCCGGAGCAGAATCACTCCTTGCGGACGCTGTATCGCATGATAGTGGCCGTCCGTTCCAAAAAAATGCTGCACCCCGTCTTCAATTTTATAGAATGTGCCATTACCGACTTTTTGCAGCAATTCCGGTATATCTATTTTCTCTTGTGCCAGTTTTTCTACAAACCACGCGGCTCCGAGATCGTCTATCATCTCGAACGGGCCTTTTTTCCAGTTATAACCAAGACGCATGGCTTCATCCACGGCGGCAATATCATCGGCAATTTCGGGAACCAGCGAGGCTGCATAGGCCAGTGTTTTGCTCAAAACCGCCCAGGCATAACGCCCGCCTTCATCGCCCGATTCGACAACAGCGCGGAGTCCGTGCCGTCCGGCCTCAAGCGAGGGGAGATTTGGTTTTTCTGCTTTTTTATAATGGCTCTCTGCAAAAGAACCTGTTTGTAATGCCAGAGCCTGTTTTTCTTTCCTGGCTTTTGGATCAGGGTTTAAGCGGTAAAAACCGCCTTTGCCCTTACGCCCTGTATAACCGGCCTCAATCATTTGATGGATAAAGGGATGATCTTTAAAAATCCGGCGGTACCAGTCATTGTCCGGCAGACTCGAAAGCAAGGACTCCGACAAATGCGGCATCAAATCAATCCCGACCAGATCAATCAAACCAAAAATCCCCGTTTTGGGAATCCCGACCGGACGCGACATCACGGCATCAGCAACTTCTATAGAAATATTTTGCTCAAGTGCCTGATTAACCCCTTCGGTCAGCCAGAAAACACCAAGGCGATTGGCAATAAAGCCGGGTTTGTCATGGCAGTCAACCACACCCTTTCCAAGTTTCACATCGCAGAAATCACGGATCATTTTTATCGCATCAGGCCGCGTATTTTGACCTGTGACCAGCTCCAGAAGGCGCATATAACGCGGCGGATTGAAAAAATGCGTGACCAGAAAATCCTGTTCAAATTCCTTTCCCATTCCTTCGGTCAAATGGTGCAGGGGAATGGTTGAGGTATTGGACGACACCACAGAGCCTTTTTTGCGGACGCTGTTAATTTTCTCATAAGTCGTGTGTTTGATTTTCAAATCTTCAAGAACAACCTCGATAATCCAGTCGCATTCTTTTAAAAGCGCCAGATCATCTTCAAGATTTCCCGGGGTAATCAATTTTGCAAAAGACGGCAGCATCAACGGAGCCGGGTCTGTCCTGAGCATTTTCTTGATAGCCTCTTCAGCCAGATTTTTCCCTTCAACCCTGATATCAAGCAATATCACAGGAATACCGGCATTTGCCACTTGCGCGGCAATGCCGCTTCCCATTACGCCCGACCCGATTACCGCAACTTTTTTAATAGTCATAAATGTTCCTCTGTTAAAACAAGAGCGACAAGCATAGCAACTTATAAGACGAATATAAATATAGAGTTATATTTTGACCACGTTCGGATTAATGCCGATTATTTTATATTTTCGAATAATCTGTCATCTGGAACGGCCTCAGGATTAGGTGCCTGTAAAAATTTCAGACTGGCCGCTTCAATATGCTCTATATCCCTGGTGACGTTTCTGGTAATGAAATAAACTTTTTTAAGTGTTTTTTCCTGAAATTCATTGACTGTTTAGCGTCAGCACAAGTTGGACACGGAGAGGCATATTGTTAAGGTGATGTTTTTGGTTTATCGAAGTGACTTGAAAAGGAACGAAGATGAACAAAAAACAAGACAACAAAGACGAAGCAGAC
>Ga0210044_10004348_pt1 | contig 19778 bp, 16 predicted proteins | sample CryGey13umfilter_2_FD_183959 | JGI IMG/M metagenome (GOLD analysis project Ga0210044, IMG submission 183959) | Groundwater microbial communities from aquifer in Utah, USA - Crystal Geyser 4/9/14 3 um filter (SPAdes) (version 2) | ecosystem: Environmental > Aquatic > Deep subsurface >... | reverse complement strand
ATGGGCACCGGTGGGACTATCTGTGGGACCGGCCGATACCTGAAAGAACAGGATCCCAATATAAAAGTAGTGGCAGTGGACCCGGTGGGTTCGGTTTTTTACGATTGGTTTCACAGCAAGGAACACGTAAGCCCCGGCCCCTATCTCATTGAAGGTCTTGGAGACGAATTTCTTATCAAGACAGCGGAATTTGACGTTCTTGATGACATCATTCGGGTCACAGACCGGGATGCCTTCCTTGCCGCCAGGGAGCTGGTTAAGAAAGAAGGTGTATTGGCTGGCGGTTCCAGCGGCGCAGCACTCTGGGCAGTGCGGAAACTTTCCAGAGAGCTGGACAAACCTGCGCGGATTGTAACCATCTTCCCCGACGGCGCATCCCGTTATCTCAGCACCATTTTCAATGATGAATGGATGAAGGGAAAGGGGCTCTTATGAATTGGAGTTGGGGTAGGCGTAGGCGTAGGCGTAGGAGTAGGAGTAGGAAAGAACGGGGATGGCCAACTCCCTGTTTTAACTTAACCTTAACCTTAACCTCAACCTTGTCTTACCTTGCATCGAAAGGGGTTGGGATATGGTAAAAATGGTGGGTTCCCGTGAGGGCTACGACCTGTATGCCGATTCATACTCAAAGGATTATCGAAAGCTTGATTCCTTCGACCGGGCGGATTTTATCCGGCTTCTTCCGGATAAAGCAGACGTAGCGGTGGAGCTTGGTATTGGAGACGGGCGCATTTCCGGGGAGATTGAGAAAAGGGCCAATACTTTCATCGGAATGGATATTTCAATGAATATGCTACGAAACGCCGTTCACAGAGCACCGAGGGCGCAGCTTTTGCAGGCAAATTCGGGGGAAGATCTGCCATTGAAAAATGAGAAGGTGGACCTGCTGGTGGCGGCATTTTTCTTTGTTCACCTGAAAGATCCCGGCTTGATCATTGCAGAGGCCGTTCGGGTTCTGAAGCCGGGCGGCATCTTCCTGTTCAACCTCATTCCCCAGCGTCGGGAACCGGAATTGAAGGTGGGGAAAAAGCGCTTCAAAATCCGTTCCTACTATCATTCTCCGCCCCATGTGGAAAAAATCCTGGATTACCACTGGTTCAACTGGGAAGTGACCATCGTTCCCGAAGGAAAGGGTTGGGGCAGTAAAATCTACCGATGTCAAAAAACATGAACACCATCTGTCGTTCATGCCAGTACCAGTGAAAGTGTAAGCGGGCAGCAGAGCCGCTATTCCATCAGTGCCTTCCAGGTGCTCTTTTCAAGAAAACTGCCTTCCACCTGACTTTCCAGTTCCAGAAACATTTTCCAGGGAAGGGAAAAGGTGAACAGGTCTTTGCCGAGTTGGTTGCGGAGGTTCTTTCTTGCTGAAATGTCTGTCAAGCCGATGATGGCTCTTGGGTTTTCGGATCGGGACTCCCGATAGGGGAAAACTCCAATGGTCTGACAGCCGGCAGCATAGGGAATTGCTACGTTTTCCACACCTGGCCTTCCATAGTTTGCAAGAATTACCAGTGCTGAAAGTTGGTCTGGTGTGGCTAGAAAAACTACGATTTCCGGTGTTTCAGTGTCCGGGTCGAGCATTGAGAGGGGCTTAAAGACCACGAACTCAGTGGGTACATCCATCATGGGCATGGATTCAACAAAGTCTTCCACCAGCTTGGGGGATACGAGATATCCTTCACCATGGAGGAAATCTTCCATGAATGATTCGGTTACATGGGGTTTCAATTGTTCCGCGACGGCTTTTCCTTTTTCTGAATTGGCATTTCCGGTGGACAGGAATCGGCAGAAACCGTCTATTCCGCCGGGGAAAGCCAGGTACTGGTTACCGAACCCCATTCCGACTCCATTCCCCCAGCATCCGTAGGTTTTTCTGGAAAAAACCGCTGTTTTCCCCTTTGCCGCGCTGGCCAGCAGCCACATGGAGCAGCCCCAGGCATTTTCTTTGAATTCTTTTGCGTTTTCCGGTTTTTCATCCGTCCACACAATACTTACCGGAGAGTAGGCAAGACCCAGAGCCTGTTTGATTTTGCTTTCCACTTTCATAACCTCCGATGCAGGTAGTGACGATGTTTTATCATTTTTGAGTCCCAGATCAACCTGGAAATTCCCTGTCCGACAAGAAAAAGGCGCTGTCCTCATCGCGGCGCCCTGTCCGTTCCATATCCCGTACCAGCTTACTTCCCTTTTGAAGGGCTGTCTTTTGGACCGTTTTCGGCCTTGTCGCCGCCACCCAGCACCGCGTATAGCCTGACGCGATTGGCCAGTTTTGCCAGACGCAGGGAAATAAGTCTCTGTTGTGCGGCGTAAAGTGATCGTTGAGCATCCAATACGTCGAGATAGCTGTCAATTCCCTGTTTATAGCGCGCATTCGACAACTTGTAAATATTTCTAGTTGAGTTAACGATAGATTGTTGCGCAGACACCTGCTGATCAACTGTGCGCTTTACCGCAAGGGCATCCGCCACTTCACGAAAAGCTGATTGAATAGCCTTCTCATATTGGGCCAGTGCAATTTTGCGATTTGCCTTGCTTACTTTCAGGGCTGACCATGTACGGGGGTCGAAAATGGGCAATGCGACCTGGGGTGTAAAATTCCACGTGTTGTTTCCGGACTTGAACAGCCCGGACAATTTACGACTGGCGGTTCCAATCGCCGTCGTCAGGGAGATCCGGGGAAACAGTGTTGCCCTGGCTGCGCCGATGGCAGCATTTTCACCCTTCAACAGACTTTCGGCCATGAGGATATCCGGACGCTGGAGAAGGACTTCGGAGGAGAGCCCCGGAGAAATAGGCAATGGAGGCTCAATGTTGTCGAGGCTCACGGGAAGAAGTTCCTCCGGAACCTGGGAACCAAGGAGAAGTTCCAGCGCGTTCCTGTCCAGTGACACCAGTTGTGTGTACCGGGCCATGTTTCCCCGTGCCGCATCCACCTGAGTTTGTGCGCGTTCCAGGTCCAACTCACTGACCACACCCGCTTCGTAGCTCTTTTGAATCAACTCATGCGCGTCTCGTTGAGTTTCATATGTTGATTGGGCCAGCTTGAGATTTTCCTGGTCTGAAGCCAATGTTAAGTATGTCCGTGCGACTTCGGCTACCAACGCAATCTGGGCGCTGCGACGGGCATATTCTGTGGAAAGATATTGCTGGAGCGCCTGGTTTTTCAGACTTCGGACACGGCCGAAGAAATCCAGTTCCCAGGATGTGATCCCCAGGTTGACACTGTATTGCTCTGTCCGCTGTGGCTCTCCGGTACGCAACAGATCGGAAGATGTTCGTGCATGGGTCCCAGTCCCCACCGCATTGATAGACGGGAGGAGCTCAGCCCGTTGAATCCCATAGAGGGCACGCGCCTTTTCCATATTCAACCCGGCCAGACGCAGGTCGCGGTTGTTATCCAGGGCAAGCTGAATGATACCCTGAAGTTTCTTATCCGGGAAAAACTGCTGCCAGCCTATATCTGCGGGCATGGGCGATGTTGCCAGCGCATTCGTTGTATCCGATGCAACACTTTTGGGCAATTGCTCTGGAATTGGTGCCGCCGGCCGTGTGTATTTCGGAGACATTGTACAGCCGACCAGCAGAAAAGTTATTCCAAGTAGTTCGAATATTTTTCTCTTCATTTTATTGATCCCCTGATTGATGTACTTCCACATGCGTCATGGTTACATTTCGATGGCGTTTGCCAAGCACCTTGTATACCATTACATAAAACAGTGGTGCGAACAAAGTTACCAGAAAAGTTGACGTTATCATGCCTCCCAGAACACCGGTGCCGATCGCATTTTCGGCCCCTGCGCCAGCTCCCTTGGCAAGGACAAGGGGCAGGATGCCGAACCCGAAGGCCAGTGAAGTCATAATAATGGGGCGCAATCGCAACCTGGCAGCTTCCAGGGTTGCCTCAATCAGGCCGACACCTTCATCAACCCTTGCTCTTGCAAACTGGACAATCAGGATTGCGTTTTTCGTGGTCAGTCCCAGGATGGTTAAAAGCCCAATCTGGAAATAAACATCATTGGGCATACCTACTATTGTAGAAGCGATAACACCACCGATAACCCCCAATGGCAAGGTCAGCAGAATAGCAATCGGGATCGGCCAGCTTTCGTACAGGGCTGCCAGGCACAGGAAGATTACGAAAATTGAAAAAAGATATAACAATCCCGCCTGGGAACTGGCCATCACTTCCTGGTATGAGAGTCCGGTCCAGTCAAAGCCAATGCCTTTGGGTAACCTTGAGGCAAGTTCTTCCATAGCTTTCATTGCTTCACCAGTGCTTCTTCCCGGTGCTGCTTCTCCCTGGATTTCGACTGACGGGAAGCCATTGTAGCGATTCAACTGAGGGGAACCCGTAGTCCAGTGCCCGGTGGCAAAGGAAGAAAAAGGAACCATTTCCCCGGCAGTGTTGCGAACGTAGAGCTTATTCAAATCTTTTGGGAGCATCCGGTAAGCCGCGTCAGCCTGAGCGTATACCCGCTTCACCCGTCCACCCTGGAGAAAGTCGTTGACATATGCGCTTCCAAAGGCGGCAGCAATGGTGTTGTGAATGGAACTGATGGGAATCCCCAGAGCACCCGCCTTATCCCAATCCACGTCGATCTGGTACTGGGCGACATCGGCCATGCCATTGGGTCGGACCCTGGCCAACCTCGGGTCTTGAGCTGCCATTCCCAGAAGTTGGTACTGGGCCGCCATCAGGGCCTGATGTCCCAGACCACCTCGGTCTTCCAGTTCAAAATCAAATCCCGTGGCAACACCGAGTTCCACCACGGGCGGTGGCGGGAAGGCAAATACCATGGCTCCCTTTATGTTAGAGAATTCCCGCATGGCCCTTCCTGCGATCGCCTTGGCCTTCAAATCCGGCCGTTCACGCAGCTTCCAGTCTTTGAGTTTAGCGAAGCCAAGACCCATGTTCTGTCCATCTCCGGAAAAGCTGTGCCCTGAAATTGCCATAAAGGAGCTCACACCCTCCTTTTCCTGATTCAGGAAATAATCTCTGACCCGGTTCATGACCTTTTCTGTCTGCTCCAGGGTCGCTCCGGAGGGGAGCATAGTTTGAACCATCAGAATTCCCTGGTCCTCATCCGGAAGATAGGCAGTGGGCATCCGGTGAAACAAGTATCCCATTGCTACCACAATCAGTAGAAACAGGAACACGTAACGCAGTTTTCTGGCCAGTAGGTGGCCAACCACTCTGACATACTGATCCCGCGCCCGGAAGAAAAGACGGTCAAACCATGCGAAAAAGGGACGCAGGAGGAACACGGCATTGTCTGCCGGTTCGTGCCCCTTGGGAACGGGTTTGAGGAGTGAGGCACACAGGACCGGGGTGAGAATCAACGCCACCAGGACCGACAACAGCATAGATGCTGCAATGGTGATGGAGAACTGGCGGTAGATGACTCCTGTTGAACCTGGAAAGAATGCCATCGGACCGAATACGGCCGCGAGCACCAGCCCGATTCCAATCAGGGCACTGGTGATTTCTTCCATGGACTTGGCTGCCGCTTCTCTGGGGGACAGCCCCTCTTCGCTCATAATTCGTTCCACATTCTCAACCACGACAATGGCGTCATCTACGAGAAGACCGATGGCCAGCACCATTGCAAACATCGTTAACATGTTGATACTGAATCCAAAAAATCCGAGAACCGCAAAGGTCCCAAGCAACACCACCGGCACGGCAATGGTAGGAATCAGGGTGGCCCGGAAGGTCCCCATGAAAAGATACATAATCAGGAAAACCAGAAAAACTGCCTCGAACAGCGTTTTCACTACTTCCTCTATAGCCACCTTGGTAAAGGGCGTGGTATCAAACGGATAAACCACCTTCATGCCCTGAGGGAAATAGGTGCTCATTTCTTTCAATTTCTGCTTGACTGCATTTGCAGTATCCAACGCATTAGCACCCGAAGCAAGGCGTACTGCCATTGCTGCGCTGGGGTTGCCATTGTAATTGGACGACATATCGTATCGCTCACTGCCTAGCTCAGTCCGGCCGATATCGCTGATGCGCACAACGGAGCCGTCCGGATTCGTCCGAACTGGAATAGCGGCGAACTGTTCCGGTGTCTGGAGTAAGTGCTGAACAATAATGGAGGCATTCAGCCGCTGTCCTTTCACCGCGGGCAGTCCGCCAAACTGACCGGCAGAAATCTCCACATTGTATGCCCTGAGCTGCTGGACCACGTCTGCCATTGTCAGGTGGTACTGGGTCAGTTTGTCGGAGTTAACCCAGACACGCATCGCATACTGGGTGCCAAAGCTGTTCACCTCACCTACACCGGGGACCCGGGAGAGTATTTTCTCCAGATTGGATTCGGCATAATCCTGTAAATCGGCACCGCTCATACTGTTGTCTTCAGAGATCAGCCCGATAATGACCAGGTAGTTACGGGTAGATTTGCTGACCTGGAGCCCCTGCCGCTGTACAACGTCCGGTAGACTGGCCATGGCAAGCTGAAGTTTATTTTGCACCTTTGCCCAGGCGAGATCCGGATCCGTTCCAGGGGCAAAGGTTAGTTCGATTCTGGACGCACCGGATGAAGAACTGTTACTGGAGAGGTATAACATTTTGTCCAGACCGGTCATTTTCTGTTCAATAATCTGCGTGACACTGTCTTCGACGGTTTCGGCCGAAGCACCCGGGTAAAATGAACTGATGCTGATGGAAGGCGGCGCGATGGGGGGATACTGCGATATGGGCAGGTTATAGATCGCCAGCGCACCTGCCGCCATCATAACAATGGCGATAACCCAGGCGAAAACGGGACGAGCCAGAAAAAAATTAGATAACATTACTGGCCTCCGTTAGTTCGATTGAGCGGCGGACTGAGCCTTGTTTTCATGAGTCGAACGTGTTGTGCCATCTTCAATGAAAGGGACAGTTTTCACGGAAGCTCCCGCTCTCACCTTCTGCAGCCCTTCCATGATCACGTGGTCACCTGAAGCCAGACCGGATGAGACAAGCCAGTTGCTGCCAATGTCACGATCAAGTGTCAGCATCCGTTGCGCGACTTTACCTCCCGCATCCACGACCAAAGCATATGGATCGCCCTTGGGGTCACGGGCAACGGCCTGCTGGGAAAGAAGGATTGCATTGGTTTTGGCCCCTTCTTCAACAACTGTACGGACAAACATGCCCGGTAGGAGGACGCCATCCGGGTTTGGAACAACGACTCTCAGGATAACGGAACCGGTGGTTGGGTCAACTGAAACATCACGAAACTTCAAGGTGCCTTCCAGTGGATACTTTGTACCGTCCTCCAGGATGATGCGAACTTTATTCTGTGTGACGTTCTTATCCAGGCGACCATCTGCCAGGCGTCTCTTCAGTCTCAGCAATTCGGTTGTGGACTGAGCCACATCGATATAGACAGGGTCCAGTTGCTGAATCGTAGCCATGGCAACGGGCTGATATCCCGTAACCAGTGCCCCTTCCGTCACGCTGGACCGACCGATGCGGCCCGAAATCGGGGCTTTGATCGGTGTGTAGGACAAGTTAATCTTTGCACTCTCCATTGATGCCTTACTGGCCTGGAGCTGAGCTTCCATCTGGTTCAAAGCCCCCACAGCATCATCGTAGTCCTGTTGCCCCACGGCATGAATGGCAACAAGACCCTTCAGCCGTTCTTTTCTGGAACGAAGGGCGGGAAGATTGGCTTCAGCCATTGCGACGGCAGCTTTCGCCTGATCGTAGGCCGCCTGATAAGGTGCCGGGTCAATCTGGTAGAGCACCTGGTCGGCCTTGACATTGGAACCTTCCGTAAACAGACGTTTCTGTATCAGACCGCTGACCTGGGGCCGAATTTCGGCAATCCGAAAGGGAGCCGTACGGCCGGGAAGCTCCGTTGTCAGCACTACCCGTTCCGTATGAATTGTCACTACACTTACTTCAGGTGTTGGCCTTGGGCCACTGGGTCCATTGGGCCCGCAGGCAACCATCAGAAGACCTGTCGTAACGCTCGCAATGAGAGCAGCAGCGGCCCCTTGTTTTTTTAATCGACTCAGCATGATTTTTCTCCCTCCATTTTATTTTCATTCATATCGTTAACTCTCCATTTTCTCTTTTTTTGACGCACGCTTTATCAGTTGTGCCCGACTCGATCACTGATTGCCGAAAGACCGGCCAGTGAAAAAGTGACGAGGTGATCCAGATAGGCATTCATTTCATCGAAGCGAAAACACTCAAATTTACTCACCGCTTTGGTGGAAGCCTTTTTGTGCATCAACAGATGAAAGCACTGACCCATAATACTGATGTGGCAGAAGCGAACGGTTTGTTCACTGACATCGGGACCCAATACAGTACGGATAAACTGTTTTATAAGTTCCCGCTGTGGATTGATTTCTTCTTCAAGGATTTCCTCCAGAAGACCGGTGGGGCTGCTCATCTCGTGGGCAATAATCTCAAACTCAACGCACTCAGGATCCAGAATTCTTACGACGATTGATTTCAGAAATGCCCGTAACCAGTCCTGAACGGAGTCCTTTGCATGGACCGTCTCATCGAATTTGTATTTTTTGACCGACTGCCGATAGGCGTATCGCCAGGATTCCCGGTACAGCGTTTCTTTATCGTTGAAATGGTAGTTTACCGCTGCAATGTTCGCTTTCGCTTCGCTGCAAATTTCCGCTATTGTAGTGTCGCGAAATCCTTTTTCCGCGAAAATGCGACTGGCTGCCTCCAGCAATCGCCCACGGGTTGCAACTGGTTTTCCACATTTTTCTTTCATTCAATTCTCCCTCGACCGTTTCAATTAGTAGTTTAAAATGTCTATTTGAAATTGTCAATTTTTTTTGTGAGTGGGAGGGGGCTTGATGAGATTCTTTGAGGCTTTAGACCGCAAATATGATAACCTGAACCCAAATATCTGTAATGGAGTGTGAATTTAAGTTTATTTTTGGGAGGGGTATACTATGAGGAAACTTCTATTCATTTTGATTGTCGTTGGCCAATTCGGAACATTTTCCGCGGTAAAAGCCGCAGACTATTCCGGGACCTATTCAATGAATACCGGAAATGGAACTCTTACCCTGAAGCTCAATCAACAGCGAAACGGGACATTAACCGGAGAACTTGTCGGGAGCAATGGGTACCGAATCACCCTGAATGGAGAGGTGGCTGATGGTATTGGAGAGGGGACTGCCAGTGACAGTAAGGGGTCCGCTTTTTTTGAGGTCCATTTCGAGGGAGAAAGACTTCTTTTCTATCTGATGGAACAAAACAGTGACAAAGGCCGCAGTCTCTATTTTGCCCGGGTTTCTGGAGGAACTCCCGGTCGAAGTATTGTGGCAGAGACAAAGGCAGCGTTGCCGTCTCGGAATCCTCTGGCTGGAGGAGGAGGTTTATCTCCATTCAGTGGCACATTCTCCGGTGATGGCGTTACTCTTTCACTGCAATCATCCGGAGGCGGGATTCAGGGGACACTTCTCTTTAATGGAAGTCAATTCCCGGTTTCAGCCGCTGCGACGGGAAATGAGATTCGGGGAAACTTCAGTGCAAGTGGCAATTCTTTTCCTTTTACGGCGTTGTTGACAGGCAGTATCATGAAGTTTTCCACAGGTGGCACCACGTATTCTCTCCGGAAATCGGGGAGTGGCTCCAAGACTCAGGTCATGCCTGCAAATCCACTTCAGAGACAGACACCATCTCACAGGGCAGCGCCTCAAGGAGCCACCTCACAGCCCACAGCTCCCGCAATAAACGGACACACAATTTCTGACGTTCAGGCCGGTGTGGCGTTTACCGTCCCGTCCGGCTGGAATGCGACAAGTAATGAAGGTGGGTACTTGCTGGTTTCCAAAATCCACAAAGGACTTATTGTGGTTACCACAAATCCATATCACAGTCTTCAGGAGCTTGAGGCAGGGGGAGGAGAGGGTATCGTGAATGAAAAAACTGGCGTACAGTTGATGCCGTCTTCCCAGAATGAGCAGATTGGCTCCAATGGACTGGGTGCTGTATTTTCCGGTCAGGTTGACGGTCAGGCTGCCAGGGCTTATGTGGTGGGTTTAATTTCTCCACACCCGGGTGCTGTGGGAGTGACCATCATTGCCCTGACCAGCGAAGAAGCGTACGACAACCAGTATCCGGCGTGGGCAAAGTCCATTGCTGGCAGTGTTCGGTTTTCTAAACCACAGGTAGACCGGGCACTTATGGCATGGTTTTCGGCAAAATACTGGTACCACAGCGGGTCCAGCTCATCGTATGGAGGAATCAGCCATGATAAAACCTGGACATTCTGCGCGAACGGCACGTTCACATATCACTCTGAAGACAGTGCGTCGGTAACCGGTATGTATGGATCGGCCTCCGACAAAAATAGTCAGGGCACATGGACCATCCGGGGCAACAGAAAAAGGGGAATGATTTTCCTGACCTTTATCAAGCCAGCGAATCTCGGGGAACGGGAGCTGGAATATGTGGCGACGGGAAAGGGGCAGGATATGTCTTTTGAAGGTACGGTATTCCACTGGGCGAGCAAGGCAAATTGCCAATAAGAAATGGGAAGTGTTCTGTGTGCCTGCGGCACCTGTGTTCCGTGTTCTGACCGGAAGAGAATAGAAATGAGATACTTACGAATAGTTACCGGCTCTCTCCCTTCTTTTTCCATCTTTCAGAACACAGAACACAGAACACAGAACACAGAACACAGAACACAGAACACAGAACACAGAACACAGAATCACTGAACACATCTCCATGGGTGTTTTCCCTTGACTTTTGTCCTCCCTGTAATACAATCCACTTGAATTCAGTTTCGGAGGAGGAAACAATGAGTGAAACGCTGACAAAAGTAAAAGAAATTATTGTGGATCAGCTGGAAGTTGATGAAGGCCAGATCAATGAATCCGCCAACTTTATCAATGACCTCGGTGCAGACTCTCTAGACATCGTTGAATTGATCATGGCGTTTGAAGATGGTTTCGGGATTGAAATCCCGGATGAAGACGCAGAAAAGATTCAAACAGTTGGCGATGTGGTGAAGTACATCGAGGAGCACCTGTAGGCCTCTTCGGTGCACCCCATGAGTCGTAGAGTCGTAATTACCGGGATTGGCACTGTATGTCCCCTGGGAATTGGTGTCGATTCTGTTTTTGAATCTCTCCTTGCCGGAAAGAATGGAATAAGGCGGATTACCCGGTTTGATCCGGAGGAATTCCCGTGCCAGGTTGCGGGTGAGATTGATTTTCCTGTAGACGAATTTCTGGATCGGAAAGAAGCAAGGAAGATGGACCGGTTTATTCAATATGCTGTGGCAGCCAGTGATGTGGCCTTGAAGGATTCGGGCTACACCATCACACCTGCCAACGCAACCCGTACCGGTGTTCTGATTGGTTCCGGTATCGGAGGTCTGGGGAGCCTGGAGGAACAGCATGACGTTTTACGACAACGGGGACCCCGTCGAATTTCTCCTTTCTTTATCCCTTCTGTGATTATCAATCTGGCTGCCGGTACGGTTTCCATTCGTACAGGAGCCAAAGGACCGAATATTTCTATCGTCACTGCCTGCGCGACCGGCAATCACTCCATTGGAGACGCATATCGGCTCATTCAGCGGGGTGATGCCGATGCCATGCTCGCCGGAGGTACTGAGGCTGCGGTAACGGAAATGGCTGTCGGCGGTTTTGCAGCCATGAAAGCCCTGTCTACCCGAAACGATTCTCCGGAGACGGCGTCTCGACCCTTTGACAGGGAACGGGACGGATTTGTAATTGGCGAAGGGGCCGGAGTTCTGATACTGGAAGAACTGGGTGGAGCGTTGAAACGCGGAGCCCGGATCTATGCCGAGATAGTGGGATATGGAATGTCCGGAGATGCTTACCATATGACTGCGCCTGCAAGCGACGGGGATGGCCCGGTCCGGGCGATGGAAATGGCACTGAAATCGGCTGATGTGAAACCGGAAGATGTCCAGTATGTAAATGCCCATGGGACCTCCACACCATTCAATGACAAGATTGAAACGACTGCGATCCGGAGCGTTTTCGGGGCGCACGCAGATAAGCTGAGGGTCAATTCCACCAAGTCTATGGTGGGGCATTTGCTGGGTGCTGCCGGCGGACTTGAATCCGCGGTGGCTGTGTTGAGTCTTTTCCATCAAAAGACCCACCCCACTGTCAATTTGAAAAACCCCGATCCGGAATGTGATCTGAACTATTTGCCGGAAGGAGCGGAATCTTTTGAAATCCGCCATGCTTTGACCAATTCTTTCGGTTTTGGCGGCACAAACGGTTGCCTGCTTTTCAGGCAATTTGAGAATTGAAAAGAGTGATGAGTGAAGAGTGATGGGTGAAGGGTGATGGGTGAAAGGGGAAGATCGGGAATAGTCAAATCCCTGATTTTTCTGCCGCCCACGCCCACTCACAACGCACACTTTCTTGAGTACAAGAACCGGGGGCATCCGCCCCTTTTTTCTTTTTAGGGGAGGCAATAACAGGTGGATGCAAAGAAGAAAGAAGAGAGATATCATCGCATTGCGGCTCAACTGGAAGAACTCCTGAAAAAAGATGGTGACACAATTTCAAAAATGGCCACGCTCGTTGCGGTTCTGCACCCGAAGATGCCGCACTTTTTCTGGACAGGTTTCTACCGGCTGGTGAATACGGACCTCATTGCCGGGCCTTACCAGGGGCCTGTGGCCTGCCAGATGCTGGACAGGAGCAAAGGCGTCTGCCGGGCCTGCGTGGATCGGTGCGAATCCATCATTGTTCCAGACGTGGAAGCATTTCCCGGACATATTCCATGCGATTCCCGGTCAAAATCTGAAATTGTGATCCCTGTGCATGATAACAACGGAAACTTGGTTGCTGTTCTGGATGTGGACAGTGACCAGCTTAATGCCTTCGACGAAACCGACCGCGCCGGCCTTGAAAAAATCATAGCGCTTTTAGCGCTGTGACTTGTGAATCCTGATTTGTGACTTGTAAAAGAATGCCGGGACCGGGATTCCGGCATTTCAACACAAGGGCATAAAGAGATTTACAAATATTGTCTATAGAACTCTTTATGGTAAATTTTCCTTCGCTCAATTTGTCTTCCCTCAGCAACTTCTGCGCACTGCGGCGAATGTTGTGCCTGTCTCTCTGCCTTTTTCGAACTAATCACAAATTACAAGTCACAAATCACGGCTTGATCTGCGAGCAGCTCAAAGCCATTGATTTTGGGAAGGGATTTCACTACAATCAAATGCTGTGCATGAATGCTGAAAGGGGTCATTATGCTGGATATCAGATTTGTCAGAGAAAATATGGACAAAATCGCGGAGATGCTGGAATGCCGGCACACCCATGTGAATATGGAGGAATTGAAGAAACTGGATTCCCTGCGCCGGGAATTGATTGTTAAGACCGAAGATTTTAAGGCACAAAAAAACACCATGAGCCGGGAAATCGGCATTCTGAAGAAAGAAGGGAAAGACGCCGATAAGCGAATCCGGGAAATGAAAGAAACTGGAGAGAAGATCAATGCTCTGGAAGAAGAGCTTGCGGGCATTGAAAATGACTTCTTTGCCATTCTAAAAACCATTCCGAACATGTTTCACCCCTCCGTTCCCATCGGAAAAGACGAAACCAGCAATGAGTTGCACTTTGAATGGGGAACAAAACCCGAATTCTCTTTTGAACCGCAAGCACACTGGGACCTCGGTGAATCGCTGGATATCATTGATTTTGAGCGTGCTTCCAAGCTATCAGGCGCCAGATTCGCGGTGATGAAGGGTGCTGGAGCGAGACTGGAGCGTGCGCTGATCAACTTTATGATGGATACACACACAGAAAGGGGCTACAGGGAAATTCTTCCGCCCTTCATCGTGAATGGTGCTGCCATGTATGGGACCGGACAGCTGCCGAAGTTTGAGGACGATTTGTTCAAGCTCCACGGTGACCGCGATTTTTACCTTATACCAACTGCCGAAGTGCCTATTACCAACCTTCATGCCGGGGAGGTACTGGAGGCGGATCAATTACCGATGGCGTACGTTGCCTACACCCCCTGTTTCCGATCAGAGGCCGGCTCCTATGGCAAGGACACCCGGGGGCTGATCCGGCAGCATCAATTCAACAAAGTGGAGCTGGTGAAACTGGCCCATCCGGAAAAATCTTACGAGGAACTTGACAAACTTCGGGACGATGCGGAACGGATTCTCCAACTACTGAAACTGCCCTACCGGACGGTGGTACTCTGTTCCGGGGATTTGGGCTTTTCGGCTGCCAAGACTTACGATCTGGAAGTCTGGCTTCCGTCGCAAAATATCTATCGGGAAATCTCCTCCTGCAGCAATTGTGAGGATTTTCAGGCCCGAAGGGCGGGGATTCGTTTCATAGATGAGAGGAAGAAAAAACGTTTTGTCCATACTCTCAACGGTTCAGGCCTTGCAGTTGGCCGGACTGTGGTGGCAATTCTGGAAAATTACCAGAACGAGGACGGAAGCGTGACAGTGCCGGAAGTACTGGTTTCCTACATGGGCGGAATGAAAAGAATCGAGCCGGGCTCATGAGTCCGGGGAAGGAGACAAAATGGACAACAACTGCAGATTTCAAGTCATCGACCATCCCCTGATCCGCCATAAACTGACCTACATCCGAGATCGTTTGACTGGAAAGAAGGAATTCAAAGAGCTGGTGGATGAGGTGGCAATGCTCATGGCATTTGAAATTACACGTGATTTTTCGCTGGAAAAGGCAAAAGTGCAGACGCCTCTGATGGAAACAGATTGCGAGGTGCTGGGAGATCTGCAGATAGTCCTGGTGCCCATTTTGCGGGCGGGGATCGGTATGGTGGACGGCATCATGCGGTTGATTCCTTCCGCGAAGGTGGGCCACGTCGGGCTATACCGGGATCACGAAACGTTGAAACCGGTCAGCTACTATTTTAAGATTCCGCCCCTGGCTGAAAATCATCAGTTTATTCTCATTGACCCGATGCTGGCTACCGGTGGTTCCGCCATTGAAGCGGTGAACATCCTGAAAAAAGAAGGGGTAAGAAATATCAAATTCATGTGCCTGATTGCCGCTCCGGAAGGGGTAAAAGCATTTTGTACAACCCATCCAGAAATTGACGTATACGCGGCGGCACTGGACGAAAAGCTCAATGACAAGGCATATATTCTGCCGGGGCTCGGCGATGCCGGCGATCGGCTTTTCGGAACAGTTTAAGTTTAAGTAGGGATGAGAGTGAGAGTTTAGTTTGAGAAGGAGAGAAAGATGAATTCAGAACATGGGATTTTTCACCCCAGCAAGCGGCTTTACCGGTTCACCATCCTTGTGTTTGTCAGTCTGCTGACTTATGGGAGTTACTTTGCCTACGATTCTGTGGGCGCGATTGCACCAACACTGCTGACGGTGCTTGATGTTCCCAGAAGCGCCATTGGCACAATGTACACGGTGTACAGTGTTGCCGCGATCCTTTCCGTATTTGTGGGTGGCATACTTATTGACAAGATCGGAACCCGGGCGGCAAGTTTCATTTTTGCGACCCTGGTTGCCCTCGGGGCGGCCATTGTGGCATTAGCACCAAATATTTACGTGCTCTATGCGGGGCGCTTCGTATTTGGAGCTGGTTCCGAATCCCTTGTCGTGGCCCAGAGCGCGATTCTGGCCCGGTGGTTCAAGGGAAAGGAACTGGCTCTGTCCTTTGGCATTGCGCTGACCATCAGCCGCCTTGGTACACTCTTTTCCTTCAATACCGAAGAATTGATTTCCAAGTATTTCAACAACTACAAAGTAGCTCTCTGGGCGGCGGTGATTTTTACACTGGTGTCCCTCGGTGCAGCCGCTATTTACTGGATCATGGACAAGCACGGAGAAAAAGTGATGGCGCTGGAAGACGAGGGAGCGGAAGACAAGATTGTCCTGTCCGACATCAAAAAGTTTCCGAAATCTTTCTGGTACGTGGCAATCCTTTGTGTGACCTTTTATTCCGCTATTTTTCCTTTCACGGCACTTTCTACTGATTTTTTCCACGACAAGTGGGGTATCCCCTTGACGGCTGGCGGAAGCGGTGGCTTCCTGGGACAGGTGTTCAACAACATTATTCACATGTTTTCCACCGCGGGTGGTACCACAACGATTATTATTTTTGCTTCCATGGTTCTGGCACCCTTTGCCGGGCAGTTAGTGGATAAGATTGGAAAGCGTGCTTCCCTTATGACGGTGGGTTCCCTCCTGATGATTCCCAGCTTTATCCTGATGGCATACACAATGATTCAACCCCATTACCCGATGATGTTGCTCGGCGCTGCTTTCGTGCTGGTTCCCGCCGCCATGTGGCCCGCCGTACCGCTGATTGTCCGCAAAGAAATGGTGGGGTCGGCATTCGGGCTGATTACAATGATTCAGAATATCGGCCTGGCTCTTTTCCCTTATCTCAATGGAAAACTGCGCGATGTTACCCACACCTACACAGCGAGCATGCTCATGTTCGCCTGTCTGGGTTTCGTCGGCCTCATTTTTGCCTGGTTATTGAAGCGGGCTGATGTCCAGGAAGGCGGCGTACTGGAGAGACCGTAATGAGCCCTGTGCCGCAATCGGGACTGAAAAACTAGAATGGGGCCAGCGCCGGGAATCCGATATGAAAATTAGAACAACGGGGGGCAATCGCCCCCTTTCCGCCTTTCTGATGGACGTGGATAATACACTGATAGACATAAAGCGAAGGGACCACCAGTCCTTTTGTGACACAGCTGCGGAAATGGGATTTCCCACATTGGAGTTTGAGGAATTTGCCGAGATGCGGGCTTTAGGTGCCTTGTCCCGTGAAATCGGGGCGGTCCTGTTATCCCGAGGCGGGGATCCTGAACGGCTGAATGATTTCCTCCAGGCCCGGCATTCCAGATTGGATCGACCGGAGCTTTTTCAGCTTGACACGCTCTTTCCCGGTGCCGCACAGGTGCTTCACCGAATTTCGGAAATCGGAATACCCATTGTGGCGGTAACCCTTCGCCATGAGGTAAAACTGCTGAAAATGGAACTCACGAGACTGGGAATCCGGGACTCTTTTTCCGGCATCCTCACCGCAGGAGATATCCGGGAGCAGGCCAATCGTCCATATGAACCGGAATACGATTCTCTTTGTTACTACAAAGGTCTTGTGCTGGAAGAGGCCACGAAGCGTTTCGGACTGGTCCTGGGGGAAACGGCATTTGTCAGTGACACGGAATTTGATATCGAAGCCGGGATAAAGCTGGGACTGATTACCGTTGCGGTGGAAAGCGGCTATGGCAAAAATGACCGGTTGCGGTCAATGGCCGATTTGTGTCTGCCCTCTGTGGCGGCGCTTTCGGATATGTTAGATGTTTTCCCCGGCATTTCTGATAGCTCATTTTTCAGAAATTTGTAACCTATATACAAATCACGAAAAAGAAATGGTAAAAACAGGCTTTCAGAGCCGGGGGTTTATGGGTTGAGTTGATGTTTGCGAACCCCTACAACCGCCGTAGGCGGCGGGACGGAAATGAAAAGGTTGAGTGGTGGATAAGATTGGAAAAAGGTAGGGAATAAACATTTTCCTGATCCTGGAAGTCACCACTCACTAATCAGGAGTCACTGCCGAGTGGAACGGGGCAAGGCGTAATATTGGTGAAAATGCTGTACCGTTGGTCGATCCAGATTCTTGTTAACCTGCCGGGCAATGGACGCTTATCCTGATTCTTTCGAATGAGCAAAAGGGGGACATTGTTCTTCAACATCAGCCAGAGGGTTCTGGGCGGAAGAACAGTGGGAGATTTCTTCACTTCCTCCGGCAGGGTCTCATTGTCCACCTTTGTCTCCAGCGGATTGATGCCGGAGTAGAGTGTCAGACTCCGTGCAATAAAGCCGTCACAGATCACAGGAATTGCACCGGGGTTCGGTGAAGTTATGGCATTTAGGGCTTTGGCCAGAGGTTTAGCAGTATTTATGTATTTCAACGGTTGGAGGCCGACCAGGTGCATAACCAGTGTCATAACCGTCAACACCTTTACCGCCGTCGTCAGTACGGTTGCGACATGGTATTTTCGAACCAGAATCGACAACAGATTGGAAATCAGCAGGAAGCAGGCAATTAGCAGGGCAGTTTTCTTTTCCGCCGGGTCCAATCCATTTATCCACCATATAAGGGCAGCGCCGATAAGGAGTGATTCTGTGCCGACATAGGTCAGAAGTGTTCCCTGGTACGACCCGTGATACACGAACCGAGCAGCCAGGATGGCGGCAGGGGGAACCGAAAGGAGCACGTAGAGTATTAATTTGCTGGAAGGAATTGTGAAAAAGACAATGGGAAAGATCAACCAGCAAAGCAGCATGACATTTTCCCAGGATCGCTTTGTTCGTACAGAATGGAAGACACCTTCCAGTGCGGGAATTGTCCAGGGAAAAATGGTAGCCGGAAACAGATATAAATAAAAAGTAAAGGGCTGGGGATGGCCGAACCCATGGCTTGAAAAGCGGCTGAGCATCTGTTCGACGACCAGATAGTGAAAAGCCCCTGGCACTTTCGCCATGATGAAAATCGGCCACCAGAACGCCAGTACCAGAAATGCAAGGATCGGCAGGGGGTTCGACAACTTTTTCAATGTTTCCACATCACGCTCAATCAGGAGAAAAATTCCGACAATTCCACCCACAAGAACAAGACCGATCGGTCCTTTCACCATTCCTGAAAAGCCCAGTGCCAGCCAAAAAACCCAGGTGCCTGGATTTGTACTTTGAGAATAGAGTTTCAGAAACCCATACATTGCCAGCATCATGAAAAACAGCAGAAAAATGTCCGTGGTGACAATTCGGCCTGCACCGATGATTAGCGGGCACGTTTCAAAAATGATGGCGGCAAGAAATGCTTCAATATCCCTGTCCACAAAGAAACAGGCCAGAAAGAACATCAACAGAGCGCATAAAAGCCCTAAAAGGCCGGAGAAAAAGCGTCCACCCGTTTCATTCACACCGAAAACAGCATATCCGGCGGCTATCAGCCAGTACACCAGGGGGGGCTTCGTAATATGCGCCATCCGGTTCTGGTGGGGCACGAGCCAGTCCCCGAACTGGTATGCCTCGTATGCAATTTCGCAGTACCTTGCGTCCGATGTTTCCGCGAAGGGAAGTTTGGATTCCTGAAAAAAGAAGGAAAAGAACCCGAAAAGCACAATTACCGCCAGAAACAGGACGCGTTTATTCTGTTTCATGGCGAATTGTCTCCAGATATTCCTGCCATTCGATGGGAAGGAGATAGTTTTTCCTTGAATTGCATTCCTTGCAACAGGGTACCACATTACCTTTTGTGGTCCGCCCCCCCCTTGCAAGCGGCACCAGATGGTCCATGGTTAATTCGTCGGGGGGGAACTTTAGCCTGCAGTAATAACAGATTCCGCTACTCCGTTTCCGTTTCCACCACTGGGTTTGTCGAAGCTCCCTCGCCTTCTGTTTTTCCCGTCGGATATGTGCCGGGTCTGCTGCATTGAAAAAAATGTCTTTCATGGCGACAGGATAGCATATTTCCCCTTCCTTTTTGTCTGCAGAAAGGAAGGGGAAATGAGTAGGAGTTGGGGTGGGGGTAGGAATGGGAACAGGAGGCAAAAGGGGATCAAGCGGTTCAACTCCCTGAGTTTACTTAACTTTGTTCTTGAAAGTGCAGGTGAGAGAGGGTATCTCGTTCGTCCCTTCCTTTTCTTCACTCTGACCTTTCCCCCAAAACCTGTACCAAAAGCAATGAGAGTCCTATAATGGCAGAAAAGCCAAGGAGGACGACATGCACAGCAAACGTCACACGGAAGAACAAATCATCCGAATCCTGAAAGAACAGG
>Ga0210044_10004345_pt1 | contig 19783 bp, 18 predicted proteins | sample CryGey13umfilter_2_FD_183959 | JGI IMG/M metagenome (GOLD analysis project Ga0210044, IMG submission 183959) | Groundwater microbial communities from aquifer in Utah, USA - Crystal Geyser 4/9/14 3 um filter (SPAdes) (version 2) | ecosystem: Environmental > Aquatic > Deep subsurface >... | reverse complement strand
ATTGCGGCTTATAAGTCCGCGGAACTGACCCGCTTATTCGTCAAAGAAGGATTTGAAGTCAAAGTGATTATGACCAAAGGGGCTTGTGAGTTCGTTACTCCATTGACATTTGAAACGCTGTCCGGTAATGAGGTTTCTGTGGAGATGTTCCCCAGGAATAAGCATTTTGCCACTCATCATATCGATCTTGCAGATTGGGCCGAGTTGCTTATTGTGGCGCCGGCCACTGCCAACTTCATTGGCAAAACCGCCAGCGGAATCTGTGATGACCTTCTCACCACGGTCTTTTCAGCTTCATCCTGCCCCGTTCTCATTGCCCCCGCAATGAATTCGAATATGTGGGATTATCCGGCGGTAGTGAAAAATGTTGAGCTTCTGCAATCATTTGGCTTTTATTTTATTGGCCCGGACTCTGGAGATCTCGCCTCCGGCTGGGTGGGAAAGGGCAGGATGGTGGAGCCTGCCGCCATTCTTGATGGGGCTCTTAAAATTTTCTCCATTGCGGGAAGCTTGAAGGGCAAGAAAGTAGTGGTCACTGCAGGCCGAACCGAGGAACCCATTGATGCAGTGCGATATATCTCCAATCGATCCTCGGGGAAAATGGGCTATGCTATTGCCATCGAAGCCAGAGCCGAGGGCGCCGATGTTACATTGATCACAGGACCAACCATGCTTCCAGAACCCAGAGGCATAAATCTGGTTAAAGTCCGGACCGCATCGCAGATGGCGGGAGCCGTTAAGGAACATTTTGCTGGATGCCATCTCCTGTTGATGTCAGCCGCAGTTGCCGATTATACGCCTGCCAACCCAGAGGAGGGTAAAGGCAAGAAAAGCGATAGCGATATCTCAATCAAATTGAAACCGACCGAGGATATACTTAAGTCGGTCGGGCGGCTCAAGAATTCCCAAGTAGTGGTTGGCTTTGCGTTGGAGACAGATAATGCTATTGCAAATGCCAGCAGGAAAATAGGGGGAAAGAACCTCGATTTTGTTGTCCTTAACAATCCTAATGAAAAAGGTGCCGGCTTTGATACAGACACTAATCGCGTCGATATTATCTGGCCCGATGGCACAATTAACCAGCTTCCGCTTATGCCCAAGCGACAATTGGCGATTGAAATCCTCCAAAGAGCGATTCGATTGGTCAGAGATTAACAAATGGAATCACCTCAGACTTCAGGAACCATCAATCTGCGAAGGCTTTACATCAAGCAACTGCTTGATGCTGGCGAGAAGGAAATCTATTCGGAAGAGACCCTCGATTTATTTCTGACATTAGAGCAATTCCGCGAGAAAATCGAAAATTGCCAACAATGCCCTCTGGGTAAGGTCCGGACAAAATTCGTTTTCGGGTGCGGAAATCCTCACGCAAAATTAATGCTTATTGGTGAAGCCCCTGGCCGTGATGAAGACCTTCAGGGAATACCTTTTGTCGGTCGCGCCGGGCACTTGCTCGATAAAATTCTCAAATCGGTTAATTTCACCCGTGAAGAGGTCTATATCGCCAATATTTTGAAATGCCGTCCTCCCGAAAACCGTGATCCCGAACCGGAGGAAGTTCAACAGTGTTTTCCTTATCTAAGCAAACAAATCGAGATGATCAAACCGCAGATTATATGTTGTCTTGGACGGATTGCCGCCCAATTTCTATTAGGTGCAAAATCCACCTTGGGGAGATTGCGCGAAAATGACTATCAATATGACGATGTGCGCGTGTTTGTTACTTATCACCCCGCGGCGCTTTTGCGCTCTGAGCAATACAAACGCCCCACCTGGGAAGATATGAAGCGCCTTAGACGTTATTATCTCAAAATAAATAATCTCCCCGAGGAAAAATTCGGTTGATTGATTAACCCTTTTATCTTTACTTGCTGATTATGGCCAAACAGAAAGCCACTCACGAGCATCTCCCTCCACAAGCGGTCGAAATAGAGCAAGCCATCCTGGGCGCTATGCTTATTGATCCTGAGGCCGTTTCCAAGGCGATTGAAACCATTAGCCACGAGAATTTCTATCGTGAGGCCCATCGCAAAATATTCAAAGCGATTACTGAATTGTTCGATAAGGGAGAGCCGACTGACATTTATACTCTCTCTGAACATCTCGAAAAAAAAGGGCAATTGGATGATGTTGGGGGAAGGGGTTATATAATAACCCTGACCGAATCGGTGGCGACATCGGCCTTGGTCGGCGAACACAGTGAGATCGTCTTAGAAAAATCAACCCTCCGCGCTCTGATTACCACTGCTACAAGTATTATCTCTGAATGCTACGATCCCGCACAAGAGGTGGGTGACCTGCTTGATAGAGCCGAACACCAGATATTCTCCATAAGAGAAAATCGTCTTAGGCAATCCTGGACTAAGCTATCAGATATCATTCCGATGACTTTCGAGGTCATTGAAGCTTATGACGGCAAAGAAGGCCAGCTTCCGGGAGTTGCCGCAGGTTTTAAAGAACTCGATTCATTGACCGCGGGATTCCAGAAATCTGATTTGATAGTCATTGCCAGCCGGCCATCGATGGGGAAAACGGCATTCAGCCTGGGAATCGCTGAGCATGTGGGGTTGAATATCGGCACCGTAGCCTATTTCAGTTTGGAGATGTCCAAGCAACAGCTTGCTCAAAGGATGCTTTGCAGCCGCGCGAAAGTTTCGGGACATAGGTTGCGCCAGGGCAAGCTCAAGGATTTTGAATTGACAAGTTTGGCTCGGGCGGCGGCCCCCCTGAATGAAGCTCCAATCTTTATCGACGATTCCGCCAGCATCGGTGTGCTGGAGATGAAAGCAAAGGCAAGACGGCTAAAATCACAACATCAGCTATCCATGGTAATCATAGATTATCTCCAACTGATGCAGGGACCCAAATCTGCCGAGAACCGACAGCAAGAAATAGCTTACATATCCCGCTCATTGAAAGCAATGGCCAAGGAACTCGATGTGCCGGTCGTGGCGCTATCACAGTTAAGTCGGCAAGTTGAGCAGCGAGGCGGTGAACGTCGTCCACAACTGGCTGATTTACGTGAATCCGGCGCCATCGAACAGGACGCTGATGTTGTGATGTTCATATATCGTCCTGCCCAATATGGAATAACTGAGGATAAGGATGGCAATTCCTTGGAGAATGTCGCCGAAGTAATAATCAGTAAGCAACGCAATGGTCCGACTGGTACAATCAAGCTCGCCTTTGTGAAGGAATTTGCCGCATTCTATGAATTAGATGCCCATTATAAAGAACCGGCTATGAGCGCAGATGCTCCCTTTTAGGAAATGGTGGAGCTTGCCACGGGTTATCGGTGCAGTGCTTGCCATCTTTCATAACATATAAATTGCTCTTTTGATTTGGATACCACTGATCTAAATAAGCCGATAGAAAAGTTCCTCAGTCTTTTCGGACAAAAGATACTTCGCTTTTTCAAAGGGACTGGTAGCCTGGCCCTTCTGTGCAAATCCATAATCCTCTCAATCCCGATGGCCGTCAAAAGACGTCACCTCGTGGTTGAACAAATGGTCTTTATGGGAGTGAATTCACTTCCCCTGGTTATCTTCACTTCGGTGTTTACCGGCGCTGTCTCAGCAGTGCAGGCGGCCTATCAATTTCAGGGGTATGTTCCGCTCCGATATCTCGGCACTGCTGTCGGCAAGGCAGTAGTCATCGAATTGGGTCCGGTTCTTACAGCTTTGGTCGTGGCTGGACGAGTCGGCGCCGCCATTGCGGCCGAGCTTGGCACTATGAAAGTCACTGAGCAGATAGACGCTCTGGAGACAATGGCTCTCGATCCAGTGGAATTCCTGGTGATGCCTCGCTATCTGGCCGGGCTCGTCATGCTCCCAATTCTCACCATTTTCTCAGATTTCGTAGCAATCCTGGGCGGACTGGCAGTCTCGGTGTGGTTCGTCAACATTACCTCATATACCTTTCTGAACGGGCTTAAAGCATTTTTTGAATTGCAGGATTTATTTGCCGGATTGCTCAAAGCCTGTATATTCGGTTCAATAATCGCCATTATTGGATGTTATCAAGGTTTTATCACCGAAGGTGGCGCGGAAGGAGTCGGTTCCTCAACTACTAAGGCAGTAGTTCTTTCCTCCGTGCTGATTTTGGTTTCTGATTATATGATCGCTCACTTATTATTCGGATGAGGATTTATGCCTATTGCAAAAAGACTGACTTGCGCTATTGATTTGATAAAGAAGGCAGGTGAAATCGCTTGGGGGTTTTATGGTGCAGACCTCGAAATTAATTTCAAAGGCGTAAATGACCCGGTTACTGCCGCCGATATGGCTGTGAGTGAATTTCTGGAGCAGGGGTTAACCGAACAATTCCCGGATGATGGCGTTTTATCTGAAGAATCATTTCAACAATCACTGGTTCCTGCTTTAAGAGAAAGGAAATTCGTCTGGATCATAGATCCTCTGGATGGCACTAAGGAATTTATTTCGCGTAATGGTGAATTTGCCATAATGATCGGCCTTTGTGAAAATTCGGTGCCAGTTATGGGTGTTGTAAATCAGGTTGCCCGCGGATGGTTGTTCTATGGCAGTAAAAATAATGGCGCTTTCTGGGAGGACAAAGGGAATTGCAGGAAGATTGAATTGGCGAGGAGCTTCGACAAGGATAATCTTACTATCACCGTCTCCCGCTCTCATAGGCCGAAGGTCGTGGATAAGATGATTTCCGAATTGAAGATAAAAAAACAATTCATCACGGGCAGCGTGGGGCTGAAAATCAGCGTTGTTGCTACCGGCCGCGCCGATTTTTATTATCATCCGTCAGGCAAAGCCAAGGAATGGGATAGCTGCGCCCCGCAAGCGATACTCGAAGCGGCAGGAGGTCTGATGACCGATATTTATGGAGAGACCTTACGATATCTTAAAGATGATGTATTTCAGAGCAAAGGATTTCTCGCCGCCTCGCCGGCAGTGCACAAATATATTCTGGATAATGTGGAAGCTCAACTGGATTAACGGTCTAAATCTTAATGAAACCAGGATGGATTGAACTCCGATGATTGAGCTTATCAATCTACATAAGTCATTCGGAAAGAAAAAGGTCCTCGATGGCGCTTCTTTGACCATAAATAAGGGAGAGACATTGACAATCATTGGACGCTCCGGCGTTGGCAAGTCAGTAATGCTCAAGCATATCATCCGCCTATTGGAGCCGGATTCCGGCGACGTATTAATAGATGGCCAAAATGTGCTGGCGTTCAGCCGCAAAGAGTTGATGGCTTTTCGGCGCCGTTTCGGAATGCTCTTTCAGGGAGCCGCGCTTTTCGATTCAATGACGGTCGATGAAAATGTGGGGCTGTCGCTTCGTGAGCATACCGAAATTCCCGAACCGGAAATCCGCGAAATCGTCAGCAAAAAACTCCGCTCCGTAGGGTTGAAAGATGTTGAGCATCTCAAACCTGCGGAACTTTCCGGGGGAATGAAAAAGCGCGTCGGCTTAGCACGCGCTATTGCTATGAATCCAGAATATATCCTCTATGACGAACCCACCACCGGGTTGGACCCGATTATGGCCGATGCCATCAACGAACTGATAATCAGGATGCGTGAAGAACTCAATGTTACTTCAATCTGCGTTACCCACGATATGGTTTCCGCCTATAAAATATCCGATCGTATCGCAATGATTTACGAGGGCAAGATAATTTTCACCGGATCGCCCGACGAAGTGAAATCTACCGACAACCCCATTGTTCAGCAATTCATACAGGGCAAAGCCGAGGGACCGATTAAGGCGGTATAGGTCTAGAATAGGGATTTCTTGCGTGATATATTTAGATAAATATTATATGTTGCGGCGATTCGAACATCGGAATAGGACTGGAATATCCTGAGAGTTTTAATTTAGATAAATATAGCTATTTGAAAATCTCGTTAAATATCGACTCCATTTTTTCATCAAAATTATCAACAAAATTTGAGTGCGGTATTCTTAGATTACTCAAAACAGTTTCGAATCTTCTAAATCCCAACTCACTTCTCAATTCAACCCATTCGACACCCAGGCTATCCAATTGCCTCTTGTTCCTTTCTGAAAGCTTATCGGCAATGAATACCTTGCTTCGTCTCGCGATCACTGCGTCTGCGCTCTCGGGATTACCTATCCCCATTAACTTAACTTCACATTTGTGCTGCAAATCCCCCACAATCAAATAAAAGTCAATCTCTCTCTCGAAATCTGAATCTTCGATTTCCTTGCCTTTGATTCTTGCAGCGTAATTATTGTTCGGGACTCGGTACAACTTGCAAAGAGTTTGCATTAAGGGTTTTTCAACTCTCTTGCCCGCTGTGCTCCATAAACCTCCCCTAATTTCGGCTCTCTTTACTGCCAGAGTATTTATAACAATCAAGCTCTCGCTAACGTTTAGATCGATGCTCACGCCCTTGAATTTAATTGTCAATGATAGGTCAAGGTCGCGTTCTGTTTCTACTAAGTTTCTTATTACTTCAAATAATGCATCATAATGCTTGCTAGAGGCATTAATTACAATTTCCCTGGTTGAAGAATTGAACATGTTATGAATTGTCTTTTTATTGAGCCCAGAATTGATAGCAATGTCTACGGATGGCAAATTATGACTTAAGAATTCCTTTTTATACCAATCGATGGTGATGTCTTTATTCCTGAGTTTGGCATCAACTACTTTCTTGAAAAAATCTATCGCAAATTGCAGGAATTGGGCATTTATGAGCGAAACAACCTCAAATCTGTAATCATCTCCCCGCAATAATTTGTTAATGATATTTTTTGCTACTTTTTCTGTAAGGGTCACGGATGATGCCTCGATAGCAATGCAAATGTCTCGAGGTCGACGATATTTGGTTCAAACTTTTTCAAATTGAACAAATTATTGCTCTTATACAATTCTTCCTTAATTCTTGCAATATACTTTGATTCCTTCTCCGTAAGCAAAAAAAATCTTTCCAAGTCTATAGCTGCTTTACCAAGAGTACCACTCCCCGCAAAAGGATCAAAGATCAAATCACCGATAAATGAATAAAATTTGATTACTCTATAACATAATTCAATTGGAAAAACTGCACTATGCACTTTGTCGAAAGTTGGGTCTATTCGCCATATATTTGTGGTTTCATATTTCTCCATTACTTTACTTTTCTTGATCTTTTCCAGACCATACTGTTTGATATTCCAATCGATTAGTCTATCAGTTTTTTTTCTATAAACCATCAGTAGTTCCGTGACAGGGTTCGGCTTATATGCCAAAGGCTTTCTGTGTTGCAGGAATCCCGCATTTCTATTCTTAACGCTTGCCTCCGGCTTAACCCAAACGATGTCGTCTATGAACTCCCAACCCATTTTAATCAATAATGGGTGAATATCATATGGGATAGGGTATCTTTTACTCGCGTGAGCTCGACTGATCCTGGGAATAATTATCGGTGATGTATTGAGCACAAAGAATCTGCCCTCTTTTGTAATACGATGGATTTCCCTAAAGACGATTTCCAGGAAGCATAAGTACTCCTCATAACTTTGATAAATGGAATAGTCTCTTGCGTTATAGTAGGGGGGTGATGTAAAAGTCAAATGTATCGATTCATCTGGTACATATCTCAAGATCTCGACCACGTCTCCATGTATTACCATATTTTTCAGCATAATAGGGGACTCGTCGTGCTTGTGCTTATTCTTGGGCAAAGATCGAGAGTTATTTAATTCCTTATTTATCACTTCCTTTATCAATTCATTTGGGTGATTCACTAATTTTTCCAAGTATTTTCTGACTTCATTTCTGCGAGAAAAAACAAGCAAACCTCTTATGGCCTGCATTACAACCTTAGGATCGTTATCTCCTAAGAGTTTTACTAATATAGGTATTGTCTCTTCGTTTCTTAATCTTCCGATTGCAGAAACCGATTCACGCCGAACCTGGGTACTTTCGTCTGAACCTGCATATTTGGCGAAAGTAGATAGAAGGGAAGTATCCCCAATCTTAGCTAGGTTTTTTATTGCCAAGACCCTGACGATTTCATTAGGACTATTTAATAGACTCAGCAACGGCTCTCGACTGTTACCATTTTTCAATCTTCCAAGTTTTTCTAAAGCATAAATGACAGTCCTATCGCTTTGATTTTGTAAGAAAGATAAAAGGGCCCTTGAATCGTCTTTTAGCTGGTCAATCAACTCCCCATTGATTTGCTTACTTAACATTGCTTTATTCATAAGGATTCCTTTGATCATAGAATATTAGACTTTACATTGACTCACCAAAGCCGCCATTATCCTGAGCAGGCCGTTCTATTCTGGAGTCAAACGGAGGGAGGGGGACTCGAACCCCCATGGGCTTACGCCCGGCGGTTTTCAAGACCGCTGCCTTGCCGATTAGGTCTATCCCTCCGGTCATATTATAAACCGGATGATCCCCTTTTTGCAAATGAATTGGAGAGTAGCTACAAAACAATTGTAATCAATGTCCTTGGAAATTAATATGCTATTATCATGAAAACTCGTGTTTTAATCACCGGCGCCGCCGGCTTCTTGGGCTATCATTTGGTATTCCTCCTCAATGGCGATTTTGAGGTAGCCGGCACATTTCATAATCATCTCGCTTCAGCAGTGCCGGTGCAGTTTTTCAAAATCGACCTTGCCCAACCCGTAACGGTAGAAGATTGCATCGAACGATTCAAACCGGGCTATGTGGTTCATTGCGCCGCCTCTGCCGATGTCGATTGGTGTGAAAAGAATCCTGACGAAGCGATGGCCATCAATCGTGATGGCAGCGTTGTAATCGCAGAGATTTGCGCAAGGCATGGCATTCGGATAATTCATATCTCCACCGATTTGGTTTTTGACGGCGAAAAGGGAGATTATATCGAATCCGACCTGCCGAATCCAATAAATGTCTATGGCAAATCCAAGCTCGCCGCTGAAGAGACGGTGTCGGATATCTCCTCAGACAATATAATTTTCCGTGTCGCTTTATTATATGGGCCGGACTCGCCGCATAAAAAGGGATATGTCAAAGATACTATGGATAAGATTCGAAGAGGGGAAAGGGTGCGTTTTTTTGCCGACCAGATACGAACGCCTCTATATACGGCCGACGCCGCTCAGGCGATTGAATCTGCCATTAATACGAATACCCCCGGTGGAATCTATCATATCGGTGGAGCTGAGAAGTTGAGCCGATTGCAGTTCGGATTGAAAATGCAGGAGATTTATGGTTTTGAGAAGGATTTGATATTGCCATCAATAATGGCGGATGTCCCCTCGATGGTTGCCCGCCCGAAGGATGTGAGTTTCGTCATCAGTAAGGCAACGCAATCATTTGGCTATTTGCCAACCCCTTTGCATTCGGTTCTCAAAACAATATTAGCATAGCCTCCACGATGGAGAGCCGTTATTTTAGCAAGATCATCTTCTTAATGCAGGATTGAGCTCCGACCTGTAAGCGGCAAAAATAGATGCCGGAAACCTGGCCTGCCGCATCCCAATAATTGCTATACTGCCCAGGTGACTGGGTTGCATTAATAAGATTCCCAATTTTCTGACCAAGGATATTGAATATGTCCAGGCTCACATAAATCGGAAGCGAATCAGGTCCTGCGATACGATATGAAATAATAGTTGAATTGTTAAAAGGATTGGGAAGATTCTGCATCAGAGCAAAGCCAGTTGGAGTATCCGCTTGTATGTCGGAAACATCCGAGTAAATGCTGATATCATCGCTATCAGCCACTAAAAGCGAGTAGGAAGTGTCGTTCTCAGCTATAACAATCCTGAGCACTCCATTCAATACCAGATCGATTCCGTTCTCCACCCAACTCAGGTCCACATTAGCGCGGTCAGGGCACAACCCATCGCAGATGCCGCTTCCATCATCAATTGAGATGAGCCATCCATCGCCCTGCCTCTGCTTATCCATCACAATCCCGCGCGTCCAAACCCGTGTTCCCTCGAATGCGTAATCATCGACATTGCCTGTCTCATAGACCCGCCCCGATGGAAGCTCGTTCCCTTGTGAAATAAGTTGATCATCGACTATATTAAATATCTGGGTTATGCCTTCATATTCTCCAACGATTCCTGATATCGAAACTTTGTTTCCGCGTAGCAATGTCTCCAGAATCCCGAGATCGAAAATGTTTATTCCCATCCCGGAATTATCTTCTATATAGGCGTCGGTCGAAAACGGATTCAAAACGCCTGCCGAAAGCGTAACCACCCCTTCGATTGTAACCGCTTGTCCCTGATATTCGGCGTAATTGGTTTGAATATCCGCCACAGGAGTAATTTCACCGGAGCCGATATTATAGAAATCGCCATTGACTGTATAGCTGTGCTCGCCGGTCGTCCTAATAACGATATCGCCATCAACGATATTCCCATTTTCATCTCCGGTTTGATAGACGACCGAAGTCGCCAATAACCTTTGCATTGTGGCGGCATGGGGATGACCATAACTATTTTCGCCAACAGAGATAACCGATACTTCAGGGTCAATAGTGTCAAGGAAATACTGATTGGAATTGGCATAAGATCCATGATGATTGACCTGATAAACTTCCACGTCGCCGATAATAGGGGCAGTTGAAGTTTCAATATCGGTGTAGGTGCCGTTAGTCACCCCTGAAAGATCTCCTCCAACATAAAACTGAAAATCACGAAAGCTGATTACCATGGCAACCGAGAAGTCGTTCTCATCGTTTGTGCCGCCTCCAGAGCATCCTTCATCGATGAATGGGGGGTTCAAAAGGCCATGGCCGTTGGCGGCTGCCACTCGGCAATAGACCTCGCCGCCAAGATCGAGGACCTGCTCTTCATTAATAGTCTGGCGAACGCCCGCAACCGCCGTGATATAATAATCTTCATAACTCGAGCTGCAATAATTCCACCCTCTATCGTAGGCAATCCCGATTTCGATTCCATTATTTACAATGGCATCGGTCCCCCCGATATGGTCGGAATGGTAATGGGTAGATATCAAATAATCAATGCGGTCAACTCCGATTCCTGCCAAATAACTGATAAGATGAGATTGCCCTGCTGGAGGTCCTGAATCAACCATCAGATTAACGCCCGAAGGAGATTGAACTAAAGTGCAATCCCCCTGGCCGATATTTATGCAATGAATCACAAGCTCCTGGGCTTGCGCCGCCTGTAATCCACAAAATAATAATACCCAAATCGCTAACTTGATTTTATGCATTGATGCCTGAAATCGTTATTTGACGAATTATAACGCTTTTAACAAATATATCATTAATAGTGTTCCGATACAAAGATAATGATTTGGCTAAGAAGGTAACGGTGGAATTTGCGCTCTGGTCGCCCTTGCCAATTATACGGGGCTTGCTACCCGGGATTTTAGCCGCTGCATTTTGAAGTAATAATAGGGGTCATAAACTCCATCCAGGATATCCTTCACATAAGAAAGACTATAATGGGCATGGATGCAGTCTCGATAAAAGAAGTAAGGATTGGTCCTTTTGTGATTGACTCCCAGGAGCGCTGGGAAAGCATACTTATAGTGCTTCTTTATTTGGTCGTAGGAATAACTGCTGACCACTCTCTCGGTCCCATCGGGAAAGGCCAATGATTCGATTTTCTCTCCAAGCAGATATTCTAAGATTTTCTTAGGTTGGATGAGCTCGCGCTCAACATCTCCCTGGTTGCGAATATCCAATATATCGCAATGTGTATGGGTGTGGGGAAGTATTAGGTGGCCATCACGATGCAAATCGAGTATCTCGGCCTTGTTCATCGTAACATATTCATCTTCTGTCAATAGTCCGGACTCAATATTGCCACGATTAATGTTGTTTGCCGCGAATTGCAGCATGTCCTGTTGCGATTTTAGTTCGAGTATCTGAGTCGGTATGAAGAATATGGCTTTGATCCCGAAGCTGGAGAGAATATCTTTGGCGGCAAGGTAACTGGAATGAAATCCGTCATCAAATGTCATTAACAGACTTTGTCCCTTCAATTCCCCCGTTCCATTACTGGAATTATAGAACTTGAAAAAATCGGCGGGAGTTATCACTCTTCGGGTTTCTGTTAAATATCTGACAATTTCCCTGAAATTGTCCTTATCTGTACTCCTAACATAGTGGGTAGTGGTGACACGGATATTATCAGATGGCTGGCATGATTTCGCCAACCAACCCAACCCCATTATGCGAAATACTTTTCCAGCGAGGATGATTTTATTTTCAGAGAATCTCGTCATTTGGTGAAGTTTATCTTGGAAAAGGTCTTCATAGTAGATCTCCCTCTTAACCTGCCTTGAACGCTCTGAGGGAAAGTAATTGTCATTTACATTCCCTTAATGGGAATCCTATTCAAGCTAAATTGCTCCTTTAGACACAAGCGGGAATTCCTAAGCTTGAGATTCCGGGCAACAATTCTATGCTCATAGCCTTATGCCTATAAATCGGCATTATGGACAAAATCTGCACTATGGAGATGCTTAGATAAATTAATTTCAATCCGTATCATAATCCCCTAATAACTCGGAACAAAGAATAAACCTAGGCTTGGAATAGTTCGAAGCGATTAATTAGTGGGAAATCTATATTATTCTCAAGAATGATTTAGCAGACCGCCTTACCCGCGGGAATCCTCGTTGATATTTTCTAATATCCCTATAACCTGCCTATTATCCGGAATCTTGGCGATGTCATGAATATCCATATAATTGATTATTCCTTTTTTATCAATCACAAAGATACCGCGAAGGGCATATCCAAATTTGGACAAAACCCCATATTTCTCTGCAACTGCCCCGTGCGGGTAATAATCTGAAAGTATGGGAAAATTCAATCCCCCGAATGTTTTCGACCAAGCTTTGTGGCAATCAACCGAATCCACAGAGATTCCTAATACGATGGCATCATATTTCCTAAATTCCTGGAGGTCACGCTTGTAATTCGGAATCTGTTGCGAACAAATGGGAGTAAAATCCCCTGGGTAAAATGCAATAACGACATTAAAATTCCCTCTGAATTCGGACAGGGAGAAAGTGTCGCCATTTTGATCCTCGAGGGTGAAATCGGGAGCAAGATCGCCTATCTTAAGGGTTCTGGCTCTCTTGTTCTCTTCAATATTGCTCATAATTTTCGTCGCCGGTTCAGGTCAATATTCGAATTCTCCACTTGCGCCGGCATTGAACCACTCCAATCCGGACAAGGCATTCTTCTCCGCTGTCAGCAAATTGAAATGCCCGTCTTCCTCAAGTGCCAGTCGACGAAAAACCGCCTTCACCGATTCATCAGGGATTATCTTCTCGCCATCTGCATAATAATCGCGGGTGGCTGATTCTGCTTCTATGGCGATATCCAGAAGTCCAGGCACTGTAGCCTCCTTCGATAATCTATGGCCGTGCAGAACTTTCTCAAATACGCCAATTCCCTTATCCGGGAGATCCTCAGGCCTTGAATGGAATTGTTCAGAATAGATTTTTTCTAGGACCTGTCTATGAATCACTTCATCGTGAGCGAGATGTTCAATCTTTCCTTTTGTCTCGGAAAGGGTTACCATCTGAGCGAAATTGCGGTAAAACCTTTCGCCATTTATCTCGGTGACGATGCCGATCTTCAGAATCTCCTTGATTTTTGCCTTATCATCCACCATTTATCCTCCGTTAACGTCATCAATTATCCATTGCTTATCCGCAAGTTATTGTCAGACATTTCGGATAGCAAGGGTAATTTTACTCCCCTATCCCCGGGAAGTGCCCATCTTTTTTAGATGATCAGCGTAAAGCGGCGACATTGATAGCAGCCGCTCTACAATAGGAGGCATTTGCTCTAACGCATAGTCCACATCGGAATTACAGGCATCCTTAAGTAAATGAAAAGTGAGCGAACCGGAGCAGAGCTCCGCCGGGACTCCAACTGCGGTCAAGACATGTGATGCGGCAAGGTCTTTTTCATCTTTGCCCTTCAAATTGGATGAACAAGCAGAGCCGGAAGCCGCCATTATCCCTTTCATACTCAGCATCAATTGCAGCGATTCCCCTTCGACAAATTCTATCCAAAAACTCACATGGCCCGGCAGACGCTGGTCCGGATGACCGGTGAAATGGATATATTCTATTTTCTGGGCAAGTCCTTCCCACAGCCTCCTCCGCAATGGCAACAGATGTTTAATTCTCTCGTCCATTTCCGATTTCGCCAATTCCGATGCTTCTCCCATTCCTACGATTCCGGGTAGGTTCTCTGTCCCGGGACGAATGCCGCTTTCCTGAAATCCGCCCTCAAAAAGAGGTGCAATTCGAATATTCTTCTTTACATATAAAGCCCCTACTCCTTTGGGACCATAATAATTATGAGCGGAAAGCGTCATCGAATCCGCGCCGATTTCATTAATATCCATTGGTATTGTCCCGGCCCCAGCTGTTGAATCGCTATGGAAGTAAATTCCGCCCTTGCTGGCAATAGCCGCCAACTCAGCCAATCGTTGAATCGTGCCAATCTCTGGATTGGCATGCTGGATGGAAATGATTGAAGTATCAGGCCTGACTGCCTTCTGGAGGTCCGTTGGAGAGATCAAACCGAATTTGTCAACCGGAAGGCAGGTTACATCATATCCCTGACGCATTAGAGAATAACTGATATTCAAGACCGAAAAATGCTCAATCTCGGAAATAATGATATGCTTGCCATGATTCGGATTCGCCTTGAGATAACCAAGAATTGCAAGGTTGTTTCCCTCGGTTGCTCCCGAATTGAAATATATCTCCTCTTTCTTCGAATTGATCAGATTCGAAACCTGCTCCCGAGCCTTCTCTAATGCACGCCCAGCAGAAATCCCCATCGAATGTATATGAGATGATGGATTTCCATAATCCTTGTCGAAATATGGAATCATCTTTTCCAATATGCGGGAATCAACCGGTGTGGTCGATGATGCATCGAAAAACTTAATCTCTTGTTCTGAACTGCCCGCCATCTCCATCAAACTCCTCAAATCACTCTCATAATAGAATAGCTACCATTATAGTCAACAATTTAGCCAATGTATTATCTGAAATGAAATTGTCAAGCGATATTTTGCTGGAACTTTCAATGTTTTTTCCGTATAATTAAGTAATATTCTGAATTTTTAAGCGAGGATTTGAAAATGCCGAAAGACCAAGATGAAATTAGAAAATCTGTGAGGGAAGGTTACGCAAAAATCGCTACAGGGCATTCCTCCTGTTGTGCCCCTTCCATTTCCTGTTGCGGAAACACAAATTACGCTCAAGAAGCCGGTTTGGCGATTGGCTATAGCGAAGAGGAGCTCAAATCGGTGCCGGAGGGCGCCAATCTCGGGTTGGGCTGTGGTAATCCGGTTGCGCTGGTTTCCCTCAAGCTCGGGGAAATAGTAGTTGACCTAGGCTCTGGGGCGGGATTCGATTGTTTCCTGGCCGCCAATGAAGTTGGGCATTCCGGGCATATTATAGGTGTGGATATGACTCCGGAAATGATCGACAAAGCGCGAGGAAATGCGCGAAAGGGAAATTATAGGAATGTCGAATTCAGATTGGGGGAAATCGAGCATCTGCCCGTGGCTGATAACTCTGCTGATGTTGTCCTCTCCAATTGTGTCATCAACCTCTCACCTGACAAGCTCCAAGTATTCAAAGAGGCTTTTCGCGTTCTGAAACCAGGTGGTCGGATGATGGTCTCTGACATTGTCCTGCTCAAGGATCTGCCGGAGAAAATCAAGAATTCTGTTTCTGCCTACGTCGGTTGTCTTTCAGGTGCGATGATGAAGATTGCCTACCTTGCTGCTATCGCGGAAGCCGGTTTTGAGGATGTTAGAATTGCCAGCGATACTTCGATCGGGGTTGAACTGATGCAGATCGACCCCACCGGCCAAGCAATTCAGAAGGAGTTGAATATGCGCCCCGAAGAGTTTGCTCAAGCCATAAATCATACTGTCAGGAGCATCAAGGTCAATGCGATTAAACCCCTTTAGGCTTTTAAAGCCGGCTAAAATCATATCTTTGGTTAAGAATTGCGATAACCATCTCTTTATGGATTTGATTGCCCGGTGGTGTTCTCTCTCATTTGTTTGCCGATAATAATCATTGCATAGACAGGCAATCAATATGGGAGGCAGATATGTCAGGACAAAGTGTGGAAACAATGCCGATTAAGTCTCCGCTTTTATCGTCTCAGTTCGAGGCTCAAAAGATGGATCCTACGTCAGAATATAAAGATAGCCATAGTAATTCGGGGTCTCCAAAATCTGATGACGACAAACGGAATGATCTTGAGGATTGTGGCAAAAGCGCACGGCTCCGGGAGAAATCTATTACCGTCAGAGAGCCATAGTTTAGGGTCAATTTGATTTTAGCTTGAAGCGAGTGATATCCTTTATTTTCCTTCTCCCGTTTTTGGTTTTTCCTTGAAGAAATAGAGGTCGGGAATTATGCCTTCCTGGACGTCTATTCCAACCCCGAAGTTATTCCAGCCATAATTTGGGTCATCCTTCGAGGGATTGAACCATTGAGAATCATTCATATATCGCTTCGATGGCTCGCTCTTATCAGTTTTGATATCCCAATCCAGAAACTTATCGTCTCCGCCGATATCGATCAGAATGCCCACTGATTTGGATAATGTCGTATATGCGGAATAGCGGTCGGGGAATTGATAATCATCTCGATAGGTGGCGGCACCCATTCCTTGCTGGTCACTCCCCAGTCTATAAGTGTCATTGCCGCCGATATCAAACAGGAAGGAGTTGGAGCGAATCTGGGCACAGGCGATGGAGATAATTTTTCCCTCATAATAATCATCGCCGCCCTTGTCCACTAAGAGTGAATTGGTGTAATCCCATCCAAACGATAGCGCTGCGCCGGAAGTCTCCCATAGCTCGTGTCGATCATTGCCGGCTTCGTCCACCATAATTCCTATACTATAATGAGCTCCGGAGGCTTGCGTAAAATATACTGAACGATAAAGGTCATTTCCGGACTTGTCATAGACGACGCCGGTCCCATACCAATAGCCAGTGCCCAGAGACCAATTGCCTGATTGATACTTATCGTCCCCGCGTATATCAATAATGGCGCCTAATCCGCCGGACCAACTGTGGCCATCGGTGCCATCGCCTCTTCGGCCAGCGCCTACTCCCTGAGCATTGGAAACGTTGATCTTCATTTCAGAATGATAATCACCGCGGTTTACTACTTGAGCTGACGGTTCGGCTATGTAGTTATCATCTCCTTCAAGATTACCAAGAATACCTACACCGCCGCCAACTCCCCCGAACCCCTGTCCATCGCCATATATGTAATAATTATCTTTCCCCTTCACATCGAGGTTAAATCCGCACCCGAAATAACCGCATCCCTGACCGGAAGATTCCATTTTATAATCATCATCGCCTTCTTCATCAAGTAGAATGCCGATTCCCAAAAGGCCAAACCCCTGCGAGACCTTTTTGCTGCGATAAATATCATCGCCTTTTACGTCAATTAAAATGCCACAGCCAAAAATACCGGCGCCCTGCGATGGCGCCAGAGAATCTTCGCAGATATATTTATCTTTGCCGTCAAGATCAATGCAAATTGAAACAGGGATATCGGGATTTGAGGTTGCCGCAATACTTCCGTTATAAGTATCGTCTCCACCAAAATCGATCAGCAGACAGCAGTCATCGTAATGATGCTCATCGGTCGCATTGCCTGAAATCACAATTCTCCCGATAGGAGTATCGAAATCAAATTTCGCATTGGCAAAATTGATTTGTTTATCCTTCAGCAGCTCTGCCAGTCCCCATCGTCCGCTTTCGGCTGCCTGCGCCGCCTTCATACACCCATAACAAAGCGACTGCTCATCGATGACTTTCATAACATCATCAAACTCTGGAAAGTAAATGGTGCCGTCGCCCTGTGATTCGGCAAAATCCAGATTAGAAAAAACTTTCTGCAATAATTCGGGGCGAACATTCCTCAATGCCAGATCTCTCCATCGGACCGCATCCAGGATATTGAGCATAATTTTCGCCGCTTCAATTTGGATGCGAGGATGCAATCCCGAAACCTGCTTTTCAGCCTCATTTACCAGATCGTAATCAGCTTTATTGCCAAAAGAATAGAACTGCATTTGTTGATCCTTGTAGGCAAATATCTTTTTCAGCGCATCGATAACTGGCCCAGTGGAATCGATTTCAGCATGAATATTGGTGGAATAATTGCGAAAGCCCCCTATACGGCGATCCACACCCAAAATATAAATTAGCCGGTGCAATGAGAATTGCTTCTCTGCCATCATCTTAGGATCCAGATAATCCTCTATGACATTTCCCATAGAGACCGTAAACTGGTAACCCATCAAGGGCTCCGCAAAAAGGTCATCGAAATGGGGCATCTTATAGGGTATCAGATCAGGATTAGGATAACGATTCCAATAGCCTTTAGGTTGGTAACCCAGATCCGAGCGCGTGAATCCTATTTCAGTAAGCGCCCGATTGAGAATGTCTTTTTCCTGTGCCGTAGCGTTCCCGGCGATTGATAAAGCGGATAAAACCGTCAATAAAATCCTGCGCAACATCGAACCTCCTTAATTTATATCTCACCATATATCTAATTCTGGAGAATTGGTAAAGCAAATATATTTGTCCAACCTGCTTTGCGATTTGCATTTTTCTATTATTCATAATACATTATTGAATTGGCAGGTTGTTGGAATTAAGGTTCTTGGAATAGTATTCATTCTTGTTAGAAAGCTCATGATGAGCGGCAATTCCTGCGATAATTAGAATAAGGAGTCTCAACTTAATGGCTATTTTATTTAAAACCGCGAAGCTCCTTGAAACTCAAATTGATGAGTTTCTGGATGCTGTTAGCCAGGGAGCCCTGGTCTTTGAGCAGGGCATTAAAGATTATCTTGGGGGCGAGGAAGCAAATTTTGAAGACCATATCGAAGCTATCTCCAAATTAGAGAATAATGCTGATGATTTGCGCAGGAAGGTCGAAAATTACCTTTATAGCCATTCTTTGATTCCCGAACACCGGGGTGATGTGCTTGGGCTACTGGAGAGCATGGATGAAGTCATAAATACTGCCAAGAAGACTTTAGTGCGCTTCTCGATTGAATCACCAAAGATCCCGACATCCTTGAACAAGGAATTCCTCGAGCTGACCGAGATGTCAATAATGGCCGCAGATTCCATTGTCTATGCAACCAGAGCGTTTTTCCGCGACATTAATGCCGTCAAAGACCACCTGCATAAAGTTATGTTTTATGAAAAAGAAGCTGACAGGATTGAAGAGAAGCTCAATCGCAAAATATTCAAAATGGATATCGACCTGAGCCAGAAAATCCACTTAAGCTATATCGTTTCCCATATCGGAAGAGTATCGGATATGGCGGAAACAGTCGGCGACAGATTGGCAATCTATACTATTAAACGCACTATCTAAACACAGATTCGGCAGATGCTTCTGATTTTTCTATCAAGTGGACTATTTCTGGGCTGGTCATTAGGAGCCAATGATGCCGCCAATATCTTTGGCACAGCAATCGGAACCAAGATGATTCGGTTTAGGACTGCCGCCATGATTTGCAGTATCTTCGTGATGATCGGTGCCGTGAAAGGCGGAGCCGGCGCAACCTACACTCTGGGATCCCTTGGTTCCGTTAATGCCATCGCAGGCTCATTTATGGTGGCGTTGTCTGCAGGCCTTACTACTTTCGGAATGACAAAATTGAAACTTCCGGTTTCTACTTCTCAAGCTATAGTGGGCGCCATCATTGGTTGGAATTTCTATGCCGGTTTGGGCACAGATCTCAACTCATTAACCAAAATCGTG
>Ga0210044_10004344_pt1 | contig 19783 bp, 11 predicted proteins | sample CryGey13umfilter_2_FD_183959 | JGI IMG/M metagenome (GOLD analysis project Ga0210044, IMG submission 183959) | Groundwater microbial communities from aquifer in Utah, USA - Crystal Geyser 4/9/14 3 um filter (SPAdes) (version 2) | ecosystem: Environmental > Aquatic > Deep subsurface >... | reverse complement strand
TTCCCAAACATAATTGATAACTTTATTTTCGAAATCATTAAAACATTCCAATGCTTCTTTTTCCTGATTAGTTCCTAATCCCTTATAATAATCAATATTCCAAAGACGAGTATCACCTTTTAGATCATCTTCAACCCATTTTTTATAATCGGTTAATGTATAAAATATTTTACCGGATTTTTTTTCTTTATCACTTTTTTTAAAAGCACGAACAATTGGCGTTGCTAAAGATTGAATAAATCCATCAATTTTAAGTAATGATGGCCAAAATCGATGAAACATATTAATTAATAATCCTTTAATATGTGATCCATCAACATCCTGATCTGTTAAAATCAAAATACCACCATAACGTAAATCTTTTGTTGTAATATATTTTTTATTTTGTTTTAATCCTAAAATTTTCTTTAAATTAGTAAATTCAGTATTTTTAACGAGTTTTGCAGGATGAGCATCTCTAACATTAATAGGTTTACCTTTTAATGGGAAAACACCATATCTTTCTTTACCAATAATTTCTAATCCAGTAATTGCAAAAGCACTTGCCGAATCTCCTTCCGTAACAATTAATCTGCATAAATGACTTTTTCTTCCTCCAGCCCATTTAGCTTCTTCCAATTTTTCAATACTAACTTTACCATGTTTTTTTCCATCGTTTTTCTTTAATTCGTTCATTTGTTTAAATTCAGAGAATTTAATAACATGTTCAATTATTCCTGATTTTTCTAATTTTTTCATAAAATCATCAGATATTTCACATTTAGAACCATACATAGATACTTTAGTAGTCATAAATTCCTTTGTTTGTGCACTAAATGACGGATTTTCAATAACACTATCGATAAATATAGAAAGATTATCTCGGATATGACTTTGTTTTACATTTAATGTTTTATTCTTTTTTTTAATAATTGCCAATAATTTGGTACAAATAATATCTAAAACATAATTAACATGTGTTCCTCCTTGATATGTGCAAATACCATTAACAAATGAAACATGATTAAATCCTGCATTATTATCATAGACAACACCAACTTTCCATCTTTTATTTACTTTTTCATAAATAAGATTTGGTTTTTTTTCATAATAAAGATTAATATAATCTTCAAATGTTTTAATATTTTTTATTTGGACACCATTTAGATAAGCATTAATATCACTATTTGATGCGACATCGAAAACCCTTTTTTGAAATAATCCAATAATATCTGGAGATAATCCATCAATACCAAATCTCTTAAAATCCGGTTTAAATATAATTTTTGTATAAGGTTTTTCTTTTGTTTTTGTAATAACTGGCGGTTCAATATTAAACATATTATTTGAAAATTCTTGACAATATTTTAATTTCCTAACAGCATCAACCGTTTCTATTATGAATTTTGTTGAGAAAATATTAGTACAATTATGTGTAACAGTAAAATCATTAATCAGGAATCTTTGATTTCCATCAATTTCGAAACCAACATATTTGTCAATTCCAGCATCTTTTACAGTAATCATACCAGATGTCAAATTTCCGCGTCTGACTAAATTAGTGCATTCCTTGCGGGGAAACCTCGTTGGAATATCTTCAATATTACCAGATATATTAATATTATAACATTCTCCCTCTTTCTTTTCACCATTATATGTCCATATTGTATTTTTTTTTGTAAGAGAAGTGTAAAATCCAAGAGAACGAGATAAAAATACAATATCATCGATCAATTGCTTATGATTTAGTCCTTGTGATATGCTAATTCTTGTTCCATTGCGCGCTACATGTCCATCAGTATCAATAATACCAGCTAATACTTTCAATCGTATATCTCTATCATTAACAATATAATCACGTGGAATATGTTTGTTATTTACCAAATTATATTTTGCCAATTGTTTTTTAAGTGGAGCTTGATTTAATTTCCTATAATTACTTGTAGATGAAAAAATATAGTGATATTTTCCAGATTTTTTAAAATTAGCATCATTATTTTTACCCCATTCTGTAATAAAATCAATAATTTCTGAATCTTTTTCTCCAAAACATACGTGTCCATATCCAGTTGAATATCCATCACCCAACCATAAGCCAAGCATATATGGATCAAGTTCAACATCTTTTTTATCCCATTGAACACATTGACCTCGAATACCCGCTAATCTTTTTTTAGTTGTTTCATTCAATTTCATATAATCTTGGATAGAAATGTCAAATATATTATCATCTGGAATTGCTTTACAAAATTCTTCTATTTTTTTTCTTGCAATTTCAACTTCTTCTGTTTCAGGTGCTTCAGTTGGAGGGCTTCTTTCTTTTTTAGGAATTTCTTTACCTTTATGAACTCTTTTATAATGTCTTCCAATATTTCCAGATAATGTTATTTTACATTCTGGACAATTAATATTTGTTTTTGATATTTTCATTGATTTTTTATTAATACTTTTTTCTTTATTATTCCAGAATAATACATTCCAACCATTTTCCGATTTATTCCAGAAAATAATTTTATGATCTGGCATATGTAATGTTAAAATGTGTTGATCATTTACACAATATGTTTCACCATTCATTTGTTCAATAGAATACATTTGGCCTTCATCTTTAATAATTTTTTTAATATTTCTTATCTTGCCATCATCACCAATTAATTTGTCTGATAGTTTAATATCTTTTGCTTTTTTGATTGTGCCATCATATAGTGGTAATTTAGTCTCCCATGCCAAGCATTTTCCTCCGTATCCATTTTTACCCCCTACTATCTTTTTTTCGTTTTTATTATAATTCGTTGATGTTAATAAATTTCCAAAAAGTAATTCAGGTACATATATTTTATGTTCTTTGTGTAAAGCAACATCAATTCCATTGCCATTGTTCCAAACACTTATTTCATTACTTTTTTCATCAATATCAACTTTAATTTCAGTACAAGTTTTATCCCTGACGCTATGATCTCTTGCATTGACTAAAATTTCATCAAAAATTTTATAAAGTCCAGGAACCAAATTTATATTCTTTTTTTCTATTAATTTTCGTGATTCATCATAAATATACATATCCCTTATATCAGGTTCAACACTTCCTACGTAGGTATCAGGAACATCGATGATGTGTTGGTGATGGGTTTTCTTTTTATATATATCTTCTATTTCCGTCATTATATAATATATAAAATGTGTTATTTCTTTAAATGTAATTTTTTTCAATTTTTTTTAATTTTGAAAAAAACAAGATTAAAATATAAAAAATATTATCAAATATAAAAGTATGTCAACAAATGATCCAAGATTCGAACAAATAAAACCAACAATTATGACAAAAAATAAAAGTGATATAAAAAATCAAATAAAAGTAATAAATAATAATAAAGATAAATATCCAGATAATTATACTCCGCCATATGACGATATTATAACTAAAATGCCTGGTTTGATGGGGGAACGCTTCCAGCCCAAACCAGGCAAAAAATCTGATAAATATGATCCATTTGCAGATTTTCTTCATAAGAAGGGATTGGAAGATAGAGATAATGTAATAAGATATTCAACTAAATACTTGAATATAGATTCATCTTTAAGAAATAAGGAATCAAGTGATATAACAGTTAAATCAACACAATTAAATCCAGATCCATTTATTTTTACACATTTATCAGACAAATTATTTATTTCACATCCAGGACATGAATTTAAAACAAATGATAAAATAAGTATTCAAAATATAAATCCAATTAAAAGAAATTTACAATTAAAAGAATTTAATGAATATGCCCCGAATACAACAACAACAAATATATTGCGCTTAATAGGAGGAAGTCAATATGCTGTTGTGAAAGTTCCACATAGAATGAAATTTAATTCATTACTTGAAGCACAAAATTATGATACAAGTGATTTATTTGTTGATATAGCTGGCGTACAAGGATCTCCTGGAAATGGTTATATTGATAATATTCCAGTTAATACAATTAATACAAGACAGCGCGTCATATTAATTAATCCAGATGATCCAACAAAATATTCAAATAATACTTTTTATTTTAAATTAATTAAAGTATTTACTGGAAATAGTAATTCTTGGAAAATAACAACTCCTTATAATATATCAATTACTTATTTATATATAGCAGGAATACCAATTAATCAATTAAATGCATCATCTCCATCAAATGATTATGATATATTACAGGAATATCAAGTGATATCATCAGTCGAAAAAAACGGGTATTATATAACATTAAATAAACAAGCGACAGATCAATTTGAAACAAAATCGGGTGGAAGTTTTATTGAAGTATCGCAAATTGCAGAAACCATTAATAGTTATCCAAATTCAAATAATTATATTGTTAAATTAGATAATGTGTTAAATAATATCGTTCAAATACGTATTATAAGTTCAGAATTTCCAAATACACAAAAAAATATAAAATCAACAAATAATAAATTATATTGGCAAAATTTAACAGATGGGAAAAAAATAAATAGTATAACTCTGGATGAAGGAAATTATACTCCTGAAGAATTAAGTTTTGCAATAAGTGATAAAATATCACAAGTATATAAAACAAGCAATGTAGATGATCCTATATTAACCGATTCGGCTTATACAAATAAAAATATAATAACTGTATCAATTGATAAAAAAACAAATATAGTTAAATTTGAAAGTTTTAGGGAAGCACTATTAGTGAAACCTTTTTTAAAAGTTGATCCAGTGGTTCAAGATAATATCGATTCAAATGATACAACAATACCATATTATATTACAATTAAACAAAATAATCATGATTTGAATGTGGGAGATGTAATATATATAAGTGGGTCATTAGATTATAATGGTATCCCTGCAAACAGTATTAATACAATGCATACAGTTTATTTAATAACAGATAGAAATAATTATATAATAAAATTACAATATTTTAATTTTGTAGCACTACCACAAACCGATAATAATGGTGGATCAACGATAAAAATTTTAACACCCAATAAATTTAGATTATTTTTTGAAGAACAAGATACAATTGGGGATATACTTGGTTTTAGAGATGCTGGACAACAAAATTCAATAACTTCTTTTAATAATATTATATATAATTATGATTTATATTCACACGAATCACCATTAACTCAAACACCAACAAATAATTCATTAAAATTTGATGATTATAATTATATTTTAATAACCTGCAATCAAATAGAAGGAATATATACATCTGGACCAATAAAAAATTCACTGGGTAAAATATTATTAAAAAATAATAATAGAACACAAATAAATACATATGTAGATGCTCCATTGTATTTTTTTAATACAATACATGATTTATCTGAATTAGAATTTAAATTTTATGATCCTAAAGGAAATCTATTTGATTTTAATAACCAAGATCATTCTTTTACATTGGAATTTACAACAATAAATGAAATTCCCAAAGGAACAAATATGGATCAAATAATGGGCATTATTAATTAAATTAAATTAAATTAAATTAAATTAAATTAAATTAAATAAACTAATGCTCAAAGTTTATTTATTATTTTTAAATTTATATTTTCATATTGAATATTTTTAAAATAAGTGTCAATACTTGGTTTTAAATTATTAAGAATAATAACAACATATTGTGTAAAAAAAGGGACAATTATTTCATTTATTTTATCAGTAAATGAATTTTTTTCCTTCATTAATATTTTTATTGTATTTTCAAAGACTTCTTCTAATGGAATATTTTCAAGAGGATCTGCATCATTGAATAATTTATAATGGATTCTTATTATTTCTTCAGGCATAATATTAAATAAATAGTTAGTGAACATATCATTATTAATTGTATTTTCCATTGATAATGAAATACCTTTTTGTTTGATTGATTCACTATATTTATATAATGCTTTTGCAATAACATAATAATAATCAGTTAATATTGTATGTTTTAATACATGGGCAATACATTTAACAACATATTGTTGAATTAGATTGATAGAATATGGCAATGATAAATAATCATTACTTATTTGATTCATTTCGTCTGATTTTTTAACTATATCATCCAATTCTTTAAGATCAGTATCGGATTTTTCTTCATTTTTCATGAAATATTCTTTTTGTTTTTTAACAAATTCTAAATGAATATTACTATCATTTTCCATTTGCTTACTATCATCAATATATGATTTCCATAATTCAGTATAGAATCTTAAATTTATTGTTTTAAAGTCTTTTTTATTGGACGATATTTCATCAAATATATCTTCATATGTTTTTAAATTATTTATATCAAATGTTTTTGTATTTAAATTAAAATTTGGGACAATTGGAGCAGATATATTTGTGTGAAACTTAGAAACTTTATCAAGTTGATTGACAGTATCTATATATGATTGTTGATATTCTTTCGTAAAATCTATTACTTTTCCTTTTTCTTCTTGTATTAATGGAATAAAATCTAAATTATTTGTTATTTTAGAATAAAATAAACCGTTAATAAGAACAATTGTAAAAGGGAGAATTATTCCAGTATATTTTAATATATTTTTCTTAAATATATCATTACTTAATATTTCATTTCTTATTTTTTTATTAAATTTTTTAGTTGCAATATCAAGAGAAAATTCATTTAAATATTCTAAATAATTTTTAACAGCAATTTGTTTTGGCGTTTCTTCCCTATATTTATATTCTTTGCTATTTGGTTTTTTACTTAGTATTAAATCAACTAAATTATTATTTAATTGTTCGACTGCAAGATGAATATACATTTGTCCTAAATTATCTTGTTTATTAATATCTGCATTTTTTGTGACAAGTGTTTTAATAATACTAAAATCACTTTTGTAACACTTGTCATCTGTTTTATCAAGATCTGGTGAATAATTTAATATTTTTCGAATATTACTTGCAGGATTTTGTTCATTTAAATTGCCGATATTTAATAATGCAATTCTATTTGTATCCATTTTATTAATAACTCTATCAATTAGATTATTTAATTCTAATTTAAAACCATAATCTTCATATGTAACACTATCATTTATTTGTAGACTTAATCCAATCGATGGAGATGATTTTTTTGTTTTATCATTGACATATTTATTCGCAAAATTATTATAGTTCTTTTTAATAAAATAATTTAATACATTGTCAGTTGAATCAATTAATATTGTGTTATAAACATTATCTTTATCGGTATCTGGTATTGTTGCAGTTATTTTATCTTTTAAGTCAGTCATATTATTTATTATATTATTTATGATTATTGTTTTTAGATATTCAATATATTTCGTTATATTTGTTCCAATTATTTTAAAATAATCGTTTTTTGATGTTGTTTGCCCAATTATACCAATTTTAGTAAAAGGAGTCCCATCTTTAAGTATAATATTTGAGGAAAAATTAATTGAACTTTTAGTATTATCAATTATTATACCATGTTGCAATGATGTTGTTGTAGTTTCATCAACAAAATTTAATTCATAATTATTATTTATTTGAGGGAAATATTCAGCATAAAAATAATTTTTATCAAGTGTATTATTCATCTCTTTTATAAGTGTATTTAGATCAGGTAATTGCGAAATTTGTTTAAATGGCATTTCTAAACCGGAATATGTTGCTTTATTTTCGATAAACTTAAAAGCATAATAATCATTATAATTACTGATGTATTTATTGATTGAATCAATAATTATTTGACATTGTTTATAAATATCATCTAATTTTTTCTGTTGATCAGTTATATTTTTTATTATTTTATTTGTTATAAAAGCCATATTATATAATAAATATGGTTGCTGAATATTATTTTTTTCCTTATTATATAAATCCATGATTGTTGTATGTAAATTATTTAATTTTTGCATATTATCAGTAATAAATTTTTTACAGTGGTAAATAATTATTATTAAATTAAAAGTATATAAAATTATATTTGGTATAGTAGTTTGATATGTTGTATAATTATTTGGATTTGATAAAAGATTACTTAATTTTGTGATATTAGCATTAATTCTATTTGTAAAATACAATAATATTGATACGATTGATATTTGATTAGGTATATCGTATGTTAAAGTATAATTAACTAATGGTCCAGATGTACTTGTATCAATAATTTGTCCCGGATTATCATTCTTTTGTAATTTATCCATATTTTTTGTGTAAAAATTATTTTTATTTGTAATTTGATTATTATGCATTGCATTATTATTATATGTATTTGTAATTGCATTATCGACATTATTTTTGATATCATTTTCATCAATATTGTATTGTGATGGTGGAGAAAAGATTTGAGTAAGTGTATTAATATTTAGAACTAAATTTGAATTATTATTCATATATGATGCATAATTTAGATAAATAACATCTTCCAAATCATTTTTTGATTTAGTAAATTCATTACTTATATCATTATTTATATTTTGTATATTCACAAGAGTATCATTATACGATTTTACGGAATCATTTATTCTATTTTGATTATCAGTTTTCCATTCAGTTAATAATTTTTTTTCATCTAATTCACTATTTTGATTAATAGATTTAATATTATATAAATTATCAAGTTTACTGACAATCATTTTTTTAAATTCAAAAGCAACATTTTGTAAATTTTTTTTATCATCATCGCTTAAATTTGGATTTTTTAATTTTTCAATCAAAGATTCCAATAAACTCTTATCTAATTGTTCAAATTCATCTTTAAAAAAACTATCTGTATTTTCTACTAATAAATCTTTAATTTCAGATATTATTGTATTATTTGATTTTGTTTCAATTTCATCAACAATTTTTTTATTTAATTCAACAATAGAACTATTAGAAACAGTTTTAGTAGTCGGTTCTATAAGGGGTTCCGGTTCTTGTTTTAAATTAGTGGGACAATCAATTGAATTGAAAATATTTATTGCAAAATCTAATGGAGATCTATTTGTTATATCAATAGCATTAACATTTGCATTTTTTTTTACCAATAATTCAACTACATCACTATCTTGTAGTTTAGCTGCTAAATGTAATGGTGTTTCATTTTTTTCATTTTTAGCATTTACAAAAGCATTTTTTTTTAATAAAAATTTGATCATTGTTGTTTTATCAAAAGTATTGGATTCTAAAGCAGTATGAAGTGGATATTCTATTTTATTATCGATTTTATTAGGAATATTTATAATTTCAGGATTTATATTTAATTCGATTTGAGCACTTTGTACATCATTTTCCACAATAGCTTTATAAAAATTTATTAAATTATTTTCATCGACAACTGGTAATGGTATTATAATAGATGGCTCCCTTGGTTTAAAAGGTGGTGCTTTTTTATATGGTTGTGAATATTGTGGTTTTTTTATCATCTATATTAATAAAATATATAAAAATTTTACTAATATTCAACTAAAATTTATTTAATTAAGGCGATAATTTTTAAAATTTTGGCACATGAATTTTGGATCATGGGGTTTTCTTAAATTATCATAATTTCTACGTTCTTCAACGAATTGGGCTGGACTTACACGTGTTGGATAATTATGAACACATTCATTTAACCAACATGAATTATTTTTCGTTAAATAATCCCATGTTCCATCAACAATAGTCTTACCATTATTTATTAAAAACATACGATATTCATCATCGCGGACAAATCCATTAATTTGTTTAACATATTCTTCTCTTCGAACTGCAGTTCTATAATCGGTTAAAAAACGACCATCGCTCATTTTTGCGGGACAACCTTTCCAGTAATTATCTGTCATATATTATATATTGCGATTTTAATTTATAATATTTCCATTAAATTATTAGATAATTCTTTTTTATTTAATATTTTTCCTTTATTTGATATTGGTAAATTATTTTCTTTACTAAATTTCTTTAAATCAGCTATAGTATAAGAATTTTTTAATAATAAATTTTTATCAATTAATAATTTATTTTCATTATTTTTATTATCTTTATTTTCTTTTGATACTTTTTCATTATTATCTATATCACATTCATTTAAATTTGCATCAACATCTGCATCAACATCTGCATCAACATCTGCATCAACATCTGCATCAACATCTGCATTAACATCTGCATTGACATCTGCATTGACATCTGCATTGACATCTGCATCAACATCTGCATCAACATCTGCATCAACATCTGCATCAACATCTGCATTGACAGTTTTATTGGCATTATTTATAAAATTTACATTTTTATCAGTATTAATATTTTTAAAAAAAGAATTATTTGAATCGGAATTTATTGAATTATTAATTATTTTATTATTTTGGGAAATAGATCCATTTTTTCCAAAATTAATATTCGATTCATTATCATTATCATTGTCACTGTCATTGTTTTCGTCATTATGATTGTTCTTATCATTATTATTGTCATTTTTAGATTTAATATCAGACATAGAGCAAACAATAAAACTATCATTTTGGTTTTTTCCAGAAGCGTCTGAAAATCCGATATCGTCTTCCGATTCATCATCATCACAATAAAAATTTTCGGGAGTTTTAGAATGTAATATTTGTTGATTTTGAATAATATTTATTTTTCTCATTTGTTGTAAACAATCAAAATTATTATTTTTAATGACATCGACAGATTCATGTAATAAATTAACATATTCTGTATTTTGATCAACAAACATAGTTTTAAAATTATATAATTCTTTGAAAACAAATATCAAAGCAGTAATAATTATTGCTAATAAAATTAACAATATATAATCCATAAAACTATATATGAAAATATAAATTATATTTTATACACACAAAATATAATATTATTAATACCAAATAAAAAATAAAAATATCAATATTAATTATAATGATAAGTGATTGTGAAATAGCAAGTATTGTAAATGATAACTCACGATTTTTATCACATTTAACTATAATACATATTCTAACATGTGTTATAGATAGTAATGAACAATTTTTAAATTCATTTTATATTAGATCAATGTGTTTTACATTTTTAGCAATAACAATATATCATATTTTCCTAAAAAAAATATATGCGCCAGTCATACAAAAAACAAATGATAAGTGTATGAAATCCCTTAAAAAAAGATGATTAAATTTATCTACCCGCATTTAATTTCTTTTTAATATATTTAGTATTTATAACATCTGGCTGTGTTATACGTCTAGTACTATTCCATTCTTTTATATTTACTGGGACACCTGTTGTATTTATTGGGTTAATTGGACATCTTTTTTCTGCGACACAAATGGGTGGAACAGGTGGCGTTGGAAACCATTTTTCAGGAGGGAGGAAAGAATATCCATATTCAAAGCTACCTGTATTTATTTGTTCCCCAAGTGGAAGATGGTTATAATCTTGTTGATCAAATTCAGATTCATCTTCCATTACACCATCAGTTGCACGTGTTTCTCCATGTTCAATGCCTTTTTCTAAATTTGATTCATTTGATTCTTTATATGTATTTTTTCTTACTTTGATAGAAGTATTTTTATTCATTTTTTCAACAGATTCATTATCATTATCTTCAGAATCATTATAATTTAATTTTTCACTTAAATTATTTACCATATTTTCCCGATTGGAACAAACTGCAGTACACATTGAATTTGTTATATTAGAAAAATTATCATTATTAAATAATGAACAAATATTTTCAAATAAAATATAAATAAGTATAATTATAAAAGTAACAACAAATAATTCTATTTTATTTCTACCTAAATTTGGACTGACACATAAAATTATATAAAGAACAATAAATAGAACTAAATATTTTAATAGAGAAGATAGTTTATTATACATATATTTATAAAAGATTATATTTTAAAAATATATGGGAAAAACAAAAAATTTATACAATTTCATTAGTATTCACAGGATTTGCTTCAATATTTTGAGCTGAACATGATTTATAATCATTCCCAAATAATACTCTTATAATTTTAATTAAACTTATAAATAATACCATAATAATACTTATCATCATAAATAATACATATTTATTTGTTATTGTATTATCGATATAATCTTTGCTAAAAGACATATAATTTAAATCAATAAAAAGAGAATATCCAATAACTCCAGTAATAGCAACATTTAGACTGTGATTAAAAATTTCTTTTTGATTAATATAACATTTATTTCTTATTTTTGAGATAACTTGTGTAATAAATGTAAATATAAATAGAGCTACAAAAAAGAATAATTTATGTCGTATATAATTGTCTGTTTCAACATCAGGCATTTGAAAAAACATAATTGAATATAAAAATATAAACAAGAATATCAAATCAATAAAAATATTCATATATATTATTATTTTATATATTTAAAATTAAATTAATTTATATTGTTGGTTATATTGTTGGTTATATTGTTGGTTATATTGTTGGTTATATTGTTGGTTATATTGTTGGTGGAATATTATAATAAAGTTGTAGATTGTAATTTAAATTATTATGATAATAATGTGGCATCCAATCTAATTTTAGATGTGTTGATTTAACGATATTATTCTTATATAATTTAGATGACAAACATGCATAACATGTATCAACCCCAATATAACCACTTGAATTTTTAACTATTTCAATAACTTCAACCATTGTCGTTTTATTCACTAAATTAATAAACAAGTCCATATTTTTAATATATTCAGGAATAATAATATTATGCCCAATAATAACACCTCGTGAATGATATGTATTTTTTAAGAGTGAAATAGTATTTCTCCAATCAATATCTATATAATTCCGCGTATTTTTTGTAACAGGACACATTAAAACATGATGAATATTGCATATATGACATTTATATGTTGTATTAGTTGAAGCGGGAGCAATTATAAAATAATTATTTGGTAACTGAAATTTTCCAATATCAGTTAGTTTTTTTTTCAATAAATCTGTATTTGCTTTATATGAATGACATTTACAGCGTCTAATATTTAATTTATATTTATATGATTCTTTTTTTTGTCTAATTAATTCTGGAAAAACCTTAAATGCAGAATAATCATCACAATATCTAATTTCTTCCCTTAATTTATTGTCAATTTTATTACTTTTTATTAAATTATGGAAATTATAAAAATTAAATAACCCAAAAATTTCGAGTGTATTATATTTTTTATAATGATCATTTCGGTAATTCATATAATTTATCATTTCATTTGTTTCTTTTGTTCTATCAGTAATTAAATATAGAGATTTATAAATACCTAAATTATAATGATAATCAATAGCAATAAAATCCCCAATTCCATTCATTAAAATTGCTTTATTATAATATCTAACGCTTTCTAAATAGGTATGAAATATTTTTAAATTATTATCAATGCATGGATTTTTATATTTATTAATAAATTTTTCTTTAGTAAAAGTATTTATTAAATATTTTGTATATTTCGGGGAAATAATATAAATTGCATTATTAAAATTATTTAATTTTGTCTCGATAACTGGATTTTGTCTGTCAGGTTTTTTATCGGTTTCACAATATAAATAGCATATATCGCAATCAGGAATTCTATTCATTCTTGTTATTAAATCATTAATAAATTCATTACAAAATAAAGCATTGGTATTTACAATTAATAAATATTTATCTTGGTTTTCGGAAAAAATATTATATTGATCCTCTAAAGGATTTGTTGTTAAATTTATTGAAAATTTAATATGTTTATTAAATTTTTTACATTCGTCGAATAAAATTGATTTATTACTTTCTGGTAAGAAGAAACATTTGATATTACTTTCATAATTACTAATATTATTATTATTATTAATAATTTTATTATTAGAAATATATTGAATTATATCTTTTTCATCATTACAAATAATAATATTATTATTTTGTTTTTCTTTTATTCCATTTATATAAATTATTTTATTACAATTTGATACTTGTGCAAATGTTTTTAAATCAATATTATTTGTTATAAATAATGAACATTTATTAAAAATGTAAATATAATCAGTTATATTAATACATTTATTATTTATTATTTTAATAGATGATGTTGATATTTCAACAATATTTTGAATATTATTTTGAATTAATAAATTATAAATATTTTCGAAAGTATTTATATCTAAATTATATCTATCAATTAAACAACAATTATCAAATAAATTTGATAATATTGATGATGGAATTTTTATTTTAATATTGGATAATTTATACTCTTTAAACAAATCCAGTATATTTATCAAATCAATGGTGTCATCTGAATTTAATAATTCAATATTATATTCATCTCCGAAAATATATTTTAAAATATTATAATTATCATTTGTTGTATATAGTATATTTGAGCCTAACAGGTCAATATTAGGGATAAGATGATTAAATAATATATCAAAACTTTCAATAAAGTAATACATAAATACTTGTCAGAAATTATTTTTTTTTATAAAAACTTATTCTATAAAATAATGAAACTATTAGTTTTACAGTATGCATCATTAGGAGACATTTTAATTATCACAGGAATCATCACGAAATATGCTGAAATATATTCGGAAATTATTTTTCCAATTAACAATAGATATAAAGAATCTATATTAAATAATATAGTTTATCCAAAAAATGTTAAATTAATTTTTTTAGATATTCCAATGTCTTATTGTGTTGATAAAATAAAGAATGAATTACATAAAAGATCGGTATTAAAAATGAATGAAAAATATGAAATATTAAATTTACTTTTTGGTTTTGAAACGGAAAAACCAATTGTAAATTTAACTTCAAATGAAAATATTGTTAATACATGGAAAAATTCTTTTTTGGAATTTGATCGTATCAAATATAATAATAGCGATGTTGATATATATTATAAATGGAAAGGATTTAATTATAAAAGGGATATTTCTAGAGAAAAACATTTAAAATCGCTTTACAATATTAATGAACCATATATATTTGTCCATAGAGAAACATCTATAAAAAAACATTTTCTATTTAATTTACCTGAAAAAATTCGAATAATAGAGCCTGATATAAAATTAACAAATAATATATTTGATTATTTGAGTATAATTGAAGGCGCTAAAGAAGTACATTGTATTGATAGTTCATTTTTAAATTTGATCGATTTAACTGGAATAAATAAAAATTTATTTTTCCATAAATATTGTAGAAAAATTTCAAATAATGAATTACGATTAAATGAACGTAATCCGATGTTAAGAAATTGGTGGAAAATAATAACATATGATAAACAATTAAACTATTTTAAAAAAATATATTATGAAATTTTCCATAAAAATTATGAAAATTCTTTCAATCATAAATACAATTCAATTATAAATTCCTATATAAAGGGGCAATTAAATAATGAACAATTAAAAAATAAAATAAATACAGTAAAAGCAATTTCCGATAAAGTTATTAGATTTTATAATTGTTATTTGGGAAGAGACCCAGATCCAGAAGGTTTTAATTGTTATTTGCAAAAATTATTAATCAATAAAATTAATGAAAATGATATGCATCATATTTTTACATCTGGACAAGAATATAATAAAAATATTGGAAAAAAAAAATTATCGGTTTTTAATAATTTATTGCAAAGATCCCCAACAATACAAGAAGAAAATATTTTTATAAATAAAAAACCAAATGAAATATACAATTATATTATTGGAACACCAGAATATAAAAATAAAATAATAAATAAAAAAAATAATAAAGATATTAATATAATAAATAAAATTATTAAATATGCAACAATAGAAGCTTTTGGAGATCAAAAATATTATCAAATAATGGTAAATAAATATCAAAAGAATGTCAGGGATTATGATTATAATGAATGTATAAATCTTTTAAAGAAAGATCCATTATATAAACGAATACATTTAATAACACAATATTATGTTCCAAAAGATTTATCAAGAAAAAGGGAAACTGATTATTGTTTCCAAAATAATTTAAATAATCCAGAAATAGATATTGTACATGTATTAAGTGAAACAAATTATAATTTTAATCATTTTGAAAATAGTCAAAAAATAAAACAAACTGTTACTGGTAAAAGATTATCGTTTTATGATACAATGGATTATATAAATAAAAATATAAAACATGGAGATATTTGTGTTTTTCAAAATCTAGATGTATATTATGATAATACTCTTAAGTTTTTAAAATTAATGAATTTAAAAAATACAGCAATAACATTGTCTCGGAGAGATATTATCAATAATAATAATGGAACAGATGGAGGATATCCAAGTTCACTTGAATTATTATTATCTGGGAATAAAAAATTTAGTCAAGATACTTGGGCTGTTGAATCTCCAGTTAAATTACATGATGATCTTAAATTTTTCTACGGTGTTCCGAACTGTGATCAAAGATGGATATATACGATGTATTCATTAGGATATTATATTTGTAATCCATGTTTAGATATATGTGTATATCATTATCATGCATCACAAGAAAGAAATTATATGGACAATGTTAAAGGCACAACACAACATGCTGAATTTTGTAAATATAGTACACATAACAATATATTAAGTTTATTTAAAAATAATTCTCCAACACCAGACGAATATTTATATTTAATGGACTGTGTTGGATCAAATAATTTAAGTATTGAAGAATTAAAATCAGTGCAAAATAATACTTATTATGCTGATTTAGAGAAAAAAATAGATAATGTATGTGCAGATCCTGTTTATAAAAAAGATATTAGATGTTATTATATTTTGGCAGTTAATAAGTTTTTTGCATGGAAAAAAATATTAAAATATGAAAAAAATTATATTAATTTTAGTGATTTATTAAATACTCGCGTAAATAGAATTTTTCTAGAAAAGAATTATCGCGAAATAGAAATGGATTATTTAAATGGCATTAAACATAATATATTATCTGTTAAGAAAAAGCAATTAAATGAAACAAATATTAGAGATATGATACTTAATTTAGAATTTGTTAATAGGACAGATGATTTTATCAAAGAGATGAAGTCAAAAAATATAACTGCAACTAAAAAAGATATTATTTATACTGGTAATTACTATGCGCATTTTTCAATCCATTGTGCAAAAAATTGAAAAATACATTTATAAATAAATATAATAAAATTATACTTAGCAATGAGTGATATTGATACTGTTGTCAATTGTACTTGTGATGATTTTGATGGACTGACCAAATTATGTGAATATTGTGAAAATTTATATAATGAAATAGATGATTATTGTGCAGATAGAATAGAAAGTGTGGATTATCATAAAAGTGCTTATTTAATTTTTGATGATCTAATAAATGATCATCAACATAATCTTTATTTTTATTGCTGTGATTGTGAACAAATACTTTTTAGAAGGGATTGTGCGACATGTAGTGAAAATTCTTTCATAAATATGGTTGAATTCAAAGAATTATATGATATTTTTTTCTCATATTTCTTAAGTATAACAAATATGAGTCCAATTTATAAAAAGGTAGAAGATTTGGCTTATTTTTTAATTTCATTTGGTATTTTTCAAAAAAAATATATTGCAATAATTAATAAAGTGTTTAAATATGATGTTCAAGAAAAAATCCATCAAGAACTAATTAATCATATAACACAACAAGTAATTGATGGAGAAAAAACTCGATTAATTATTCCATTACCAATTGTAGGAGGACATATTCAGTTATTTGAGAATATAGCAGAATATGCAAATGATGCAAGTTGTGAGGTTATAAAAAAGAGAAAACTCATTTCTCAGCCATAACAGAAAAACTAGAATTAAAATCTACTCCAGAAACAAAAATATTTTTCATTTTTTTATGTTCAAGATATTCTTTAATAAGTTTAGGATCAAGAACATGATTATGTTTTTTATTATTCCATGGAAGCCAGTATTTTTGGGATTTATCTGGTAAATAAAGAAATAATACTCCTCCATCCTTTAGTCTAGAAATCCAATGATCAAGTGTATTAACCCAGTTAGAGACATGTTCTAAACAATGTGAACTGAATACATAATCGACAGGATCTCCTGGAGGTAAATTATCTGCATCATACTTATTATTTTCATTTTGGTCAACACCGATTGCTCCAGGAAATTTCCATTTTTCTTCGGAATATCCAATATCGAACCCAACTCCTTTACATACTTTTGCGGCAAATGGAAAAATATATTGACTGGCAAAACCTTCTTTTTGGAGTTCAGGGTAAGTGACTCCTTCATAAACAAAACTATTGATTGGCATATATCTTATATCTATAGATTTAATTTTGTATTTAAAACGTGAATGAGTAAATAAAAAAAATATATAATATATATTAAAAAATATATGAAAAAAATAATATATATAATTACACGAAATAATGAACTATTGCAAAAAAATATAGATAAATTATCAAATCTAAATGCAAAATTAAAGATAATAAATACATGTTTGACATTTTATATAAATCCAAAGTATAATAATATTGATGTTGTTCATCTGCCGGAAAATACATCTTTAAGTAAATTATATAATCATTGTATTTTAGATGGATTTAAAAATTTAAAAAATCCAAATTATAATATCGTGTCAATTATAAGGGATAATGTGTTAATTAATGTTGATAATTATAATACACAAATAGTTGAGTTGCATAAAAAATATTCATTTATATGCTCATCACATATTTTTATGTCATTTACACCTGAATCAATTTGTGCTTTTGGAATTTTTGATGAAATATATTATTCCAAATTGTTTATTTATGATATAATAATAAGATCAATCATTTATAAAGTAGAATCGAGTATTGATTCAATTTTATATAATATAAATTTAGTTAATAAATCTGAAATTGTAAAAAAACAATATCATATAATTGATAATCTTAGTTTACATGAAAAAGATTACGATTATTTTAAATATAAATGGGGAGTAGATATTAAGAGAATTGATCAAACAAATAATGAAATAACAAAAAAAAAATCACGATGTTTTAAATTATATGATGAATTCGAAAAAAGTATTAATAACAATGTTTATATTGATTTTAGGACAAATGAATTGCATATGCAACAAAGATCCAATATATTAGAAGAAAATATGAACATTCCTTTTTATAGTGCACCAACGCCGATAATTGTGTCATCTCCTAATCCAAAATTTTCAGAACAAACAAGAAAAATATCACAGATACAATACGACGTAAAAAGACCTGGACAGGATAAAGAAAAAAATACGATATTATTAGAACATAAAAAAAATACAGATATTTCATATGTTAATAATTCAAATAATAAAAAAATATTGAACAACATCAATAATAATACAAATACAAATACAAACATAATAAAAAAAATAAATTCACAAATAGTAATAACATCTCAAATACAAAGTAAAAATATACAAACAACTCAACCTAAAACACCTGTTAAATATATCCACAATAATAATCCTCCAAAAATAATACGATATATTGAACCAAAAAAAATATTTAATCAAAATTTATCTGAAAAAATAATGTCATATTCAAATGCAACAAATTTTTCAGGGATATATTCAATTCGGAATATAAAATATAATAAATATATTGTTGCACAGGATCCAACGCCATCAAATATTTGTGGAGTTATATTATCTGATAAACCAATGAAATGGATTATTTATGAGAATAATGGTTATTATTCAATTAAACATATTAATGAACAGTTAATAAACCAAAATAATACTCTTGGATGGAATATTTATACTTTATTAGATAATAAAGAAGTATTGGGTGCAGGTAATGATTCAAGTAGTGCTAGATTTAGAATAGAAAAAATAGGAAATAATTATTTAATAAAAACA
>Ga0210044_10004343_pt1 | contig 19791 bp, 19 predicted proteins | sample CryGey13umfilter_2_FD_183959 | JGI IMG/M metagenome (GOLD analysis project Ga0210044, IMG submission 183959) | Groundwater microbial communities from aquifer in Utah, USA - Crystal Geyser 4/9/14 3 um filter (SPAdes) (version 2) | ecosystem: Environmental > Aquatic > Deep subsurface >... | reverse complement strand
TCCGCTGACAGCGACGCTGCACGAGCTCGACCTGTGGCGGAATCCCCTCGGAGGCTCAGGCAGCAGCGCCCTCTTCGCGGCCGACTTCCCACACCTCGAGCGCCTCGACGTGGGCTTCGCCGCCTGCGGCGACGAGGCGCTTCGCGTCCTCGCTCGCGCCACCGCGCCACGGCTTCGGCACCTGGGACTCGAGAGCAACAACCTCCAGCCGCCAGGGCTGGCAGCGCTGGGGGCGAGCGACGGGCTGCGGGCGTTGTCCCACCTGGTCTTGGACCGCAACCCCAAGGCCATGAAGGGGCTTGGCCCCTTCATGGCCGCCTTGGACGAGGGGCGACTGCCGGCCGTGACGGCTCTGAGTTTGGCGCACAGCCGACTGGACGAACGCGCGTTGAGCGCGCTCGCCCAGTCGCCCGGCTTGTCGCGGCTGACCGAGTTGCACCTCGCCCACAACCGCATCGACGACGCGGGCGTGCGTGCGCTGGCAGATTCTGCCTATGTCGGAGGGCTGCAGAGGCTCGACCTGCTCGCGAACCCCGTGTCCGAAGAAGGAGTGAGCGCCTTGGTGGAGTCCGACGCCCTGCCGAGCCTGAGCTGGCTGCGGTTGCCGTCGGAGGGGTTCTCAGCCGAGTTTCGTCAACGTCTGGCGAGCTCGTCGCTGGCTCGGCGCTGTAGGATCGAGCTGTGAGCACTCCCCTCGAAATCTTGGTCTACGGACCCGACGACGCCGGCAAGCGAAGCAACGTCGGCGTTTGCTACGAGTCGACTTCGCCGCAACGGCGCACAGGCCCCATTGCGCTGCTCCTGGGGAACGGCTTCGCCAGAGCCTACGAGGTGAGGCCAAGTCTGTTTCGCGTCACTTGTCCGGCGCTGCGGCTGACGCTGCTGGGGAGCTCGCAGACGCCGCAGAGCGTGCGCTGGGAGTTGATGCGGCGAGCGGCGGGGGTGCTTTTTGTGGCCGACAGCCAGCGCGACCGACAGAACGTCAACCATCGCTTTCTCGAGGACCTGGAGCTGGGGCTCGCGGCGTCGGGTCGCGAGATGGCTGCGGTGCCCTTGGTCCTGCAATACAACAAGCGCGATCTGCGAGGTGCGGTCGGGGTCGAGGAGATGCGCACGGGGCTCAACCCGTGGTTCCCGTTGGTGCCGGATTTCGAGGCCATGGCGGGGGTCGTGCACGGGCCGGGGGTTCTCGACAGCTTGGAGGGGCTGGTGCTGCGGCTCGGGTGAGGAGTCCTGGAGAGCGTCGACCGGTGCGGAGGCGTCTCTTGCTTCTGCACGCATCAGCGCGCAACCCTTCGGTGTTACTCGACGATTCGCCATCCCTGTCTGCGAGTTTTCGGTGCGCAGCTCCGCCGCACACCTTCCGTGTACCTCTCGCGCTGGACAGCACAGAGGTTTGCGCTTACGGATAGTCGCCAGCGATCTTTCCGCTGGCGGCCGCCCGCAAAACCCACAAAGTCCCGTGGTTGGCCGCCCGGCGAGCTCCTCGAGTTGTGACGATTGCCGCCCGCGAGGTCCCTCATGGTCGACTACCGACGAATCTACTCCGAAGAAGCCGACGCCTACGAACACATGGTCGCCGGCGAGGACTGCGACGGCGTCTTGCTTCCCGCCATCGAAGCGGTCTGCCCCCTCGAGGGCATCCACGTCGTCGAGGTGGGCGTCGGTACCGGCCGCATCACGCAGCTCCTGCTCGAGGCCGGCGTCGGTCGCTTGGTCGGCGTCGACCCATCCATGACCATGCTCTCCATCGCCGAGGAGAAGCTCGAAAAACGTCTCGAGCGCACCGAGGAGGTCGCCTGGTCACTGCACGTTGGCCAGGCCTCCGCCTTGCCGGTCGCCGCCGCCACGGCCGATTTGGCCATCGCCGGCTGGGTCTTCGGTCACTTCACCGGCTGGTACCCCAACTGGCGCGAACGCGTCGACCAAGCCATCGCCGAGCTGGAGCGCGTCACCAAGCCGGGCGGCGCCAACATCGTCATCGAGACCCTCGGCACCGGCGTCGAAGAGCCCCTCGCCCTCAAGGGCCGCACCGCCGAATACTATCGCTGCCTCGAAGAAGACTACAGCTTCGTGCGCGAGACCCTGCGCACCGACTACCAGTTCGCCAGTCCGCGAGCCGCCGAGGCCGCGTGCGCCTTCTTCTTCGGAGACGCGCTCACCGAGCGCATCCGCGACAACCAGTGGAGCCGCATCCCCGAGTGGACCGGCCTGTGGTGGCGCAAGCTCTGAGTCCTCGACGCGGTTGACCTGTTTGCGCTTGGGCTTGCTCCACGCGACAAGCCGCTCGCGTCCGCTGTCACGCTGGCATCCGCCGCCCCCCGCGCCTCGCCTCACACTTGCTTCACCGAAGGTTCTCGCGAACACAGCCAGCGCGCGACGCCACCCCAGAGGTCACGAACTCGACGCTGGAATAACGCCATCAACGACAACGAGTACCCCGCAACCCGCAAGGAACTCGATCATTTTCATTGCTTGCACTCCCCTTCGTTCTGACTGGGCTCCGCCGAGCCGTCAGAAAGTCGTTACTGTTGGCCATCGTGGCGAATGAGATGGTAGAATCCGATGCGATCCTGTGGAAAAAGTCGCAGTCGATTGGCCATACCAGAAACATATCGTTTGGATCACCTGTGGCGATAGTTTGGCCCGCAAAGGACAGTATTTGCCAACCGCTCGTCGTGGTACTCTTCTGATTCATCCACGTTCGGGTAAATTTGACTCGAGGCATCGCCACGAGCAGAGATGTGGGTTGAGCCCTCATCCTCGAACCGACACCCATGCCCATCCCCTCAAAACTGCTCGTCTCCCTGCTCGCCCTTTGCACGCTGGCCTTGCCGGCCTGCAAGCCGCCCCTCCGTGCCGCCAAGTGGCCGACCCTCATCGGCACCGCCTGGGCCTGCGTCGACGACAAGTCCTATGCCGTGAGCCGCGTCGAGTTCAGCGAAGACGGCAAGATCACCTTCCTCGAAGAGAACTTCCCCAGCTACGGCGGCGACTTCCGCGTCATCGACGAGGACCAGCTCGCCTTGCGCAACCCCATCGGCGAGGTCACCGGCTACGACTACACCTTCGAGGGCGACCGCCTCACCCTCACCCCACAGGGCATGAGCCACGGCCTGCGCTGCCACCGCCTCGAAGAGGGCGACGGCGACGGCCTCGTGGGCGCCCGCTCCAAGCGCTGTGCCGACACCTGCAACACCCTCTCGTCGGCCGACAAAGCCGTCCAGCGAGCCTTCGGCGACGAGCTCACGGCGCCAGGCGCCTGCCGAAAGTCCTGCGAGGAGCCCGACAAGACCCGCCTGTTGCTGCGTTGTCTCGATCCCGAACGTGACCCTGCGCCCCCAGCGGCCGAGGTCGTCCAGTGCCTCGGCGCCGGAGTCCCCGAATGAACCAAGACTCTCAGAATCGCTTCGTCTGGGGCCTCATCGCCGGGGTGGGCGTCTGTCTGCTGCTGCTGGTCGTCTTCCTGCTCGGCCGCGCCTCGAAAGACGACGCGCCGACGCCGCCCGTGCCACCGGTGGCGCGGGTCGACGAGGAGCCCGAGCCCTACCCCGACGAGGAGCCCGAGCCCGCAGCGCGAAAGCCTTACGAGTCTTTGTTGCAACAGCGTCGTGGCCCGCCAGCGGGAGGTTCGAGCACGACGCCGGGTCTTGGGCGAGCGGGATCCCGACTCAATTCCCTCGATCCTCCCGACGACTCCACGTTCCGCTCTCTCGACCCGTCGGGTGGGGCTCCCAGCACCGGGGTACGCCGCGACCCGCGACAGGACCGACGCATCTTCGGCCGAGCCGCAACGGGCACGGCCGCAGGCGGGGGCGACGTCCTGGACTACCTTGACGACGCCGAACGGATCATGGAGGGCGGAAAGTTCTGGGCCGACGACGAGGCCTTCGCCGAGTCGCTGTTGGTGGCGACCATGACGGGCAACAACGGCGAGCTCGAGCGGCTGCTCGAGTCGCTGCGGGGAGTCAGGCAGGAGCTGGGCGCGCTGTCGCCTCCGGCCACAGCCTCGGCCTACCACCGCGAGACGTTGGGGGTGCTCGACTCGGGCATCAGCCTACTCGAGAAGCTGAGCGAGGCCATCGCCAGCCAGGATCCATCGGCCATGATGACGTTCCCGGCCCTGGCCGAGGAGCTGACGCGCCGAGCCGAGAAGGCTGACGCCATGGGCAAGGCCCTTCGCGGCGAGTAGCTCTCGTTTCGGGCATGTGGCGGGGGTTGGAGCCGACTCCTGGACGGGAACGGCCTCGACGGGCATGTTGGAGCATTGCACGAGCTGGTGCCCGTCCGGAAAACCGCCATCTGCGGCGTCGCCTTCCTCCCTCGCTCCGCGGCGTACCGGTGCGTGGCCCGCGTCGCTCGGTCGTCGGCTCCATGCACCTTGGGCATTTCCGAACGGGCACTCAAAAGATGTCATAAAGAGGATTGCGTGTTTCGCTGAGGTCGGTGGAAAAAACGACCGAACTCTGAATTTCAAGATGGACTCGAACTAGGAGGTCGACCATGTCGGAGAGCATAGTTCCGCACATCTCGCCTATGACGCGTTTTGTTTTTCAGCACCATTTCGAGAGGGGCGAGAGACCGCGCAGCGAGCTCTTGGCGGGACTGGAGCGATGGCGCCGGCAGCTGGCCGAAGTCAAGCGCACGCACGAGTTCTTCGATGCACAGCTCGCCGAGCGGCTCTTGCGTGCCGCCGGGTGTCTCCTGGAGGAGCTCGGCCGCGCCAACCTCTCCGCGCACCAGCGTGACGCCATCAGCGCCGCCATCCTCTATTTGGTCGACGACGACGACGGAGAGCCGGATTTCGAGTCCCTCATCGGGCTCGACGACGACGCCGAGGTCATGCAAGCCGTGGCCCGTTTCGTGGGTCTGGACGAGGTGGCTGGGTTCTTCGACTGAGCTTTTTTACCCGGCATTAAATTTACCTGGCACATGCGCTCCGTTTGTGCAATAGGTTATTTCGTCCGGGTAATAAGGAGCCCCTCATGCCAGCAACCTACGTAGCGTTTGTCGGTCATCGACAGTTGGCGCGCGGCGCCATCAAGGAGGTCGCGCGGGCGTGTAAACAACAGCTCGACAGTGACCCACATCGGCCGCTCCTCATCTTCGATGACGAGACGGGCTACTCCATCGATCTCGACTTTCGCGGGAGCGTGGACGACGTCATCGACCGCCTGTCCGACCACCCGCTGCTCAGCCAGGGGGCATCTCGAGCTCAGGAAGCACGCAAGCCAGGCCGACCGAAGTTGGGTGTGTTGTCCAAGGAGGTGTCGTTGTTGCCACGGCATTGGGAGTGGTTGCGCTCTCAACCGCGCAGCGTCTCGGCGACCCTGCGCGCGTTGGTCGAAAAGGCGAGCCGGGAGAATGACAGCGAAGCGCGCAGCAAACGGGTGATGGCGTCAATCCATCGCTTCATGTGGTCGCTCTCTGGCGACCTGCCCAACTTCGAGGAGGCGTCGAGGGCTTTCTTTGCGTTCGACTACGAGGGCTTCTTCGAGACCATCGCGCAGTGGCCAGAGGACGTGCGCATCTACCTCGAGGAACAAGTCCAGAGCCGCCTCATCGACGACTGACTCGCTTGATGGGCGCCATTGACATGGTTCGTGGCTGTGCGTTACCGAGGAGCAACGGAAGTGTATTGACGAAAGTCCATTCGCGACCCAGTCTAGTAGACCATCGTCGTGGTAATGAACGGTGACAACGGCTTCGCGTGCGACCGTCAAAGGTTTGGCGGCTGTGCGAGGCTCGGCTTCTCGTTGAAGCGTGGTCACCCACCAGGGTGAGAAAAAATGCGATGGGTTGAGTACAAGAAAGGTGAGCTCGACCTGGGTGACGACGTCGCCTGGGTGCTGGCCTACACCACTGTGGACGTGGACCTCGAGGAGGCTCTCACGGACCTCGCCGCGAACTACCCAGCGGCGACGGTGTTCGGGACGACCTCTTTTCAAGGCGTTTTCACGCCGGCTGGCTTCCGCAAAGGATTTCACATGCTGGTCGGTGGAGTCGGAGACTCCATCGTGATGAAAGCCGTGCTCCTGCCGGCCGGCGAGGATTTGAAACGAGAGGTGGCCGCGGCGTGCAAGAGCCTAAAAGGGCGGCTTGGAAAACGACCCGATGTGATCCTGATGCACGCGACGCCAGGCATCGAAGAGGACGTCGTGGAGGGCATCGATGCCAGCTTCGGCGGGGACGTCGCCGTCTATGGAGGGAGCGCCGCTGACGACACCATCAGCGGGGAGTGGCTGGTGTTCAGCGGCACAGAGAGGCTCGCCGCAGGGGTCTTGCTGGTCGCCATCGCCTCGAACGAGCCCATCTACGGCGATTTCGTCGGCGGATACTTGCCGACCCGTCACCGCGGCACCGTCACCGCCGCCGTGGGACGGCGCCTGATGACCATCGACGGCCAACCGGCTGCGCAGGTCTACAATCGCTGGACCCAAGGAGCCATCGCTGACGCCCTCGACGGCGGTGGCAGCGTGTTGAGCGCGACGTCCATGCACCCCATCGGACGGGTCGTCGACAGGGTCATGGGGATCAGCTTCTGGTTGCTGAGTCACCCCCACCAGATCAACCCAGACGGCTCCGTCGACCTCTTCACCGACGTCGCAGTGGGCGACGACATCGCGCTGATGAGAGGCAGCGCTCAGGCGCTCGTCAACCGCGCCGAGCAGGTCGTAACCTCCTGCCTGAAGTCGGTCAGCAACCCGACGCCCAAGGGCTCGATCCTGATCTATTGTGGCGGTTGCGTGGGGGCCATCATGGACCAGGTCCAAGAGGTCGCCGCCGTCTATGCCGCCGCGACCCAAGGGGCGCCCTTCATTGGGGCTGCGACCTTCGGAGAGCAGGGGTGTTTCGTCGGCACCTCGAAGCAGAATCGGCATGGAAACCTGATGTCCTCGGTCGTGATCTTCGGCTGACCTGCAGCCGATAACAAAGACATCGTACCCATATGTGATCCCCGGCCTCTCTAGGCGACGTACCCCCAGCACACCACAAACGAATCGCTGACAGGCCTCGCGCGCATTCGGTTTGCTGGGCGACCTTCGTAGGACTGGCCGATTCCCTTGAGTTGGCCGGCGGCACGAACACTGGATGGGAGAACGTCATGGAAACTCAGGTCAAAGCCATACTCGAGAAGAAGGGGAACCGAGTCGTCGCCGTCGACGCCAAGGCTTCGGTGTACGAGGCCATCGGCAAGATGGTCGAGAACAAGGTTGGGGCGGTCTTCGTCATGGAACGCGACGAGGTCGTCGGCATCTTCACCGAGCGTGACCTTCTGCGTCTGGGGGGCAAACCGGGCTTCGCCCCGCAGGACACGCCAATCGACCGAGTCATGACGCGCGAAGTGGTCTTTGTGCGTCCCACCCACACGACGGGCGATTGTTTGGCGCTAATGACCGAGCGGAAATGCCGCCACCTGCCCGTCATGGATGGGTCTAAGGTCGCCGGCATGATCTCCATCGGCGACTGCGTCAAGCAGGTCGCGGAGGACGCCCACGTCGTAGTGCGCGTGCTGACCGAGTTCATCGCCAACAAGTATCCGGGTTGACCTCAGTGTGTGAGCTTGCTCGATAGGGCTTCTCGAGGCGAGGCCTGGGGCGCAACCTCGGCGGGCAGAGCGGGGTGGAGCTTCTTCGCTGCCTTCGCGGTGGGAGCCGCCTGAGGCCTGCGCCCAAGATGCCCAGTCCACCGAATTGGTTTGGTCAGCACCTACTCGAAGTAGAACCCGACAATGACCCACTTCGTGTACATCCATGTCATGGTCACGCTCACCGTCCCTTTGAGCTTTTCGGCCTCGACGTCGACGAAGACGAGCATCCAGCCTGGGTTCCCCTCGACTCGATTGATCTCTCGTTTGGTGATCTTCCCGAGGCCGCTTTGCAGTTGGCCCTGAAGGGTCTTCGCCTGTGATTGCATGGCCTTGGGAAACTGGCCGACGAACGCCTTCCCGTCCCCCTCGATGCTGTCGACGATGGCCAGAACTCTCTCCTTTTCACTCCCTTCGGCGGGCTCGGCGCTCTTGCTCGGGTCCTCGAAGGACACGTTGGCGACCACCCACTCCGTTATGCCATCACCGATATCGACCACGTTGGTGGTGGCCTCGGTGGTGCCCTTGTCGAAGGTCACCTCGAGGAGAAGCTCGAAGCCAGGTCGGCCTTGGACGTCCTTTGTCTCCCGCGACTTGATGGCGCCGACCGAGACGAGCTCGCCGAAGTGGTCGGTGATGCCGTCGCGCACGATCTCGCTGATCAGCAGCGTCGTGGCCTCTCGCGCCTTGGGCGGGGCGTATTGTAAGTGCTCTTCGCTGCCCAGCTTGTGGAAGAAGTTCCACAGGTAGCCGCGGGCGGTCTTCTCGACCTCGTCTTGCTCGTCGGTGACGCCAGACTGGGCGAACGCGCCGTTGGAGAGCAAGGCCAGGAACAGGAATGCGGCGAGGAAGAGGGAACGCGTTCGCATCTGGAACTCCGAGTTCGGAAGACAGATCTCAGATACAGAGGCTGGCAGAAGAGAACAAGGGGAGAGACGCTCGAGGTGCGGTGATATGCAAACGACGGTCTGCACCGCAATGCCCGCTCACGAACGCCACGCAGGTAGGCTTCTCGCCGCAAGGAGGCGCTCAAAAGACCTGGAACCGGCCCCAGACCTTGTCGACGCGTCCCTGCGTCAAATCCTCTCCTCGTCTCCAATCCAGAAGACGAGCCGCCCGCCCCATGCGGTGTAGAGGATGTTGTCGTCATCGACCTGCAGGAGCAGCCGCCATCCTGCGGCCACGGCCGCCAGCGCGGGCTCGGGTGGGTCGCGAGCAACGGCTACGAAGCGGCCCGCCAACACGTAAGCGATGCGCCGCTTCATGTCGCCCTGGATGGACACGCAGCCAGCCCGGCTTGCGCGTCCCTCCTGATTCCCCGACACTTCATGGCTGAAACCCTTCGCCCACGAGCCAACCATGAAGCCACTGCTCACCGGACTCCTCGCCTGCCTGCTCGTTGTGTCGCCCTCGGCGCTGCAGGCTCAAACCGTCACTGTCGAGCTCGGCGAGACCGTCGTCGCGCCGCCCATGCGCATGGGCATCGGGGTCAACGGCGGCGGGGGCTGGACGAACTTCGTCGGCGCCATTCTCGTCGACGACCCCAGCTTCGAGGGGCCGTCTGACGGCAACGGCTTTGCCAAGAGGGGTTGGCCTTGGTACGCCGGAGGGGGCGCCCTGACGGCGTCGCTCGACACCACCGACTTCGTCACCGGTCGGCAGTCGCAGCGCATCGACGTCAGTGCGGCGCCCGCCCACATGAACCAAGGTAGGGACACCCTCCCGCAAGCCCCCCTCACCATGCTCGCCAATCCGGCCCACACCTATCGCATTCGGGTGCAAGCCAAGGCGCAGAGCGCAGGGCAGCGCATTCGACTGGGCGTGATGAACGACAGCTGGGGCCGCAACTTCGGGCCTGAGCTGGCGCTGACCACCGAGTGGGCGGTCTACGAGACCGACTACGTGCCGGCCGCCGAGCACGTCCTGCGGGGCGTCGCCATCGGCTTCGAGGACACCGGCAGCTACTGGGTAGACGACCTGGTCGCCTGGGACACGGACGACCTCGACGCCGCCACCGGCCTGAGCGCCACCTTTGTCGCGCGCCTCGAGGAGCTGCAGCCGGAGTCCCTGCGGCTGGGCGGCTTGGGCGTCAATGGCATCCCGCTGCAGAGCTATTTGCGCGAGGGTTGGGACCTGTCCTACGGCCCGCCAGCGTTGCAGCCCGACCTCGACCTCGAGACCTTCCTGCGCCTCTGCAAGCGCGTCGGCGCCGACCCGTTCATCACGGTGCCGCCGGCCTTCTCGAACGACACGGCTTGGCAGCTGGGCGACCTGACCGACGACATCATCGCCAACGTCTACGTGGACCACGGCAACCTGGTCGACTACCTGGGCGGAGACGCCGCGACGACCTACGGGGCGCGGCGTGAGGCGGCCGGCTCGTCGCGCTGGGACCAGCAGTTCGACGCCCTTTACTTCGAGCTGGGCAACGAGGTCTGGGGCACCCCCGACGACCACTGGGACATGGATCCCAACGGCGGTGAGGCGCAAAACGTCCAGATGCAGAACTACGCCACCTACTGCGAGCGCCGCATGAACGAGATGAAGGCGCGGCCCGGCTGGCGGGCCAACATGCGGGTCGGCTTCGGCGGCCGCAGCCCCGCGACCTGGCTCGGAGGCTGGCCCGGCTCCTACGACGCCACCTTGGTGCCGGCGTTGAGCGGGCTGCTCGACTTCTCGACCATCGACCTCTACTACGGCCAGGGCGCCGCCAGCGACAGCGACGCCGAGCTCTTCGGCGGCCTCTTCGCCACCGCCGTCACCTCCGAGCGCGAGATCGGCCAAATGCGCGTGGCCTTCACCGCGGCCAACAACAACGTGCCCTTCGAGACCATGGTCTACGAGGGAAACGCCACCTGGGGCGACTACGAGCCGAATCTGAGCAGCCCGAGCCCGCTCTACTTCAAGTCCATGAGCTTGGGCGCCGCGGTGTCCCTGGTCGATGTCTACGCGGCGTCAAATCGGGCCGGCGTCAGCCTGAACAACCACTTCCACTACGGCGGCAACGTCTGGAGCGCCACGGGCTCCTACCCGCAAGTGTTGCGCAAACCGGCCTTCTACGCGGTCAAGCTGCTCAACGCCTACACCGCAGGCGAGATGGTCGGCTGCACTTTGACCGACGTCGGCACGTACGACAACGCGCTGAGCGGCGAGACCGGCGTCCCGCTGGTCGCCTGCTACCCCTACCGCGACGGCACGACCTGGTCGGTCTTGTTGGTGAACCGCGACGTAACCGCCGCCCACGACATCGTGATCGCTCGCCGCTTCGCGCCGGTGCGGCGAGTCCGGTTGGCGGGCTCCGACATCAACGCCAACAACGAGCAAAGCGAGGTCGTCACGCTGCAAGTCGACACCCTCTCGGGCGCGTTCGAGGCCTCGATCAGCGAGACGTTGCCGCCCTTCTCGGCGACGGTGCTGGTCTTGAGCGAGGTCGAGGTCGGCCCCCAACCCGACGTCGACCCCGACACCGGGCCCACGGACGTTACGGGCTCCGACGCCACCACTGGGGCGGACAACACTTCGCAGCCTGACGCAGCGCTAGACGGGACCTCGTCGCAAGACGTGTGGGGCGACACGCTGGTCGACGACGGGGTCAAGCCCAGCAAGAGCGGCGACGACGGCTGTGGTTGCACGCTCTGGGGCTCGCCGCAGGGCGGTCGGGCGCCGGTTCTGGTGCTCTTCGGTGCGTGGGGATTCGTCGCTTGGCGGCGTCGGAGGTGAGCTCGACCTGCAATCGCTTAAAGGCAAACGACCCAGACTCACCACGAAGAGCACGAAGAGCACGAAGAGTCTTGGCCTCTCCTCCTCGTTCTTCGTGTTCTTCGTGACCTTCGTGGTGAAACGGGCCCCGCGACCAACGGACGTTGCCACCCACAAAGGGAAACAACCCAAACTCACTGCGAAGAAGGTGGGACGTCGAATGCTAATCGTCGTCATCGTCGTCGTCGGGGACCTCGTCGACCCACGCGTACTTCTTGTAGGGCAGGCCCATGTTGTCGTGGTCGGGCGCGGCGCCGCGCCACTTCTTGCCGGCGATGAAGTCGTCGAGGCTGGAGGCCAGCGGGTAGAGCATCCACCCTTCGCGCTCCCAGACGAAGACGGGGCATTTCGCGTTCGACGTCTGGACGACCAAGAACGCGCCCAGGAGATCGAGGTCCTCCTCGTCGGGGGAGTCGAGCAAGGCGAAGGGCATAAAGCCCTCGAACTCATCGTCCCAGTCGATGTCTTCGATGTCGTCGATGCCGTAGTCGTCGCCGATGGCCGACAGATCGGTGAGGTAGTCGACGGCTGTGAAGTTCGGCTGGAAACAGCCCGTCAGGAAGCCGTCGCGCAGATGCAGCAGGCTCAAGGCGTCATACTCTTGGCCCTCGAGGAACTGTCGGTAGCGCGGCGGCAGAGTTGTGGAATATTCGGCTTCGAGGGCGTCGATGAGTGCGTTCATTTCGTACGAGTTCCTTTGAGGGAGCCGAAAAGTGCGCGACGAGGTGTGAGGCGGATCCAAGCCGGTGTCTGCGCAGGTTGCAACCGTTCACGAGAGCGCTTTCTTGGGGCACTGACAGCGACGGTGGGCGTTGTCTCCATCTTTTGTCAGGAGGAACCTATGGAGCCGATCGGGTCGCGCGAGATTCTGATTGCACGCATCGAGAGCGGCAAGACGCCGCGGTTCCTGCACTTCGAGCGCTGGCGCGGGCTGAACTTGTTGGGGTTCGCGCTGATGGAGGCGCGCGAGCGTTTGGGTGCCTAGGGGCCGCGCATCAGACCACCCCGCGCCCCTACACTTTCTGCTTGCGCCGCCGGTCCACGCGCTTCGCTTGGCGCACCCTCGCCTCGAGCAGACTGTTGCGCTCGCTGAGCTCGGCCACCGCGGCGAGCAGCTCAGCCTTGGTCGGGGTCGCTTCGAAGCCCTTACGAGCAAGAACCCGGTTGAGATGCAGCAAATCCGCCTCTTCTCCGCTCAGGGCCTTGCGCAGCGCCTCTTTGAGCTCGTCGTCCATGGAGGCTCCTAGGGTCTGGCGTTGCGGTTGCTGCTGTCGCCGCCCGGCCCGGGCCAAGGAGACAAGGCAGGGCCCGCCGAGGTCGTTGCGAGCAAGAAAAAGAAACCCTCATCCGCCGTCAGACCGAGGTCTCCGTTGGGCGAGAGGACTGGTCCCGAGTCGCTGAAGGTGCCTTTTAGAAAAGCTTCCCAGAGCGGCGCGCCGTCACGCGATAGGGCCGTGACGACGGAGTCGGCGGCGAGATAGACGACGCCGTCGCGGCCGACGACGTGGGTGGCCTCGGCCGTGAAGTCTTGGCCTTGGACGTCGGCGGCGTAGGTCCAGCGCAGGCCGCCGTCGCGGTCGAAGGCGTAGAGCAAGCCGTAGGGCCGGGCGGCGCGCTCGACGTGGAGGTAGGTGTAGATTTCGCCGTCGTAGCCGATGACCGGCCGGCCCGCCAAGAGGCTGGTCTGGCCGGCGGACGAGGGACCCAGCGGGATTCGGAAGCGCTCGCTGCCGTCGGCGAGGGAGCGAGAGGTCAGGAAGTAGGAGGAGATGCCGAAGATGAGGGAGACGATTTGGCTCGAGTCGACGGCTGGGCTCAAGATGTACCAGACGGTTCCGTCGATGAGCTCTGTTTCACGGGTCCAGCGGGGAGCACCGCCGGCGATGGGGTAGACGCCGCCCCAGCAGGCGATCCAGTCGCCGTCGATGACGCAGGGCCAGCCGCTGGGGAGCAGCCCATCGGAGAGGACTCGGACTTCGCCGGAGGGTTGATACGCCTTGAGCTGGTTCCGCTTGGCCGCCGCATCGTAGGTGACGGCGAGGGCGCCGAGGGATTCGGTGACGCCGATGAAGACGCTGAGCAGGTGGTCGCCGAGGTCGAGTGTGCAGGGCGTGCCCTGTAGGTCTGTGCACCAGATGCCGTAGGCGTGGCCGTTGCCGTCGCTGTTGGTGAGCCAGACGTGGCTCGTGGTCAGGCGTGCGTGGGGCTTGAGGATGGCCTGGGCGCTCTGCGGAGGAATCGCTGGGGTGCTCCAGAGGAGCTCGCCGCAAGGGTCGAATGCGGAGAGGTTGATGGCGCCTTCGGCAGCGCTGGTCGGAAGGTAGATTCGCCCGTCGGGCCCAATGGCGGCGCGGCCCGCGGCGCCGTCGATGATCGTGCGCACCTCGCCGATTTGGATGGGTCCAGGGCCGCAATCAGGCGCGATGGGAGCCATGTAGTCGGGCTCGACGGCTCCGACGGACACGTCGAAGAGGTCGAACGCAGCGGTGTCGGTGTCGTTCTCGGTGTCGAACGCCTCGGTGCGCACGTGGTCATCACAGTGCAGCAGCGCGAGGAGGAGGAGCGCAGCGGTGGCCAACAGCCGCCGATGGGGATGGGGATGGGGATGAGTCACTGAACGAGGTCCTCGCCGTAGGGCGCCGCGTGCTGCGCCCTCATCCACCGAACTTCCGAGCTTCCGAAGGGGCGCCGCGTGCTGCGCCCTCATCCACAGACCAAAGGAGTCGATTGTAATGACCCACGCGGCGAGCGTCGAGGTTCGCTGCGGTCGAGCGCGGTCGAGCCAGCGCTGACGCCATAGACGTTGCGACCCTAGGCCATTTGACCGATAAGTGGCGACATGCGTTCGCAGACGAAGCCAAAGGCCAGGGGAGACCTGCGCGCTCGTCATCAAGGAGAGATTCGATGTCATTGGACAACCTCGTCACGCTGGGTTTCCTGGTGCTGCTCCAAGCGGTGCTGGGTTTTGACAACCTCCTCTACATCTCGCTGGAGTCCCAACGGGCCCCGGCCGACAAGCAAGCTTACGTGCGCAAAGTGGGTATCGGTCTCGCCATCTTTGTGCGCATCGGCCTCCTCTTCACGCTCGTCAAGCTCATCGCGTATGTCCAAGACCCCTTCTTCGGGCTCGAGAACGGCGTCTTGGCTGGCCACTTCAATCTGCACAGCCTCATCGTGCTGGGCGGCGGCGTGTTCATCGTCTACACCGCGCTCAAAGAGATCTGGCACATGGTCACTCGCGAAGGCGGCAGCCACGAAGAGTCGAGTGCGTCGGCTCGGTCGGTGGGCAGCGTGATCGCTTGGATCGTGGTCATGAATATGGTCTTCTCATTCGACTCGATATTGAGCGCTATGGCGCTCACCAAGGTCCTCTGGGTCATGGCAACGGCCATCGTCATCGGTGGTGTGATGATGATGTGGCTCGCCGACCGCGTCTCGCTCTTCCTCCAGAAGAACCGCATGTACGAGGTGTTGGGCCTTTTTGTCCTGCTCATCGTTGGCGTGATGCTGCTCAGCGAGGGAGGCCACCTGGCGCACCTCCGCCTGTTCGGCAACGAGGTTACTTCCATGAGCAAGACGACGTTCTATTTTGTCATCACCGTGCTGGTGCTCACGGATCTGGTACAGACACGCTACAAGAAGAAGCTGATCGCAACTGGACAAGACTCGTCAGCGCACTTGCCACTGGTGACCAAGGAGTAGCCTAGTGCAGGCGACGCCGCAGATGGGGTATTTCCGGACGGGCACTAGCCTAGCTTATCGGAGCTTCTCCTTCAGGTCTTCGGAGGTTCCGATCAGGGTCAAGTCGGCGGCCAAGTCGATCCAGCCCTCGAAAACCCACACCCGCCAATGGTTCTCTCGCCACTCCGCCTGCTCACCAGTGTTCGGGAGGCTCTTCGGAGGCCGCTTGCCCACGAGGGAGAAGGCTTTGATTATGGCGTCGGACTTGGTTCTGGACTTCTCGCTCATGTGAACCTCTCGAAGGGGTAGGGGCGACAGCAACGATCACACGATGGCACATTCTCGAGCCGCTGAGAATCGAGAGGCAGAGCGAGACTCAACGAGAAATCGAATCTTTACGGGAAGCCTCAGACCTGAGTTTGCCGTTCGGAGGACCTCGATCTCAACGCAGTCGCCTTGAGACGCTGCGCGTCATCCAAGAGGTGAGAAAACCTTCGGACCACCGTCTGTTGATGGTCGGCATCGAGTTCACCACGAAGAGCACGAAGAGCACGAAGAGGCTGGTTTCTCCTTCCTCTCCTTCGTGTCCTTCGTGTCCTTCGTGTCCTTCGTGGTGAAAGATCGAAGCAATATCAGAGAGAGGCCGCCCGATCCCACCCGATTTTCATAGCAGTCACCTGAGACGCTGCGCGTCACCCAAGGGATGAGAAAACATCAGAGATTCTGCGATGAGTCTGGCCTCATGTTCACCACAGAGAACACAGAGAGCACAGAGAGCTTCTCCTCACTCCTCTGTGCTCTCTGTGTTCTCTGTGGTGAGCTTGAACCTTTGAATCGCACCTTGGTTCCACAAGAAATGGCGCGTAGCCAACCTGACGAGCCCGGCGATTTTCATGGCAGAGTCGCGGAGACGCAAAGACGCAGAGGGTTTCGGGGATTTGGCGGACCCTTGGGCGAAGAGTTTACGAGCAGCAAGTTTGACGGCGGCCGCGCTCAGCGCAGATTCACGCGTCGGATAAACCCGCCGTCGTTCTCGGTGATCAAGACGTTGCCAGCTCGGTCCATGGTGACCGCTCGCGGCTCGGCGATCTTTGGACCGGGCGCGTTGTAAGGGCCGCCATCCCCTGCATGCGTGTTCTTGGAATCGCCATCCACGAAGAGGTGGATGCGCCCTGCAGTGTCCACATACCAGACTTGTCCACCCTTGTGTGTGGCCAAGAAGAAGCCTCCACGCGGGTGTGCCCACACGCCACGGACCTCCTCCAGTCCGGCCTCGGTGGCGAGGAAACCCTCGCCGCCTCCGCCTGGTGTGCCGTTCCCTGCGATTAACCGCTTGGCTCCGGTCGTCAGGTCGATGGCGAAGACCTGGTGGGCCAGGCGATCGGTGGCGAGCAGGGTGTGGTCGTCCGAGGGGTACAGGTTGCCGAGGGACACGAAGCCGTTGGCGAAGACGGTCACGCCGCCGCTGGGCGTCCAGCGTTTGAGTTGGGAGCCGCAGGCGACGTAGGCGACGGACTCGTCGTCGGCGACCCAGAGCCCGCGTCCGGTGTCGCTGCCGCCGACGCGAAAGAGGGTGCTGAGCGTGCCGTCGGGTGTGAGCTTGCGCACCTTGTCGTTGCCGAGGTCGAAGATGTAGAGCGTGCCGTCTGGCTTGGCCCACAGGCCATTGGGAGACGAGAGATGGCGTTGTGTCGCGGGTCCTGGGACGTCGCCGTCGTCGCCGGCGAGATTCAGTCCGGCGATGGTGTGGATCGTCTGGTCGGTGTCGAGCCGGCGAATGGCGTGGGCGTCTTTGTCGGCGATGTAGACGTTGCCTGCGTCGTCGGCGACGGCGATGTGCGGCCGCGAGAGCTCGGCGGCGAGCGCAGAGCCGCCCTCAGCGGCCGGATTCCAGCCGTTGAAGTCTTTGTCTGGGATCAGCCCCGTCCCCGCGATGGTCTCGATCGTGCCGTAGCTCGCGGCCAGCTCCGCCCAGGTGAACTCGACGACGTCGGTGCCTTCGTCGACGGCGACGTCGCTGTCGACGGGCAACTCAGCGGGAACGTCCTCGACGAGGTCGACAGCATCGACCCCGTCGCTGGTGTCATTGGCCGCGCCTGTGTCCGGCAAGGGGGTCGTCGCGGGACTGTCGTCGCAGCCGACGAGGAGCAGCAGGATCAGAGCACACCCGGCAGCGACCCGCACCGCAGGGGCGCTGCGGGCGCCGACCTGGGGAGCGGAGGTTATCATTGAATCTCGGAGTCGGTGTCGGTGAGGATGCGCAAGCCGGTGTCGCCCTTCGAGTAGGCTGCTGGGCCCCACGTGACGTTGAGTCCTTCCTTCTTCAGGCGGCTGATGATGTCGGGGCCCTTCAGCTCACCCATGACCTGCAAGGTGCGGATGGACTCGGTGAGGGCGAACTGCGCTCCGGCGAGGTATTCTTCCAGCTTGGGGGTGCTGCCAGCAGCGATCTGGGTCTTCAGCTCCTCGATGCGGGCGATGTACGCTTCGACCTCGGTCAGCTCGATCTGCACCTCGTTGACCACCTTGGTGTGGAAGATGGCGTCCGCTGGCAGCTCGGTGACCGGCGTGCGCTGGTCAGCAGGGATGCGCTCCCACTCTTCGGGGGTCAGGAAGTAGCTCACGTCGAAGGTGTCGATGAGGAAGTTGCTCCACGAGGACTTGGGCGCCCGCGGGATGTAGTAGAGCCGGGCGGCATCAAACCAGAGCGCTTGGCCGACCGTGCCGCCGTTGGTGATCATGCGCTGCGAGATCTTGAGCATCTCGAAGGTGAGGTGCTTTCCGAGCGCGTCCCAGCTCTCGCGCGTCATGGGTGCGACGCCCACGAAGGCCTTGTTTGCGGCCGTGACTTGCTCGGCGGCGAAGGTGTTGAAGGTGTCGATCTGGGTTTGGATGGCTGTGTCGCCTTGGCTGACGAACTGCAGGTAACGGTCCCGGAAGGGCTTGATGGTCGTCTTGATGCCGAGGCTCTTGTCCAAGCTGACCGAGAACTGCCGGTAGAGTTCGACGGTCTCGGAGAACTTCAGCCCGCTGGTTCCGGTGATCTCGCGATCGACGCCGTCGAGCGCCGACGCGTAGTCGTTGAGGAGCTTGTCCGCTTCCTCGGCGACGATCTGGTGGACGTCGAGCTCATGCTTGGAGGTCGGCTTCAGGCTGCCGAAGTCCTGCGGGAAGACGGCGACTTCGGTGACCGGCGGGTTTAGGGCGCCTAGGCGCGCGGCGGCTCGGTCTCGGAGCAGCGTCCCGTCTGCGATGCCGGTCGCCATGGCGATGAGGGCTTCGACGTCGGCGCGGTCGGCGTCGGCGACGAGGCCGCTGTCCAGGGCGGCCTGGGCGATGGCGGCCGAGGACGCCACGCGCTCGAGTCCGTTCTTGTAGAAGTTCACGATGGTGTTGGTGTCGGTGAAGTTGAAGTGGAAGCGCCGTCGGTCGCTGCGCAGGTAGACCTTCGGGTCGAGGATGAGGACCCCGAAGTAGCCCTGCATGTCCTTCAACAAGCTCAAGCCATCGAGCACATCGTAGAGACTCTTGATGGCTTCGACCGGAACGCGGCTCCCGGACCATTCTACGGTGCCGCTGCGCACGTCGTCGTTGAGGGTGGCCAAGTAGCGGTCGCCGCTGTCGGTGCGGACGTCGATCTTGGCGGCCTGCTTGATGCCATTCTCATCGACGATCGAAGCGGACTTCGCCTGGATCAGCAAACGGCGGACCACCGTGTCGCTGTCCCAACGGGAGCGCCCGCGCAGCGCCATTCCGTTGAGGAAGAGCTCGTAGTCTTTGGTGTCGTAGTAGATGTCGTCGAAGTTGTCGGTGCCTAACGACAGCTCGCGCTGTTGGCCTTCGGCATCGGGCTTGTAGCGGTCGCTCTCGATGGAGAGCACGACGTAGGGGAGCGCCTCGCGGGCCTTGGTGGCGTCGCTGCTCCAGGGCATCTCATCGATGGCGAAGCCATAGGTGAAGGCCGTCATGATGTCGCTCTTGGACAGGCGGCTGAAAACCGTCCGTTCCTTCTCGTCCTTCTTCTTCAGGGTCTCGTAGAGGAGCCGCGGTTTGACGCCGCCGACGGTCAGTGTGGCTTCGAACTCGGGCGCATTGCGCCCCCAACCCCCGCCCGTGGTCGACGCAAAGGTGCCGCGGTGGATGAAGGGGCGGGTCGCGAGGTCGACCAGGCAGCGCGGCCGTGCGTAGTTGGCGAAGGCCTCGAGGGCCTTCGGGCCGACCCACTCGACGCCGTCCAACTCGGCCAGATCGTCGAAGAGGTCGTCGTCTCCGGTGCCGCCCACGCCATCGGCCCCGACCCGATGGGCGAACAAGCGCAGCGCCGCTTTGGTGTGGACGCCGATGTTCTTCTCGAGGAGCTCGACAGTGGTCGTCGACTCGTTCACCAGCTTCAAGACTTCCCGCAGCTCGCACGCCGAGAAGCCGCCGGCCGGCCCGTCGGCCTTGCCGAATCCGAACGCGGCGCCAGCGTCGTCCAAGGGCGGCTCGGTGGTGTCTTCTTCGCCGCAGCCAAAGAGGCTGAGCACGAGCAGCAGGGCGAGAATTTTCATAAGGTTTTTCAACATCTCAAAGCTCACGGTTCGTCTCCCACCTCTTCCTTCGCCCAAATGCGCATTTTGTTCCCGGACGACGCCTAAGGGCTCGCCGGGAAATAAGTAGACGAATTCAGGCCAGACAACATGCAACCATCAACCTCCTCCTTTCACACCTAGCCTTCTAAGGAACCCTTGGCAGCGCACCGAAGTTCACCACAGAGAGCACAG
>Ga0210044_10004341_pt1 | contig 19793 bp, 12 predicted proteins | sample CryGey13umfilter_2_FD_183959 | JGI IMG/M metagenome (GOLD analysis project Ga0210044, IMG submission 183959) | Groundwater microbial communities from aquifer in Utah, USA - Crystal Geyser 4/9/14 3 um filter (SPAdes) (version 2) | ecosystem: Environmental > Aquatic > Deep subsurface >... | reverse complement strand
ACAATTCTCGCTGTTTTTCTGGAGTTGAAAAAAATATTGACTCAAGATAGATTTGGCGTGGTTCATTTGATGTCACAATAATTTTTTTAGCATGATCTTTTTCAAGTAAGAGGTATTTAGCAAGCACACGGCTGCTAACTTGATAGAATCCATGCTCGTGAATGGGAAGTTGAATGAAATAAGTAAAGAGTAAGTTCGAAAATAAAAATAAATACGGAATTCCAAGTAATACTGTTGCAAGAGTTTTGGATATGTTTCGAATTAACAGTTGGTATGAATAATGTATACCATAGGCTATCCAAGCAAGAAATATGGGGAGAAGTAAAAAAGATCTATTTAATATTGAAATACCGCTTAAGCTACTGGCTGTTGCAATTGGAGATAAAAGGGCAATTATTATTAATAATAAAGATATTTTTTTATCTGTTTTATATAAAAACAGAACACCCAATAGAAGAAAAGGTAAATCCAGTAAATAAAAATAACCATGGTATCTGAAAAATTCACCGACAAAAAAAAGTTGTTGAGGAGAAAAAGCCAAAAAATAATTTTGGACAAAAAATCGTATCGTGAAGGTAATTTTATTTACAACAATGTTTGTAAAGGGTGTATGCACAATTTGATTTCGAAGTTGGTCTACATTTTGAGAAAGAAAATCATTATTTAAAAATACAATTTCATTTGATCTTGAATTTAAAATTGAATTAGGAAGCGCTTTGCTTACAAGTACAAATGAAACAATAACTCCGAAAATTAAAATTAAATATTTTAAACTACTCACGATATTTTTTTTCTTGCATCCAGATGAATAAAATTCATAAAGTAAAATTATGCTTACGATAGGAAATAGAAGAAGCTTCGCACCATTATATGAAAAAAATCCAAGCATGAAAAATACAAACGAAAGGAAGTATTTATGTTTGTATGTCTGAAGGAGAAATGTAATACCAACTAAATAAAATAAGAGAGAAAATGCTACGTCTATTGCGAGACGGGAAAGAAATAAGCTCCAGGGATTTAACAGAAATAAGATTATTCCTAAGAAGACAATTTTTTTATTTTTAAACAACGTCAATAGAAACCATCCGAATGCCAAGGATGTAAGGATATTTAATGAGACGTACATAATTCTGATGGTTTGCATAGTTAAAGGAATTATTTTCCATAGAGGAGCAAGAACTAATGGAGGAATCGGGCTGATTCTTCCGAGAGTATTTGTTTTGAATAATGACAAAGGAAAAGATGAGCCTGATAGATCAGTCCCAAAAAGCTCATAAGTCTTACTACTGAGGGCATATTCAACCTCATCATGTTGCATTCCGGGAGGAAATCTATCCAACCAAACAAAGCGTAAAGCAACAATTAGAATAAAAACAAGAAGAAACAAATAATTATGCTTCACAATCCTTAGTATTGATTTGTCTGAATGTATCATTGTTGATAAATAATAACTGAGTTATTTGAATAAATTTTAGTTAAATGAGCTTGAGGAAATGTTGACATAATTTTCTTTGACAGTTCATTATCGATTGGAAGGTAAAAATACTTAATATCCATTTTACTGAAGTCCAACGTATCATTGATCCTATCTAATCGATCTTGATGTTTAATTCCAGAATTTTCTAGTACGCTTACAAAATTCACATATGTTTGTTTTCCGGTCATAGCCGATACATATGCCATGTCATTTTCGTCAAGCGGTGCATAAATAATGCCATCAGGTTGGTTTTTAAGAAAATTAAGTGCATCCATCTCTTCTTGTGGAATAACAAATCGTCCAGAATTAGTGAGATACGTCAAGTTAAAGAGATTAGCAGGAAATGTGATTAATACCACGATGAGAAGAAGTGAAGAGCCAATCAGTTTATTTTTGTTAATTATGTTAAATAATAATTTTGCTGCAAAAATATTCATAAGAAATGCAGCTGGTACTGCAAATTGAATAGGGTTAAACCAATCTCCCTTTTGGATAAACATGACTGAAATAATTGTTGATATGACCACTGAAAAGGTAACTGTTATTTCAACTATATTCATTTTTCTTTTGAAAATTTGATGCACCATCTCAAGAAGTCCAATAATCCGTGTTCCAAAATAAAAGACCATAAATAAGAATGCAGAAAAAAGCTCAATCATCAAAAGTCGTGGCGACCATCCGTGTTCGTACAGATAATATCGGGCAAGCACCATTTTCTCAGAATAGAATAAATCTGGGCTCTCGATCAGATGATGAACCGTTGAAAAAGGCGAAAAGATAAATATTGTCCCTGAACCTGCAAAAGGATCATAAAAGAGAATTATTGCAATAAGGGCACTGACACCATAAAGTAGATTATGCAAAATAAAAGGTTTTAGTTTTTTTGATTGAATAAGATGAAGAACCTCGAAAACAAAGAGAATGGTCATAATGGAAAAAGCCACATAGAACTTGATTCCAAATGAAAGAAAAATCAATATGCTTATGAGAATTCGATGTTTCATTTCGAGCTTCTTCTGATAAAGGATAATAAGAACTCCAAACATAATGAGAAGTGCAATTGCAGTATGGGGACTTTCAAGAATACGTGTTGCTTGAAACGTATTGATCAGTACTTGATTTTTGATTTTTCCAAAATGATAGAGTGATGTTATCAGTGACAAATGCATCCCAAAATATGTGAAGAATAACAGCATTCCAACGAAAAACGGTTTATTGATAATTTTCTTACCGAGCTGAATAATGAAAATTGTCAATAAAGTAAAGTAAAAAATGGGAACTAGTTTGTAGTAAGTTACTGCTATCGGTATACCGATAATTGACAATAGGTATGCTGCTAGATTTGGAAGATAGTGATATCCTCGCAAGACTTCACCAGCAAAATTGGGCATTTGAAAGGGGAATGTCTTAAATGATGTTGCTGCGACAGCTTGAAACCAGATTCCATCTCGATAATTGGTCCCGATAATAAAACCACATACATTCTGAACACAACCATTTTGCCCATCAAAAACAAAAGGAAGAAGAGTAAGAATTACCGCAGGAATAATGATAAAGAGAAGCCATTTGTTTTTAGTGAGATATGAAAGGGTGTCATTAAAAATGTTCATGGAAAAGTTTACGATTTTTATACAACAGTATTCCTGATACAACTCCTCCACCAAGGAGCGTTATCACACTAAGGCTGAAATATACATAATAAAAGGAAGGGCGTTGATTAAAGTGATTCTTTACATTCAGAAACATATCTTCAAGAGAATATGTCCCTAATACATTTACTTTATACATTCCATTTGGGAATGATATAGAAACGGGCTTTGAGTCATAAAATGAGTCATAGTGTCCATAATATCTCTCTTGACTGCTTTCATAATTTGAAGTATCTGCCTGTTGAATAAGTATTTGATTTTGCCCATATTTTTTTGAAATTTGAATTGTGATTCTTTTATTTGTTACCTTTTTACCAAATGGTATATAAAATTCACCAAAGCCATTTGGAATGGTATAATCGTTTACTTCCTTGTGGACTAGAATTGATCCCTCCTCATCAAAAGCCTCAAGAATAACAAAATCACTTTTTTGAATACTTTTTCTCATCAAAGCAACCTCAATACCAGTAATTGATCTCTGGTATTTGTTCTGAATCACAAAAGTTATCGGAGATTGTGAGAGAAGTTGTTCATGGGTATCAAAATATTTGAAAATGGTGACCTTCGCGAGATTTGACCGAACAATAAAATCAAAACTAAAAAAACAAATATAAATCGATGCAAGTATGATTGGAACAGAGATGAGTGGTAACTGCTTGACGAACGCTTTCGATTGGTTCCAGTATTTAATACTGTAGTAGATAATAAGCGAATGTCCAAGAATAAAGAAAGAATTAATAAATCGATGAATTAACACTGGTTGAAGGATTGAGGTGATGATGCTATCAAATGAGGGAATATTACTTAGTGCCGCTCCATACGTCAGCATCATAGAGCCGGTCATTGTACCATTGTCTATGATGATTCTCCGATAGAATCCAATAATCGGTACCAATAAGAAAACGGCAAATATCGGATCAATAAATGCCATAAGTATGAGGAATGGCATAATCCAAATATTAAACTGGGCATAGAGAAAAGGTATATCTTCTGAGATATATGTGATTGAAAGAAGTATTACTGATATGCGAAGTAAGTTGAATGGATTTTTTCGAATGATTGCTCTGTTTACAAAAATAAGAATGAGTGCTAATACATATATCATAATCATAAATGATGCATTGTTGAGCGTAAAATTAAAGAGTGCTGTTGACTCTTCTGAAGCAAGAAAAAATGTTTTCATCAGCGTTGAATCATTTGCAAAAGGCTGAGAAATGACGTAATAAAATACTGCAAATAGTGCTGAATTGAGGAAAAATGATTTAATTGATGGAGTCAGAATTATGAGAAATGGGATGATAAATAAAATGGGAACTTGTTTTATGATCGCTCCTAATGCAAAACACGCGCTCATAAGAACCATTTCCTTTGATGTTATATTTTTTTTGTTATTACTTAAAATTTTAATTCCAAAATACACGCCACCAAGAAGAAATGTTGTCATGGCAAGATCCGACTGAAACGGCACATATGTCGCATAGATCATAAATGGATTGAGAGCCCAAAAGAGCGCACCAATGATAAGTGCATTGTAAGAATGCTTTTTTATTAGTCGAATTGTTGATAAGAAAAAGAATAAAAATATTCCTTCATATAAAAATTGAATGAGTTTGATTGCGGTCACCTGATAATGAAGTGGTCCCCATTGACCAAAACCACTCATGTAGGGAGTTTCAGGATCGTAAGGTTTGGTATCAAAAATGAATCCAAGATCTATAATTTTAATTACATCCAAAAAATGAAGCCATCCTGCAATAACTTGATAATATATTATTCCAAAAAGTTGAGATTCATGCCGGATGGCATTCTTCAGAACAAACCAACCTTCAAGTAAGCTATTGGTATCTGCAACGGATTTCGAGAGAACTAATATATTAAAATAATCAAAGATATGATTGAAGGAAAAAGCAAAAAAAAGACGGATACCAACACCAAGGCTGATAATAGAGATTAATAATTTGTATTTATTAAGAAAGGTAATGAGCTTCATTACGTAAGAAATGGAAAAATGAATATTTGAATTTAATTATTACTCAAGTATATCAATAATTTTGCATCAAAAAGATACGATATTTTCCACGGTCAAAGATATGATCAATCAAATGGAGAAGAGCGATTTATATTTAATCGTTTGTTGAAGTATAATGAAATTCGTTATGAAATTTGTGAAAAACAAGCTATTTATTATATTGTTGATAGCTTTCTTAGTACGAGTTGTTCTGATCATATTTACAAGCCCTTCGCTGTATGAGCACAATGATTCGTATCTCCAAAGAGATTGGGGTCGCATTTCATTTTTATATGGTTTTGCTGATACATACAACAAAGAGCATATATCAGATGTAGGTTCGGTAAACAATCTCCCTCCAGGAGCAACCTATATCTTTGGGACTTCCTATTATATTCATATGCAAGCAAGCAAAGGAATTAATGCTATTTTGCAAAGACCACCAGGAACATTGCTTTGGATGAATGATGGGTCATTTGCAAATATGTTTTTAAGATTACCTCCAGCAATTGCAGACGTGATAATTGGATTGTTCATTTATTTATTGATTATAAAAGCTAAGAAAAAAAATGCATTGTTTATAGCTTCTCTCTATTTATTTAATCCAATATCAATTTACAATAGTGCCGTTTGGGGACAAGTCGACTCTGTTCCCACCATGTTTTTTGTTGGAGCACTATATTTTCTAACGAATAAAAAATATTTGTTATCTATGCTAGCTGCGTCATTATCATTATTCGTTAAGCTTTCATTACTTCCGTTATTTCCTTTATACGCGGTAATACTCCTCTTTCATATCAAAACGAAAAAACTTATTATTAATTCGCTTTTCACTCTTGGCGCAATGATGTTATTCCTTCTGCCAATATCAAAATCGCCGTTTACATGGCTCATTCAATTTCTCTCAAAAAATAGCATGAATGTGCTCGATAATGTGACCACTAATACTTACAATTTTTGGTGGATTATTTTGAGACCAAAACTCTTCATTCCAACGATTCCGGCGACCGACACGTTTATTTTTGCCTCTTACAATTTTTGGGGATATTTGTTGTATGGATTATTTCTCTTACCACTCGTAATCATCATTTATAATCAAAGAAAGAAACAATTATCATCCCTTGCTATTTTTGGGGCATTCTCAGCCCTTTCAATTATTTATTTTCTCTTTCTTCCCTCAATGCATGAACGATATTTATTTGCATTCTTTCCTTTAATGGCAGTGTACGTTGGTCTGAAAACAAAATATCTCAGAATGTTTTTGATAGTAAATATTGTCTATGGAATAAATCTATTTTCAGTGTGGAGATATATGATCCCTGAGGCAACTCTGCGAGCAGATCCAATTCTCACTAATGTATGGCTTTCATGGATATTGAGCATATTAATAACAGTAATGGGTGTATTTATTTACACAAGATTTGTATTTCCCTATTTTCAGAGTCAAAAGAAGAAGTCTTGAAGACAACGCGATAAGATTACTTTAAAATCATGCTCAAAATTTTTTGTTTGATTCGTGAAATTGAGGGGTTAAGTTTTTTTGTTATGATCCAGTGATTTGATTGCAATAATATATCTTTAAAATGATTTAATGATGCCGCAATCAAATCTGTTTGAGAATGTTTTTCATATTTTATTCCTTCCCAATAATAAAAATATACTAATGGATAATACATAAGCTGCATGAAAGAAAGAACAAATCCGTGCATACCATCTTTATATCCATCCCCCGCAAAATATCGACTAATAAATTCTTGCGTACCTTTTGATAACGCTATGGAGAGAGTAAATGTATTCCCCCCTTTTAGATAATCATCTGACTCTGCCTTTGCATATCGTGTCATTTTTTCAATATAGTGATCGAGGTTTTTGTAGTTGTAGTGAATAAGCGCAAGTTCCTCTTTGGGTTCAACTTGGTGAATGGTACCATTGACTACTGGTTTTGAATGTATTTCTGGCTCCCAAGTTCCTATATTTTTTTTATACAGTCTCAGTTGATGATCTGGCCACCAACGAGCGTGTTGAATCCATTTTTCAAATATGATATTTTTCCTCGGTAAGGAAAGTGCATCATATTTTAGATAATTATCTTGAATATATTTTTGGAGGTCATTTGGTACGACTTCATCTGGATCCAAGAAAAAAACATATGAAGATGAAGCATACTTCGTGATTTTATTTCTGATCTGATCTGCGTAAGTTACTGTTCCATCGTGGGTAATGATTGTAGCCTTAGTATTCTTTATTTCAGAAAGCATTTCCTTTGAAATGCCAATATCAATAATAATTACCTCTTTTGTCCAATTGACAACAGAATTAATTGTTTGTATCAAGTGTTCTGTATCTTTTTTAGCTACGATGAGCACAGATATATCAGTCATATTTGAAAAAGGATGTAACTTCATTCATTATATTGATCTTGAACGCAAGATACAATATAAGGGTATAAGAGGCTGCACCAGCAATGATTGATAATACAAACTGAACCCAAGAAGTCTCTAGGAGTAGAGTGAGGTACACCACAATCCCCATAGCAATACTTGACAGAATTCCTGGATAAATCTGCTTTATAAATGAAAATACAACATATTTTTTAGCAACCATTATTATTACTACGAATGTTAATGACAATATGATAAGCGCAATGGGAAATCCAATCATTCCATACATTGAAGTAAGAATTGGAATCAGTATCCATGACATTGCGGTCCAATACAACATAAATTTGAATGTCGTTTTGACTTTTCCCAATGAATTGAAAAGGTTTGTAAAGGGACTTGAAAATGATGAGAAAAAAGCGGATATGATAATTAAGTAAAAAATCGGTAGCGCTGGTTCCCATTTACTATACTTCGGGACCAGGTCCACAAAGCGATCCATGAGAAGTATCATTCCAACAAATGCAGGAGCAAGAATCAGCGTTTGATATCTTATAACTTTTTCAAGAAGTTGCGACATGCGTTCTTTTTCTGTCTGCATTCGTGAAAAAATCGGGAATAATATCCTGTTTACATTATCCATGATCATTCTTATGGGAGATTCAGCCCATCGTTTTGCCCAACCGATATATCCAAGTGCTTCAAGTCCCAATGCTTTTCCAAGAAATAGTAAGATAAGATCATCCTTAACCAATGCAAGAAGGGTATTTGTTTGGAATGGAACGCCAAACGACAAGAGCTTTTTGAGACTTTTTGTGGAAATGCCAATCTGGGGAAGCCAAAAAGACAAATAATAGATAAGAATTGTTCCTATGATCGAACGAATAAGTACTGCATACATAAAGCTCATCAGTCCAAATCCTAACAATGCAAGTACCGATACGGTAATATAAAATACGGTATTTTCTACAATTTGTACTAAAACAATCTTTTGAAACTGCACTTTTCGTTCAAGCTTGATTGATGGAATTGTTTTCAACGATGAAAAGAAAAATGATACTAAGAGTGCCCAGTATAAATATATTGCTTCAGAGGGAAGTTCATAAAAAGATCGAACTATAGGTGTGAGCAGAAAACCAATGGTGATAAGCGTGATTATCAGCAGTTGTTGAACGGTAAATGTGGTACGCAAATCGTCATTTGAAACTGAATCTTTTTGTACGAGAGATGCAGCAAGTCCAATATCAGAAAAATAGTTCAGAAAGGAAATGATTGAAAGTGTGAGAATATATATTCCAAATACTTCAGGTGCCAGAACAATAGTGAGCACGAGATTTGCCACGAGCCCAAGAATAGCAGAGTATCCACTTTGAAAAAAAAGACTCATCAGGCTGATGATGGAGTTTTTTTTTAATGTTTTGTGTTTTTCTTCCATAATAAATCTTGATACGAGTAGAGTAGGAGTATTATACCCGTCAATATGGTCATAATATTTCCAATTTGTTGAATTGGTGTTTGGCGATAAACTATATCAATAGTATGATCAATGCTTGGCTGAAGGTTGATGACTGGTCGTCCAAGTACGTCAAAACTATCAGGATAATATTCAGTGTCATCGACTGATATTTTCCAATAAGGGGCGGAATGAATATTGAGTAGTATTTTCTCTATTGAATTAGTTGAGATTGATCTATGAAATGGATTGTCAATGATAGTTTCAAATCCATATTTCTTCGTGTCAGTCTTTTCAATAGATTTCCACAGATTGTAGTTTGCTGAGATCGGAAGATACTCACTTACCTTGTATGCAGCAGACTCCTCAATGTATTTATTTGAGGTGTATTGTTTGGAAAATGTTGAAAGAGGAACGGAATTTGCAACGAAAAATTTACTATTCATAAATAGCAGGGCAAATATCAGAAATGAAAAAGAAACAATTTTCAGCATTCGTGGAAGGGTAAATACAAAATATGCGGTAAAAAATGATGCCCCAAAAATCACGAAAAGCAAAAACCTCCAGGGAAATTGAAACAAAGATAGGATGGGTTTGAATATTTCCCAAATTATTGCTGAGTAACTTGTCGTTAATAAAATACTTCCAATAAAAATTAACCCGACAAGTAAGCCTAATAAATTTCTTATTATTAATTTTGACTTATTGAAATGAACCATAAAAAGAAAGACTCCCGCAGCAGACAACATAATCTGTGCTTTTCCAATCATGAAAGACATACCATCGCTGATGCATCCTGGAATTGATCCTCCAAATCCCCAAGGAGAACTCCATAGTTGTCGGGGACATAAAAAATGATCAGTATATTTGGTAAGAGCAGCAACATTTTGAGCATGTACTTGAGAAAGCTCAAGAAGTGCAGGTAGCCAAAAATACAAACTCAAAGCAATTCCGCCAAGAATGGCGTACCATGCTTTTCTTTCTTTGAGAATGAATGCATAGAGTATAAGTATTGGTATTACCACGAGAGAGAAAATATTATGAGAAGTTAATAAAAATGAAAGGATAATTGCCGTGAGAAATAAACGACGATTGTTGACGGTAGATAGTAAATAAAGGGTCAATGGAAACAAGGCAAAAAACCACATTTCAGCCACATTGCTCCGAACAAATATCTCAGTTGCGATAAATGGTGAGCTTATGTAGGCAAGTGCTCCAATAAGACCCGCATACTTGTCAAAATATTTGTTAAGAAATAAATACATTCCAATACCACCGATTCCAAGCGCTAAAATAAAACTCAGTTCAAGAGATTGGGCAACACCGATTCCCGCAAGATGAATAAAAGAAGTAATCCAATATGCAGTTGGAGCATAATAATTGAAAATCGGATACCCGAGATTGAATGAAAAATGAGGAGCAATTCGCGGAGGGATTATTCCCTTTTGTATGTTAAAACTAAATTCAAGGACACGCGCTGCTTGTGTCTCATCGTGTCCGATAAACATTGAGCTGTCAAATGGATTAAGTTCTCGCGCAATGATGAGCACACTCACGATGAGGATGGCCCAAAAAAATTTGGAAATCATTGATTTTGAAGCGGCCATAACATTGTGTGAGATTATTTTTTTGAAATTATTGAAAATTCTGTGTCAACGGGCAAAAGCTCATATAAAAACAAAGATTTTTCTCCCTCTGGCTTGTCATATTTTTGTGTAAATTTGATCGGCCAACTTTCAGGGAATTCTTGACGATGTGAAAATACTACAAAAACTTGTTTTTCAAGAAGTTCAGGTTGATATTCCAGCAGATGCCTCTCATCAAGTGGCCATAATCCACGAATTTCAATTTTGTCATCTTCACGCTTGTATACTTTCAAAACATCTGCAACGAGTCCAAAGTCGCCCTCTGCAAGAATGAGCACCTCTCGAGTTTGTGACTTTTCACGCATGAGATTCATCAGATCACCTGCTCCCCAAACCGCAGTGACTCCCGTAACATACTGTCCCCGATCAACAGGGGGAAGACTTGCACGTTCCGGATCAAAAAGAAGTGGGTAGTTACATATACTCATCGAAATCAAGAGAAGGCTGAGAATGATTCCCGCTTTGAGTCGTGATTTGAGAGTTATAAAAAAGTACGTTGCGGTGATAACAAGGATCGATCCATAAAACAAGACGTATCGTGGAAAGAGAATTTTTGCAAAAAATGAAATTGCAATATAAGGAAGAAGAATGAACATTGAAAGATATAAAGCAGTGAGAGACTCCTTTTTATAAAGAAAATATAATCCAATTATACTTATGGGAACAATAAACCATCCCGACTCCCACGCGATATATAATGGAACATATCTAAAATTATGAACATACGCAAATGGAGTTTTCAAAAATTCATCAAATGTCATGACGAATGTAGTATTTTTTTGAGCAACATAATGAAAGAATGGAGAAAGCCGCTGGACATTATAAAATAATATGCTGATCCCAAAAGCTATAACAAAGAGTGCAAAATAGTTGATTGAATACGATAGAATTTTTCGTTTTGTTTCATTCAAATACATGATGGGTGCAGTTGCTGCAAGCATCAAAAACATACGTGAAGATGATTTTGCAAGTAAGGCAAAGCCGCCAATAAATCCAAGAATCATTGCTAAGCCGAGTTGTCTCGTTCGAATAAGGATGATTGAAAAGAAGAATATCCAAATAAATCCCGCATTAACCGCAGAGTCAACAAGTGCTATACGGTCATAAAATACAAAATAGGGAAGAAAGACATACAATGTTGCGCCAATTATCGCCGCACGTTTACCCCAAAGATACATTAAGAGGCTATACATACCGATAAGTCCGATAAAGCCTGTCGTGACGGAGAATAATCTTCCTGCAAGAAGCATGTTGTTTGGAAAGATTTTAAGAAACGGAATAGTGGCCCATGTCTGAAGCGGTTGTCTTCCATCAGTCACAGAAATAAACCTCCAAGCTGCATCTTTCCAAGCAACATGCGCCCATCTGATATAAATGCCCTCATCAGAAAAAATCGGCCAATGATCAAGATTCGTTATACGGGTAACGCTGTAGAGAAAGATAATTCCAAGAACGATAAGAATATCGTATCTGGTGAATGTTTTTTTGAAATATGAAATGATTGATTCTACTGAGAACATACCAGTAAAGTATACAATAAATGCTCCTGTCAATTCACGTAGAGCTGAAGTGGATCTTTGGTAAATCGAACCTGCATGTTGAGAAATTGCATCGCTTCAATGTCGTTCCTATGAACGACAAAGCAGGTTCGTCCCGATGCAATATCTTTTTTTTCATGTAACTCTTCAAGCGTATATACGAAATGAAGATCTCCATTGAAATAATATATCATCGATGGATGATTACCCCACCACCTACTTGTTGTGATAAGTAAGTCCATACTCTTTAAGGTTTGGTATGCTTCTCGCCCTTCAGGCTCAACAACAACATTGAGCTCATCACAATAACTGTTTGCAATCTTTGCTACGATATGATGCGGATCATTTGATGAGTAAAAGCTATCTAATACATTTGATGAAATAAAATATTGATGAAAAAGAGTAATGATTATTGAAATAATAACAAGTGAATAAATCAGCCGAGCCTTTTTTATTAGACTGAGCGGATACACCATTAATAGTGCAAACTGCGGGATATACGGATGTCCATACCAAAATATTTTTGTTTTGGTCAGATTCAAAAAAATAAACCACGGAATAATAAAAAGAGCATAGAGAAGTCTTTTATCAGATAGGCGTTTTCTTATCCATTGATACACCAAAAGAGAAAATCCTAATATTGACCACCAAATGTGTTTCCCAAATTCAATGAAAAGGAGGTCAAGATAAAATGTTCTTTGTCCAAAATGAGATTCGATCGAAGCGGTAACTCGTTTCACATGACTTTCATAAAAATGCTGATACAAAAAATTATTCCCATAAAAAATAAACATGCCGATGTACCATATTACGAGAATCAAAAAGTGAATAATTAGCCGTTTGAATTCTTCCAATAGTTTTTTTGCATCAATTTGTTTGGTTAAAAAACGATACAGAAAAAATAATCCCATTATTCCCACGGGATAAAAACCTATCAGAGATTTGCTATATACCGCACATGATAAGAATACGAGAGAAGTCCAGAATTTTTTATAAAATAACAGGTAGCCAAGCCATCCTATGAGCAGAAAAATATCAACATTCAAAACCTGTGCGCGTTGAAGAAAGATAGAGCTCAATGAAGTTGTGATGACGACAAGTGTAGTGAGCCATTGTTCTTTCAGCACTTTCCAGTAAAGGAGGTACGTAAGAGCAAGCGCGAATACGGAGAGAAATAATGTCGCAATGCGGGTTGATATCTCAGGGAGTACAAAAGGTGTTGCGCCCATGACTAACCCATAAAACAAAGGCACAAGAGGTGGTTTATCGAGCCAATTTTGTCCTTGCCAATGGGGAACAATAGTTTTTGCTTGTATCATTTCTCGACCAACTTGCGCGTAGATTGATTCATCCCAATCAAAAAAGGGAAAGGGATTCTGGATAATTTTTATTGAAAAAACAATGGTAAAAAAAAGGAGATATATTGAAATTTGCCAATGAGTTCGAATAAAATTATGAATTATTTTCATAATGATTTCAGTTTCTCAGGATCAAATAGATAATTACCATCCAAATATGGTTGGAGCATATTTTGATGAATTTCAAATGATGCAGGAAACACCAAAGATTGAAATACAAAATAAGTTCGTATTTCATAAATTGCTGAAAGACTCACTATAATAAATAATCCATAAAAGAGGTACGTTTTATTGATGGGAATTTTTGAAATCAAAAGTAAACTTTGTCCAACAAAAAATGCAACGGCGGGAAGGACGGTCACCGCACGAAGTGAGTTTGGATTTTCCCAGGGATACGTCAAAAGTGGGGGAAGAATTCCGATTGCAAAGTACAAAAGAAACAAACGATGTGAGAATTTTTTCCATTTGTATAGATTTATGGCGAATCCGAAAACAAACAATAATCCAAGTAATGGATTGAGCATGGCTTTTCCCGGATAATTATGCCTTCCGTTCATATCGCCTTTAAAAAAGAACATCCCGCTGACCTTCGCGATATTTTGTCCGAGAAATGTTGTTTTTTCTTGGATAGAAAGCTGTTCGTTTTGTAAATAGAATTGTTCGTATATTCGATTATCATCGTGCTTCGTGAAGTATACATTCAGTGGTGCGGTAAAAATCACAAAGGGAATCAGCAAAGCAAGAAGTTGTTTTGCTATTTCTTTTTTCCCCATTTTTTCTTTCCAAAAATCAAATATCATCATAATCAATGGAAGAATAAAAAAGATACGACCTGGTGTGTAAGAGTTGTAGGATAGTCCGACAAGTACTCCGGTTGTGACAAGAAATCCGAAATGTTTGTATTTTCGAAAAAGGAGGTATGACAAAAGTCCGAATAATTCAAAAAAGAGCACGGTACTTGCTTCAAAGCCAAATCGTGCAAAGTTGAAGTACCATCTCATAGTCGCAAAAGTAAACGCCATGAGAAAGGGAATTCCAGTTTGAAGAATGATACTGAGCTTTGCTAATCGTTCAATGATAAGTTTAAAAACAAAGTAGATCAGAACAACATCAATCACTCCAAAAAGTGCGGATGGAAATCGTACTGCAAAAACGGTTGTGCCAAATATTTTAATTGACGCCAAAAGAATATAAAAGTAGAGCGTTGCGTGACCGGTGGCCAACTGACTGTATGGGGTATATGGACTATTTTTCAAAGATTGAGCAAGTCTGATAAACTCAGCTTCATCCAAACTTACGTTCTGAGGAATCAGCGGAAATTTGTAGAAAATAATTATTCCACTGATGAGTAACAAGACGAGAGGTGCTACGATATTACTGAGGGTATTTTTTGAGAATGTCATACCATTTGATCGAAAAAATATCCTGCAAACTTTCGAGTGAGGATTTAATAAATGTAACGTTTTTTGTTTCGACATGACGCCAAATGACCGGAACTTCCTTAACACTAAATCCAAGTTTTGCACCGAGGAATAAAAATTCAAGATCAAATCCTGCAGAAACTGAAGAACCCGATTTTTCTTGACGGTTTTTAAATACCTGAAGATTTTGGATTATTTTTTGTGCTGCAATTGATTTAAAGAGTTTAAAGCCACATTGTGTATCATATACTCCTTTTAATCCAATGATGTAATGCCGAATAAATATCATTCCAATGGCCATGATTTTTCGTGTGAGCGGGGCTCCTTTTCTTTGACCACTTCGAGATCCAATCACAATATCATATCCATTTTTAGCTTCGTCAATCAGTTTTTCAGATTCTTCAATCGGTGTTGCAAGATCTATATCTGAAAACATTGTATATTCGGCCGTTGCTTTTTGAATCCCGCGAATTACCGCAAAAGCTTTTCCAAGATGGGTGTTTTTTACGAGTATAAATTTTTTGTAAAGTGGGAGATATTTTTGCTCAATAAGATCAATTGAGCTATCTGTTGAGCCATCATCAACAATAATCACTTCTTTGAAACGAGCATCTTTATTGGTGAAATTCCCAATGCGGTCAAGGACTCCCTTTTGAATATTCATCTCTTCGTTGTAGCAGGGAATGATCAAAGATATGTCCATAATATTTTCAATTGTAACATCAATAAAGCTTGAATTCATTGTTATACTGTGGTTATGCTTCTCAAAAAACTTCAGTGGGCATATTTGAATATATTTAAAACGAGATTACTTCTTTTTCTTTTTCTACTTGTATATTTTGCTACAACATTTCTTTCATACAAAGACTTTGGTTTGACAATGGATGAGTTTTTTGTCTATACGCGCGGCGAATATTTTTATCATAAAGTAGTTGGAAATGATAAATATTTACAAAAAGGATTCGTAATAAAAGAATATGGGAATGAAAATTTACTTTACTACAATAGCACATATTCAGCTCTTCTTTATGCGCTTAATGATTCTCAATCTTATGAAAATTATCATCTATACAATATGATTTTTGCCTCGCTATCCTTTGTTGTGATGTATGAATTTGTATTGTTTTGTTTCAAAAATGATAAAATCGCGCTTTTAGGACCAGTGTTTTTGTTTCTGACTCCCCGGTTTTTAGGGCATATCCCCGCAAATCCAAAAGATATACCATTTGCGACGGTGTTTATGGTTGCACTGTTTCTTATATATATCCATCGAAAACTTCCGAACAACCTTAAAATATTATTGCTTGGCGCAGCAATAGGCTTGGCTACGTCTCTGCGGTTGATCGGTCTCAGTTTGATATTCGTGTACTTTTTTTACACGCTCTATATTCAGGGATTCGATTTGTTTAAAAATTCATTGAAAAAAAGTGGAGAATTTATTTTTGAGATGATTTTGATATCAATGTTGTCATTTATGGTATTAATGGCCTCAATTCCCTATATTGGTGCAGATCCGGTAAATCATACTCTTGAGCTTTTGCAGGTTAATAAAATTTTTCCATGGTATGGAACAATACTTTTTTTTGGATCAGTTTTCAATGAAAGTACGATTCCCCTTTCATATCTTCCCATTTGGCTCCTCATTTCAACTCCAATCTTCATACTTATTCTTTCGATAATGAGCTTTATGCATAAGAGAGATCAAAAACAACGCTTGCTTCATATGTTAATCCTCATATCTATTGGAATACAAATTTTGATGTACGTTTTGTTGAAACCAGTTATTTACAATGGTGTCCGGCATTATTTATTTCTGTTGCCGCAATTGGTCATTCTTTCGGTAATTGGCCTACAACTTATTCTCAAAAAGTATCCGAAGTTTAAATTGATCATTGTCAGTGCGGTACTTATTAATACATCTCTGATTCTGTTCTTCTACGTAAAAAACTATCCGTATTTGTATCCTTATTTCAACGATGGAGTACAAATGGTGCCAGGCTTGGAGCAACAATTTGATCAGGAATACTGGGCGGCAAGCGATAAAGAAGCACTCATTTGGTTGAAAGATACACTAACTGAAAAGTCAGATGCTCCAAAAATATATATGTGTTCGAAATCAATGTCTTTGAATTATTATTTTCCTGATGCAATTGATATGAATCATGATATTTCCCAAGCAGATTATATTATTTGTTACAATCAACCTGAGCTTAAAGAAATTAAAAAAAGTATTGATGGAGATGTTATCTTTTCTGTAGAGAGAATGGGTCGTGTATATAACACAATATATAAGCCTACTCGTTAATTTCCTTCGGCTGTATCATGTACAAGTTTAAATATCTTGAGCCCTTCGACTTCCCATTGATCTTGAATTTGAGCCTTGCCAAACATTGAAATATTCCATGAAGGAGAATCCAGAAGCATACATGGTTCTTTTTCACAGATTACGATCAACTGGTCCGTAACCTCGAGTTTTTCTCGATCTGCAACAGGCATATCGTCCAGTTCGAGAAAATAGAGATAGGAGTCTTCTCCAAGATCGACCGGCCAGGTCGCAAAATTAAATGGCTGGTGATTAATTTTTTTTCCCATCGACGTTGCAACTATTTTTGCATGTTGAATCTGATTATTTCCATTCGCAAATAAGAAGTACATCTTTGTAATGTTTAAATAGGCAAAGAGGATAATAAAAATACCTGCAAGAGTATATTGTATTTTTATCTGTTTTATGAGGATGATCAAAGACGCAAGGACAAGATATAGGCTCATAATTGCCGGTCCATAATAGTGAGGGAATCGCCCACTTGACAAGAAAGCAAAACCAAAGATAAAAATAAGGAAATTACACACATGAAGTAAAACGAATTTTGACTTTTTATATTTATAAACAAGTAATCCTAGAGTCAATATTAATATGAATATGACCTTTGAAATGAGGGGAGAAAATGATAGTTGTAATCCATGATTGATAAATCCTTGAATTGTTTCATCTAGCCGAAAAAGATATGAGCTACCTGAGGCAAGATTGCCTTCTGTAAATAATTTAAAAAACTGTCGATAATTCAAAAAATCGTGACGGAGATCAAATAATATGAGTGGACTTATTGAAAGAATAAACGAAATGCCAGCGGCAATAAATGATTTGACATGTTTTTTTATTGAGCGTATTTCAACCAATTTCCAAAGAATAAACAATGCTAGTGGAACTCCTAAAAGTGCTCCAAGATAATGAAGTTGAATGCTAAAACCAAGAAGAGCGCCAAAGATGATTCCGCCACGAACGGTTGGTTTTTCAAGCCACTGGTGGAAAAAAAATAATGTCATAAAACTAAAATAGGGCAAGAGATTTGGATTCCATGAAAAACGGGAATATTCAGTTAAGATCGTCGAAAATGTTGAAAAGGCAAGAAATATCAATGTAACAGCAGGAGATACTTCTTTCTTTACTGCAAGATATGCCACAAAGATCCCAACAATTGAAAGAATCGCTACACCAATTGCCGGTCCGACTGGATCAAAATTAAATAATCCCAAAAATGGCGCAACAAGGTAGTAATAAAAAGGTCCCAGATACACTTGGCCGACCGAGCTTGGCGCACCGATTGCAGGAAAATGTTCGAAGGTAATTATTCTTTTGAGTATTATTGCGTCCCGTCCCTGATCGCTTAAAAAAGTCACAAACTCATACAGTTTATAAAATCTGAAAAAAAAGAGCAGTCCAACGAGGGTTCCCGTTGCAATAGTAAAAAGATTTTTTTTATTCATGGAGTGGTACAATAATGATATGAAACTTCGTACGGTAATTTATATTATAGCAGTTGTATTAGGCTCGGTATTCATGCTCTATTTGCCTTTTCTGACAAAAACACTTCCCTATTTTGGATTTTCAAAAGGTGGAGGAATGGATATTATCTACCAAAACTATGATGGATTGTATTATGTAGTTCCCGCAATGTCTGGATATGTTCCAAAGGTGATTGAATCTCTTCGACTCGAGTTTGTCCTTCCACTCGAGTATTACGCAGCGCATCTTCCACTCTATCCATTCTTTATTGCGCTTCTTGCCCCAATTGTTGGTAGTTTTCTCGTTTCAATGGTCGGCGTGAATCTTATATTCTCTGTAGCATTGGCTTTATTATTTTACTCTTTTGTAAAGCATTTTCACCTCAGTAAAGAACCATTTTTTCTCACCGTCGTCCTCTTATTTTTGCCAAGATTTTTTATTATTCGATCTGTTGGGGCGCCAGAACCATTGTTTATATTTCTTGTTCTTGGTTCGCTCTTTTTCTTTGAAAAGAAACAGTATCTGTTTGCGGGAATTCTCGGAGCACTTTCTGTTATGACAAAGACCCCCGGAATACTGTTGTTTGGCGCATATGGCCTCGTTTTTATAGAGAGAATGATAAAAGGAAAGTCATTCAATATAAAATGGGCTTGGATAGGATTGATTCCAGTGGGACTTCTTGCCGTGTTTGGATTGTATCAATTGCAATACAATGATTTCTTTGCATATTTTCACACGGGAGGTGTTGTTCCGATGTTGTATCCATTTTCTGTGTTCAATGCTGCCGGAAGATGGGTTCAGACAGTATGGCTTGAAGAGATTTTACTGTATTTTTTCCTCTATCTCACGGCAATCATTACGCTCAAAGATAGTAAGTATAGAAGTTTGTTTTATTTTCCACTGCTGTTTTTCATTGCAGGGATTTTTGTGCAACACAGAGATCTTTCTCGATATTTACTCCCGATTTGGCCATTTGCAGTGATTGCATTTGAGCAAACGTTTACGTCAAGAAAATTTCGATATGCCTTTTATTTACTACTGCCTGCAATCTACTTATATGCATGGAATTTTCTTCTGGGAA
>Ga0210044_10004338_pt1 | contig 19804 bp, 17 predicted proteins | sample CryGey13umfilter_2_FD_183959 | JGI IMG/M metagenome (GOLD analysis project Ga0210044, IMG submission 183959) | Groundwater microbial communities from aquifer in Utah, USA - Crystal Geyser 4/9/14 3 um filter (SPAdes) (version 2) | ecosystem: Environmental > Aquatic > Deep subsurface >... | reverse complement strand
GCAGCAGGGTCTCGGCGACGCCGGCGAGCTCCTCGACCTGAGCGCGAAGATCGGGGTCTTGCACCAGGCGGGCGAGGCGGTCGAGGGTCGAGGTGGTGTAGGCTTCGTGTCGCGGGGTCGGCATGGGGGTCTCCTTGGCTTAGCACCGGGAAGATCACTCGTTGCCGACCCCGTTGCCCCTATCTTCTGCCCCGAATGCCGATCAAACCGCCAGACGCCTGCTAGAAACTTGGTTACCCGTCCGGCGAGCGGCGTACTTTTGGCGTCCGAGGCCCCTCATCGAGGTTCCGATCGACCTCTCCAACGTTGCCATGCGCCGACAGCCGCCTTCGGCGTCTGCAGCGCAAGCTTGGGCGTTACCCCGTCGCAGCAGCCTTGATGAGCGGCGAGGCGGTGGGCGGAGATGTTAACGATTGACGTTAATAACGTGCGGCATTAATATCAGAGCATGATCGCATCGTTCAAGTGCTCCGCCACCGAGACTCTGGCCAGCGGAAAGCGGGTCAAGCGGTTCGTGAACATCGAATCGGTAGCCCGCAGAAAGCTACGGCAACTCCAGATCGCTGGGTGCCTCCAAGACCTCCGTGTGCCCCCAGGGAACCGACTCGAAGCACTGAAAGGAGACCGGCAAGGCCAGCACAGCATCAGGATCAACGACCAGCTCCGCGTCTGTTTCAGATGGACCACGGCGGGAGCCGAGGACGTCGAGATCGTGGACTACCACTAGGAGAATCACCATGGTCAAGCTCGCACCAGTCAGCCCCGGCGAACTCCTGATGGAGGAGTTCCTGATCCCCATGGGGATCACGCGCTACCGTCTCGCCAAGGAGATCGGTGTGCCCCCACAGCGGGTGGGTGACATCGTGGCCGGCAAGCGCACCATCACCGCGGACACCGACCTGCGCCTGTGCCGCTTCTTCGGGCTCTCGAACGGCTACTGGCTTCGTGCCCAGGTGGCCTACGACACCGAGGTTGCCGAGGAAGCCTTGGCTGATGAGTTGGCGAAGATCCGGCCGTGGTCGGAGCACGCGGCCTAGGTGGGCGCGGGGTAACAGGGCAATCCTGACCGACGGCGTGGACCCCGAGGAGGTCATCGTCGGCATGCACCTCGGTCGAGTGCTGCGAAGCGAGGTCCGGGGCGTCCTCGTCCACCCATCGGGGGCCCTGACGCTTCAGTTCGAGGGCGGCTACGCGGTGACCGGCACCACCGACGCCGACATCGTCGATTGGCAGTGGTGTCTGGCCCCAGAACCCACAAACCCCTACGTCTCCGCTCCCCTCATGCGCAACGACAATTATTCCCACCCCTCAGCGACAGCTATTTCTCCCCACGGGGAGTAGTTGTCGTCGCCGGGGAAGAGTAATTGTCGTTGTTCAACGCCGTCCAGTGCGCTGGTGCGGGGCACTGCGGCGCGAGGCGTGTGTGGGCGTCACCAGCGGCGGCTTCGAGCTGGATTGGGTGGACGAACAGCGCGCGCGACAGGTCCGCGCCGTGGAGGGAGGCCCCGCGAAGGTCGGCGCCGGTGAGGTCGGCGCCGGTGAGGTCTTGGCCATCGAGCCTGGCGCCGACGAGCACCGCGCCGCGCAGGCTGCTCGCACGCAGGTCGAGCTTGCGCAGGTCCGCGCCGAAGAAGTGCCCGCCCGAATGCTCAGCGCGAGGACCTGGAAACCCCGCGCGAACCTCACTGCTTACGCGACGAAGCACCCCGGCGGCGGCGTCCACCACGCGGGTATCCTGCGCGTCCTCAGCCCCGCGGACGTCGTCGAAGACGCGCTGGACTTGGCGGCGGAGCGCGGCTGAGAGCGCCATCCCGAGCGCCTCGCGCAGCAGCCACAAGGTCTGGTGCTGAAGCCGCAGGCCGAAGAGCTGCGCGGGAAGCGGAGGCGCGCCCCCGGGCTGCAGCCCGGCCGTGAGACGCTGCCCCGCTCCAAAGCAGTCGAACACGACGCAGCCCGCGTAGCCCGACGCGCGGAGCCGCGTGTGGATGGTGCAGCGTTGCTCTGAGCTGAGGTTCTGGCACCGCGTCCCCGCGGGCTTGTCGTCGGCGAAGTCCGCCGAGCGCGAGAAGGTCGGAACGACGCAACAGAGACCCGCGCACGCCCCACAATCCGCTTGCAGCCAATCTTGTTCGTCCATGGCTGGGCGTTATCCGCGCCGTTGGCGGTGGGCAGCCTCGCCTCGCACGAAAACGTCACCGGACGCTGACGCCTGCGCGCCCTGAGGCTACAGGCGTGAGCGATGCCGAACCTGCGCTCCCCCTCCGCCCTCCTCCTGCTCGCCCTCGCCGTGCTCGCCGCGGTCTACGTCGCTCGCCCGCGCGCCGTCGATCCGAACGAGCGCCTCCGCCTCGCGAACAACGTCGGCGCCATGCCGCTCTCCGTCGCAGCGCCGCGCGTCCAGCTCTGGAACCGCGCCGAGACCGCCGTGCCGCTAGCGAGCTACCGGGGGCGCTTGGTCTTCGTGAACTTCTGGGCGACCTGGTGCGGGCCCTGCGTCGCCGAGATGCCGTCGCTCATCGCGCTTCAGCGCTCCGTCGACCCAGCAGACATCGCCTTCGTCTCCATCGCCGAGGACGACACGTGGCAGCCGGTCGACGCGTACTTACGGCGCACCCCCCTGCCCTTTGACGTGTACCGGGATCGCCCGCCGCGCGTCGAGGACCAGTTCGAGACGACGGCCTACCCCACGTCCTTCCTCATCGGACGCGACGGCCAGGCGCTCTACCGCTTCAACGGCGGGCGCAACTGGGACTCGCCCGAGGTCCGCGAGCTGCTCGCGCTTGAGGGCGTGACGTTCCTCGCTGGCGACAGGTAGCGCCGCCAGCGAGCCGCTCCTCACGCGGCGAGCGGCCCGTCCGGCCTCCGCCGAAGCAGCAACAGCACGCCGATGAGCACCAGCCCGCCGGTGCTCGACGTGCCGCTGTTGCACCCGCAGCCCCCGCGCAGGTAACGGCCATGCACGAGCACGGTGTCCGTGCCGTCCGTGTCCACGGTGTCCACGGTGTCGCTGGTGTCCGCCGTGTCGCTGGTGTCCGCCGTGTCGCCCGTGTCCGGCGGCACGCAGTCCACGCCGTCCTCGTCGATGTCGCCGTCGCAGTCGTCGTCGAGCTCGTTGCAGTCGTCGAACGCGTCGGGGCGCACGTCGGCGTCGGTGTCGTCGCAGTCCCCCCCGCGAAGGATGTAGCCCTCGCCTGGGTAGTCGCAGTTCGTGACCGCGGTGCTCGGGTCGCCCCAGCCGTCGCCGTCCGCGTCTACGAACCAGATCTGCGGCTCGACCTGCTCGTCCACCGAGCCGTCGCAGTCGTTGTCGACGCCGTCGCACAGCTCGGGCGCGGCCGGGTGGATGAGCTCGTCCGCGTCGTCGCAGTCACCGCCCGTGAGGATGAGGCCGGGCACCTCGGCGCAGTCCGTGATCGCGGTGCTCGGGTCGCCGTAGCCGTCGCCGTCGACGTCTTCGTACCAGCTGAGCTCGATGACGCTGTCGTCGACGAGGCCGTTGCAGTCGTTGTCGATGCCGTCACACAGCTCCGGGGCGCCGAGGTGGATGAGCGCGTCCGCGTCGTCGCAGTCGCCGGCGTTGCCTACGGTGGCGGGCGGGGCGACGCAGTCGACGACTGAGTCATCGGGGGTGCCGTAGCGATCGCCGTCTTTGTCGGCGTACCACGTGCGCTTGTCCACCGCGTCGGTGTCGATGACCCCGTCGCAGTTGTCGTCCAGCTCGTTGCAGAGCTCGTCCATGCCCGGGTTCACCGCCGCGTCGCTGTCCACGCAGTCGTCCGCGACGAGCACGGTGCCTTGGGGCTGCGCGCAGTCCACCACGGAGACCGAGGGGTCGCCCCAGCCGTCGCCGTCGCCGTCCGCGTACCAGGTCTGGTCGACGACGTCATTGTCGATCACGCCGTCGCAGTCATCATCCTGGTTGTTGCACTGCTCCGGAGCGCCTGGGTACGCGTAGCGGTCGCCGTCGTCGCAGTCCGTGCTGCGATCGGTGTAGCCGCGCGGCGCCGCGCACGCGGCGGTGACGTCGTTGAGGTTGCCGTAGCCGTCGCCGTCGCGATCGGCGTACCAGTCGATGGCGTCCAGCGCGCTCTCGTCGACCGCGCCGTCGCAGTCGTCATCGACGCCGTTGCACTGCTCGTACGCGTCGGGGCGGATGAGCGGCTCGTTGTCGTCGCAGTCCCCGCCGGTCAGCAAGTAGCCAGGCTGATCCTCACAGCTCGTGATTGTGTCCGCGTCCGCGCCCCAGCCGTCGCCGTCCGCGTCCGCGAACCAGGTGAAGGTCTGGTTGGTCTCGTCGACCCGCCCGTCGCAGTTGTTGTCGATGCCGTCGCACAGCTCGGGGGCGCCGGGGTGGATGTCCGCGTCCGCCTCGTCGCAGTCGCCGCCGTCGAGCACCCGGCTGGGCTCGACATCACAGCTCACGACCGCGTCGAGGTCGTCGCCGTAGCCGTCCTGATCGGCGTCCGCGTACCAGCTGTAGTCGAGGACGCCGTCGTCGATGGCGCCGTCGCAGTCGTCGTCGACGCCGTTGCACAGCTCGACCGCGCCCGGGTGGACGAGCGCGTTCGCGTCGTCGCAGTCCGCGCCACCGGCGACGTGGGCTGCCGGAGCGTCGCAGGTGTCGATTCCGTCCGCGCCGTCGCCGTGCCCGTCGCCGTCGCGATCCGGGTACCAAGTGGTGGTGTCGACGGGGTCGTCGTCGACGAGCGTGTTGCAGTCGTCATCGACGCCGTTGCAGCGCTCATCCGCGTTGGGATGGACGCTTGCGTCGCCGTCGTTGCAGTCGTAGGCGTCGCTCACGAAGCCCCTGGGCGCGCGGCAGTCTACGCGGGAGTCCGCGCCATCGCCGTAAGCGTCGCCGTCCCGATCCGCGTACCAGCTGCGGAAGACGACGTCGTTGTCGACCTGCCCGTCGCAGTCGTCGTCGCGGCTGTTGCACTGCTCGGGGGCGCCTGGGTACACGGTCCGGCGGGTGTCGTCGCAGTCGGTGCTGTCGTCGACGAAGCCCGCAGGCGGCTCGCAGGCCTGCACCGTGTCGCTCGCGCGCCCGAAGCCGTCGCCGTCGCCGTCGCCGTAGAACTCCAGCGCGTCCGCGGCCGCGTCGTCGATGAGCCCGTCGCAGTCGTCGTCGACGCCGTTGCAGACCTCGGTCCCGGTCGGGCTCACGAAGCCGTTCAGGTCGTCGCAGTCACCGCCGCGCAGGATGCGGTCGGGCTGGGCCTCGCAGCTGGTGACCACGTCGCCGTCGTCGCCCCACCCGTCGCCGTCCACGTCAGCGAACCAGTCGGCGGTGGTGATGTTGTCGTCCACCGCGCCGTTGCAGTCGTTGTCGACGCCGTCGCACAGCTCGATGGCGTCCGGGTTCACGAGGTCGTCGAGGTCGTCACAGTCCCCGCCGTCCACGACGCGGCCCGGAACGACGTTGCAGTCGACCACCGGGTCCGTGTCCGTGCCGAAGCCGTCGCCGTCTGCGTCGGTGTACCAGCTCAGGTAGGCGATGCCGTTGTCGACAACGCCGTCGCAGTCGTCGTCCACGCCGTTGCAGAGCTCTGGCGCGGTGGGGTGAACGCTGTCCGCCGCGTCATCGCAGTCGGTCGCGTCCGCGACGTGGCCCGGCGGTTGAACGCAGGTGATGCCACCGGTCGCGGGGTCGCCGTAGCCGTCCGAGTCCGTGTCGCTGTACCACGCGATCGCGTCGATGGCGCCGTCGTCCACGAGGCCGTCGCAGTCCTGGTCCACGCCGTCGCAGACCTCGAGCGCGCCGGGGTGAATCGTCGTGTTCGCGTCGTCGCAGTCGCCCGGAGCGGCGACGCTGCCCATCGGCGGCTTGCAGTCGACGACGCTGTCGCCGTTCGCGCCGAAGCCGTCGTTGTCCGCGTCGACGTACCACGCCTGGAAGGTGACCGACTCGTCGATCAGCCCGTCGCAGTCGTTGTCCACGTTGTCACAGAGCTCGAGCGCGCCGGGGTGGACCGTCGGCGCGGTGTCGTCGCAGTCCGTCTGGCTGCCCGCGTACCCCGGCGGCTTCACGCACGCCTGCGCGGTCACGTCGCTGGTGCCGTAGCCATCGGCGTCGCCGTCGCCGTACCACGTGGGCCGGTCCACGGCGTCGACGTCGACCACGCCGTCGCAGTTGTCGTCCACGCCGTTGCAGACCTCGGTCGCCGCGGGGTTGATGGCGCCATCGGTGTCATCGCAGTCGCTGCTGTCCGCGACGCGCCCCACCGGCTGCGAGCAGCGGGAGACGACGTCCGCAGGGTCGCCGTAGCTGTCCCCGTCTGTGTCGGCGTACCAGACCGGCGCGTCGACCGCGGGGCCCTCGTCAACCGCGCCGTCGCAGTTGTTGTCAACGCCGTCGCAGACCTCGGGGGCGCCGGGGTTCACGTTCGCGGCGCCGTCATCGCAGTCGGTAGCGTCGAAGACACGGTCGGGGTGGACCGCGCAGTCGGTGAGCACGTCGCTCACATCGCCGTACCCATCGGCGTCGACGTCCGCGTACCACTGGTGGTCGACGACGTTGTCGTCTACGAGGCCGTTGCAGTCGTTGTCGACGCCGTCACACAGCTCGGAGACGCCGGGGTTGACGAGCTTGTTCGTATCGTCGCAGTCGGTGTTGTCGCCGACATAGCCGGTCGGAGCGGAGCAAGCGGCCGTTGGCACGCCGGAGTTTCCGTAGCCATCCGCGTCCGCGTCCGCGTAGAAGGTGAGCTTGTCCGTGGCCGACGAGTCGTCGACGAGCCCGTCACAGTCGTTGTCGAGGCCGTCACAGACCTCGGTGCCGCCTGGGTGAGCGGCGGCGGCGGCGGCGTTGCAGTCGGTGTTGTCGCGCACCCGGCCGACGACGGCGTTGCACGAGGTCACGAAGGCCATCGGGTCGCCGAAGCTGTCGCGGTCAACGTCCGCGTACCACTTGCTCGCGTCCGCGGCGGTGTCCTCGTCGATCACGCCGTCGCAGTTGTTGTCGACGCCGTCGCACACCTCGGTCGCGCCGGGGTTGACCGCGGCGTTCGCGTCGTTGCAGTCGCCCTTATTGCCCACGTAGCCAGCGGGGGCCGAGCAGGCCTTGGTCGTGGAGCTCACCGCGCCGAAGCCGTCCGCGTCGGTGTCGGCGTACCACGTCGGCGCGCCGCTGGCGGGGGCTTCGTCGATCGCGCCGTCGCAGTCGTCGTCGATGCCGTTGCACAGCTCGAGCGCGCCGGGGTGAACCGCCTGATCGGCGTCGTCGCAGTCCGTGTTGTCCTGCACCGTGCCCGGCGGTTGCGCGCAGGTGATCACCGCGACGCCTGGGTCGCCATAGCTGTCGGCGTCGGCGTCGGCGTACCACGGGATGCCGGGGCTCCCGTCGTCGACGAGCGTGTTGCAGTCATCGTCAACGCCGTTGCAGAGCTCGGGCGCGCCGGGGTGGATGGTCCCATCACCATCATCGCAGTCGGTCTTGTTGGCGACGTAGCTCGGCGGCCGAACACAGGCCGCGAGGGGCGAGGTCTGGTCGCCAAAGGTGTCCGCGTCCGCGTCCAGGTACCAGGTCGGCGCGCCGACCGCGGGCGCCTCATCGACCGACCCGTCGCAGTCGTTGTCAACGCCATCACAGGTCTCGGGAGCGCCGGGGTGAATGGCCGCGACGGCGTCGTTGCAGTCCGTCTTGTCGACGACGTAGCCAGGCGGCTTCGCGCAGGCCCGAAGCGGCGCGAACAGATCGCCGTAGGTGTCTAGGTCCACGTCCGCGTAGTAGAGCGAGGCGTTGGTCGCAGTGGGTCCGTCGACCACGCCGTCGCAGTCGTTGTCGACGCCGTCGCAGACCTCGGCCGCGAGCGGGTGAACCGCCGCCTTCGCGTCATCGCAGTCCGTCGCGTCGACGACATACCCGCTGAGGGGCGCGCACGACCAGCGCTGGCTGAGCGGATCGCCGTAGCCATCGCCGTCGCCGTCCGCCGAGTAGAGCACGCCCGCGTCATTGTCGAGGATGCCGTCGCAGTTGTTGTCGACGCCATCGCAAACCTCGACCCCAAGCGGGCTGATGGCGGGATCCGTGTCATCGCAGTCGAGGTTGTTGTCGACGAAGCCCACCGACGACGTGACCGCGACACAGTACTCGCCCAGGGCGGGCCCGCCTGCGTCGCCAAAGCCATCCCCGTCCGAGTCGCGGTACGCGTAGAGCTGGGCGTTCGTCACGACGTCCTGGCCGTTCCCACCACAAACCAGGTTAAATCCAGCACCACCGTCGATGGTGTCCTTGCCGTTGCCGGCCTCTAGGCGGTCGTTACCGTCGCCACCGAAGGCGAAGTCGCCGCCGTTGCCGCCGTCGATGACGTCGTCGCCCGCGTCGCCGTACATGGTGTCGACGCCCGAGTTGCCGAAGATGTTGTCGTCGCCGTCCCCGCCGAAGATCAGATCGTCATTGGCGCCGCCGTCGACGGTGTCATTGCCCGCGCCGCCGCAGATCACGTCATTGCCACCGCCGCCGTCGATGATGTCATCGCCATCGAGGCCGCAGATCACATCGGCTTGGACGGTGCCAACGAGCGTGTCGGGGCCGTTCGTGCCGATGATCGTGCACGCGTTGCCGTCGCACGATTGCGCCAGAGCAACCCCGGGATTCACTGCGATCACAAACGCGAACAAGAAAAACAGTAACATAAGCATAATATTCCAGCTTCAACGCACAATACCAGACGCGTCACCCACCCACAACGGCTCGTTCCAGTGCGGTCACGCGCGTGTCATGCGTCGTCACACCAGCGCCGGCCGCACGAGCTAGGCTCCGCTGCGGCGCGTTATACCCGCGCCCCCTTCCCACACGAGGACACGATGAGCCTGGAAATCGCCGACAACAGGATGGTTCGCTTCAGCTACACGATGACCACGGAGGCCGGCGAGCTCATCGAGTCCGCCGAGGACCCCCTTGAGTATCTGCACGGTGTAACGCCGCTTATGCCCACGCTCGCCGCCGCGCTGGTCGGTCACCAGGCCGGCGATCACTTCCTGCTCGACCTGCCCCCCGAGGAGGCCTACGGACCTCGCCGCGGTCCTGGCCCCTCGCCCGTGCCCCGCACCGCCTTCCCACCGGACGCCGAGCTGCTCCCTGGGATGGCCTTCACCGCGCAGGGGCCCAGCGGCCAGCCCATGCGCTTGTTCGTCGCCTCGCTCGACGAGGAGCAGGTCTGGGTCGACCAAGAGCACCCGCTCGTCGGCCAGACGCTGCGCTTTCAGGTCCAGGTGGTCGAGGTTCGCGAGGCTACCGCCGACGAGATCGCCGCCCAGACGCGCGGCGGCTGTTGCGGCGGCGGCGGCTGCGGCAGCCACGACGAGGATGGCGATGACGACCACGAGTGCTGCGGTGGCGGTCACTGTGGCGACAAGGGCAACAAGGGCGACGACCACGAGTGCTGTGGCGGCGGCCACTGCGGCTAGGCGCTCAACGGTTCTCGCAGACCACCGAGAGGTAGTCGTAGCTGCCGTCGGTGAGGCAGGTGAAGCCGCTGTGATCGGGCAGGACGGTGGGGCAGAGCGCGGCAGCGTCCGCGCGACACGCTGCGCTCGCCGCGAACTCGTCCGCGCAGGAGCCGCCTTGGTACACGTCCGCGCACGAGGCCGGCGCGTCCACGCACTCAGCGACGGTGCTGCCGTCCGTGCGGTGCTGCTCGACGCACACAGCGTCGTTGCGGCAGCTCTCGCAAGCGTCCCCCGACGAACAAGCGACGAGGGCGAGCAACAAGGCGAACATAGCGGACCTCCGAGCCTCGCACCCTATGACCTCGCGCGTGGGCACCGCAAGCGTCGACCACAGGTCTTAGCGCGCGTTAGTGCGCGAGCATGGCAACCACCCCCGCTGACCTCGATGATCGTGGCTTCGTCCAGGTGCTGTGCAGCACCTGCAACGACCCCGCGGTCTGGCTGCGCTGCAATCAGTGCGACAAGTCCGACCACTTCCTCCTCGCGGACGGCGTGGTGTCCTGCAGCTGCGGCGCGACCTACGCCTTCGCCACCTGCTTGTGCTCAGCGCAGGTCCCCCCGGCGGGCACGCTTCAGGCCGTGCCCTTCGCCAAGGGCCCCCGCCACCTCGCCGATCTGGAGCTCGCGTGGGGCCGCCTGGCGGCGATCGGCGTGATCGCGCTCACGGTCGCCGTCGGCGCCTGGTGGTACCTCGCCGGCTAAGCCGGCTGTAATCGGCTGTTATCGCGAGCGAGCGCCCCGCCTCCTAAGCTCCTGGCCAGGAGGGCGAGCCTTGCGCCGATACGACGTCGACAGCCTGGACAACCGCGACCCAGCGGCGCTCGCGGCCTTCGCGCGCAGCGTCGAAGCGGTCGCGCGGCCCTACTTTCGCGCGGAGCTGCGCGGCGTAGAGCGCGCCCCATCCGGCCCAGCGCTCTATGTCGGCAACCACAGCGGCGGCCTCGTCACGCCCGACAGCTTCTTGCTCCTCGCCGGGCTGTTCACCACCGCTGGGGTCGACGCCGTGCCCTATGTGCTCGCGGGTGACTCAGCGCTCCGCCTCCCCGGCGCGAACCAGCTGCTCGCGCCGCTCGGCGCGGTGCGCGCCTCCATCGCCACCGCCACCGCGCTCTTGGAGCGGCGCGACAAGGTGCTCGTCTACCCGGGCGGCGACCGCGACGCGATGCGCGCCTACCGCGACCGCGACCGCGTCATCTTCGCAGGGCGCACCGGATATATCCGCCTCGCCCTGCAGGCTGGGGTGCCCATCGTGCCAGTCGTCACCGCGGGCGCTCACGCGGGGCTCGTGATCTTGAGCGACGGCCAGGGCATCGCGCGCGCGCTGCGGGCCAACCGGCTGCTGCGCATCGACACCTGGCCGGTCGCGCTCTGCTTGCCGTGGGGCCTCGTCATCGGGCCGGGCCTGCTCTACCTGCCCTGGCCCACGCGCATCCTCACCGCGCTGCTTGAGCCCATCCACTTCGAGCGGCAGGGCCCCGCCGCCGCGGCCGATCGCGCCTATGTGCGGGCCTGCGCCGACCTCGTGGAGCGCCGCATGCAACGAGCACTTTCGGAGCTAGCCATCGAGCGCCGAGCGGCCCGCAGCCTTTGGCGCCGAAGCGCCTAGCCCCCCACCCAGCATCGGCTAGGTGGATGGAGCACCCGCCCGTCACCGGGCACCGCCAGGGGATCACCATGTCCAACCCAGTCACCGGCCGCTGTCTCTGCGGCGCCATCGCGTACAAGGTCAACGGGCCGCTCGTCGGCGTGATCAACTGCCACTGCAGCGTCTGTCGCCGCTGGCACGGGAACTTCGCGAGCTACGCCGTCGCCATGCTCTCGGACTTCGAGTACACCGCCGGCGCCGACCTCGTGCAGTGGTTCGACTCCTCAGAGAAGGCCCGCCGCGGCTTCTGCCCCAAGTGCGGCTCGTCGCTCTTCAAGGACAACAAGGACGGCCAGAAGATCGTGCTGTCGGTTGGCGCCCTCGACATCCCAACCGGCCTCTCCTTCCTCAAGAACATCTTCGAGGAGAGCAAGGGCGACTGCTACGCCCTGCCCACCGCCTAGAGCAGCACCAACAAGCTGCCCGCGAAGGCCACGCCGACCGCCGCCCAGGACCGCCAGGGCGTCGGCTCGCGCAGCCAAACCGCGGCGAGCACCACGATCATCGGCGTGGACGTTTGGTTCAGAATCGCAGCCACGCCAGCGTCGCCGTACTTGAACCCGGCGATCCACAGCACCAGCGCCACATACGCGCCGATGAAGGAGCCCGGGATGGCGTAGCGCCAAGCGGGCTGCGGCGTGAGCGCGGCACGGACCTCGGAGCGGGCGCCCTCGTGGAGCGCCGCGACCACCGAGAGCGACGCTACTCCGCCGAACATGCGCGTCGTCGTACACAGGAGCACGTCACCGGTGCGCAGGATGGGGGTCACCGCCACGATCGCGACCGCCATGAGCGCCATCGCGATCACGCCGAGGGCGATGCCCTGCGCGAGCTCCGCGGCGTCACCCCAGCCCTCGCCCGGGCGCAGGCCGACGAGCAGCACCGCGAGGACCACCATCGTCGCGCCGAGGGCGTCGCCCGCCGAGAGGCGCTCACCGAGCATGCCCATCGACAGCAGCACCACGAGCGGGCCGTAGGTGCAGTCCACGATCGCCGAGCGCCCCGCGCCGAGCAGGTTCAGGCTGCGAAACATCAGCGTGTCGGCGAGGCCGATGCCGATCGCGCCGCTCAGGGCGAGCGCGCCAATCTCGTACAGCGACAGCCCCTGCTCAGCGGGCCACGCGAGCGAGGTGACGATCAGCAGCGGCAACGCGAGGGCGTTCTTAAAGAAGTTCAGGCCGAAGGGCGGGATTCCCTTACCGCTGAGCTTGAACAGCACCACCGCGAAGGACCAGCACAGCGCCGTCGCGAGCGCGGCGACTGAACCCCATGGGACACCAGCGAACACACCCGCCTCCCACCTGCCGACGCTGCCGTGGCTAGGCGCTCAGCCAGCTGAGCGGCCACGCAGATACCCCGATCGCCCACTCGTGCAAGAAGAACATCGCGACGGCGCAGGCGAGTCCGATGATGATCGTGCTCCAGCGCAGATCGCTGCGCTCCAGGTGGACCCTGCCCTGCAGCACGGCGACGAAGGGGAAGCGCGACGTGCGCGCAGCAAAAGCGGCCCATTGCTCTGGGTGCGCGACCGAGCGCCGGTGGTCGATGTGAACCATGCCGAGCAGCCCGAGGCAGGCCACGCTGCCGAAGAGCACGACCGCGGCCACGTCACCGTTGGGCGGCAGGTGGACCACCCCCCAGAGCACAAAGGACCAGAGCATCGGATGGCGCGTGATCTTCACGACGCCGCGCACAGGGTCGGCGGAGGCCAGCGCGCCCTCTTGGCCGGCGGCGGTGGGGTTGGGCGTAAGCAGCGACTCCACCAGCAGCACGTAGACGAGCGGCATCCCAAGGATGGGCACCCATCGGCTCCACCAGGTCTGGGGCCACAGCATCTGCACCGGAGCCGCGATCCACGCGAGGATCAACCAGCCGAGGGCGGCGCTGACGATGGCCGAGTAGAGCAGCTGAAAGCGCAGCGAGCCGAGCGCGCCGACGAGCCCTGGCCTCACCGCGCTGGACGACAGCGCGAGGTGCGCGCCGACAAACGCGAGCGCGGCGGCGACGATGGACGTGAACGGGGGCAACGACGGCGGCGGGGTCGGCTCAGGCACCTTGAGGGTCTTGAGCAGCGCGACGATGTCCGCGACGTCGGCGGGCGGCAGCGTGTAGGCGGTCATGGACCCCCTGGTGTAGCCCTGGACCACCTCGGCGTCGGGTTCGGCGATGGAGCGCTCGATGTACGCCGCGTCCACCACGACCTCCACGCGCTCGTCCCCCCGGCGAACGCGCTCGGTGCGGCCCCAAATGCCCGCGAGCCCTGGTCCCGACGAGCCCCCCGCGTTGATCGAGTGGCAGGCCATGCACCTGTGCTCGAAGAGCAAGGCTTGACCGCGCTCAGCGTCGCCCTCTTGGGCAAACACTGGTTTCGAGCTGACCATCGCCAGCAGGAGCGCCCAACGTTGCATCGGACAGTACCTACTGTGGGCGGTCGTAGGGGCGGTCGCGGTCGTTGCTGCAGGACTCGCCGTCCAAGAAGGCGTCCACGCTCTCGAACGAGTCCGCGATGCCGTTCTTCACGAGGGCCCCCCAGAGGTCGTCGCCCAAGCCGGCGAGCGTGACAGAGGTCCACAGCACCTGGTAGCGCAGCGTGCCGCTCGGATCGGCGGCGTCCTCAATCCAGACGTCGAGCTGGTAGGACTGATCCCAGGTGCCAGCGCTGCCGTCCGTGGCCCAAACGCGGTCGCTCCAGCCCCGCGAGTACATGGCCTGCCGCCCGTCGCGCAGCTCAACGACGCGGTAGTCCTTGTAGTAGTCGTACCAAACCTTGGCGAGGGTGCTCTCTTTGCGCGTCTCTTGGGTGGTGGACACCTGATCGCAGGTGCCGTCCAAGAAGCAGTCGAGCGGCGTGGTGAAGGTGCGCGCCGCGTACTTGGTGGTGTCCGACTCGACGCAGATGTAGTTCGGCTCGCCGACGAGCTGAATATAGTCGGCGATGGGGTGCAGGCCTCGGCCGGCGACCGCGACCGGCACCTGCATGAGCGGATCGGCGTCCGCGGGCCCCGTCACCCCGCCCCAGTTCTCCGGGAGCAGCTTGGGCGGCGCGACGGTGCGATCGTTCACAGCGCCGTTGAGATCGATGGACAGCAGATACGCCTCGATTGAGTCCGTCGCGGCCTGGAGCTCGTCGCCCGACGGGGAGCCGTAGTTGGCGTAGGCATACACGCTCGCGTCGCCGAGATCGGCGGGGGCCTCCACCGGCGCCTTGCACGCAACGCCAAGGACGAACAGGGCCATCGAAAGCACTACAGATCGCATCCAGTCACTCTCAGATCGCCGAAGGGCGCCGGACGAGCTTGCCCTATCGCGATCGCTACGTCTACTACCGAAACGCGCCGGTCACACCAACGCACGCAGCTTGCCCACCGCGCGCACGACGCTCGCGTCTGAGCGCGAGGCCGTCACCTCGGCCAGCGGCACCCACGCGACGTCGCTCACCCCGTCGCCGACGGTCGCCGCCTCGGACCGCGACCACAGCGCCACGCGCACGTCGAAGTGCTTGTGCGCCGGCTCGTCGCGCCGCGCCGGGATGACGTGGACGTCGACGTCGAACAGCCCGTCGCCCAGCGGTGCCAGGTCTGAGAGCCCGCACTCTTCCTGCACTTCGCGAAGCGCCGCCGCCACGACATCGGCGTCGTGCGGCTCGATGTGCCCCCCCGGCTGAAGCCAGCGCTGCAGCTTGCTGTGGTGGATGAGGAGCACGGACTCGCGGTCGGGAGAGAGCACGAAGGCGCTAGCGGTGAAGTGGCCGGGCTCGAAGTGCCCGCGGGACAAGACCGCCTCGCCCGCCTCGACGAGCGCCAACATGGCGTCGCGGTGGGCCCGCTCTTGCGCGTCCGCTGGCTGATGCGCGACGAGCAGCGCCCGCAGCGCGTTCCCGCGGCTCACGCTGTGCCCTTCCGCGCCATCGCGCGCCACACGTCCGGCAGGTCGCGGCCGAGCGCGCGCTCTGCCATCGCCTCCGTCGGGATGATGAAGTTCGCCTTGGCGGTGCACGCCCGACGCCCGTGCTGCGAGAGCGTCACGGCGACCGTGACGGTCTTCTCGGACTGCTCGACGATGCGCCCGCGGCCCTGGATGGGGGCGTCCAAGCGAAGGGGGCGGATATAGCGCACGTTGAGCTGGGTTGTGAAGCCGAACTGCCGGCGTAGGCCGAGGATTGTCCACGCAGCGACCTCGTCAGCCAGGGTCGCCTGCAAGCCCCCGTGGACGATGCCCGGAGGCCCCTCCCAGCCGTCGCGCGGCTGCAGCTCCGTGACGACCTCATCGCCCTCCACAAAGAACTGCAGGCGCATGCCGTGCTCGTTGTGCGGACCACAGCCAAAACAGTTCTGCTCAGCGCCATAGATGTAGGGGTCGATAGGAAAGCGTTCGACTTCGTCCACGGGCACTCCTCTTGGCGGGTCGCTTCCGCTATCCTTGTCCTTGGAGGGTTGGGTGAAGGCAGAGCTGCGAATCATTGTTCGACGACTCGGACTTCCGCAAGAGGCCGGTGACGCCTTGGAGGCCACCGTGCGCGCTTGGCGCGACCCCAAACAGCGCCCAAACGCTGGCGGCGCTCGCTCGCGCGCGACGCAGCGCCTGCCGGACTGGTTCCACGCCGTGCGCGAGCCGCTCCACGACATGAGCACGCGCTATGAGCTGCCACCGGGCTTCCGCGACGCCATGGTCGACGCCATCGCGGGCTGGATCGACCGCGCCAGCCTCGAGACCGCCACCCACGGCGGCGAAGGCTACGACCTCGAGGTCGCCCTCGACGACCCGACCTTGGAGCTCCCGGACCTCTCCTCCATGGGCGTCAGCAAGTCCGCGCCCCCCAGCGCCGTCGACGTCATCGCCGCCGAGCTGGAGCTGCCCGACGCCTTTCGCGACGCCGTACACCGGCTCATTCGTCAGTGGCGCTCCGCGCAGCCGGTTCAAGCGGACGCCGAGTCCACGCTCCCGCCAGCGCCCGCCGGCCTCGCGAGCATCGACGGGCAGATCACCGTGCTGTGCCGCGAGCGGGGGCTGCCACATATCGGCTTTCGAACTGCGCTCTTTGACCTGATTCAAACGTGGCGCTCTACCGTCGACGCCGCGCGCCAGCGGCGCCGCACCACCCACCAAGCGCTGCCCAAGCCGCGCTTCGTCGAGGCCCCCACCACCTCCGACGCTCCGTGGGGGCTTCCCCGGCGCTACGAAGACGCTGGCCAGCTCGGGGTCGGCGGCATGGGCGAGGTGCGGCGCATGTCCGACCGCCGCCTCGATCGCTCCATCGCGCTCAAGGCGCTGCGCCAGGACCTCCAGGGAAACCAGACGATCGAGCAGCGGTTCGTGAACGAAGCACAGGTCACCGCGCAGCTCCAGCACCCAGGCATCGTCCCGGTCTACGACATCGGGCGCCTGCCCGACGGGCGCATGTACTACACGATGCAAGAGATCCGGGGCATCGAGTTCACGCAGATCGTCGACGAGCTTCATGACGCCAAGACCGAGGATGGACGCTGGCAACCCACGCCAAGCGGCTGGACCTTGCGCCGCGCCATCGACGTGCTGCACAGCGTCTGCGAGGCCATGGCCTACGCGCACGCGCGCGGCGTGCTGCACCGCGACCTCAAGCCCGACAACATCATGGTCGGTGACTTCGGCGAGGTCTTCGTCGTGGACTGGGGCATCGCGCGCGTCGTGACGCAAGCGCCCGACTCCACCGAGGTGACCGAGCAGGTCAAAGCGCGCCGCGGCATGACCCTCGACGGCATGGTCGCTGGCACACCAGGCTACATGCCCCCGGAGCAGGTCTTGGGCCGCGCAGCGGAGCAAGGTCCGCACACCGACGTGTACGCCCTCGGCGCGATCCTCTACGAGCTGCTCGGCGGCCTGCCGCCATGCGATGACGGCCAGAGCGACGACGTCGACCTCATCATGGCGCGGACCCTCAGCGGCGAGATCGAGCCCCTCGCACAGGATCAAGAGATCCCCGAGTCCCTCGCACAGGTCGCAATCAAGGCGCTGGCGCTGCAGCCCGCCGAGCGCTACCCCACAGCGCGCGAGGTCGCCGTCGAGCTCTCCGCGTACCTCGAGGGCGCCAAGCGCCGCGAGCGCGCCCTCGACCTGCTCCGCCAGGCCCACGAGAAGTCGGCGAACTGCGTGCGCCTGCGCGACCGCGCCGACGCGATCCGGCAGTCCGCCAGCGCCTACGACGACGATGAGCGCCCCGAGCCGCGCAGCGTCGCGTGGAAGCGCGACGAGCAGGCCGCGCGCTTGGACCACGGCGCCGAGGTCCTCGACGTCGTCGTCACCCAGCTCGCGAGCGCCGCGCTCGCGCAGTTCCCCGACCTACCTGAAGCGCACGAGCTCCTCGCCGACCACTATCGGCGCGGCCACGAGATCGCGGAGGTCCGCGGCGATCGCGGCACCGCCGAGCGCTACCGGATCCTGCTCAACGCGCACGACAACGGCCGATACGCTCGCTACCTCAAAGGTGACGGCGCCATCAGCCTCATCACCGATCCCCCCGGCGCTCGCGTCGAGGTCTTCCGGTGCGTCGAGCAAGGGCGCCGCCTCATCGCCGAGCCCTTTGGCTCCGAGGCGCTCACCACCCCCATCGTCGCGCACCCGCTGCCCATGGGCTCCTACCTCCTGGTGATTCGCCACCCCGGCCGGCGCACCGTGCGCTACCCCGTGCTGGTTGAGCGCGAGGCGCACTGGGACGGCGTGCCCCCCGGCCAAACGGAGCCGCAAGCGATCCCGCTCCCCGCCGAGGACAAGCTCGACGACACCGAGGTGTACGTGCCCGCGGGCTGGATGTTGTTCGGCTCGGAAGAGCACGGCGACACGCTCCCGCGGGGGCGCGTGTGGGTCGACGGCTTCGTCATCCAGCGCCACCCGATCACCAACGGCGACTACCTGCGCTTCATCAGCAGCTTGGTGCCGCAGCGCCGCGACGAAGACGCGCTGCGGTTCGCGCCGCAGACCGCGGGCTACGGCGCATCGCCTGGCGTGTTGCTCTGGAATCGCGATCGCCACGGCAACTTCGCGCTCCCAGACGACGGCAGCGGCGAGCGTCCAGCGGTGCTCATCAGCTGGGAGGGCGCGCAGGCCTACGCGGTCTGGCGCAGCGTACAAGACGGAGTGCGCTGGCAGCTCCCCCACGAGCTCCAGTGGGCCAAGTCCGCCCGCGGCGTCGATGGGCGCCCCTTCCCCTGGGGCTATGACCTCGACCCGGATTGGTGCGCGATGCGCGAGTCCGCTAACGGCCCGGTGCACCCCGAGTCCTTCCGCGACGACGCCTCGCCCTACGGCGTGCGCGGCCTCGGCGGCAACGTATCGGACTGGTGCCGCAACGTGGTGGCCGCGCGCAGCCCCATCGCGTCCGGCACCCGCCTAGTGGTGCGCGAAGAAGCGCCTGGCCTCGCTGTGTACCGCGCGGTCCGAGGCGGAAGCTGGGCCTCAACCGCCGACGCGTGCCGCTCCACCGCCCGTCACACCGAGCTGTCCACGTCACGCCGCCCCGACCTCGGGTTCCGGCTCATCCGTCCCCTCCTGGCGTAAGCGTGAGCGTGCGCCACCGCGAACACAGCGATACGCGCGATCACCTGCGCCCGAGGAAGAGCGAGCCTGATGGAAGCCGACGATCTGAGAACCGCTGCAGCCTTCTGCAAGCTCGCTGACGCGCGGCACCTGATGGAGTACCTCGGCGTGCCCGAGGACTCCACGTCGGACGAGGCGCTCGCCGCCCTCAAGAAGGCCCGACAGCGCATGCAGGGCATGCAGGCGAACCCCAAGTACAAGACGGTCGCCGTCGCGCTCATCAAGGACTACCGCACGCTGGAGCGGGTCCTCGCCGCACCGCAAGCGCACTTGGACGACGCCCGCCTCGCGCACGAGTCGGCGCAGCTCCCCACGCTGCAGCTCGCCATCGACGCCGTGCTCTCCGACGGGAACCTCAGCAACGCCGAGATTCAGTTCGTGCGCGATCACGCGCTCCAGCTGGGCATCTCCGAGGCGCGCTTCGAGCGCGTCTTGCGCGACGCCGCCGCAGCGCGCGGCATCACGATAAGCGGCGCGACACCTGGCCCCGCCTCACGGCGCACGCTCTCCTCGCTCTCCGGCGACCTCCGCATCACCGAAGAGGAGCGCGCCCGCCTCAAAGGCGCCGCAGGACATGGCTGGTGGGACGCCAACTTTACGCGTATGCTCCTTGAGTCCATCCCCGGCGGACCGGGCGACATGGTCGATGTCTACTGCCGCACCGCGCTCTCTGCCGTCACCCTGCTGCCGGAGCGACGTCAGCTCGCGTACCTCGGCGTCGACCGAAACCCCGAGCGCGTCGCCTCCGCCTGCGACGCCGCGCGTCAGTTTGGAGCGCGCGCGCGCTTCGAGGTCGCCGAGCCCTTCGCGCTGCCGCTCCCCGACCGCAGCGTGGACTACGTGCTCGCCATTCGAGCGCTCGCGAACGTCACCGACACCGCCCAGGTCTTCCACGAGGCGTGGCGCGTGCTGCGTCCGGGCGGGCGCATGATCGCCGCCGAGCCCGACGGCCTCGCCGAGGCCTTCTACTTCGACGCGAACCTCACCGAGTACAATCAGGCGTTTCAGGCCCTTTGTCGACGTGTCGACCAGCTCACCGGCGCGCAGAACAAGGACGCGAACGGCCGCCCTGGCATCGCGCTCGGCCCAACGCTCTCGCAGCGCATGGCGATCGCCGGGCTCACCCCCACGCAGGTC
>Ga0210044_10004337_pt1 | contig 19809 bp, 19 predicted proteins | sample CryGey13umfilter_2_FD_183959 | JGI IMG/M metagenome (GOLD analysis project Ga0210044, IMG submission 183959) | Groundwater microbial communities from aquifer in Utah, USA - Crystal Geyser 4/9/14 3 um filter (SPAdes) (version 2) | ecosystem: Environmental > Aquatic > Deep subsurface >... | reverse complement strand
AGCGACGCGATGTCATAAAGCAGCGGGCTGCCCTCGCGCACCCGCCAGAGCGGATAGAGCGCCGAGGAGGCGAAGAACATCGGGAAGATGACGAAATTCATCACGCCCGCGAAATTCTCAAGCTGTTTTATCACCGAACTCAACAGCAGCCCGATCGCGCCCAGCATCATCCCCGACAGCATCAGCGCGGGCGCCACCGCCACAAGGCCCCACAGCGGCGGCTCCACGCCGTAAACCCAGGCGATCAGCAAGAAGGCATAGACCTGCGCCATGCCCACCGCCACCGAGGCCATCAGCTTGGCGCCCAGCAGGAACCAGCGCGGATAGGGGCTGACCAGCAGCGTGCGCATCGTGCCCGACTCGCGGTCATAGACCATGCTCAGCGACGACTGCATCCCCTGAAACAGCAGGATCATCGCGGCGAGACCGGGCGTCACATAGACCTCATAGAGCACATAGGTCTGATACGGCGGCGTGATCGAGAGGCCCAGCACCGCGCGAAACCCGGCGGCGAAGATGAACAGCCACACCAGCGGGCGCACCAGCGCCGCCAGAAACCGCTCCTTCTGTTGGGCGAAGCGCAGCGCCTCGCGCCAGATCACCCCCCAGGCGCAGGTGCGCCAACCGGTCCAGTCGGTCATGCCGCCTCGCGCGTCAGAGCAAGGAACGCCTCGGTCAGCCCCGCCGCGCCCGCGATGGCGCGGGCCACGCCCTGCGCGCATACCCTGCCCTTGTGCAGCACCACCACCGCGTCCTCGGGGCTTACTTCGTCGATCAGGTGCGTCGCCCACAGCACGCCCACCCCCTGCCCCGCCGCCAGCGCGTGCACGTCCGCGACGATCTCGGCGCGCGACTGAACGTCGAGGCCCGCCGTCGCCTCGTCGCACAACAGCAGGCGCGGGCGGTGCAGCAGGGCGCGGGCGATCTCGACGCGGCGCGCCTGCCCGCCCGACAGTTTCGACACCCGCGCATCCATCCGGTCGCCCATCCGCACCCCCTCCAGCGCCGCCGCGCCGCGCGCCAGCGCCTCGCGCCGCGGCAGGCCGTGCAGGGCGCCGTGATAGACGATGTTCTGCGCCACGGTCAGCGAGGGGTCGAGCGCGCGGCTCTGGAACACGACGCCAAGGCTGCGCAACGCCGCCGTGGGCGCGGCGCGCACGTCATGGCCGCAGACCGCGATGCGCCCGCTTTGCGTGTCGTAGAGCCGGGTGATCAGGTTGAACAGCGTGCTCTTGCCGGCGCCATTGACGCCCAGCAGCGCGACGAAAGTTCCTTTCGCGACGCTGAGCGACACGTCGCTCAGCGCCTTGTTGGTCCCGAAGGCGTGGCTCACGCCCGCGACGGTCAGCGCGTCATCCATCAGCGGATGGTTATCTCAACCCTCTGGGTGTCGCCAGTGGTGCCGGGAATTTGCAGCGCATACTTGCCCGGCTTGATGGCGATGAACGACATGGTGATCGTGCCCTCGTCGTCGAACTCGAAGCTGTCCAGCCCCAGTGGGCGCACTTCGATCTCGTTGATGACGACCTCGTTGACCCAGATCGCGCGGAAGAAATCCGGCCCGTTCAGCCCCAGTTCGGCGCTGCCGTCGGCGACGATGTCGATCTGGTAGTAGCCGCCCGAGAACAGCTCGATCGGCGCCTCGGCCAGCGGCTTGCCCGAGGCGAGCGTCAGCGGCGGCAGCGTGGTGCGGTTGCGCCGGTCCATCAGGCCGGAGAACCCCACGGTGATCGTGCGATCCTGCGCCGACGCCTCGGAGGGCGCGAAAGCGGCGGGGGTGGCGAGCGTGGCGACAGCCAGAGCGGCCATGGTGCGTTTCATCATTGGTCTCTCTCCTCGGATAAAAAAAGGTCAGTTCGGCGAGACGGTCACGCCCCAGGGCTGCTCACCCACGGGGATGGATTTCACGACCTTCAGCGCCTCGACGTCGATCACCGACACGTCGTTGGAGTTGCCGTTGGTGGTGAACAGCAGTTTCTCATCGGGGGTGAAGGCCATCTGCCAGACGCGCTGACCGACCAGCAGGTAATCGGTCACCTCCAGCGACGCGCCGTCGATCACCGCGACGCGGTTGGCGGGGCCAAGCGCCACGAAGATCTTCGCGCCGTCCGAGGTGGCGCGCACCCCCACCGGCTGGAGCGCCTCGGGCACGATGCCGGGCACGGCGAAGCCCACCGTCTTGATGATCTCGCCATTGCTGGGGTCGATCACGCTGACCGTGCCGCCGATCTCGGCGGAGACATAGAGGCGGGTTCCGTCCGCGCTGAACTCGGCGATGCGCGGGCGGCTGTCCACCAGCGTGTTCTGCACGATCTCGAAGGTCTCGGTGTCGATGAAATGCGCCATGTTGGTGGTCTCGGAAGTGTTGACCACGATCTTGCCGTCGGGGCTCACGCCCATGCCCTCCGGCTCGATGCCCACCGGCACCTCCGCCAGCACGCGCCGCGCCACCACATCGACCACGGTCACGATGTTGTCGTCCTCGTTGGCGAGATACAGCGGGTTGCCGGAGGGGTGCAGCACAAGCTGCTCCGGGTTCGGCCCCGAGGGCAGCGAGTGGCGCAGGCTCATGTCGGCGGTGTCATAGACCTCCACCGCGTCGCTGTCCGACGCGCAGACATACAGCGACGCGCCGTCGGGGCTGATGGTGATGCCGCGCGGGCGCTGGCCGGTGCGCACGGTGTCGATCACCTCCAGCGTCGTGCTGTCGATCCGCGTGAGGGTGTTGCCCTTCTCGTTGGTGACATACACGGTGTAGGCCTGCGCCGATCCGCCCATCACAAGGGCGGCGACGCTGCAGAGCAGAAGTCGTTTCATGGCTTTCTCTCCGGTCAGAAGCGGCAGGTGCTCTCGGGCTGGTCAAAGCCCAGCGTGTCGAGTCGGGTGGTCTGGTGCAGGAACTCCTCCTGCGGCGAGACCGAGACGACCAGCTTGCCGTCCGCCAGCAAGATCGCCTGGCGCAGCTGGTTGTTCCACGGGCGAAAGCTGAGCGGCTGGCCCTTGAAGGCGCCGACGCCGAACTCCGGCGACAGCATGTAGGCGCGCAAGGCGGCGACATCGGCGGTGTTGGCGCGCGTCACCGCCTCGCCGACGCTGCGCAGCGCGGTCCAGACGTTATAATCCAGATCGGTCATGCGCCGGCCTGCGGCCTTCTCGAAGCGGCGCTGCATCTGCGTCGCGCCCCAGCTTTCGTGCGCCGGGTGCCAGACCCGCGCCTCAAGCCCGCTGTCGCCCGCCACCGGGCGCGCGTCCCAGGCGCGATAGGGGATATAGACGCCGAAAACCTGGGCTTCGTCCGCCGTGATCACCACGTCATGGTCGGGCAGGCGTTGCATGAACACCGGAATCTGACGCTGCACCAGCACATGGCCGCTGTCGGAGCGGCGCGCGCCGCCGGTGTCCGCGAACTCGCGGGTCTCGACGATGCGGGCGCCGAACTTTTTCGCGGCGCGGGCGAAGGCCTCGCCCTTCAGCCGGTCGCCGGGGTGCGAGCCGTGGACCAGCGCCCAGGCGGTCCACTGTTTCCACACCAGATATTGCGCCAGCCCGTCGGCCAGCATCGCCCGGCTGGGCGCGATATGCAGCACGTTGGCGCGGCACGCCTCGTTGCGCAGCGCGTCGTCCGGCGCGGCGGCGTTCAGCAGCACCACGTCGCGGCCCTTTGCGTGATCGGCCAGCGCCAGCAGATCCTCCGCCTGCGCCATCACCACCACAAAGCCTGCGCCCTGCGCGATCAGGTCATCGAGCGCCGCCAGCGCGCCATCGGGCGCCGCCGTCGCCTCAAGCGTCTGATAGCTCTGCTTGAGAAAGCGCCCGGTTGTCACGTTGTCGGCTGTCGCGACCCGCCCGCCGAGAAACCCCTCGTCGCCCGAGGGCAGGTCGAGCCGCGAAATCGGCAGCGGCGCCTCGCGCTCCACCCTGAGCACGGCGGCCGTGATCGCGACCTCCGCCTGCGCGATCAACGGAGCAAGGCAAAGGCCGACGGCAAGCGCCAAACGTCGCATGAACCCTCCCTTAGGTGTCGGTTTGTTGTTGCTCTCAGACACACAGCGCGCGGCGCCCGGGTCAATGCGCTTGTGCGCCGACCTTCAGAAACTGAGAGCCGCCGCCCTGCGCGCGCGCGTCGTATTGACCGGGGGGCGGCGCGGGATAGGCTCAGGCCCCATGAACAAAGCCCTCATGATCGCGGCGCTGGCGCTCAGCGCCTTCGCCACCGCCGCAGCGGCGCAGCAAGCCCCGCGCGCCGCGTTTCTCGGCATCCATTTCCTCGACACCAGCCTTGGCGAACGCACCACGGCGGAGGCCGAGCGGGTAAAGCGCGCCGAGGTCCTGCTGGTCGAAAAGCTGACCGAGGCCGGGCGCTTTGCCTTCGTGGACGCCGCGCCGGTCGCCGCCGAGGTCGCGCGCTACGACAACATCGCCCATTGCAACGGCTGCGACAGCGATTTCGCCCGCGCGCTGGGCGCCGATGTCGCGATCACCGGCGAGATCCAGAAGACCTCGAACCTGATCCTGAGCATGTCGATCTTCGTGCGCGACGCCGAGAGCGGCGCGCTGGTGGGCGGCGGCTCGGCGGACATGCGCGGCAACACCGACGAAAGCTGGTCGCGCGCGGTCAGCTACATCGTGCGCAACCGGATGCTGACGCAGTGATCTTTCGCCTCGCCTGCGCCTGTCTGCTGCTTGCCGTCGCGACGCTGGCGCGGGCGCAGGAGACGCCGGTGTTGCGCGTCGCGGTGCTGAAGTTCGGCACCGTCAACTGGCTGACCGACGTGATCCAGACGCGCAAGCTCGACGCGGCCGAGGGGTTCAGGCTGGAGACGGTGGAACTCGCCGGGCGCGACGCGACCTCGGTGGCGTTTCAGGCGGGCGACGCGGATCTGATTGTCGCCGACTGGATCTGGGTGATGAACCAGCGCCAGCGCGGCGCCGACATGCGGTTCTTTCCCTATTCGCGGGCGCTGGGCGCGCTGATGGTGATGCCCGGCGGCGGCGTGAAGGCCTTGTGCGACCTGCGCGGCAAGACAGTCGGCGTGGTCGGCGGCGACCTCGACAAAAGCTGGATCGTCTATCAGGCGCTGGCGCAGCGCGACTGCGGCTTTTCCCTGCGCGACGAGGCCGACGCGGTGTTCGGCGCCCCGCCGCTGATGTCGCGCCAGCTTGTCACCGGCGCGGTGGCGGCGGTCTCGACCTTCTGGCACTTTGCGGCGCGGCTTGAGGCGGAGGGCGCGGAGAAACTGCTGGGCGCGGACGCGGCGATCGCCGCGCTCGGCGTCGCGCCCGCGCCGCCGCTGGTGGGCTTTGTCTGGGACGCGCGGCGAACCGACCCCGCGACCGTGGCGGCGATGGGCCGCGCGGTGCGGGCGGCGGGCGCGCTGATGGCGGCCGATGAGGCCGAATGGCTGCGGCTGCGCCCGCTGATGCAGGCCGAGGACGACGCCGCCTTCGCCGCGCTGCGCGACGCCTATCAGGCGGGCGTGGTGACAGCCCCCTGGGGCGCGGCGGAGACCGAAGCGGCGCGCGCGCTGCACGCCACGCTGATCGCGGCGGGCGGCGAGGGTTTCGGGCGCATCGCGGGCGCCTTCGACGCGGGCGCCTTCGCGGAGTGAGCCGGTGACGCGCGCCCGCCTGCGCGGCGCGCCGTGGCCGCTTCTGTCGCTCGCCGGGCTGGTCGGCGTCTGGGCGCTGGCCGCCGCCTGGGCCGCCTCGCCGGTGCTGCCGGGGCCGCTCGACGTGCTGGCGGCGGCGCGGCGCGAAGTGGCGGCGGGGTACTTCTTCCATCTGGGCGCGACGCTGGCGCGGGTGGCGGCCGCCTTCGCGCTGTCCATGAGCATCGGCGCCGCGATCGGCGTGGCGCTGGGCATGAGCCGCGCGGCGGACCGCGCCTTTGGCGGCTGGCTGACGCTGTTTCTCAACCTGCCCGCGCTGGTGACGATCATCCTGTGCTATGTCTGGTTCGGGCTGACCGAGACGGCGGCGATCACCGCCGTCGCGCTCAACAAGATCCCCAACGTCGCCGCCACCTTGCGCGAAGGCGCCCGCGCGCTGTCGCGCGATCTGGCGGAGATGGCGGCGGTCTATCGCCTGCCGTGGCGGGCGCGGCTGGTCCACGTCGCAGCGCCGCAGCTTGCGCCCTATCTCGCCGTCGCCGCGCGCAACGGGCTGGCGCTGGTGTGGAAGATCGTGCTGGTGGTGGAACTGCTGGGCCGCCCCAACGGCGTCGGCTTTCAGTTGTCGCTGCATTTCCAGCTTTTCGACGTGGCGGCGATCCTGGCCTATGCGCTGGGCTTCGTGCTGGTGGTGCAGATCGTCGAATGGACGGTGCTGCAACCGTGGGAGCGTCGCGCGGCGCGCTGGCGGCGATGAGCGGGCCGCCGGAGAAGACAGCAGGGGTGGACACGCTGCGGGTGGACGTGCGCGCCAAACGCTTCGGGGCGGCGCAGGTGCTGGGCCGCGTCGCGTTCACGCTGGCGGCTGGCGAGACGGCGGCGCTGCTCGGCCCCTCCGGCGTCGGCAAATCGACGCTGCTGGCGATGGTCGCCGGGACGGACGCGGATTTTGACGGCGCCATCGCGCGCCCGCCGGGGCGGCTGGCGATGGTGTTCCAGACCCCGCGCCTGCTGCCGTGGCGCACGCTGGCCGAGAACATCGCGCTGATCCCCGGCGCGGGCGGGATCGACGCCGCGCGCGCGCTGCTGGCGCGGGTGGGCCTGGGCGCGGCGGCCGATCAGCACCCCGAGCGGGTGTCGCTGGGGATGCAGCGCCGCGCCGCGCTGGCCCGCGCGCTGGCGGTGCGCCCGGCGCTCCTGCTGATGGATGAGCCGCTGGTGTCGCTGGATGTCGAAAGCGCGCAGGCGATGCGCGCGCTCATCGCGCAGACGCTGGCCGAGACCGGCGCCGCCGCGCTGATCGCGACGCATGACCGGCGCGAGGCGCTGGCGCTGACCGGGCGGCTGCTGGAGCTGGGCGGCGCGCCCGCGACGCTGCTCAGCGACCGCGCCTCGCCGCTCGACGCCGCCGCGCGGGCCGACCCCGCGCTGGTCGAGGCGCTTCATGCGGCGTGGTTCTGATCCGGTAGCGGGCGCCCCCCTGACCCCGACCCTCTCCCCCCTTGGGGGGAGAGGGGGCGAAATCTGCCAGGGCTGCGCCGCGCCGCCAAGCCGGGCGCCGTCGGCGACCCTTGCGCCCCCTCTCCCCCTTTGGGGGAGAGGGTTGGGGTGAGGGGGCGCTTATAATCCGTGAGGGGGCGCTAAACCCGCGCCAGACCCGTAAGATGCGCGATGTTCTTGAAGAAGATTCGCACATGCGCCAAGGGTTTGGCCTTGACCAGCTCCTTGTTCATGTAGGCGTCGAAGGTCAGTTCCTGCACGTCCTTGTCGCGGCAGATGGCGACAAAGCGTTCGCGCCGGTCGTCGTTGTTATACCAATAGCGCTGCATCTGGCCGAGGATCCAGAACACGCCGCCGTGCAGCTTCATGAACCGCTTGCGCGCGGTGCGCAGCTTTCGCGGATCGCCGCTGACCAGATAGGCCTCCGCCGCGTCCGCCGCAAAGCGCCCGCCGAGCATGGCGTAGTAGATGCCCTCGCCCGAGGCCGGCGCCACCACCCCCGCCGCGTCGCCCGCCAGCACCACGTCGCGCCCGTTGTCCCAGCGGTCGAGCGGCTTGAGCGGGATCGGCGCGCCCTCGCGCCGGATGGTCTCGGCGCCGCTGAGGCCGGAGGCGGCGCGCAGGTCGGCGGTCGCCTGCTTCAGCGAGAAGTCGCGCGTCTCGGTGCCCATGCCGACGCTGGTGGTGGCCCCGTGCGGAAAAACCCAGCCGTAGAAATCGGGCGAGATCCGCCCGTCGTAGATCACGTCGCAGCGCGCGCCGTCCCAGTCGGCGCCCTCCGGCGTGCGGATGATCTCGTGATAGGCGATCACATAGGGGATCTCGGCGCCGCCCGGCACCTCCTGCCGCGCGACGTTCGAGCGCGCGCCGTCGGCGCCGATCACCACGCGCGCGCGCACCCGCGCCTCCTCGCCCATCGCGTCGTCGCCCTTCGGGCGATAGACCACGATGGCGCCGCCGCCCGTGTCGCTGGCCGCGTCGCGCTCGATGCGCTCATAGGCGCCGGTGCGCCGGATCGCGCCGCCCTGCGCCGCGCGGTCGCGCAGCCATTCGTCGAAATGGGCGCGGTCCACCATCCCCACAAAGCCGCCTTCGATGGGGATCGTGACCTTGCGCCCTTTGGGCGAGATCATCCGCGCCTTGTTGACCTTGGCGACCAGCATGCTGTCGGGGATGTCGAAATCGGTGATCGCCTTGGGCGGGATGGCGCCGCCGCAGGGCTTGATGCGCCCGGCGCGGTCGAGCAGCAGCACCCGCCGCCCGGCGCGCGCCAGATCATGCGCCGCCGTGGCCCCCGCCGGGCCGCCGCCGACGATCACGCAGTCGAAGGTCTCTAGCTGCATCGCTTCATTCTCCGGGAACCAGCGCGGCGCGCAGGGTAGGCGCCGCGCGCGAGGGCGCGGCGGCAAGCGTCAGGCCAAGCCAGGCGGCGAGCACGAACAGCCCCGCCTCCAGCGCGAACACGGTGGCGTAGGCGGTGGCGGGTTCGCCGAGCAGCGCACGCGACAGATCAACCAGCGAGGCGCCCAGAAAGCCGCCGAGGCCGAAGGCGATCGCCTGCGCCGCGCCCCACAGCCCCATGCGCGCGCCCTCGCGCCCCGGCCCCGAGGCCCCGGCCAGCGCCATCATCGAGCCGATGGCGGCCACGGCGAACATGCCGTTGAGAAAGCCCAGCGCAAAGACGTTGGCCGCCAGCGGCCAGCCCGGCGTGAAGGCGCCGACGCTCAGCGCCGCCAGCGCCGCGCCCGAGCCGAGGCAGCCGCTCACCAGCCACAGCTTGAGCGAGCCGAACCGCCCGCGCACGCCGCTGGCCAGCAGCGCCACCAGCACCATGCCGAAGAAGATGCCCGATTGCTGCTTGGCCGCCAGCGTCGTGCTTTCGCCCACGGTCATGCCGAACACATGGCCCGCGAACGGCTCAAGGATCAGATCCTGCGCGCTGAACGCCAGCATCGAGACGAAAACGAAGATGGTGAAGCGCCGCGCGGCGGGCTCGGCCAGCGTCTCGCGCAGCACGGCGCCGAAGGGCGCCTGCGCGGCCTGCGCCTCCATCCGCGCGCCCCGCTCCACGCCCCAGACGCCCAGGGCCGTAAGCGTCAGCGCGACCAGAGCCACCCCCGCCGTCACCTCGATCAGCCGCGCGGGCGTATAGGGGTCGAGCAGCGCGCCCGCGCTCGCCGCCGTCACCGCCAGCCCAAAAATCATCATCAGCCAGACGATGGTCGCCGCCGCCGCGCGCCGCTCCGGCGCCACCCGCACCGCCAGCAGCGCCAAAAGCGCCGTGCCCGCCGCGCCGACGCCGCCGCCGATCAGCATGAACGCCAGCACCGCCAGCGCCACGCCGCCCGCCAGCGTCAGCGGCATCAGCGCCGTGGCGCAGGCCGCCAGCACGCCGCCCGCCGTCAGCGCGACGATGCCGCCGACGATCCACGGCGTGCGCCGACCACGATCCGAGCCATAGCCCCAGCGCGGCCGCAGCATCCCCATCGCATAGTGCAGCCCGACCAGCGCGCCGGGCAGCATCGCGGGCAGCGCCAGCTCCACCACCATCACCCGGTTCAGCGTCGAAGTGGTCAGCACCACGATCGACCCCAGCGCCATCTGCACCAGGCCCAGGCGAAAAATTCCCAGCCAGCTTAAGGGTTTCATCGTCTCACGTCCTCAGCGTCAGGTGCAGCGCGCAGGCCGCCGTCAGCATCCCCAGCACATAGAGCAGCACGCCGAACCCCGCGAACCACACCGCGCGCCCCTTCGGGTCGGCCAGCAGACGCGGGACCATCGCCCCCTGCCCCGCCAGCAGCGCCGCCACGATCAGCGCGTTCCACGGCCAGCCCCAGACGACCAGCAGCGCCACAACCACCGCCTGCGGAACCAGCATCGCGACCACCGCCACCCGCGCCGCGCGATCAAACCCCAGCCGCGCGGGCAGCGAGCCGAGGCCGAAGGCGCGGTCGCCCTCCACCGACTTGAAGTCGTTCAGCGTCATGATGCCGTGCGCGCCAAGGCCATAGAGCAGCGCGACAGTCACGATCCGCCAGTCTGGAAACGCCGCCGACAGGATCGCGGCGCCGGTGAACCACGGCAGCGTCTCATAGGCCAGCCCGCAGACGCCGGCGCTGATCCAGCCGTTGCGCTTGAGCCGTATCGGCTCGGCGCTGTAGGCCCAGGCGGCGGCGACGCCGACCACGGTGGCCCAGAACGCCCATGTCCCCAGCGACCAGCCGACCAGCAGCGAAAGCGCGGTCCAGAGCAGCGCGATCCACAGGCCCCAGCGCCCCGGAACGCGGCCCGAGGGGATCGGGCGGCCCGGCTCGTTGATCGCGTCCACATGGCGGTCGCACCAGTCGTTGGCCGCCTGGCTCATGCCGCAGACCAGCGGCCCGGCCAGCGCCACGCCCAGCACGATCACGCCCCAGTTCCCCGCGAAACCGGCGCCCGACGACACCACGCCGCAGAAGAACGCCCACATCGGCGGAAACCAGGTGATCGGCTTGAGCAACTCCAGCACCGCGCCCGGCGAGGGGCGCGACGCGGGGCGGGCGGATCGGGCGAGGGTGTCACTGACGCTCATACTGTCAATTAAACATGACAACCGGCGTTCTGAAAAGCGGATTCGGCGCGACGCTTTGGCCCCGGTTGAAGCGCCGCGCCGCGCCATATATCGTGTCGCCATGGTGAGCGATGACGACATGCTGTGGGCGGAGTTCTTTGCGGGCGGCGGCATGGCGCGCGCGGGGCTTGGGGAAGGCTGGGCCTGCGCGCTGGCCAATGACATCGACCCCGCCAAGGCGCGCGCCTATGCCGCCAACTGGGGCGCCGACCATCTCACCTTGGGCGACGTGGCGGCGCTGTCGCCCGAGGCGCTGCCGCGCCCGCTGGCGCTCGCCTGGGCGTCGTCGCCGTGCCAAAACCTCAGCCTCGCGGGCGGGCGCGGCGGCCTGAGCGGCGCACGCTCCGCCGCGTTCTGGCCGTGGTGGCGGCTGATGCGCGCGCTGGGCGCGGCGGGCCGGGCGCCGCGGGTGATCGCGTTCGAGAATGTCGCAGGGCTGCTCAGCTCCGGCGGCGGCGCCGATTTCACCGCCGTCGCGCAAAGCTTCGCCGAGGGCGGCTATCGCTTCGGCGCGCTGGTGATCGACGCCGCGCGCTTTGTGCCGCAGAGCCGCCCGCGCCTGTTCATGGTGGCGCTGCACGACAGCGCAGGGTTCAGCCCGCTGACCCGGCCCGACCCCGATCCGGCCTGGACGCCGCCCGCGCTGATCGCGGCGCAGGCGCGGCTGCCCGAGGCGCTGAAGGCGCGCTGGCGCTGGTGGCGGCTGCCCGCGCCGCCGCTGCGCAACCAGTGGCTGGCCGACATCCTGGAGGACGACGCCGCCGTGCGCTGGTTCGATGCGCGCCGCACCGCCGCGCTGCTGGCGCTGATGGCGCCCGCGCACCGCGCGCGCGTCGCCGCCGTCCAGCGCCAGACGCAGGCGCAGGGCGGGCGGCGGGTGGCGACGGTGTATCGCCGCACCCGCCCCGACGGCGCGGGCGGACGGACGCAGCGCGCCGAAGCGCGCTTTGACGACATGGCGGGCTGCCTACGCACGCCTGCGGGCGGCTCATCGCGCCAGACGCTGCTGGTGGTGGAGGGCGACCAACTGCGCGCCCGGCTGCTGACCCCGCGTGAGGCGGCGCGGCTGATGGGCCTGCCCGACAGCTATCGCCTGCCGCCGACCGCGACCGAAGCCTATCGGCTGCTGGGCGACGGGGTGGCGGCGCCGGTCGCGGGCTGGCTGGGCGCGCATCTGCTGGCGCCGCTGGCGCGCGGCGCGCGGGCGGCGGCGGTCGCCTGAGGCTCAGCCCTCGAACAGGTCGGCGAAATCGGCGAACACCCGCGCATAGGTCGGGCGCTTGAACGGCACGATCCGCGCGATCAGTTCGCCGTGCGGCATCCAGGCCCAGCGGCTGAACTCGGCGTGCTTGCGCGCGATGTCCACGTCGCTGTCGCGGCCCAGAAAGCGCAGCGCGAACCATTTTTGCGTCTGGCCGCGATAACGGCCCTTCCACAGGCGCGCCGCAAGCTCCGGCGGCAGGTCGTAAGGGATCCAGTCGGGGCTTTCGCGCAGCACCTCGACCAGCGCGGCGGGAACCCCGGTCTCCTCCTCAAGCTCGCGCAGCGCGGCCTGAAGCGGCGTCTCGCCCTTGTCCACGCCGCCCTGCGGCATCTGCCAGGCGTCGCCGGGGTTGTCGATGCGCTGCCCGGCGAACACGCGGCCCTGCGGACCGATCAGGCACAAGCCCACGCAGGGGCGATAGGGAAGCGCCGTCTGCGGCGCGGCTTCGGCGGCTGTCATCTGATCCTGTCCCGAACGGGGCGCGCGGCGGACGCAGGATCCGCCGCGCGAAGGCCTTATTGCGCCTGGCTATAGACCGAAAGCCCGGTCAGCAGGTCGAGCGCATAGGCGAGTTGCAGATCCTCGGTGCGCAGCTTGGCGGTCGCCTCGTGGCGGGCGCGCTCGGCCTGCCACTGCTCGCGCTCCTCGTCGGTCAGCACGTTCTCGAGGCTGCCGCGCAGGTCGGCCTCGGAGCGGCCCGGCCGCACGGTCGCGGCCTCCTGCTCGCCGATGGTGCGCTGCTCCACCAGGATGTCGGGCTCGATGCCCAGCGCCTGGATCGAGCGGCCCGAGGGCGTGTAGTAACGCGCCGTGGTCAGCCGCAGCGCGCCCTCACCCGAGAGCGGCATGATGGTCTGCACCGACCCCTTGCCGAACGACTTGGCGCCGACGACGATGGCGCGGCGATGGTCCTGCAACGCGCCCGCGACGATCTCCGACGCCGAGGCCGAGCCTTCGTTGATCAGCACCACGATCGGCTTGCCGCCCGCCAGATCGCCCGCGCGCGCGTTGTGCCGCTCGCTGTCGCGCGGGTCGCGGCCGCGCGTCGAGACGATCTCGCCCTTGTCGAGGAACGCGTCGCTCACCGCGATCGCCTGGTTGAGCAGGCCGCCGGGGTTGTTGCGCAGGTCGATCACATAGCCCTTCACCTTGTCGGCGCCGCCAAGCTCGGCCTGCACCTCGTCGATGCCGGCCTTGAGGTTGTCGAAGGTCTGCTCGTTGAAGGTGGTGACGCGCAGCACCGCCACGTCGCCCTCGGCGCGGGCGCGCACCGCCTTGATCTTGATCACCGCGCGGGTCAGCGTGAGGTCGAGCGGCCCTTCGGCGTCGCGCCGCGCCACGGTGAGCTTGATGTCGGTGCCGACCAGCCCGCGCATCCGCTCCACCGCCTCGCCCAGCGTAAGGCCCATCACCGGCTCGTCGTCGATGTGGGTGATCAGGTCGCCCGCCATCACCCCGGCGAGGGCTGCGGGGGTGTCGTCCATCGGCGCGACGACCTTGACCAGCCCCTCCTCCATGGTGACCTCGATGCCCAGGCCCCCGAACTCGCCCTTGGTCTGCACGCGCATGTCCTCAAAGCCCTTGGGCGCGAGATAGGACGAGTGCGGGTCGAGCGAGGCGAGCATCCCGTTGATCGCGCTTTCGATCAGCTTGGCTTCATCGACCTCCTCGACATAGGCGCCGCGCACCCGTTCGAACACGTCGCCGAACAGGTCGAGCTGCTCATAGGTCGATTTCCTGGCGCTTTGCTGGGCGGCCAGCGGCGCGCCGAGCTGCGTGACCGCAAGCACCCCCACCACCGCGCCGCCGAAGGCCGCCATCGCCAGATTTCGCTTCATTCACCAGTCCTCTCAGCCGTCAGGGCGAACCAGGCCGCCGGATCATCCGGTTCGCCGCCGCGCATGACCTCTATATAAAGCATCTCCGCCGGAATCGTCCCCTTTGCGGCGGAGGCGTCAATCAAAAACTCGTCGGCGGCGCGCGGCGGCCCGCCCAGCGCGCCCAGCGCCGCGCCCGCAGACAGCGTATCGCCCACCGCGCGCGTCGCCGTCGCCAGCCCGCGCAGCACGATCAGCACGTCGCGCCGCGGCTCAAGCACCATCGTCAGGCCGTCGCCGCCCGCCTTGCCGACATGGCGCACCGTCACCGTCGCGGGCGCCAGCACGCGCGCGTAAGCGGGCGCCGCCAGCGCCAGCGCCGCGCCGCCCGGCGCAGGGGCCACGCTCAGCAGACCCTCGACCGGCGGCGGATAGGGCGGAGCGCCCGCTGCGCCTTCGGCGCCCTGTTGGTCCAGCGCATCCAGCGCCGCCACGTCCTGCGCCAGCGCCGCCACCGCCGCCGCCGCATCCTGCTCCAGTCGCGTCAGGTCTTGCGACGTTTTGCCGCTGGCCCCACCCAGCGCCAGCGCCGCGCGCAACGCCTGCAAGGCGCCGAGCGCGTCGCGCAGCCGCGCGGTCGCCGCCGCGCCCCGGTCGGCGCGTTCCTGAAGCGCCCGCAAGGCCCCCCGCGCCGCCGCCGCCTGCGCGGCGAGCGCAGGCGCGGCGTCAGCCAGCGTCATCGCCGCCCGCGCGGCGGCGACCGGGCCTGCGGGGTGCAGCGCCCAGGCCAGCGGCGGCGCGGCGTCGATGCGCCGCAGCGCCGCCAGCGCCGCGAAAGCCGCGCCGTCGCGCGCGGCGAGCGTCGCGCGCGTCGCGCTCTGGCGGTCGGCGGCGGCGCGCAGCGCGGCCCGCGCGTCGGCGAGCGCCGCCTCCTGCGCGGCGAGCGCCCCGGTCAGCGCGGCGATGCGCGCGCGCGGCGCGGCCTCGGCGAGCGCCTGTTCGGCGCGCTCCAGAACGCCTTCCGCCGCCTGCGCCGCGCCCGCCATCAGCAATGCCGCGACCAGCGCCGCAGCCGTCATCGCCGCTCCAGCAGGTTGCGCCCGGTCATCTCCGGCGGCGTCGGCAGGTCCATCAGCGCCAGCGCCGTCGGCGCCACATCGGCCAGCCGCCCGTCGGAAAGCCGCGCGCCCGATGGCCCGCCGACCAGGATCAGCGGCACCGGGTTCAGCGTGTGCGCGGTGTGCGGGCCGCCGGTCTCGGGGTCCACCATGGTCTCGCAGTTGCCGTGGTCGGCGAACACCAGCATCGCGCCGCCCGCTTTCTCGACCGCCGCGACCACCTTGCCCAGCGCCGCGTCCACCGTCTCCACCGCCTTGATCGCGGCGGCGAGGATCCCGGTGTGGCCCACCATGTCGGGGTTGGCGTAGTTGGCGACGATCAGATCGTAGTCGCCCGATGCGATCGCGGCGGTCAGATGCTCGGTGACTTCCGCCGCCGACATCTCCGGCGCCAGATCATAGGTCCGCACCCTGGGGCTGGGCGCCATGTGGCGATCCTCGCCGGGATAGGGCGGCTCGACCCCGCCGTTCAGGAAGAACGTGACATGGGGATATTTCTCGGTCTCGGCGATGTGGAACTGGCGCAACTCCTGATCCGCGATCCAGGCGCCGAGCGTGTTCTTCAGGCTGTCGGGCGGAAACAGCACCGACATGAAGCTGTCGTGATGGGTGGAGTACGACACCATCCCGCAGCGCGCCGCGAACGCCGGGCGGTCGCCCCTGTCGAAGGCGTCGAAATCGGGATCGGCCAGCGCGGAGAGGATCTCGCGCGCGCGGTCGGCGCGGAAATTGATGAACAGCAGGCCGTCGCCCGCCCGCACGCCCGCATAGTCGCCGATCACCGTGGGCGAGACGAACTCATCGGTCTCGTCGCGCGCATAGGCGGCCTCCAGCGCGGCGATCGCGGTGGCGGCCTTCTCGCCGCGCGCGTGGACGATCGCGTCATGGGCGGCTTGCACCCGCTCCCACCGCGTGTCGCGGTCCATGCCGTAGAACCGCCCGGCGACGCTGGCGATCGGGGCTTCGGGCGCATCCTTGGCGAACGCCGCCAGAAACCCCGCCGCGCTGCGCGGCGGCACGTCGCGCCCGTCGAGGAAGGCGTGGATGCGCACCGGCACCCCCGCCGCGATCAGCGCGTTGGCCGCCGCCGCCATGTGGCGCTGATGGCTGTGGACGCCGCCGGGGCTGAGCAGACCCGCCACATGCGCCACGCCGCCGGCCGCGCGCACCTCTGCGGCGAACGCCTTGAGCGTGGGGTTGGCGGCGAAGGCGCCGGTGGCGATGGCGCGGTCGATCTTGGGCAGGTCCATCCACACCACGCGGCCCGCGCCGATGTTGGTGTGGCCGACCTCGGAATTGCCCATTTGCCCCGGCGGCAGGCCGACATTTTCGCCGCAGGTGATCAGCGTGGCGTGCGGCCGCGTCGCCATCAGCCGGTCATAGACCGGGGTCTGGGCAAGCGCGACGGCGTTGGCCTCCCGCTCCGGCCGAAGCCCCCAGCCGTCGAGGATGCACAGAACAACGGGTTTGTAGGCCATGATCTCTCGCCCGAATGGATAGAGGCGCAGTGTGCAGCCGCGCCCGCCGCCATGCAACCGTTGGCGCGATCCCGCCCGCGCGCGCGGCTTGGTGAATTTTTCTTGTCCATGGCCCTGCGCGCAGGACAAGCGTCAGCGCAGCGGCTATAAACCATCGACATGATCCCTGGGAGCCGACATCGATGCGTCTGATCGCCCACCGCGTGTTCCGCGACGGCGCCCGCCTCGATGATTGCGACACCCAGCGTTTCGGCGGCTATGACGGCGTCGAGCTTGACCTGCGCCTCAACCGTGAGGGGCGGCTGGTGGTGGAGCACGCGCCGGTGTTCCGCGCCCGTCTGCGCCGCGCCTCGGTGTGCGAGAACGATTTCGAGGACGCGCTCACGCTGCTGGCCTCGGCGCCCACGCCGCCGCGCACGCTGTTTCTCGATGTGAAGTGCCACGCCGCCGCCAGCGCCGCCGCGCGGCGCGTCGCCGCCTCGCAACCCTGCCGCGACATCGTGTTCACCTGCTGGCGGGCCGACGACGTGGCGGCGGTGCGCGCGATTCTGCCCGGCGCGCGGATCTTTTTCTGCATCGCGCCCATCGTGGCGCGCCGCGCGCCGCGCGGGCGGCTGGAGAACCTCTATCTCAGCAACTCGTTCCCGTTCTTCTGGGCGGCGGAGCGGTTCGAGCCCGACCCCGACAAGACCAACCGCCACAACATCAACGTGCGGCTGATCGCGCCGCAGCGCGACGGCGCGCCGCTGCCCGAGGGCGTCAACGGCGTCTGCGTCCACCGGGTGTTCTGGCGCCCGACGCTGGCGGCGCTGGTGGCGGCGCAGGGCCTTGAGGTGGCGGTCTATGGGCTGGCCTCGCGCGCGCAGGCCGAGGCTCAGGCGGCGCTGGGGCCGGTGTCCTACGCCATCATCGGCGCGCGGCGGGACGCGCTGCGCGCAGCAGCCAGGCGAAGCCTCCGTAGATCGGCGTGACCTGCGGGGCTTCCAGCGCCGCATCCGCCGCCACCGCCGCAAAAGCGTCGTCCAGCCCGTCGCGCGGCGCGACGTGAAACAGCGCCAGCCAGCGGCGCAAGCCCGCCTTCGCCACGCCCGGCAACCCTTCCTGCCGCCCGAAATCCACCACATGCAGCGCGCCGCCCGGCGCAGTGGCCGCCGCGCCCTGCGCCAGCGCGCCGCGCCAATCGGGGATCATCGACAGGCTGTAGGAAAAGAACACCCGCTCGAACGCCGCGACGCCGAACAGCGCCTGCGCGTCGAAATCGGTGGCGTCGCCCTGCGCCAGCGTGATGCGCCCCTCCAGCCCGGCGCGCGCCACGCTCTCGCGCGCGGTCGCCAGCATCTGCGCGGAGATGTCCAGCCCGTAGAAATGCGCCTGCGGATAGCGGCGCGCCGCCACGATCATGTTGCGCCCGGTGCCGCAGCCGATCTCCAGCACCCGCGCGCCGGGCGGCGGCGCCAGATCGGCGATCAGGCGGTCGCGTCCCAGCAGAAAGAACTTGCGCGTCACGTCGTAGAAATGCCGCTGGCGGCGATAGACCCCGTCCATCAGCGCGGAATGGCCGCTCATGTGCTCAGTCCTCGCGCGTGTAGAGGTGAAAGCCGCCATAGATCGCCGAGCGATCGCGGGCGCCGAACGCCGCCGACTCCGCCGCGTGATAACGCCAGCGCGCCAGCGTCGCCTCAGCGACGCGCCCCGGCAGGATGGTCTCGACGCCTGCGGTGCGAAAGATCACCCGCGCGCCGGGCCGCGCCGTGCGGTCGATCTCGCGCCACAGCGCGTTGAGCTGCGCGTCGGTCATCCAGTCCTGCGCGTCGAGCAGCACATAGGCGTCAAGGCTCGCCGCGGGCTCCTCCGCCAGCCGGTCGGTCAGCGAGCGGTTGACCAGCCGCACCCGGTCGGCGCGCGCCGCCATCGCCGCGAAGTTGGCGCTGCGCAGATAGGGCGGCAGCGGCCCGGCGTCGCCCGGCGCATAGCCGCCGGTGAACGCCTGCCAGGCGAAATAATTGTCGGCGATGGGAAAATCGCAGGCCAGCTTCTCCAGCCGCTCGCGCAGCACCGCCGCCATGTCGCGCCCGCCGGCCAGCGCGTCGTATTGCGCGGGCGGAATGCCGAGGCCGAACAGCGACGCCTTGCGCCGGGTGATCCAGCGCACCAGGGGCCGGTCGAACAGCGGCGCGATATGCGCGTCGAAAAAGGCGCGCTGTTCGGCCAGATCGCGCGCCTGGGTGATCGCGCCCAGATCGACGCCGAACCGCCGCGCCGCCCACTGGCCCAGCGCGATGAAGTTGCCCAGCAGGCCGTGGGCATAGAAATTGCGGCTGAACTGCGTGACGCGGCGGCGCGCGCGCCAGTCGCGCCGCTCCCAGTAGGCGCGGGTCTCGGGGTCGAGCGCGTCGCGCAGGAACCGGTCATAGGCGCCGACGTTGGCGTGCGCGTCGGCCTGTCCGAAGAAGCGGTAGAAGGTGGCGTAGTTGGGCAGAAGCCGCGCCCCCGCCAGCTTGAGCCGCCCCAGCGCGACGTGATGCGGGTTGAGATCGACGGCGATGATCTCCGCCGGATCGGCGACCAGATACGACATCATGTTGCAGCCGCCCGAGGCGATGGTGGCGAGCCTTGCGCCGGGCGGCAGCGCCAGCGCGGCAAGGTCCACTTCCGGGTCTTCCCAGATCTGCGGATAGACCAGGCCGCTGAACGCGGCGCTGAACGCGCGCTCCAGCAGGCCCGCCCTGCTGAGCGGCGCTTCGCGGTGGACTGCGGCGCCGATCAGGCCCGCGCCGCCTGCGCCCGGGGCCGCGCTGTCGCTGACCATGGCTGTCTCCGTCGTTGAAGGGATCGCGCGCCTCGCCTAGCGCGTTTGCGCGCGGCGCAAAAGCCCGGCCTGCACGGTTGCGCCGGCAGCCGCGCGCGTCACGAGGCGGCGGCGGCGCCGTAGGTCTCGTCCAGCGCATAGCCCGAGGCGCGCACGGTGCGGATCGGGTCGCGCTCACCACGTCCGTTCAGCGCCTTGCGCAGCCGCCCGACATGCACATCCACGGTGCGCGCCTCGACATAGACATCGCGCCCCCAGACCAGATCGAGCAGTTGCTCACGGCTGAACACGCGGCCGGGGCGTTGCAGCAGACAGTCGAGCAGCCGGAACTCGGTCGGCCCCAGATGCACCTCGCGCTCGGAGCGGCGCACGCGGCGCGTCTCGCGGTCGAGGATGATGTCGCCGAAGGTGGCCACGTCGCCCGACAGCGTGGGCCGCGACCGGCGCAGCACCGCGCGCACCCGCGCCAGCAGTTCGGTCATCGAGAACGGCTTGGTGAGGTAATCGTCGGCGCCGGTGTCGAGGCCGCGGATGCGGTCATCCTCCTCGCCGCGCGCGGTCAGCATGATGATCGGCAGATCGCGGATGTCGCCGCGCACCCGCA
>Ga0210044_10004336_pt1 | contig 19810 bp, 17 predicted proteins | sample CryGey13umfilter_2_FD_183959 | JGI IMG/M metagenome (GOLD analysis project Ga0210044, IMG submission 183959) | Groundwater microbial communities from aquifer in Utah, USA - Crystal Geyser 4/9/14 3 um filter (SPAdes) (version 2) | ecosystem: Environmental > Aquatic > Deep subsurface >... | reverse complement strand
TACTCCCTGATAGACTTCCTGCTCATAATGTAATCCTCCTGTCGTTGTTTTTTTACAACTTTTCAGGGTTACATTATAAATGTCACAACGATTATCCATATGGTTACATTTTACACGGCTCAATACGCCTATTGCCAAAACTATAATAAATCTATATAATATATTAAAAATTTCAGGAGGGAGAGATTGAAGGAAGGAATTCATCCGTCATATAATGAGGCGACTGTAGTGTGCGCCTGCGGTGAGACATTCACAACAAGGTCAACAAGGCCGAAGATAAAAGTAGATATCTGTTCAAAATGCCACCCCTTCTTCACAGGTAAACAGAAGATTGTTGATGCTGAAGGAAGGGTAGAGAAATTTAAGAAAAAGTACGCAAAGTTAGAATCGACTCGTACCAAGAAGTAAATACACTAACAAAAAAAGTCGTTAGTCAATTGTTTCAGGACTAACGGTTTTTTTTTGATTCAGATGAAAAACATAGGCGGACAGGCAGTTATAGAAGGTGTTATGATGAAAGGCCGGAAAGGCTGGACAGTTGCAGTCAGAGGCCCAGGAGGGGACATCCACGTTAAAAGGGAGGGACTAACAGAACTTCCAAAGGTTTTAAGGCTTCCTGTCATGCGGGGTGTGATTGCACTTTTTCATGCTCTTTTCATCGGCATCAAGGCTATAGAATTCTCTGCAAGCAAGGCATACGAAGAGGAAGATGGTAAAAAGTTAAACCCTGTTGCCATTGGTTTTACCATCGGCTTGTCTGTAATACTTGGCATAGCCCTTTTTATACTGTTGCCGTTATATGCAACAAAGCTTTTGGGAACCGTATTCACATCTGTTTCCAAAAGCTCATTTGTGTTTAATTTTGTCGACGGTATTATCAGGATATTTTTTTTCCTGATATATATAGTCTCAATCGGCATGTGGAAAGAAATGAGGCGGATATTTGAGTATCACGGTGCAGAGCACAAAGTGATCCATGCATATGAGAATGGGAAAGAACTAACTGTAAAAAATATAAAAGGCAACAGCCCTCTGCATCCACGCTGTGGTACAAGCTTTCTTCTTATAGTTATGGTCATAAGTATATTAACCTTCTCATTTATCCCACAGACCTGGTCGTTCACTTATAAATTCCTCTCAAGGATTGTCCTTATACCTTTGATTGCAGGGCTTTCCTTTGAATTTTTGAAACTATCTTCTAAAATGAAAAACAACATGATAATAAAGATATTGATACAGCCCGGGCTCTTGCTGCAGAGGCTTACAACAAGAGAACCTGACGATTCTCAAATCGAGGTTGCTGTCAGGGCGCTCGAAGAAGTTCTTACCATAGAGGAAGCAAATGCTTGAGAAACTAAGGGCAATAGAAAGTAAATATGAGGAATTGACTAACCTGCTGATAGATCCGGAGGTATTATCAAAACCGTCTGAACTACAGAAATATTCAAAAGAACAGGCGGAATTACAGCCGCTTGTTGAAAAGATCAGGGAATACACCAAATTACTTTCTGATATAGAAGGCACTGAGGAGCTTTTAAAAGAAGGCGACGGAGACCTGCGTGAGCTTGCCCTATCAGAACTTGATGAACTAAAGGGGAAAAAGCCAAAGATAGAAGAAGAGCTTAAGGTTATGCTTCTTCCAAAAGACCCTCGAGATAAGAAAAATGTAATTCTTGAGATAAGGGCAGGAACCGGGGGTGAAGAGGCTGCCCTGTTTGCCTCCAAACTGTTCAGGATGTATTTGAAATATGCTGAACAAAAAAGATGGAAGGTAGAGATGATAGATCTGAACTCCACAGGACTTGGAGGCATCAAGGAAGTAATTGCATCTATTCAGGGAAAAAATGCATACAGCAGACTCAAATATGAAAGCGGCGTTCACAGAGTCCAGCGCGTGCCTGTTACAGAATCATCCGGAAGAATCCATACATCTGCATCAACAGTTGCAGTGCTCCCCGAGGCAGAGGATGTTGATATTAAGATCGATGAAAAAGACCTTAGAGTAGATACATTCTGTTCTTCCGGACCTGGAGGGCAGGGAGTTAATACAACCTATTCGGCTGTAAGGATTGTCCATGTCCCGACAGGACTTATTGTGCAGTGTCAGGATGAACGCTCCCAGATCAAGAATAAAGAAAAGGCCATGAAGGTTCTTCGCTCAAGGCTTTATGAGATTGAAATGGAAAGGCAGGAAAAGGAGAGGGCCTCTGAAAGGAAATTACAGGTGGGAACAGGCGACAGGAGCGAAAAGATAAGGACATACAATTTTCCCCAGAACCGTGTCACTGACCACAGGATTGGTTTTTCACTTCATAGGCTTGATCAGGTGCTCGAGGGAGACCTTGATGAAATAATTGACAACCTGATTGATCACTATCAGTCTGAAAGGCTTAAGGAACTGTAATGGGAAAATCTTATCCCAGGATGATGATTTTTTCCTATGTTTTATTTTATTGATTATAGTATAATGTTCACATGCGAAAATTTATATTAATCTTTTTTGTTGTAATATCCATCGCCAGTTTTCTTCTCATTCATAATACATATGGCATTGACACATGCGATCATAATTGCACAAAGTGCCATCAGATAACGAATGATGATGCACTGAATTTGCTTAAGGAAGGTATCCCTGATGTGAAAATTCTCGAAATTAGTCCGGCTATAGTTAAAGGATTATGGGAGATTGCAATTGAATCAAGGGGGCAGAAGGGGATAGCTTATGTTGATTTTTCTAAAAAATACGTTGTATCAGGTTCCATATTAAACCTTAAAACAAAGACAAATTTAACAGGAGAAAAACTTTATAATCTCAATAAAATTGACACATCACAAATACCTCTTGACAACGCCCTGTTAATGGGCGATAAAGATGCATCAAAGAAGGTGATTATTTTTACTGACCCTGAGTGCCCGTATTGTGGGAAGCTCCATCAGGAAATAAAAAAGATTTTAGAAAAAAGGAAAGATATTGCCTTTTATATAAAAATGTTTCCTCTGGTAAAATTACATCCAAAGGCATATGAAAAATCAACGGCGATAGTCTGTGAGAAGTCCCTGAGTCTGCTTGAAGATAGTTTTGCAGGGAAAAGCCTGCCAGAGCCAAAGTGTAAAACCTCAGAGGTAGATGAAAACATAAAACTCGGTGAAAAACTTGGTATAAAAGGAACACCTGCAATTATTCTTCCTGACGGCGGTATTATCCCCGGCTATAAAGATGCTGATTCTATAATCTCTCTGATTGACAAGCCAAAAGAAAGGAATCCAAAAGAATCCGCAAGCTATAAGAACCACCAAGATAAACCATAAAACAATAAATATGCAGAAAATAAATTAAACACCTGCGAGTTATAATCTTCTTGAATAAAACTTTCTAACTTCTTCTGCTGCAAGCAATCCAATGCTGAAGGGTATTAGAATAAGCCATAGATCTAAACTAAGCGGTGCGGTTCTAAAGATTTTATTTCCGAACGGATGATAAACAATGAACAACTGTAGTAGGATTTCAACCATGATACCAGCAAATATAAGCCTATTCGTAAAAAAACCTATGCTAAAGATAGATTCCTTTGATGAGCGGCATGCAAATACATTTCCTATCTGAGTTATTATTATCGCTGTAAGACATGCAGTTGTTGCCTGAAGGTAAAGTAAATTATTCACCGAGAGCATCGTCCCCCATATCCACCCACCATTATATAAAACATAGAAGAATCCAAACATACATGCAATAGCTTCTATAGGACCGAGGAATAGATATGACCTGATAATTAAAGGAAGGTCTAACAACCGCTCCTTTAATTTTCTCGGCGGCTGTTTCATTAAACCGGGAGTAGGCTTCTCCGCACCGAGTGCAAGTGCAGGTAACATATCAGTACCGAGATCAACTGCAAGTATCTGGATTATGGTCAGAGGAAGTGGAATCCTTAACAGGATATAAGCTAAATAAGGCACTGCCTCTGGTATATTTGATGCAAAGATATATGTTATAAACTTTTTTATGTTCTCATACACAGCCCTCCCCTCTTCTACTGCATTTACAATTGTTGCAAAGTTGTCATCGAGCAGGATCATATCCGATGCCTCTTTTGCTACATCTGTGCCCGATATTCCCATTGCAATACCAATATCTGCTTTCTTGAGTGCAGGCGCATCGTTCACACCATCACCCGTTACAGCAACAATCTCATCCTCATCTTTTAAGATTGATACAACCCTCATCTTATGCTTAGGTGTCATCCTTGCAAATATGACCTCTTTTTCTAAGAGTTTTTTTCTCAGTTCCTCATCACTCATCTGATCAAATTCATGGCCTTCGATTAAAGCTGGATTCCCTTTAATAAGCCCTATTTCTCTTGCAATAGCAACAGCAGTTCTACTACCATCACCTGTGATCATGATTATCTTTATTCCTGCTTCATTGCATTTCTGTATTGCTTCTGGCACCTCTGGTCTCGGAGGGTCTTCAAGACCAATCAATCCAGCAAAGACCATGTTATTTTCAACTTCCTCAGGTCTCACCCCCTCCCTTGCCCTCCCCCCTTGAGGGGGAGGGATGGGTGGGGGGGTGTCTCCGATTTCCTTATAGGCAAAGGAGAGGACCCTTAGCCCCATATCCATTAAAGCATGGTAGGCATCCATAGTCTTTTTTCTGAGTGTTTCATCAATAGGCACTTTTTCACCATCGATCAGCAAGTGGCTGCATAAAGGAAGCACACTCTCCATGGCACCCTTTGTGAAAACAACAAATCCCCCCCCGCCCCCCTTTGATAAAGGGGGGCGGGGGGGGATTATGAAACCATCCGATGCTGTCCACATCTTTGTCACAGCCATTTTATTCTGCGTAAGTGTACCTGTTTTATCTGTGCATATCACTGTTACAGCACCGAGTGTCTCAACAGATGTAAGTGTTTTTATTAATGCTTTTCTCTTTGCCATCCTCTGGCTTCCCATGGCAAGAGAGAGGGTCATTGTTGGAAGCATGCCTTCAGGAATAAGCGCTACTGTTATGCCGATTGCAAAAATAAAGTTTTCCCAGAAACTTCTTCCAATCAAAAAACCTAAAGAAAAAAAGAATATACCAACTACTGCAGCGATTGTAGCTACTATCCTAGTTGCTTTTATAATCTCCTTCTGGAGTGGACTGAGTCCTGCCTCTACAGCGCTTGTCAGGTGCGCAATACGTCCGAACTCTGTTGTCATTCCTGTTGCAAATGCGACTGCCATACCTGAACCACTGATAACCGTTGTCCCTGCGAAGGCAATATTAGGGCTCTCGAGAAATTCCCCATCAAACGGTTCATGATTCCTTAACATCGGTTCTGATTCGCCTGTCAGAGGTGCGTTATTCACCTTGAGATCAGATGTCTTTATGAGTCTTGCGTCTGCAGGGATTTTATCACCCTCTGAAAGCATTATCATGTCACCCGGGACAACCTCTCTGCCATGAATCTCTTTTTCTTTTCCGTCCCTTAAAACCTTTACATAAAAAGGTAGTAGCCTTTTCAGGGCTTCAAGCGCCTTTTTTGCACGGTATTCTTGAATAAATGTAAAAACTGCATTTATGAATATTACTCCTATTATTGCGATACCGAGGGTAAGCATGCCCTCACCAGGATGTAGATATTCAGACAGGAAAGAGAAGAAAGCGGCGATCCAGAGGAGGATAGCTAAAAAATGGGTAAACTGGGAAATTAATCTCAGATATAGGGGCCTTTTTCTGACCTCTTTTATCTCGTTCAGACCATATTCATGGAGACGTCTTCCGGCATCCTCTTCAGAGAGCCCTCTATCAGAAGTTACAAGGCTTTTAAAAACCTCTTCTTTTGAGAGATTTTGGATTTTCATCGATGTTCATGTTCAGGTCTCAGGATTATAAGATTACATGGGGTTTCCCTGAGTACATCCTCTACAGGATTACCACTAATGATGCTCCTTAAAAGACTCCTCTCGCTTTCCCCCATGACGATTAAGTCATTTCTTCTGTGCGCAGCTTCTATGGTTATAGACCTTGAAACAGAACCATATCCTGTCTTCTTTTCATGGTGTATATCATATCTATTTAAACATTCAGTGAATTGCTCGATATCTTTTGGAATATGTCTTTCTCTCTGGGCAGGTTTTAAATGTATCTCTCCGTGGAAAAAACTTGTTAAGGGACTGGGTGAATGAAAAAGTGTCACAGTGGATTCGAAGCCCTGTGCAAGTTTTGCCACAAAGCATGCTCTTTCTTCAAGGTTAGTCATATTAGCTCTCAGAGGCACAAGGATATTTTTAGGATGCATTCTCCCCATACGTACTACTCTGACCATAGCTACAGAGCATGGCAGTTTTACCATAAACTCTCTTGCGAGGGTCTTTGTAAAAAATCTTTTCTGTATATCTTCCCTTCTTGTGGCTGTAAAAACAATGTCTATCTTATCTTTCTTTACTATTTCGAATATCTTATTAAAGGGGTCTCCCTTTTCAGTGATGCTCTCTACTTCGATGCCAAGTTCTTCAGCCTCTATAAAAAGTCTCTCAAGGGCAGATTCTGCGTGTCTGAATACATCCTTGTTAATCCCCTCTTCTGCAACAAAGACTAAAGAAAGCCTTGCCTGGCATGATTTTGCAAGGGCTATCGCATACCTTGCTGCTATCTCTGAATTTGTGAACTCATTTACTGCAGCAAGTATCTTCTTATACATAGTCAAATTATAGCTATTAACCCCTTGAATCGCAAGAAGATGAAGCAGAGTGAGAGATTGTTCACAAATTGAGGATGAAAATATAGGGAGAGGGTCAGGGTGAGGGGGATTTTTGAATAAAATGTTAAAATAATCTATGTTTGACAAATCCTGTAAGAACCTGCTGGTCAGAGGGGTTAACTGGATAGGGGATGGTGTTATGACCCTGCCTGCATTAAAGGCATTGAGAAAAACGATGCCGGAAGCAAAAATCTCTCTTCTTGTAAAACCATGGGTGTCCGCCGTTTTTGAAAACAATCCGAATATAGATGAAATAATTATTTATGGTGATAAATATAAGGGTATTATCGGCAAGATAAAACTCTCAAGAATGCTGAATAAAAAAAAATTCTGTAGTACAATCCTGTTTCAAAATGCATTTGATGCTGCCCTGATTACATTTCTTGCAGGCATAAAGGAAAGGGCCGGATATAACAGGGATGGCAGAGGCCATCTTCTGACAACTGCAGTCCCTGTGCCTCGGAATAAGGGAAAGGTGCATCAAATTAACTACTATCTGAACCTTCTTGATAAGTTAGGAATAAACGCTGGATATTCAGACCCTTACATATATCTCACACTTGATGAAAGATTAGAGGCAAGAAAATTCCTGCAAGATTTGAAAAGGCCAATCCTGGGAATCAATCCCGGCGCAACATATGGCTCAGCCAAGAGGTGGTTTCCTGAGAGGTTTGCCGAGGTTGCGAACTGGTTTATAAGTGATACAGGGGGAAGTGTAATTATTTTTGGAGGGAAATCAGAAGTTGATATTGCGGATGAGATCTATAAAAAGGCAATCCTGGAATTCCGGACTTCACATTCACTCATTAGCTTTACCGGAAAAACATCCCTTAGAGAGCTCATTTCACTGATTTCAGAATGCGATGTATTTGTTACCAATGATTCAGGGCCCCTGCATATTGCCTATGCAGTTAAAACACCATTGGTAGCAATATTCTGCTCTACAGATCCACAATTAACAGGCCCTCCGCCTGAGGCGAACGCCTCAGGCGGAGGAAATAGCAATGTGGTAATAACTCCTGACATCTCATGCTCTCCTTGTTTCGAACGCACTTGTAAAAATAATGATATGAGATGCATGTACGCAATAACATCAGATGATGTTTATTACGGAATAAAAGAGATATTACCAGACAAACCTGCAGTTTTTTTTGACAGGGATGGGACATTATGTCGAGATACAGGCTACCTCAATAAATATGACGATTTTCAGGTTTTTAAAGATATCAACAATGTGCATCTTCTTAAAGAAAAAGGCTTCAAACTTATCGGTATTTCCAATCAGTCAGGTATTGCGAAAGGTATAGTTAATGAAGAATTTGTAAAAGAGATTAACAGCGTATTTATAAAACAGTACGGGTTTGATGATTTTTATTACTGCCCTCATAATCCTGATGATCATTGTCCATGCAGAAAACCCGAACCGGAGATGCTCCTCAGGGCAAGGGGTAAACATGGAATTGACCTTAAGAAATCCTTTGTGGTAGGAGATAAAGAAGCAGATATATTTCTTGCAAGGGCAGTCGGTGCCAGAGGGATACTGGTTAAGACAGGAGAGGCAAAAGAGTCACAATATGCTGATTTTATTGCTAAAGACCTAAAAGAGGCAGTTGATTGGATATTAGAAAAAGTCTCATAAAAGATCCCCGAAAAATCCTTATCATCAAACCAAGCTCTCTCGGTGATGTTGTTCATAGCTTACCATTTCTGAATGCAATAAGAACGTGTTTTCCAAAGGCTGAGATACACTGGGTTATCGCAAAGGGACTTGAAGGACTCCTTGAAGGACATCCTATGGTCAACAAGCTCTGGATTATAAATAAAGATAAATGGAAAAAGATTAAAAATGTGAAGGGAACGATTAATGAACTTAAAGGGTTATTTAAGGAGCTGAAAAAAGAAAAATTTGATCTTGTATTAGATTTACAGGGACTATTGAGAAGCGGGATTCTAACATCAGCTACAAGCGCTCCTGTCAGGATTGGATTTGCCGAGGCAAGAGAGGGGAGTAAATTTTTTTATACACATAAAGTTAAAGGCGGAAGAGATATACACGCTGTTGACAGATATTTAAAGATTGCTGAATTTTTAGGATGCGATATAACCGACATACGTTTTCCTTTCCCTCTTGATAATCAGTCCTCGTCTTCGATTTTTCATCCTTCATCCCTCATCCCTCATCCTTCGGAAGGTTATGCTGTTATAGTCCCTGGCGCAAGATGGAAGACAAAGGTATGGCCTTCAAGGAAATTTGGAAAACTTTCATCAAAGTTACCTATCATGACAGTGATAGTAGGAAGCAAGACAGATATAGATATAGCAAACGAAATTGTTGCGCTCTCAAAAGGGAATGCGATATCTTTAGCAGGTAAGACAGACTTGAAGGAATTAATAGAGGTGATAAGAAATGCACGCTTTATGGTAAGCAATGACTCAGGCCCTATGCATATTGCCGCAGCCTTAGGAATCCCCGTCTTTGCCATTTTCGGACCAACAGACCCATTAAGAACAGGCCCTTATGGAGAAGGGCATACTGTAATCAGAGAAGATATCCCATGTGCGCCCTGTTTCAAGAGGACATGTAACGATGTAAGGTGCATGAACAGTTTGTCTGTAGAGAAGGTGTATGAAATAATTAAGCGGCGATTACATTCATAGCGAACTCTGTCCTAATAATTAGTGTCTGTCTATAAATCATGACTTATATAATCTGTCATTCCCCGACTTGATCGAGGAATCCAGTGTTTTCAATAGGTTCTGGATTGTCCTGTCAAGCCGGACAATGACAAAATACGACTTCATGGACAGACTCTAATTAGTCATACTGAACTTAATGTTTGTACACACCCCTTAATCCCCTCTTGATAGAGGGGATAATTTGAAAGGATAAAGCTGATTTGTATTTGATAAAGGTAGATTACATATATTTATCCCCTCTTGATAGAGGGGAAAATTTGAAAGGATAAAGCTGATTTGTATTTGATAAAGGTAGATTACATATATTTATCCCCTCTAAAAAGAGGGGATTAAGGGGTGTGTTATGAAAGTTATTAATAATCCTTAAATCTTAAACAACTTTTAAGACCTTTGATGATTAATAGCATGATAGCACGGTTCAGTTATAATTTCCCCTCTTAAGAGGGGTGCAGGGGTGTATGGATTATAGCATTTATAGTTAAGTTTGAATTGGTGTTAGAAAGAAAATAGCCGTATAACCTCAGGGATCAATCAGCCTGCTGAACCTGCCAATCTTCATGGTGTTTAGCTAAATGCTTCTTTCCACGTTGTCAAGCAAAAAATACAATTCTTAGAAAAAAAGTATAAATGTCCTTTCCAAATCACAATAAATACGCCCATAGCGTCCCTGTTTTGAGACGCAGGTTCCCTATCGGGTCAGCCGGGGTATTTGGCCGGGTGCACGGAACGGCATCCTGTTTTTATGTCTTCCAGTCAACGCTTTCTTTCGTTACAATATCAATACGGTCGCAACCAATATTCTTATTCGACATGGGAAGACCAGGACGGCCCGGTTATCAGTTAGACGAAGCGTCCAGATGTTTAGAGACCTTCCACAATGCTAAACGCCTGGCCGTTCCGGAAGGGCCCCATCGGCCAATGGGGCCTTCTTTCTTACATTTCTACCACCTTAACCCTGAACGTCTCAATCTCGATCACTTTTCTGTTTTCAAAGAGCTATGCTGCTTTTCGGACTGCCTCCTTCTTTTGTGTATTCTGTATTTCACTGTATTTCATCTCCAGTTTCTCAAGCTCCTGCGCCGCTTCCTCTCTGAAGGCATATGGTCGCCTTTCTTTTATCAGTGCCATGAGCAGTTTCAAGAGCTGTGAGGAGGAGGCGATGATATTTTTCCGGTAGCACTTCTTCTTGAGCTGCCTTTTTATGAACTTAATCCTTACTTCGGGGATAAACCGCGCCGTCTGGGTTGTCATAAGGTATATGAGTTTCAGCAGTCTTTTGTTTCCGATGCCGCTGATTCTCCGTGCGCCATGGTATTTGCCGGAATCCATGAGTCTCAGATTCGCCCACGCATGTTTTTCTATTTGTTTGTAATGTGCATAGAGGCTAAGATCTCGGCACTCTCCTATGAACCTGGCATCTGATATGTCCGATATTCCCTTCAATGAGGTCAATATCTCAAAATACTCCGTCTTCCTGGCAAGTTCTATTATTGCCTTGGCTATCGCAGCCAGGCCACTGCCGCTCTGCCGTACCTGCATGATCCATATATCCAGGGTAAGCCTTAATGCGTCTTCTTCTCCATGCACAGAACTGCCGATGCTTTTTTGAGCGTACTCTTTGAGCTTCTTTAATGTCTCAGTTCCGTGGTTTCCGTTGGATATCCTCCGGACGTTCAGTTCTTCTTCATGGACCGAAAGACTCCGGAAATGCTCAGGAAGAAAGTACTGATCAAGAAGGTACAGCGATGTCTCGATATCTACCGGTATGCAGTTGAGGAACTCTGGAAAGACCTCTTCCATAAAGGCTCTCAGTCTGGCTATGGCCTTCTGCCTGTCCTTGGTCAGCTTGTCATACGTGATGCTCAGCCGGTGCAGCTTATTGATCTCAGGGGTAAAGTTCTGATAGACGGTATAATTGCCGTTGCGGGCGTTCGTCGCTATGAGTAATGCGTCTTTTGGGTCCGTCTTGGAAAAATCATGGTTCATAAGGGGCCGCGAATGGTAAGTCGTAAGCGGGTTTACCATAAGCACGGTGTATCCGCGCTGCGACAAATAGTCTGTAAGCGTTTTCCAGAGAGCGCAGGATGTCTCCACCGCAAAGGCCAGATCCTCTGTGCCATAGTCTCCGAGGATCTTCCCGATCTCTTTCCACAGCTTTTCACTATATCCTTCATGACTGACCGGAAATGAAAATGATCTTCCCATTTGAATGCCTTCTTCATTTAATACCGCTGCCTGATGCTTCTCCTTGGCAGGATCAATCCCTGCGATCCTCTTCCCTGCAAGCATCTTCTTCTTTTCCATGTGCTTTTGATACCCTTTACTCTTCATACATCCTCCCTTATCTTTCCCTTATCTTTTGTCTTTAAATTTTGCTTCAGGGAAGTTTATAATGGTTTCTACTACGTAGTATAGATATCGTTAGCTCAAGACTTTTGCCCCAAAAGCCAGCAATTCTCAGTGAAAAAGAGACGAGATTGCTTCAGGATAAGGCCCTTCGCAATGACGGATTACGAAAACTTGTCTTGTCATTGCGAGCGGAGCGAAGCAATCTCAAGGGTTTTCAATTTCACCGAGAATTGCTGCCCAAAAGCATACTTACTTGACTTCGCAGGCGATGTGGGATATTATAGCTATAAGTATCCACATTATACGGAGGATATCATGAGAACGATACAGATGACCTTAGATGATGAGTTAGTGGCAAACGTTGATAAGATTGTTAAGAGACTAAAAACAACACGATCTGCTTTTGCACGCAAGGCATTAAAGGATGCTATCAGACAGGTGAATATCAACATGCTTGAAAAAAGACATAAAAAGGGATATGAACGTTGTCCTGTCGGCAAAACGGAATTCAGTGTTTGGGAATCGGAACAGGAATGGGGTGATTAATGAAGCGAGGTGATGTGAGATGGTACAAGTTCAAAACTCCTGACAAGAAACGCCCAGTGGTTATTCTGACAAGAAATTCTATACTGGATTATTTAGGTGAAGTTACAGTCGCTCCGATAACTTCAACAATCAGAGACATACCAAGCGAAGTAATTTTATCCCGTGAAGACGGTATGCATAATGATTGCTCTATTAATTGTGATCACATACAGACGGTTTCAAAAACAAAAATTGGATTGTTGATTACTACTCTATCTAAGGAAAAACTATTTAAAATTCGTAACGCTATCTGTTTTGCGTTAAATCTTTGAGGCAATACTAATATGTTGAATTTCTTTTTCACTCTGTATCTGTTTTTGCAGACCAGTCGGGGCAATCGGCCACATACTCCTCGACTCTGTAAATTAGATGGTTTCCTGACTGATCGAAGAATTTGCCTCCATAATTTTCAATATGCTTTAATTTGTAGTTGTAAGAACATAGGATCGTCTCCATCTGCATATATTCCCAAATAAAAATATATCTCCCTGATAACAACCTTAAACCTCCGGAAAACTTCTCTTTACTATATCAACAAGATAATCAGCCTTTAAGTCTTCAATCGTATGATAGTCTGCGCCGAGCAGTGCAGCTATCGATGCAGCACGGTCCATCGTCGTAAATCGCCCTTTCTCCTCGGTATCCACAACAACAATATCAATGCCGGCCTGCTCGCTCATCAAAGCGGCCATACGCGCTACCTCTTCATCAGGCGGCATTTCGGTCACCGATTGATTTGCACGGCCATCGGTGATAAGCAGGATGAGAAAGCGTGTCTCAGGCCGTTTTCTGCCAACCCGTTGTAAAAGCCGGTATGCCTCAAGGAGACCGGCGCCAAGCGGTGTTTTGCCGCCGACCGGTATTTCCCTGAGACGGCGGGCAGCATGCTCAACGCTCGCTGTGGGCTCAAGAACAACTTCAGCGCGATCCTTGCGAAAAACAATTATTGCAACCGTGTCGCGCTTCTGATAGCAATCCATGAGGAGTGATTGCACCGCGCCCTTTGCTGCAACCATCCGCTTTTGTGCCCCCATTGACCCGGACCCGTCCACAATGAATATTGCAAGATGTCCCATTTTCCGCTCCTTCCGCTTATAGCGAAAGTCTTCTTCATTGATTACGACTACATCTGTCCTTTTTCGGACTAACTGGAATGGTGCAGCAGCCCTGAGCGTTGCATCGATTGCAATATCACGGTTCTGACGAAGCACGCTCTTCACATATCTCCCTCCACGATTTCGTGCGCGTGTGCGTGTCCTTCGGCCTGATGCTGCCCTCTCCAGCCTGTCCTTGCGGAAGGCGATTCGCTTCAACTGAAACGTCTGTCCGACTGTAAAAACCTCTTCTTTCTGCGGCGGAAGTTCATGAGGTTTCGGCGGCTGATCATGCTCCTGCTCATCGGTATTGTTCTGCGGAGGCTCGGGCTGTTGTTCCTGCTGATTATCCGGCGGCGGTTCATGGTTGTGCTCAGGAGGAGGCGGGGGATCTTCCTGCTGATCAGGCGGAGGCTGGAGTTCACGTCTCCGGTGCATGAGCACCAAAGAAGCGACCGTGTTGATGTCTTCTCTCGTTACATCTTCATTACCTTTAAATGCAGCGTGTGCGCGTGCAGCTGCAAGAAGATACAGATCGGCACGATGGCCTGCAACATTATAATTTATACAGATATCCGCAATGTACTCCAGAAAACGGTCACGTACTGAGACTGTTGGGAGAATCTTTCGCGCCACTTCAATCCGTTCTGTCAATTCGAGGTCGGCATCAGTCTGGTCCTGACAGATTGCCGCCCTGACGACTGACATGCGCTCGCCGGCATCAGTCAATCGCTCGAATCCCGCGCACATTCCGAACCGGTCAAGAAGGTGCGGAGAGAGATCGCCTTCCTCCGGATACATGCTCGCAACAAGGATAAACGATGCAGGATGTCGCATCCGCAGCCCCTCCCGCTCGACAATATTTTCTCCGCGGCCCTGCACCTCAAGAATCAGGGAGACGATCTCGGGTGAAAGAAGGTTTACATCATCAATAAAAAGCACTCCGCCATGCGCACGTGAAAAAAGGCCGTGCTGAAATACACGGGCTCCGGTTCTGAGTGTATCCTCAATGGCGATAGTGCCGAGCAGCGATTCATCCGTAACATTCAGGGGAAGTTCCACAAACGGAGTGCCTGACGGCAAAATGCTTCTGAGTGAGCGGGCGAGCGTCGATTTGCCGCAGCCCTTCTCGCCGACAAAAAGCACCCCTCCGCAGCGCGGATCGATTGCGTTCAGAATAATCGCTAATTTGGCTTCATCATGTCCTATAAATGATGAGCATCTCATATTAGCGCCAACGCCTCCGTGACTTTTTCGCGTTCGGCGCCGATTTCCTCGAACGGAAGCCTTTTCAGCCTGTGGCGCAGTGCAAACCATGCGGCGTCGCGGATTTCGTCAGACCCGATTGTGCTCAGCTCACGAAATGCAGCAAGCGCCCTTGAGGTTTTCATCATCACGATGTCCGCACGGTGGCCGTCGAGCTTGAGGGAAGCAGTAACCGAAACTATCTTTTCGAGCACCCTGTCATCCATCGGGATGCTGTCTACAATAGATCTTGCCGCGGAAATACGGCCGCTTAACTTCTGCTGCTCTCCATTCCATTGTTTATAAAATAGGCCCTGATCACTGTCGAATGCGGCCCTTCTTCGCAGGATCTCGATGCGCTGTCCTTTATCGTACAGCGATGTAACCCCGACACAAAGCCCAAACCGGTCGAGAAGCTGCGGACGCAGATCACCCTCTTCTGGATTCATTGTGCCGACAAGCATGAAGCGTGCGGGATGGACGAATGAGACCCCTTCGCGCTCCACAGTATTGACGCCCATTGCAGCAGAGTCGAGCAAAAGATCCACGATATGGTCTTCCAGCAGGTTTACTTCATCAACATACAAAAAATTTCTGTTGGCATCAGCAAGAATCCCTGGCTCAAATCTTTTCTCACCTTTTTTAATCGCATGTTCAATATCAAGTGTGCCCACCAGCCTGTCTTCTGTAATACCGAGTGGAAGCTCGACCACCCTCATCTTTTTCCTTGTGGGGTGCAGATGTCCTTCGTTTTGTAAGTCTTCCGTGCATTTGCTGCAGAGCACACCGGACGGGTCACAGGTGAACGGGCAGTCCTTCACCGCTTCAATTTCAGGAAGCAGATCGGCAAGCGCCCGGACAGCCGTACTCTTGCCGGTCCCCTTTTCTCCCATTATTAAAAGACCGCCGATAGAAGGGTCTATTACATTTAATATCAATCCTGTTTTCATCTCTTCCTGATCGACAATTGCGCTAAACGGAAATATCATCTTAGAATGTCCTCCATCTTCTTTTTCCATGATTCAACTTCATCCTTTGTAATGATGTCGATGCTGCCTCCCTGGAATTCGCCTTTCATATTACCCATGCGCTCCTCTATCCATCCCTCGATCTCCAGGTAAATCTCCTTCAGCGCCTCTTTTACATCAGGAGCTGGGTCCCACAGGTTGCGCTCGACCGCTTCGATCAGCCGCCGTGCAATCTCTTCCAGTGCCCAGGGGTTGTTCTCCTCAAAAAACTTCCTGTTCTCCTCGTTCATCATGAAAGTACGGGTTATATCATCAAATATCCAGTCATCAACCTCTCTTGTTGTTGCCTCCCAGCCATACACCCTGCCTATTCTCTTTGAAATATCTCCGGCGCCTTTGTATCCATGTCGCTTCATCCCCTCGATCCATTTTGGATTAAGTAATTTTGTTCTGACTACCCTTCTTATCTCATCCGCCAGGTCCCTTACCTCCACATGTTCAGGCTCCCTTGTATCTCCATAATAGGTCTTAACCTCTTTGCCAGAGAGTGTCCTTGCTGCCGCCGTCATCCCTCCGTGGGTGCCAAAATAGCAGCAGCAGCCAAAAAGGTCATATTCATCTGTTACAACCTTGTTGTAGGTAACATCAACGGTTTTCAGATTCTCTGCAAGCTGTTTATGCTTCTCTGTGCCGAACACGCCTTTCCCATAGGCATAGCCGTTCCAGTAGACAAAGATATCCGAAAGGTCCTTCTCCGTCTTCCAGGCGGATGCATAAACGGCGAGCTGTGTTCCCGCCTGGTAGGTGCCGGGCATGCTCGCAAAGATGCGCAATGTGGCATCCCGCCATGCCTCTTTTGATGTCATATTACCGTCAATCTGGGCGAGGGTGTGTTTCCTGATGTAGTTCATCTCAACCGGCTCATCGAGGGCTGCTACGGCCTGAACAGCCTCATCAATAAGTTCAATACAATTAGGGAAGTTATCCCGTGTAATACCGGAAACCCTGATCGTCACATCTATTCTTGGACGCCCGAGTTCATTCAGGGGTATTACTTTAAATCCCTTGACCCTGCCGTTAGAAAGCCATTCAGGTTCAACGCCCAGCAGATACATCATCTGGGACATACCCTCACCATCAGCCCACATAATGTCACTACACATCCAGAAGAAGGCTATATTCTCAGGATATCTGTCCTCTTCCTTGATGTGTTTTTCAATGATCGCTTTTGCCAGGTTCTGACCGACTTTCCACGCCGCCTTTGTGGGAATCCTGTGCGGATCGAGGGAATAAAAGTTCCTTCCAGTCGGGAGCACATCGTCCCTACCCCTTGTGATCAGACCGGACGGACCAGGAAGGATATATCCCCCTTCAAAGCCATGAAGTAAGGAGCCTATCTCTTTTGATTCCTCTATCCTTCTGTCTAAATCCAATATCCTCTCTTTAATCTCTCTCCAGGGGTAAGTATCCCAGTTAATATTTATCGTCTGGTCAATGTCTAATGTTCTTTCGGCCATTTTAACCTCCTATATTCAGGACTTCACGAATAAGCCCTTTGCCCATAAGGTCTATCTCTTCCAATAACTCTCCGTAACTCCTTTTCCTTTCTGGATGGACTTTACTCGGGTCAGAAAGCAACTCCCTCAGCTCTAAACCCATTATCTTCGCAATCTCACGCCTCAATGAAACAGCCTCACCAGCGTCATATCTTAAGATCGAATAGATAAAACCTGCCCTCCTTTCTCCTTCAGGCAATTCCCCGAATATATGCATTCCATCCTGAATCTGGGTGTTTCTTGTCCTCGACAGGGCGCCATGCGCCTCCCTGACAATTTCATCAAAAGATAATGAATGAATGTCTTCATCACTGACATCACAGAGCACTGTCTTAACCGGCTTTTCTGTCTCTTTTCCGGTGATGTAAACCTTTATCTCTTTATCAATATTTGTCTTCTTTATCGATTCCATGATGAGGTGCTCAAGGGCATGGGTTCTTGCAGGGTCGAGCCCTTTGACCTGTTCATATTCTCCGAGCAGCCTGTTCAGCTCCTCAAGTTCCTCATACAACCCTCCCTGTGTCATAACCGTCTGCATGTGATCTACAAGGGTTGCGCAGCTCCTTCTTTTTGCAATGGTTCCTTCAGGCGGATTGTCTGCATTATATATGTAGAGGTGGGGCATGGTGTCTATACCAATGTCCGGAAAGCAGCCCGAGGAAAGGGCAGTTCCCTTACCGGGAAGAAACTCAAGATTTCCATGGGTACCCACATGAACAATAACATCAACCCCGAATTCTCTTGAAAGCCACTTATATGTGGCAACGTATTGATGGGGCGGAGGGATGTCAGGGTCATGGAGTATCTTGCACACCTGGCCGTCGCATCTTGCCCCTGCACATCCACGCTTGGGCTGGACACAGACCACCGCATTGCCGTACTGAACGCCTGTTACAACAATTTTTCCTTCATATACCATTGCAGCTGGGACACCGTCTTTTGCCTCACCGGGAGGATTACCCCACGCCCCTGCCATCCGTTCCCTTGTCTTTTCAGGAAGTTCATTGAACCATTCGAGATATTTCTCTTTTTCCACAAAGACAAGCGCACCACCTTTGTCCACTATCTCCTCAACCGTTGTCCAGCGAAATTCCGAAATTGCCTTTCGTTCCATAATAGTTTCAATCAGTTCCTTGCCGTCTTTTGGAGGATTTACATTGTAACCCGCCTCCTTCATGCGGTGCATTATCCTGGCAACAGATTCAAGTGTATCAAGGTGGGCTCCGGAACCGACCGTTGCCTCTACAGAGGCGCATGGATTGTTATGCAGTATGAAAGCGACCTTGCGCTCCGGAACAGACTTCTTTCTCAACTTGATCCAACTGATCACCCTCTGCGCGAGTTTGTCGATCCTTTCCGGAATTGGTTTTCTGAGCCCTAACTCATCATCCTTTCTGCTCAATCCTCCGATAATGATCGGCTCTATCCTTCCCTCGAATTCAGGCATTGCTATTGACCAGCCGATCATGGTGCTGTCTGCGCCCTGTGAGTCATCCGACCATTCCTCTATAGTTTTGTAAAATGATGTAATGGGTGTGAATACAGGCACACCGAGCCTTTTGAGAATCCCTATGCCACCTGAAGCAATTTCACCACTTTCGGCATTTTTTTGGTCAGCCCCAAGGAGAAAGGACTGAAGATTTATGAAGGCATCAATCCTCGATGCCCCGTTTGCAGAAACAAACCATTCTGAGACGACCTCGCCGCTTCCCTTTGTCCCGAGTCCTTCGTCTTTGAGGGAATAAGAAAATACAGGTATTACATCAAGTCCGAGGGATTCGAGTTTTCTTATCAGTGCATTCTCTATCACAATATTTTCATTGACCCAGTAAAACCGAGACAGAAGTATCCCTACAGTCCCTTTTGCCTCTTTGGTGTCGCAAGTAACAGTTGAAAAATTCAGTCTATTTCTGTATGAACCATACCATTTGAGATACTCCTCGACATTATTGAAGCTTTCGGGAGCATCCGGATGATATAATCCTTCCCATGGAATCGGTTTCGGCAGCGGCGCCTCAATATCCTTTCCGCATACCTTACGGGCAATATACTTAAGCATATTGGTGAAATTCTCTTCTCCATTGTAGGTTATATACGAATAAACGGTAGCCACAATTTCTGCCCTGACAGTAGAGAGCGCCCAGTAGGATGGATCATGACCCACACAGACGATCGGAACGTTTTTACCGATCTCCTGCAGTCTCTTTTCCATCATCTCCCAGACAGACTCTGTTGAACGGTAAAGCAGGATTGCATCAGCAGATGATGCCTCTTCAAGTACAGAATCTATCTTTTCAGGTTCTTCCTCAAGTCGCCTTGATGAGTAAATCATTACATCTATAACCCCCTCAAGATTTTTGCTTGCCCTCTTTAATGTCCCGCAATGCGAATCCCACATTATTGCCAATAGTTTCATAATACCTCCTATTCGCTGTATCTTTTGATAAGCCTTGAGCCGTAAACAAAAAAAGCTATACTATATATGATCAAAACAGCAAAGGATATCAGCCCTTCGGTATCAAGCGCCGCTTTTCTTATGACGATATTCGTATGCGTCAGCGGCATGAGAT
>Ga0210044_10004334_pt1 | contig 19810 bp, 24 predicted proteins | sample CryGey13umfilter_2_FD_183959 | JGI IMG/M metagenome (GOLD analysis project Ga0210044, IMG submission 183959) | Groundwater microbial communities from aquifer in Utah, USA - Crystal Geyser 4/9/14 3 um filter (SPAdes) (version 2) | ecosystem: Environmental > Aquatic > Deep subsurface >... | reverse complement strand
ACCACGCGATCCATCTCGCCGAGAAATCTCTCGACGCGTAACTTCTTCATTTTCATTTTGTACCTCATGCTCGTTTGCATGAAATGATTCTACAGGATTTTTACAGTCTTTTGCAGAGGGTTCTATAGTCTATTAAGAGGGGTTATATAAATGTTTCTGAATAGGATAGCGCGCAGAAAGGGCATCGTCATGATATTTATTTTCCAGAATTCAGAGAGAGAGAGAGAGAGCTGGTCCGCTAAGCTTTTTTGCCTATGCGCTCCTTTTCCCGTTACTGTGGGGAATGCAATGACAAAACAGCTTAGAATTCTGGTGTTCATGCTGTCATTTTCGTTCTTTACGGTTTTTCTTTTTCCGTCTGCTGCATCCGCGCTGGAAACTCAGGATGGCGATCCCTGTGTAGTCGGCGAAACAGGTTGGGTTCGCACGACGGGCGTGCCGGAAAACGCTGGTGTGAGCGAGATTCTAATTTGTAACGGTACGATTTGGGAGGCGCAAAGCGGTCTGTCTGGCCCTGCGGGCTGCGCGAATATCGGTGATCTGTGCGCGGACGGGACGGTATTCGCCGGTTGGCATCCGATCACCTATGCGCACCTGTTTATTCCGACCGTGGATCAGGGAACGACAAGCGCATGGAAAACATCAACCGGTACCGACGATATTGCCACGGATTCAACTTATGACGGACGTATAAACACCAATCAGGTGGCAAACAGCACGACCTTCTCGGCCTTTAAACTTTGCAAGGATTTAGGAACGGGTGGGCATAGCGACTGGTATCTGCCTTCTCAGGTGGAGCTTTATTACTTATGGTCCGTGCATGAAACAATCGAAGCGGGAGGTAACATAACTAATTTCCAGAATGCCCTCTACAGGTCTTCTACGGAGTACCTTATTAACGAGGCGTGGTATCAGAACTTCAGTAATGGCACTCAGGGCAAAAATACCAAGACTAATGATTACAGGGTGAGGTGTGTCAGGCGTTAAGCCTGCCCGGAGTTGAAGCTTCCTTTCCGGACGTTTTCCTGATAAGAGAAAATTGTCGGCATGACGGATTATGCTGTATCAGTGGTTTTGCGCGTTCCATAACGAATGATTTTTTGCCTGGTCATTGTTCAATCTGTGCATCTTGCTGCGATTCTATATTGCGTTCAACAACGGTCTCGGAATTTGTTCCGAGGATAACCAGATGTTCCTTATTATCGCGTCTGATTAAAACAGCTTTGCGCCGTCCGTCGAGCGGGAGAATCTCCACGACTTTCAGTCGCCTTTTATGGGGCGCGGTAAAAGGCGTATTACCGCTGAACCGGCGCATGACCAGAGCCAGCCCGCCCATCAACGCCAGCACAAACAGAAGCGACGCCGCGAATTTAATGATTTGTGAAAGAGCCATCGGTTCCATATCAGATATCCTGTGTTGTTCTTTCTTGATAGGCCTTGAGTTCAACCGCCAGCTCATCAAGGCAGTTAATCATTTCAACCATTTTTCCTTCGAATTTCTTGGCGTTTCCGTCACGGAAGTTTAGAATCCGGCGGCATAAATCGGCAATATCATTATCCATATTGTTTATATTTGATAATTCATTACGCCGGACTTTGACGATGGCATCATTGATTTTATCAATCTGGTTCTGCAGATTTTTTTCAAGGTCTTCAAGGGACATATCATTCTGGCTCATTGGCAGATTCCTGTATTTTGTTATTCATAGCATCTGAGAGGACAGCGTCAAACGGATTCGGTTGCCCATTGGCTTTGTAAACATAGGACAGAATTTCTGCAACTGCCATAAAAGCATCGGAAGGAATAGGGCTGTCCAGTTCGATGGTGGCCAGTATTTCTGCCAGTGCGCTATCCTCGCGCACCTTGATTCCATTTTCAAAAGCAAGTTGCAGGATCTGCTCGGCAATTTTTCCCCGTCCGGCAGCGGTAATTTTTGGCAAATCCTTGTCGTGGCGGGCATCTTCAATGGCAACAGCAACCTGCCTCTTAGGAATTTTCTTTAAATTTGAAGGTGTTATCGTATCTTTACGGCTGATTTTTCGCCCGTCATCATACTGATCCACCATTGGCACGGTTCCTGCAAAGTTCTGACTGGTTAGGACTATAGCATACATTAAAACGGGGATGACGGCGATGGCAATGGAAACGATCGGACTTTTCAAGGCAATCACAGCAAAAATGAATTATCTTGACCAGCGCCAGCAGGTCATCGCGCAGAATATCGCCAATGCCGATACGCCCAATTACAGACCCCATGATCTGAGCAAAGTCGATTTTAGCAGTGTCCTTAAAAATGTAACGGGCAGTCATAATATCCGTCCGGTGACAACACATGAGAATCATATGCCGTCTGCGGTATCAATTGATAGCCCCGATAGCCGCGAGAGCAAGACAACCTATGAAGTTGCGCCTGCCGGAAATGCCGTGATTGTCGAGGAGCAAATGGTGAAGGCCGCCAAAACGACGATGGATTACAATCTGATGACCACGCTGTATCAGAAAAATGTCAACATGATTCGGACGGCGCTTGGACGCGGACAATAGGGAATAGGGAGCAGGAGTCAAAAGAATGACCGAATTATTCAGTGCCATGTCAATATCAGCCTACGGAATGCGCGCGCAAAGCGACCGTGTCCGGGTGATCTCGGAAAATATGGCCAATGCCTCGACGGCAGCACCAACACCGGAGGAAGATCCCTATACGCGCCAGTTCATTACATTTAAAAATGTGCTGGATCGTAAAACAGGCCTTAAAACCGTGCAGGTTGACAAGATCGACCAGGACTATAAAAAACCGTTTCCGATTAAATATATGCCCGACCATCCGGGGGCGGATGAAAACGGCTATGTCAAACTTCCCAATGTTGACCCTTTGATTGAAGCCATGGATATGCAGGAAGCGCAGCGCTCCTACGAAGCCAATCTGGGTATGGTCGAGCAAAGCCGTAATATGATTTTGCAGACGATCGATATTTTAAGACGCTAAAAATAGTGTATACTGAAAAAATAAGGAGTCTCCATAATGGTTGATAAAATAGATCCCTCAATCGCCGCAGGTCTTTACAAAAATATGCAGGGCATCGGGCAGGGAGTCCGTGTCACCAGTGGTAATGAAGGCGCAGGCTTTGGCGCGATGGTCAAAAAGGCGACGGAAAATGCTATGGAAACCTTGCGTGGCGGCGAAAAAGCCTCCGCCAATGCGGTTATCGGCACAGCCGATCTTACCGATGTCGTTGAAGCCGTTACGAATGCCGAACTAACCCTGCAAACAGTCGTGGCTGTACGGGATCGGATGCTGAATGCCTATCAGGACATTATGCGGATGCCGATTTAAAGAATATAAAATACTGATACCCATTCGTTTTCAAAGAGTAAAAATGAAATAGTATAACTCTGTACAGTATTTTATAAGCGCTATATAATAAGAGCGATGGATCAGACTGAAATCATAGAACTTGTACGGGAAGCGATTTTAATTTCGTTGCGGCTTGGTGCGCCGGTGATGTTGATTGGTCTGGTTGTTGGCGTGACGATTGCGCTGTTTCAGGCTTTAACGCAGATTCAGGAAATTACACTGGTTTTCGTTCCCAAAATTCTGGCAATTTTTCTGGCAATCTTCGTATTTTTCCCCGGTATGGTGAGTATTCTTACCGTTTTCATGGAAAGTCTTGCCGATCGTATAATCGGACTGCAATAAAACAGGATCCTAAGTCCTTCCCTATTTTCCGCATATATTATATAAAAATACGTTTAAAATCCACCGACAGGAATATGATAGTAAAGATTCAGATATTCGGCTCCCGGATTTTTGTTATCAAGACCGGCATTTGAAATATGGCCGCCGGCGATACCGATTCGGGATGAGTTTTCAAATTCCCACCCCATTTCAAGCTGCGAACGGAACGCTATAATATGCCCAAGATCTTTTCCGTTGCCTTTATAATAAAGGCCGGCACCAAAGCTGGGCGTGACAAGAAATCCACTCCCGATTTTAATATCGGCAAGGAGTCCGCCAAGTCCGTAAATCGCACCATCCGATGTCACTTCCGCGCCTGCCCAAGGTTCTATTACCCACAGCAACGGTGAATCCCATCTATATTCCATCCGGAAATCGGCGGCTTCTTCATTATCGTTAATGTCGTAATAGCCCAGCCCGAGGCTGAGCAGATCACCCCCCGCTTTTGCCGGTGTTGAAAAACCGAGAATTATCAAGGCAACAAGGAGCAGAGAGGTATGTTTCACAGGGAGATATCCTTTTTTGAGAGAGCATCGAAGCAATAACTTTTTGTATTTTTTATCTTTATAGAGAAAAAATCAATCATAAAAGTGGATTTTAATGAATGGACGCTTGAAGTAGTGTCCTGAAAATATTAGAAAAGGCAGTAATGAACTTTCGGATAAAGTGCGGAAATAATGATTTCAAGCTTGGTCTTCTATCTCTTTTCAACCATTCTGGTGCTGAGCGCCCTGATGGTCATTACGGCGCGTAACCCTGTGCATTCCGTGCTTTTTCTTATTCTGGCCTTCTTTAATGCGGCGGGTTTGTTTGTTTTGCTCGGTGCTGAATTTATCGCGATGATTCTGGTGATTGTTTATGTTGGCGCTGTTGCAGTCTTGTTTTTGTTTGTTGTAATGATGCTGGATATCAATTTTGCCGATTTGCGCAAAGGGGCAAAACAGTTCGTACCCGTCGGGCTTTTGATAGGGGGTGTTCTATTGGCGGAGCTTTGTATCATGTATAGCGGCTGGATCTTTTCACCGGACACTGCCATTCATGTCGCAATTTCCGGCGTTCCTGTTGAAGGGTTCCAGAGTACTTCCGGAATTACGAATACCGAGATGCTGGGGTCTGTTCTTTATACGCATTATTTCTTTATATTCCAGGTTTCGGGGCTCATTCTTCTGGTGTCGATGATCGGGGCGATTGTCCTCACGCTGCGCGTCAGGCCTGATGTGCGCAAACAAAAAGTGACTGCGCAATTTGACCGGACTGTCGAGGAGTCGATGGAAATTAAAAAAGTTGTTTCGGGATCGGGGGTTTAGAATGGGTATGATAGAAGTAGGGCTAATCCATTATCTGATGCTTGCCGGACTGCTTTTTACGATCGGGATTTTCGGAATTTTTCTGAACCGGAAAAATGTGATTATCATTCTGATGTCGATCGAGTTGATGCTGCTGTCAGTGAATATAAATTTTGTGGCATTTTCCGTGTATCTTGGTGATCTTTCCGGGCAGGTTTTTGCGATGTTTATTTTAACGGTTGCGGCAGCGGAAGCCGCAATCGGGCTGGCTATTCTGGTTGTGTTTTTCCGTAATCGCGGCACAATTGCTGTTGAAGATATTTCAATGTTGAAAGGATAAAAGATGAAAAAAGATAAGAATCTCGGTCTTGCTTATGAAGCGGCACAGTTTATCAAGAAAAACCTTGTTCCTAAAATGAAGACTGCGCATGATGTCCATATGGATTGTGCGGTGGATGAAGATGGAATGCCTTCTGTTTCTATTACTGTCGATAATAAAGAGGGGGTTGATGATCTGAATGCAATGTTCGGGGAGGATCTTGATATTATAACACCGGATGCAAAGACCAGAATTGTCCCTATTACAATCAAAACACCGGAACGTTAAAAGGCATTGACCTGACATGGAAATTCTTGCCGTATTCCCGTCTTTGTTCGCATTTCTGATTGCCGGTCTTTTTGGCAGGCAGATCGGCGATGCTGGCGCGCAGTTTGTTACTTGCGCGGGGGTGATACTGGCTGCTTTCTGCTCCTGTGTTCTGTTTTTTGATATTATTCTTGATGGTGATGCGCGGATTATTTCCCTTGCCACCTGGATGACCTCCGGGGCATTCGAGGTTGAGTGGGGGCTGCGGATGGATCAACTCACCGTTATTATGTTGTGCGTCATTAATATTGTTTCGGCCTGTGTGCATGTGTACTCCATCGGTTATATGGCGCATGATCCGCATAAAGGCCGCTTTATGGCGTATCTCAGCCTGTTTACCTTTGCAATGTTGATGCTGGTGACATCCAATAATCTGTTACAGCTCTTCTTTGGCTGGGAGGGGGTCGGGCTGGCCTCCTATCTGCTGATCGGCTTCTGGAATGAAAAGGCCAGCGCGAATAGCGCGGCGGTGAAGGCCTTTGTTGTCAACCGTGTTGGTGATTTCGGGCTGGCGCTCGGGATCATGGCAACCTTTTTTGTATTTGGTTCGGTTCAGTTTGGAGAGATCTTTTCTCAGGCGCCTGATTTCGCCACGCACAGCTTTAATTTTCTGGGGTTTCAGCTTCATTCGATTACGGTGATTTGCCTGTTGCTGTTTATGGGCGCGATGGGAAAATCGGCGCAGCTTGGACTTCACACATGGCTTCCCGATGCGATGGAAGGACCCACACCTGTTTCGGCCTTGATTCACGCGGCGACAATGGTAACGGCGGGCGTTTTTCTGCTGGTGCGGTTTTCTCCCTTATTTGAATATTCTCCGCTGGCCTTGCAGGTGGTCTGTATCGTTGGGGCGCTGACAGCTTTTGTCGCGGCGACCATCGGACTTACGCAGTCTGATATCAAGCGTGTGATCGCCTATTCCACGATGAGCCAGCTTGGCTATATGTTTTTTGCGATTGGTGTTTCAGCTTATGGCGCGGCTATTTTTCATCTGATGACCCATGCTTTTTTTAAGGCATTGCTGTTTCTCGGTGCAGGCTCGGTGATTCATGCGATGTCCAATGAACAGGATATGCGCAAAATGGGGGGGCTCTGGAAATTAATTCCCACAACCTATGTCCTGATGTGGATCGGGAGTCTGGCATTGGCAGGAATCCCGTTTTTTGCCGGGTATTATTCAAAGGATATTATTCTTGAGTCTGCTTTTGCAGATCATAGCTGGTTCGGGATGACTGCTTTCTGGCTGGGGATTGCGGCGGCATTTATGACCGCTTTTTACAGTTGGCGGCTTATTCTGATGACCTTTCACGGCAAGCCTCGCGCTGATCAGAAAACAATGGATCATGTTCATGAATCCCCTTCGGTTATGATCTCGCCTCTGGTGATTTTGGCCACGGGCGCTATTTTTGCCGGAGTGATATTTTATAAGCCTTTTGTTGCCGGAGATTCTCATGCTGTTCAGGAAATTGTTGCGCACGAAACTGAAGTGGGACAGGAGGCCAAAGCCCCTGTATTTGAAGGCGGTCACGAGGATGGGCTCTGGAACAGAACCCATTTCTGGGGTGAAAGTATTAAAGTTTTACCAGAAAATGATACTATTAAAGCCGCACACCATGTCCCTGAATGGGTGAAACTGGCGCCGCTGGTTGCCGGAGTTTTGGGGATTGCATTGGCTTATCTTCTTTATATGTGGCGCGAGGGGCTGGCGCAGAAACTGGCGCATAGGTTCAAACCTTTTTATCGCCTGTCCTTTAACAAATGGTATGTTGATGAGCTTTATGATGCTGTTTTTGTAAAAAATGTCTGGCGGATCGGGCGGATTTTTTCGGTGACAGGTGACCGGAAAACGATTGACCGTTTCGGCCCTGACGGTCTTGCCAGTTTATCTTTGAAAGTGGCAGGAAAGCTTGGGAAGTTCCAGAGTGGCTATCTTTATCAATATGCATTTATCATGATTATCGGCCTGCTCGCGATGGTGTCATGGCTTGCCTTTAAAATGTTGACGGGGGTCTAGCCTATGATTGATTTTCCGATTTTATCGCTGATGACGGCTCTTCCTCTTGCCGGGGCATTTTTTATCTTTTTTATTCGGGGTAGTGAGGAGATTGTGGCACGAAATGCCCGATATACTGCGCTTTATACATCGATTTTTACCTTCGCACTGGCGCTTTATATGCTGGCGCGCTTTGATGGTGGCCTTGCCGATTTCCAGTTCTCCGAAAGATATAACTGGTTCCCTTCCTTGGGAATTTCCTATCATATGGGCGTTGATGGGATTTCTGTGTTCTTTGTGGCACTGTCCGCGTTTCTGACGCCGCTTTGTATTCTGGCAAGCTGGGAATCGATTAAGAGTCGTGTCAAAGAATATATGATTGCGTTTCTGGTTCTTGAAACCATGATGATTGGTACATTTTGTGCTCTTGATGCTGTGTTGTTCTATGTGTTTTTTGAAGCGGTTCTAATCCCGATGTTTATTATTATCGGGGTTTGGGGGGGAGCGCGGCGGGTCTATTCCTCGTTTAAATTTTTTCTCTATACATTGCTGGGGTCGGTACTGATGTTGCTGGCATTGCTCACGCTTTATTTTCAGACAGGGACAACCGATATCCCGACTTTGATTGAAAACCCTGTGGCACGTGATCTCCAGATGTGGCTCTGGCTTGCTTTCTTCGCCAGTTTTGCCGTGAAAATGCCAATGTGGCCGGTGCATACATGGTTGCCGGATGCGCATGTTGAAGCGCCGACAGCAGGCTCAGTTATTCTGGCTGGTGTTCTCCTGAAAATGGGGGGCTATGGTTTTCTTCGTTTTTCTCTGCCTATGTTACCAGAGGCAAGTGCCTATTTCTCTGAAATGGTTTACTGGCTTTCGGTGATCGCGATTATTTATGCCTCGCTTGTAGCACTGGTACAGGAAGACATGAAAAAATTGATTGCCTATTCTTCTGTGGCGCATATGGGTTTTGTAACACTTGGTATTTTTACTGCGACCACGCAGGGAATTCAGGGTGGAATTTTCCAGATGATTAGTCATGGTGTGATCTCGGCGGCATTGTTCCTTGTTGTCGGTGTTGTTTATGACCGTCTTCATACAAGGGAAATTTCGCGTTATGGCGGTCTTGTTAAAAATATGCCTAAATTTGCTACGATTTTTATGATCCTGATGCTGGGTTCGGTGGGGCTGCCGGGGACAAGCGGTTTTGTTGGCGAGTTTCTAACTCTGATCGGGGCATTCAAAGCCAATAATATGATTGCTTTTCTCGCGACAAGTGGTGTGATTTTGGGGGCGATTTATATGCTCGTTCTTTACAAGCGTGTTGTTTTTGGGGCTCAAATTAACAAGGACGCCGCGAAAATGCCGGATTTAAATCCAAGAGAAATTGCTATTTTTATTCCGCTTGTGGTGTTGGTTATTTTTCTGGGGATTTTTCCGAATTTTGTGCTGGATCGTATGGCACCATCTGTCGCAAAACTTCAGGCACAATATAATGCGGGACTGTATACTGAACAGGGGCTGGAGAGTACGGATCATCCGGAGGTTCTGATTAATGAGTGAATTTGGTAACATGATGGTGGCAACGGCGCTGCCGGAAATTTTTCTGGCGCTGTCTGGTATGGCGCTTTTGATTTTTGGTGTGTTTCGGGGGAATGCCGGGACACGGCTGGTCTGCTGGGGAACCGTTGGGGCGCTGGCTATTTGCGCGTTTCTGCTTCTCGGCATGGACTGGAGCCGTATTGTTGCTTTTAACGGTATGTTTCTTCTGGATCAGTTTACAGGTTTTATGAAACTGTTTGTGCTGATCGGCCTGATTCTGGCGTTGACAATATCGGTGCGATATCTGGAGCAGGAGCGATTTTCCCGCTTTGAATATCCTGTCCTTATCCTGTTTGCGGGCATCGGCATGATGATTATGATCTCTGCCAATAGCTTGCTGAGCATGTATATGGGGCTTGAGTTGCAATCATTGAGCCTTTATGTTCTGGCGGCCATCCGGCGTGACCATGTCAAATCCGCCGAGGCAGGCCTTAAATATTTTGTTCTGGGAGCGCTGGCTTCAGGCATGTTATTGTTTGGGGCTTCTCTTATATATGGTTACACAGGTTCTCTTGATTTTGATGTTATTGCATCGGCGATATCGACGGGGACCTCTGTTCCCGTGATTCTTTTCGGACTGGTGTTCATTCTTGCGGCGCTGGCGTTTAAAATTTCTGCTGTCCCTTTTCATATGTGGACGCCGGATGTCTATGAAGGCGCGCCAACCTCGGTAACGGCCTTGTTTGCCATTGTTCCAAAAATTGCGGCGATGGCCTTATTAATAAGAGTCTTGTTTGGCCCGTTCGGAAATATGATTGATGACTGGCAACAAATCGTTTGGTTCCTCTCTGCCGCTTCAATGATTGTCGGCGCTTTTGCGGCGCTGACCCAGAATAATATCAAGCGTCTGATGGCTTATAGCTCGATTGGCAATATGGGCTATGCCCTGATTGGTATCGTTGCGGGAACGCAGGAAGGGATCGGGGCGGTAATCGTCTATCTGGTTCTGTATATGGTGATGAGCGCTGGAATTTTCGGTGTCATTCTCGGGATGCGCCGGGGTGGTATTGCCGTAGAAGATATCAGGGATCTGTCCGGTTTATCGCGCACCAACCCGATGATGGCCTATGCGATGGCGCTTTTAATGTTCTCTATAAGCGGCATTCCGCCTTTGGCCGGATTTTTCGGCAAGCTTCTTATCTTCAAGGCGGCTATTGCTTCCGGATTTTATGTTCTGGCGGTACTCGGTGTATTGGCGTCGGTGGTGGGCGCTTATTATTACCTGCGCATTATCAAGGTGATGTTTTTTGATGAGCCAGCCGATGCCTTGGATGGACAAAGCTTCTTTTCCAGACGTGCTGTTGTGCTTCTGTCTGTTGTTTTTGTGCTGTTGTTTATTCTGTCACCCGATGCGCTGGTGCATACAAGTTTTAATGCTGCATCATCCTTATTCTTAAAATGAGTGTTGATTTCAAGATTCATACTTACGCTTCCTTGTCTTCAACGCAGGACTATGTCATGGAGCTGGCGGAAGAAGGCCTTCCCGAAGGAACCGTTGTCCAGTGTCTGGAGCAAACCAAAGGTCATGGCCGTTATGGCCGCGAATGGGTGTCACCGCTCGGGAATTTGTATATGTCGATCCTTCTCAGACCGGATTGTCCGGTTGCGAAGGCCGGACAGCTTTCTTTTGTTGCCGCTGTGGCACTGTCTGCCGCGATGGATGACGTACTGGAAGACGGACACCGCAAAACCCTGAAATGGCCAAATGATATCCTGATTAATGGCAAGAAAGTCTCCGGTATTATTATTGAGAAGCAGAATGAGGCCTATGTTCTTGGCATCGGTGTTAATATTCTCGGTGCGCCGGAAGAGGCGACCTTTCTTAAGGCGCTAGCCGGAGACAACCGTCTTGCCATCCATCCGTTCCGTGATAGGACGCTTGAAAAACTCGGCTTTTATTATGAGCAATGGCAAACAGAGGGTTTCGCTTCGATACGGAATTTATGGCTTTCGCAGGCGCAGGGTTTGAATGAAATGCTGGTTGTAAAAATCGGTGACCGGGAAATAACGGGGATATTTCGAGATATAAACGAAAATGGCTTTTTAATTCTTGAGGCTCCCGACGGTAAGAAAATTGACATAAATTCAGGAGAGGTCTACTTTCCTGTTTCATAAATTTTTTAGAAAAAGCAGGAAAGAAAGATAGGTTGAGATGCTTTTAGCCATTGATGCGGGGAATACCAATATTGTTTTTGCTGTCTATGACGGAGACGCACAGCGTTGCGTCTGGCGCTGTAAAGCGGATAACGGGCGGACGGGGGATGAATATGCTGCGTGGTTATTTCCTCTTTTTATGCAGGAAAAACTGGAGTTTGCGGCAATAACAGAGGCTGTCATCTGCTCGGTTGTTCCTGATGCCAATTTTCATTTAATGAATTTATGCCGCAGCAGGTTTGGGTGTGACCCTTTTATGGTGTCGCATGAGACGGTCAGCTTAAGGATCAGTCTTGATAAGCCTGCGGAAATAGGGGCTGACCGCCTCGTAAATGCGCTGGCGGTGCTGCATGATTATCAGTCTCCTGCCATTGTCATAGATTTTGGGACCGCGACAACATTTGATGTGATCAATGATGATGATGTCTATATTGGCGGGGTGATTGCGCCGGGTGTCAATCTGTCGATGGAAGCCTTGCACAAAGCGGCGGCAAAACTTCCTCGTATTACGATTGAAAAACCATCCTCTGTGATTGGCAAAGATACAATCAGCGCAATGCAATCGGGTGTTTATTGGGGCTATGTTGGCATGATCGAAGGAACACTGGGGCGGATTATGCAGGAACTCGGCTGGTGTAAACCCCTTGTTATTGCGACAGGCGGACTTGCCAGCCTGTTTGCCGATACGATCACGGACATTGATAAAGTGGATAAAGATTTGACATTGCGCGGTCTCGTACACATCTATCAGAATAGACTGAAACAGAAGGTTATATAAAGAGTATGGCAAAGTCAAAAAACGATCTGGATTTAAATCCGGATGATCTCCATTTTATTCCTCTGGGCGGGAGTGAACAGTTCGGCGTAAATTTTAATATTTATGCCTATAAGGGGAAATGGATTGGCATTGATCTCGGGATCGGTTTTGCCGGGCCTGAATTGCCGGGGGTTGATATACTCCTGCCGGATCCCGCCTTTCTGGTGGAGCGGCGGGAGGATCTTGTCGCCCTGATCGTGACCCATGCGCATGAAGATCATGTCGGGGCTATTCCTTATATCTGGCCGCGCTTGCGCTGTCCGGTTTATTGCACGAAATTCACGGCGGCTGTGCTGCGGCGTAAATTGCGGGAAGCGCCTGATTGCAGGGATATGGAGATTCGTGTTGTGGCTCCCGGTGATAAAGTCACAATCGGACCGTTTGAGGCGCATTTTATCCATGTTGCGCACTCTATCCCTGAGACCTGCGCGGTTATTCTTGAAACGCCCGAAGGCCGCGTTGTTCATAGCGGCGACTGGAATCTGGATCCTGCGCCTGTCATTGGGCTGCAAACCGATGAGAAATCCCTGTCACAGGCGGGAAATGACGGGGTTCTGGCCTATATCGGGGATTCCACCAATTCCAATGTCGATGGACGTGCGCGTTCGGAAAGCGATGTGGAGACGGGGCTTGATGCGGTTTTTAAAGACTGCAGAGGCCGTATTGTTGTTACCTGTTTTTCTTCCAATATCGCCCGTATCCAGAGTATCTGCAAAGCCGCGCAAGCCAATGGGCGCAGCGTTGCCGTTGTCGGGCGCTCGCTGCATCATATGGTCGGCGCGGCAAAGGAGTGCGGCTATCTGAATGATCTTCCGCGCTTTCTGGAAGAAGAGGAAATCGGGGATATTGCTGCCGATCAACAGGTTTACATTGTTACCGGTTCACAAGGCGAGGGCAGGGCAGCGCTGGGCAAAATTGCTCATGGCCAGATGCGGCACATCAGGATTGGCAAAGGCGATACGGTTATTTTTTCCGCCCGTCCCATTCCGGGGAATGAGAAGGATATTGATGCGCTAAAAAATGTACTGATAGGGGCAGGAATCGAGGTCATCGGGTCAAAAGACACATCGCATATTATTCATGTGTCAGGGCATCCTTGCCGTGACGAGGTGGCCGATATGTATCGCTGGGTTCGTCCCGAGCTTGTGATTCCGGTTCATGGCGAGCGGCTGCAGATTGAAGCGCAAGCTGATCTTGCCCGTAAATGTCAGGTCAAACAGGTTATTGTTCCGCATAATGGCTCGGTCATCCGTCTAAAAAAAGGTGGCTCGGAAATCATAGATCATGTTGCGACGGGACTGCTGGCGCTTGAGGGAAAAAGACTGATTCCCACAGATCACCCTGCCATCCGTGAAAGACGCAAGCTTCAATATACTGGCAGCGTTCATGTCTCGATTGTGCTTGACGGGCGCGGGGATCTTGTCTGTGATCCGCAAGTGACAACCGTCGGGCTTATTGATCAGGAAGATAAACTGGAAAAGAGGCTGGAGGAGGATATTCTGGACGAGATCGAGGATATTCTTGCCGATATGCAACGCGAGGATCGCCGGAATGACCATGCGGTACAGGAAGAAATTCGCATTGGTATCCGGCGGATGCTGAATATTGTCACGGGCATGAAACCAAAAACGTCTGTTCACACTTTAAGAGTCTAATACAAAATAGAAATGAACTTATTTACGGCTATTATCGTTTATCTTCTTGTGTGGTGGGTTACATTCTTTGCAGTGTTGCCATGGGGCAACCAGCCGGAAGGCATGCCACAACCCGGTCATGCGCCGGGCGCTCCTGCGAATCCGCGTCTTGGTTTAAAATTTTTGATAACTTGTGCAATCGCTGCTATGATCTGGGGCGTTATTTTTATTCTGATTAAGATTGATATCATTGATTTTTATGATCTAGCCGACCAAATGATGAAGGAGGATGGACAATGAGAAGAATTATTCTGGGTACTGTTGCTTTGCTGGCCATATCTTTTCCGGCGCAGGCGCAAAATAAAGAAGCGCTGTGCCAGCTTCTTCCCGCCGGACAGACTGTTCCCGGTGTCAATTATGTTCCCGGGGTCGATGTCCATGGAAACGCCGTTGTTCCGGCGGATACGAACCGTTTGATCAGGGAACATGTCGATGTGATCAGGATTCCGGTGCAAATGGATCTGGCATGGAATTTACAGCAGCAATTGCCGCAGGGAACCAAACTTGATGCCACACTTGCCATGATTGATATTTACAAGGGTGGCCGTGTAGAAATCAGCGGAATGGATGTTACAGAAGCGGCTTATACGCTTTGTGGTAAGCAGCAACCTGTTATAAAGGAAGAGAAAAAAATGACTCCGGCACAATCACCACAGTCATTACAGCCACAAACACAGAAACAAGAGCCTGAAAACGGCATTACATGGAGTAGGGAATATTAATGGCACAAGCACAACAGGCAGGGCAGCAAAAGAAGCCCAGAACCGCCATTACCCCGACACGGGATGAAAACTTCCCTGAATGGTATCAGCAGGTCATTAAAGCCGCTGATTTTGCAGAGAATTCACCGGTGCGCGGCTGTATGGTGATCAAGCCTTACGGTTATGCATTATGGGAGAATATCCAGCGTGCTCTTGATGATATGATTAAAGAAGAAGGGGTGCAGAATGCGTATTTCCCGCTTCTTATTCCTCTGGAATTCATTAGCCGTGAAGCCGAGCATATTGACGGCTTTGCCAAAGAATGCGCCGTTGTTACCCATCACCGCCTTGAAAAAGGTGCGGATGGGGGGCTTGTTCCGGCACCGGATTCAAAACTTGAAGAGCCTTTTGTCATTCGTCCTACGTCGGAAACGATTATCGGAGATTCCATGTCAAAATGGGTGCAATCCTACCGTGATCTACCCATGAAGCTGAACCAGTGGTGCAATGTCATGCGCTGGGAAATGCGGACGCGCATGTTTTTACGTACTTCCGAGTTTTTGTGGCAGGAAGGGCATAATGCCTTTGCTTCGAAAGAAGAGGCGCATGAGGATGCCATAAAAATGCTCGGTATTTACGAACGTCTTTATAATGACTGGCTGGCAATGCCGGGAATTGCAGGTGAAAAAACAGCAGATGAGCGTTTCCCCGGTGCGGCTCATAGCTATACGAACGAAGTCATGATGCAGGATGGCAAGGCGCTGCAGGCCTGTACCTCTCATGATCTGGGGCAGAATTTTGCAAAATCTTTCAATATCCAGTACCAGGGCGAAGATGGTCAGATGCATCTTGCCCATACGACATCCTGGGGGCTTTCTACACGGTCAATTGGCGGTCTGATCATGACCCACGGCGATGATGACGGTGTGATCTTGCCACCGAAAATAGCGCCTTATCAAATTTCTCTGCTACCTGTCTTGCGCGATGATCAGGATTCTTCCGAAATTATTGCCTACTGCGAAAAAATCAGGGCGCAGCTTAAGGCAAAAAATATCCGTGTCCATTTTGATAGCAGTGACGAACGGACTTCTAATAAAATGTGGGCGGCAATTAAAAAGGGAATTCCGCTGCGGGTGGAGATCGGCAAACGCGATATGGATGCCGGCGCTGTTACCCATACACGGCGTGACCTCGGACGGGAGTCGCAAATCTCTTGTTCCATTAATGAATTTATCGGGAATGTTGAAAAAATTCTGGAGGATATCCAGCAAACCATGCGCCGGAAAGCACAGGATTTTCAGGACAGCCATATCTTTGATCTGAAAAATATAACTGAAATGAAGGAGTTTTTTTCTGCCGATAAAACAGGATTCGTTCGTATGAATACAGATATCCTGAATGATCCGGCTTTTGCCCTTCTTAAAAAAGACCTTTCCATCACGCCTCGGTGCCTTCCTTTTGAGGATAAGGGGCAAAAAGTGATTATAGGAAAATCTTACTAAAAAATCCTGATTCTCGGGTCTAAAGGCGTTATAACATTCTTGCGCAGGCAGGAATCTTGTCTGGTCGATCTGGAAAATCCCTATTTTTATAGGGATTCTTATTAGAAGAGGGTGAAAACCCTTAATTTAACAACTGTGCAAATTGCATTAAAATATTGAAAAATAACAATTATTTATAGTAATGTGTAATATCTGTCAATAAGTTTTCCGAAAAGCTTGCTTTTAGAACCTATCTCTTTTAATTTCTGCCCATGATTTTTCGTACTAAAATGATGATCGTGACGGCGATCCTTCTTTTTGCCCTGTCACCTTTACTTTCCCCGCTTCTGGCGCAGGCTTCCGGTTTTTCCGGCGCGGATGCGCGGGGGCAGCGCACATTAAGCTTTTTCAATACCCATACAAATGAAACCCTGAACGTGACTTACTGGAAAAACGGGCGCTATGACCGGAATGCTCTGGACGGGATTAACCGCTATCTGCGCGATCATCGTACAGGCCATACCCATGAAATGAGCTATGAATTAATGAATCTGCTGAATGATCTCCAGCAGGAGTTAAAGCATCGTCATCCGGAGCAGGAGATCGTGTTTCATGTCATTTCCGGTTTCCGCTCTCCCGAAACCAATACCATGCTTCGCGCCAGTGGCGGTGGACAGGCCAAACAGTCCCGTCATATGAGCGGTGATGCAATTGACATCAGAATTCCTGGCATTGACAGCGCCGAAATCCGTAATATCGCCTGGTGTATGCAGCGTGGTGGTGTCGGTTTTTATCAGGGCAGCGATTTCGTCCATGTCGATACACATAAAGTCCGCCATTGGAACTGGTCACCCGAAGCCGGTATGTGTGGTAGAACAAGCTCCTGAGACTTGCTTTTTAGCACTAATTTAATGAAAAGTTTGCGTCTGCGTCCATTTCCCGTTAAAAAACATTCATGAAACAGCAATTGCGCATTGGCATCTATCCCGGTACATTTGACCCGATCACCAAAGGGCATTTACATTTGATCCGCCGTGCCTCAAAACTCGTAGATCATCTGATTGTCGGGGTGGCGGCCAATTCAAGGAAACAACCGAGTTTTACACATGCGGAGCGGCTTGAAATGGTTCAAACTGATCTTCTCAATATGCATGAAAAACATTGTGAGATTGAGGTTATGAGTTATGATAATCTTCTTGTTAAATTTGCACGCGATATGAAAGCCTCCTGTATTTTCAGGGGATTACGCGCTGTTTCTGACTTTGATTTTGAATTCCAGATGACGGGGATGAATGCGCGCCTTGATCCCGATATTGAAACAGTTTTTTTGATGGCGGCGGATAAATGGCAGTTTGTCTCCTCAAGTTTTGTCAAGGAGATCAGCAGTCTTGGTGGTGATGTCAGCGATGTTGTTACGCCATCGGTGGAAGCGCAGCTCAACAAAAAATTCGGGAGGTAAAGATGGTCGCCTTGCAGGAAATCCAGCCTCATAAAACACAGCCCGTTAAAGTCGGAACGGTTATTATCGGCGGCGGTGCTCCTGTTGTTGTCCAGAGCATGACCAATACGGATACGGCTGATGTACGGGCCACTTTCGCGCAGGTCAAAGAGTTGTTTCAGGCCGGATCCGAGATCGTCCGCGTTACTGTGAATAATGATGAAGCCGCCAAAGGCGTGGCGGAGCTTCGGAACCTGCTGGAAAAGGAAGGGCTGGATGTCCCACTGGCGGGATGTTTCCATTATAATGGCCATACACTTTTGACTAAATATCCCGATATGGCACAGGCGCTTGATAAATACCGCATCAATCCGGGCAATGTCGGTTTCGGAGCCAAGCGGGACAAGCAGTTTGAGGTTATGATCGAATGCGCCATCAAATATAAAAAAGCGGTACGAATCGGTATTAATTGGGGGAGCCTTGATCAGGATTTATCAACAAAACTTATGGATGAAAACGCCGCGCTTCCCGATCCGCAATCTGCTGATTCTGTGATGCGTGAAGCGTTAGTCCAGTCTGCTCTGGTAAATGCGGAAAAAGCCATAAATATTGGTCTGTCAAAAGACAGCATCATTCTTTCTGCAAAGGTCAGCCGTGTGCAGGATCTTATCGCTGTTTACCGTGAACTGGCACGGCGCAGCGATTTTGCGCTGCATCTGGGGCTCACTGAAGCGGGTATGGGAACGCGTGGTATTGTAGCAACAGCCATCGGCGAGGGGGTTTTATTACAGGAAGGAATCGGTGATACAATTCGTGCCTCTCTTACGCCCGAGCCGAATGCTTCGCGTGTGCTGGAAGTCAAAGTCTGCCAGCAGATCCTGCAAACGATGGGGCTGCGGTCTTTCGCACCGCAGGTCAGCGCCTGTCCGGGGTGCGGACGCACGACCAGCACCTATTTCCAGACACTTGCTGGAAAAATTCAGACCTATCTTGATACACAAATGCCGCTCTGGAAAGTAAAATATCCGGGGGTCGAGGGGATGAATGTTGCTGTTATGGGCTGTATCGTCAATGGTCCGGGCGAGAGCAAGCATGCCGATATCGGCATCAGTCTTCCCGGAACCGGAGAAAGCCCGGTTGCACCTGTCTTTATTGACGGTAAAAAAGCGCACACCCTGCGCGGGGAGCATATAGCCGAAGAGTTTCAACAGATTATGGATGACTATATCAAAAACCGTTACAGCGCCTCCGGTAGAAAAAACAGGGCGGCATAAAAGAAAAACTTGACCTTTGCCAGGGGAATCCATAAGTTACCACTTCTGAAACGGCAATGACCGCTTAGCTCAGCCGGTAGAGCAACTGACTTTTAATCAGTAGGCCGTGGGTTCAAATCCCACAGCGGTCACCATTTCCATCAACGGTTACAGAGACTTTCTGTCTTAAAGTAAAAAATAAAAGTGACCGTAAAGTGACCACGTAAATGACATTTACATCTACATCATCCTTATTCGCAAAAAAAGAAAAGATAGAAGATCTTAAAAATTTTTCTTCTGGTGACCATTGTTCAATGGAATCCCTTAAGAAAATTTGTCAAGATCACAATATAGATGAAAATTTATTGCTTTCACTTGGTGAGACATTAAGTTTTGCATGTTTTCTATATAACATAAGAATCGGAAATCGTATTGGTAAAATTACCAATAGAGAAGTCAAAAGACAACTTGCCAAGATTGAAAGGCAAGCAGGAAAGTTAAAAAAGGATTTGCAAGAATTGCACCCCCAAGTTTCCAGAGAATGTGTTGTAGCATATAGAGAGTTAAGCGAAGAGGCTATGACAGTCGGTGCTAACGCTCGTCTTACAAAAATTGAAGCGAACGACAAAATAAGGCGTTTTGAGGAAATATCAGTATTCCCTGCCATTATAGAGCTGGTTTGCAAGGTAGCAAATGCACAGCTTGTTCCAGCTTCCGCAGGAAGAAATGCTGATGATGCTTTATATGTTTGGGTAAAAGAAGTTAGTAGATTTTGGACGGGTGTATTAAATCGCTCATATACGTTGGATACTCATAATGGGGAGCTTATAACGCCTGCGGGAAAGTTTTTAGCTGATTGTATGGTTTTTGTTGATCCCTCTGCTAGAGGTGGTCCCAGAAAATCGGACATGTTGCTAAGGTGGAATTCTGACATTAAAACGAAAGGGATCTACCGATATGACAAAAAGAAGAAATCACTCTCCTGCATTCAAAGCCAAGGTTGCATTGGAG
>Ga0210044_10004328_pt1 | contig 19845 bp, 13 predicted proteins | sample CryGey13umfilter_2_FD_183959 | JGI IMG/M metagenome (GOLD analysis project Ga0210044, IMG submission 183959) | Groundwater microbial communities from aquifer in Utah, USA - Crystal Geyser 4/9/14 3 um filter (SPAdes) (version 2) | ecosystem: Environmental > Aquatic > Deep subsurface >... | reverse complement strand
GCCCGGATGCAGTTTGGCGGGCGTGGGTTGGCAGAAGGGGCTGGCGCGGGGCAGACACGCAGGTCTGCCCCTACGGTGACGGGGATGCCGCCCTCGGACGTAGGGGCGGCGCCTGCGTGCCCGCCCCGGATACCGCCCCGGATACCGTCCACTGAAAGGGGCCGGCGCCGCGGCAAGCGCCGCGGTTCAGGCACGCCTCACCAAAGCGGGGTTGTCTTCATCGTGCTCCCAGTTCACCGGGTTACTGGCGATGTACTCGCGAGTCTCGAACAGCTCATCGTCATCGCGAACGATCCGCTCAAAGTAGTTCCGCTGCCACAGTCTGCCTGGAAACGGCGCCCAGCCGTCCTGACGAACGCCCTGGATGTAGGCATTCGTGGTCATGGTCTTGAACCACTGGACCATGGCGCCCAACGGGGCGCCATCCTCGCGCTCGATGGCTACGATGCCGTGGACATGGTTCGGCATGAGGATGTGTGCATCCGCCGAGGTCGTCGGGAACTTCGAGGTCAGCTCTCGCCACCACGCCTCGACCATTCTCCCTGCTTCGTTGGGCCGCATGGCGTCGTCCGTGATATCCCCGAACAAGCACTGGCGGTCTTGCGTACAGATAGTCACGAAGTACGCGCCCGGCGTGGAGTAGTCGTACTCGGGCAAGCGGATGGAGCGACGGTGGTGGACGGTTGGATCGTAGCGCATGGCAGTTCGCCCGGATGCAGTTTGGCGGGCGTGGGTTGGCAGAAGGGGCTGGCGCGGGGCAGACACGCAGGTCTGCCCCTACGGTGACGGGGATGCCGCCCTCGGACGTAGGGGCGGCGCCTGCGTGCCCGCCCCCAAGATGTCCGTTGGTTCGACGCCACCATAGGATCCCCTTGCGGCTACTGTGCAACGCCCTCCAGCCGCGGCTCAACCCAAACAGCGCAGTCGCACTTGTTGCTGCCCAGGAACTCGATCGCGAGCGATAGCAGGATTGGCCGGTTCGCTCACGGCGACAGGTCGACGGAGCCAGTGACGACGCCGCCTGTGCTCCTCGGCGCCCCTCGGTCACGGAAGGTCCTCCCTCCTGAACCGGCGAATGCTGAGAGCGTCCTGCGAGCGTCGCTGCCGCGGTCCACCGATTCCCGCTCGAAATGAGGCTTCCCATGAACTCCCGCCTCCGAAGCAGACTTCCCCTGACCACTCGGCTCGCCCTGGCGCTTGCCCTGCCGTTGATTGCCTCCGTGGCGTTTGCCGGCGTGGCAGACCTGGCGGCCAAATTCCGTCAGCCCCCTGCGCAGGCCCGCCCCTGGGTTTACTGGTTCTGGCTGAACGGCAATCTCACCCGGGAGGGTATCACGGCGGATCTGGAGGCGATGGCGCGCGTGGGGATCGGCGGGGTGTTGATCATGGAGGTGGATCAGGGGGCGCCGCTGGGCTCCGTTCCCTTCGCGAGCGAGAAGTGGCGCGCGCTCTTCAAGCATGTGGTCTCCGAGGCGGAGCGCTTGGGGCTCGAAGTCAACATGAACGACGACGCCGGCTGGAACGGCAGCGGCGGCCCTTGGATCACTCCCGACAAGGCAATGCAGAAGGTGGTGTGGAGCGAGACAGAGGTGCAGGGACCGAATCGGTTCGAGGGCATCCTGGCGCAGCCGCAGGCCATCGCGGGGTACTACCGAGACATTGCCGCCCTGGCTTTTCCCTCTTGCGGCGCCTACCGCCTCGAAGACATTCAGGGCAAGACGGCGCTGGTGCGGCGCGACCTGGGACCGCGGGCCGACTACCCGAAGGCGCCGGGGGATCAGGTGATCCAGCAAGCCCAACTGGTGGACGTGACGGCCAAAATGGACGCCGCCGGCCGCCTCGCCTGGGACGTGCCTGCCGGCACGTGGACGCTCCTGCGCCTGGGGCACACGCCCACCGGAGCGGTCAATGCGCCGGCGCCGGAGTCGGGCCGCGGGCTGGAGTGCGACAAGCTCAGCAAAAAGGGTGCCGAGGCCGCCTTCAACGGCTTCCTCGGCAAGTTGGTGGCGGACAACAAGCCGCTGGCCGGCAAGTCCCTGGTAGCCACGCACATCGACAGTTGGGAGAACGGCTCGCAGAACTGGACAGCGCGCTTCCGCGAGGAGTTCCAGCGCCTGCGCGGCTACGATCTGCTGCCCTACCTGCCGGTGATGACCGGCCGGGTGGTAGAGAGCCAGGAGGTATCGGAGCGATTCCTGTGGGACCTGCGCCAGACCATCACCGACCTGGTGTCTGAGAACTACGCCGGACACATGCGCGAACTGGCGCACCGGCAGGGTCTACGCCTGACCATCGAGGCCTACGGCGACGGCCCCAGCGACAACCTCGCCTACGCCGGTCGCTGTGACGAGCCCATGGGCGAGTTCTGGTCCTGGCCGGGTCTCGGTGCCACCGGGACACTGATCGAGATGTCCTCCGCAGCGCATGTCTACGGCAAGCCCATCGTCGGCGCTGAAGCCTTCACTGCCGACGATGGTGAGCGTTGGCGACACCATCCGGCCTCCCTCAAGGCCATGGGCGACACAGCCTTTTGCCTGGGCATCAACCGCTTCGTGTTCCACCGCTACGCTCTGCAGCCCTGGCTTGACCGGAGACCTGGCATGTCCATGGGCCCCTGGGGACTGCACTACGAGCGCACCCAGACGTGGTGGGAGCAGTCCGGCCCCTGGCACACCTACCTTGCCCGCTGCCAGTACCTTCTACGGGCCGGTCTTCCAGTCGTGGACATCCTCTGCCTCGCGCCCGAGGGTGGACCGCGCAGCTTCAACCCGCCGCCTTCGCTGTCCCGCACCGGCTACAAGGCCGACGCCTGCCCTACAGAGGCCCTGTTGGAGCGCGTCACGGTCAAGGACCACCGGTTAGTTCTGCCCGAGGGCATGAGCTACAGCGTTCTGGTCCTGCCCGGCTCGCCGACCATGACCCCAGCGCTCCTGAAGCGGCTCGACGAACTCGCCCGCGCCGGAGCGACCATCCTCGGCACGCCGCCCGTGAAAGCCCCGGGGCTGACAGGCTACCCGCAGTGCGACGCCGAAGTGCGGCAGCAGGCGGACGCGCTCTGGAAGACCGGTCGGATCACGACGGGACGGACCGCTGACCAGCTCCTGGCCTCCCGTGGCATCCCGCCCGACTTCACCTCCGACCGCGTCCTGAGCTTCATCCACCGTCGCGTCGGGGATACCGACGCATACTTCGTCGCCAGCAGCCTCAAGCACAGCGTGACCGCCGCCTGCGCCTTCCGCTGTGCCGGCAAGCGCCCGGAACTGTGGCACCCGGACACGGGTCAGATTGAGCCGGTCCTGACCTACGCCGAGGCGGCGGGCGTCACCCGGCTGCCGCTGCGGCTCGAAGCGGCCGGGTCGGTGTTCGTGGTGTTCCGTCCCCTTCCCGCGCCGGCGGATCCCGTCGTCGGGGTGACGCGCAACGGCGAACCCCTTTGGCCCGCGCCGCAGCGCCAGGTGAAGATCACCGTCCGGCGCGCCCTCTGGGGTCCGACCGCGGGCGGGATGGTGGGGCCGCACACCAAAAACGTGACGGCGGAGGTGCAGGCGATGGTCGACGAGGGCGTTGCAGGCTTCGTCGTTGCCGAGCTCGCCTCTCAGGCCGGCGATCCTGCTCACGACATCGTCAAGACGCTGCGCGTAGACTACGAAGTTGGCGGCAAGAAGCGCGCCGCAAAGGCCACCGACCCGGAGCGCATCACCTTCGAACGGCCGGCAGCCAACGAACGGATCACCATCCGGCGCGCTGTCTGGGGACCCGCCGGCGAGAAGGAGGTGCAGAGCACGACCAAAGATGTCACGCGGCAAGTGCAGGGCGTGGTGGACCGGGGCGGTCCTTCCTTCGTGGTCGCTGAACTCGTCTCCGAAGGTGATCCCGCCCCGAACATTCTAAAGACCCTTACCGTGGAGTACGAGGCGGAGGGCGAGGTCCTCACAGCCAGCGCCACTGACCCTGAGCTGATCACCCTCGAGTTGCCTGGACGGGACGACCCGTCTCTGCGCCTGGAGTGGGAGCCTGGCGGCCGACTGCTCGCGCAGGTTCAGGCGGAGGGCGCGTACACGCTGGAGAGGAAGTCGGGCAAGACCCTGCGCTTCAGCGCGTCCGCGCCCCTGACGGCTGAGGTCGAGGGAGCCTGGGATATCGACTTCCCGCCGACCGAGGGGGCGCCCGCACACGCCAACCTCCCCAAGCTGGCCTCGTGGAGCGAGAACCCGGACCCCGGCGTCCGCTACTTTTCCGGCACCGCCACCTACCGTAAGACCATTGACCTCCCGGCCCGTCTGCTCGTGAAGGGACGCCGAGTCGCGCTGGACCTGGGCCGCGTGGAGGTCATCGCCCGGGTGGTGCTCAACGGGAAGGACTTGGGGATTCTGTGGAAGGCGCCGTTCCGCGTAGACGTAACCGGCGTAGCGCGGCCGGGCGCGAACACCCTTGAGGTACCCGTCACCAACCTATGGCCCAACCGCCTGATCGGCGACGAGCAACTGCCTGAGGACAGCAAGCGCAATGGCAACGGCACGCTGCGGGAGTGGCCCCAGTGGGTGCAGGACGGCAAGCCCAGCCCGACCGGGCGCTTCACCTTCACCTCGTGGCGGCTCTGGCGCAAGCGCGACGCCGTCCTGCCCTCGGGCTTGCTTGGACCGGTGCGGGTCATGTCCGAGGAGACCGTCGCTCTGGGCTAAGGCCGGAGCACGCCGCGAATCGCGTTGAGCAGAGCCACCCGTCCTACGCTGCTCTCGAAGCCACGCCAGCAGGACGCGCAGCCGGCACGGCGAATGACGGGCGAACTACGCGTGCAGGGACACGACCATGCCGACGCTTCTTCGCCCTTGCTCGACCCTCCTGATGGCAGTTGCCCTCCTCGCGGCGACCGGTCTCGCCGTCGCCGCCCCTCCTGTCTCCCTTGCTGGCGCCACGGCTCTGGTGATCCAGCCGGAGAACAGCTTCAACGGCTACGACTTCACCCTCTCCGCCGCCCTGCTGCGACGCGGGTTCGACGTTACGCAGGGCCAGCCGGAAGACTTGGCCGACGCGGCGAATCTCCAGCCATACGACCTGGTCGCCACTAACCTCAAGCGTAGCTTCACGCCCGAGCGGGTAGCCGGGCTGAAGGCGTATCTGGCGGCCGGCGGCGCAATGTATGGCACCCAAATCCTGCAATCCTCGTTTCCCGGGCCCGCAGGACGGCGGCGGGGGGGGGTGCAACGGGGTCTGGGAACCGGCGCGAGGGCGGTCGGGAGCCGAAACGGTGCTTCGCGGCGGTGTCCTGACGGCTCCGGAAGCGGGCGTGCAAATGCTCCTTGGGGGTCTTGAGGGTGAGTTGACGACTGCCGCGGGCCAGTTTGCCGGCGACGCGAATCAGGAACGTCCGCACGGTCTGCATTTCCCAACGCCGCAGTTGCTCGTCGCCGCTCCGCAGCGCCATCCAGCGGACCAGGTTGTAGGCCAGGATCGCGCACTGGAACAGCGCGGCGTTGGCCCCCGTCCGTGCGACACCGTCTCGCTGCACAACTCCCGGAATCTCAATCGCTTCTGCACGAACCGGATCACCGGCAGCAGCCCGGCGTACGACGTCAGCCCCTGGTCCGTCGTCTCCAGCTTCACCTTCCGAGGTGACACCCGACACTTGCTTCGGCTAGACTCGCTCATGGAAAAGGTGAACTCCTTCCTGCTCAAGCCCGTTTTCCGCACGAGGCGGGCCGAGGTCGCCTTGCTCGCCAAGTCAGCCGAACTTCATCAACTGCACGCCGAGTAGTTGGAGGAGTCGCTTCTGGATGTCGGTGAGTGGTCCGCGTTCTTTGTAGAGTTGATCGTCGATCTTGGAGAGGATGAGGGTCTGGGTATTCAGCTTCCGGAGGATGTTGCGGCCGGTAGGGCGGGCCGCCCGGTTCTCGGGAAGGAGTCCGCCCAGCTTGCCGTCGCCGGCGGGGAGGTTTCGCCGCGCTTCCCGTTCCATTAGACAGAACACCGTCAACGCCAGCAGGATGACGGTGACCAGTGCCAGGATGCGGTCGTTGTTCTTGAGGAACAGCGGCTGGACGCGCAGGGGTCCCTTGACATTGGCGAAGCGCCGCTCGACTTCGGCTTGCGCCTTGTAGTCGGTGAAGGCCTGGACTCCCAACCTGGAGAAGCTGGCAGGAGAGGGGATTCGATTCTCGAACGCGTATGCCTCGTCGCCACGCTGCACGCCGTCCAGAGCCAGCCTCTTCACCGGGAAGAGCCCGGCGGCACCGACAGCAAAGAGGTTGGTGTCGCGGCGTTTCAGGAAGAGACCGAAGCCACCATCGGCATGGTCCTCGACAGACTCACGGAACTCGGTGTCGCCGGCAACACGTATGTGATCTACACCGCCGACCACGGCACGCCGGGCCGAAACCCTCCGCTGCGGATGGGTCAGGGCACCGTGTGGGAAGGCGGGATCCGGGTGCCGTTTATCATGCGCGGCCCCGGGATCAAGGCGGGCGTCTGCTGTCACACCCGGGTGACCAACTACGACCTGGTTCCGACGGTATGCGACTTGGCAAGTGTTACCGAACCGCTTCCCGCCGGGATCGAGGGCGGCAGTTTTTGGCCGCTGCTGACGAACGGCGGCAGCGGCACAGTCAAGCGCCCTCGTGAAGAGTTCGTGGTTCACTATCCGCACTACGACAAGGACGAAGACGGCCCCGCTTCGGCAATCCTGCTGGGCGACCTCAAGCTGATCCGGTTCTATGAGACCGGTGCCCTGCACCTCTTCGACCTCTCCAAGGACCTCGGTGAACAGCATGACTTGGCAGAGGAACTGCCGGAGAAGGCGGCCGAACTGCAGAAGCGCCTTGACGCCTACCTGACTGCTGTGCACGCGGAGATGCCGCGTCCGAACTCGCGGTACGGCCCAGACCGAGCGCCGGCACCCGAGTCGCGTCGGGGAGGCGGCAAAGGCGGAAGCGGGAGGGGCGGCGGCGGCCGCAGAGCCAAGCAGGACCAGTGAGTCGGGCACGGATACACCCGAAGGCCGAGGACAACAGCAATGATGACCACTGACCGCCGTCAGTTCCTCAGAGAGAGGGGGTTCTTCATTGCCGCCACGGTCGGCGGCAGGTGGGCTGGTGCCGACGGAGACCCGCCGGCGAAGCGGCCCAACTTCGTCTTCATCCTAGTCGATGACCTGGGCTGGCACGATGTTGGCTTCATGGGGAACGAGTTCGTCGAAACGCCTCAACTGGACAGGTTGGCGAAGGACGGAGTGGTGCTCACCGCCGCCTACGCCAACGCACCCAACTGTGCGCCGACCCGGGCGTCGCTGATGACGGGGCAGTACACGCCGCGGCACGGCATCTACACCGTGAGCGACGAGTCGAACCAGGCCACCAAGCGGCAGCAGCTGATTCCCAGGCCCAGCAGCGACTGCCTCCCCGACGACTCGATCACGATTGCCGAAGCGCTGAAGTCGGCCGGGTACGCCACGGCCTGCTTTGGCATGTGGAACCTCGGCCTGTTGCGTGATCCGAAGCACAGTCCGGCAGCGGAGGGGTTCGATGTCTACAAGGCGCCGGCCGATCTCGGTTTCGGAGATCCGAAGAGCTACTTCCCCGCGGCCCTCGTCGGGCGCGATGGCCGGCAGAAAGGGGAGGCAGCACCGGCAGGGCAGTACCTGACCGACCGCCTGACCGACGAGGCGGTTGCGTTCATCAAAGCGAAGGGTGACGAGCCCTTCTTCCTGGACCTCGCCCACCACGCTGTCCACACGCCGCACGACCCCAAACCCGATCTGCTTGCCAAGTACGAGATGAAGACCACCGGCGGCGCCAAAGGCTACCCGGTCTACGCGGCAATGGTGGAGAGCGTCGATCAGAGCGTCGGCCGAATGTTGGACACGTTAGCGAGACTCGACCTGACGGACGACACATTGGTCATCTTCTTCTCCGACAACGGCGGCGAAGTCGTTGCTCTCAGGAGCTGGCGCCAACAGCAAGCAGAGGACGGGAACGTCACCGGGGGTCCCAGAGCCTCGACAGTCCGTCGTCACGACTTCCTGGCACTTGCCGGGACTGGCGCGGCGGCACTGCTCCGCCGCAAGGTGTCCTGCACCACAGAGGACCGCACGCAGAGCCTGCCTCGCGTGGATCCGCTACACTGATGCCGTCACGCCCAGTCTTCCAGACCTCGGAGTGCTGCCCTCATGAACGTGATCAACACCCTCTTCCTCGCCACCGTTTGGTCGGGACACCCCGTCGGCTTCGACCTGCTGACGCACGGCGCCTACCAGTTCGTGGCATTCTACGACGCCCAGCGGCGGATGACCGTCGGGCAGCGGACCCTGGGCTCGGCCCAGTGGACGTTCGTGCGGCCCGAGGGGCGACTGCTTGAGCGGCGCAAGCGGCCGTCAACGGTTGTTGACTGGGATAGCCATAACTACCTGACACTCGCCGTCGACAGCGACGAACACCTGCACCTCGCCGGCAACATGCACGTCGATCCGCTGGTCTACTTCCGCACGACGAAGCCGCTCGATGTGACCACGCTGACGCGGATCGACCGGATGGTGGGGGAGAATGAGGACCGGTGCACCTACCCGGTATTCATGGCCGGCCCAAAGGGCGAGTTGCTCTTCCGCTATCGCGATGGCTCAAGCGGGAACGGTGTCGACTTCTACAACCGCTACAACCCGGCGACACAGACATGGACGCGGCTTCTCGACAAGCCACTGCTCGACGGGCAAGGGAAGAGGAATGCGTACTCGAGGGTGCCCGTCTTAGGACCGGACGGCCGCTACCACCTGATCTGGATGTGGCGTGACACGCCCGACTGCGCGACGAACCACGACATTTCGTATGCCCGCAGCCCTGACCTCGTCCACTGGGAGAACTGTCGAGGCGAGCCGCTGACACTGCCGATCACGCTGGCGTCCGACACCATTGTCGATCCGGTGCCCTCCGACGGCGGGATGATCAACATGACCCAGTCTCTGGGCTTCGACGCGAAGAATCGCCCCCTGGTGAGCTACCACAAGTTCGATGCCGACGGGAGCACGCAGGCGTACAGCGCTCGCCTGGAGGACGGCGAGTGGCGCCTCTACCAGACCTCCGACTGGAACTACCGTTGGAACTTCAGCGGCGGCGGGTCAGTCGGCGCCGAGATCCGGCTGGGCGGGGTTCGCGTCGAGCCGGACGGCGGGCTCAGTCAGGCGTACCGCCACATCAAACACGGCTCCGGCATCTGGAAGCTCGACGAGGCAACCCTCAAGCCCATCGGCACCTATCCGCCTCCGCCAGCCCTCCTTCCGGGAGAACTGCGCAAGCCGACCTCCGGCTTCCCGGGAATGAGCGTGCGGCTGCAGACGGGCAGGGGCGAGGGCAACGCGTTCGGCGTCAAGTACGTGCTTCGCTGGGAGACACTTGGGCCAAACCGCGACCGACCACGGAAGGACATTCCGCCGCCCAGTGAGCTGAAGCTATACGAGGTCCGGACAGGCGGGGAGTGACGCCGGAAGCTAATCGCCAGTAACTTCCTTCGCAGCGCGAAGCACCCGCTCGGGTGTCAGCGGGGTTCGCCGGACGCGTTTGCCGGTAGCGGCGAACACGGCGTTGGCCACGGCGGCGACACCGGGGATGTGGACTGGCTCGCCAATTCCCTTGACGCCCAGCGCTTGGTCCGGGCCCGGTTCCTCTTCCAGCAGGTGCGTCTCGATGGAAGGTAGGTCGGCTGCGGTCAGGAGGCGGTAGTCTGCAAGGCCGCGGTTGGCCACTCTGCCGTGGTCGAAGATGATCTCTTCGGACACGGCTTGGCCCAGGGCCTGCACCATGCCGCCGGTGATCTGCCCTTCCACCGACTGCGGGTTGACCGCAGTGCCGCAGTCCTGGATGCCGATGGCCCGCAGAATCCGGAGTTCTCCGGTATCTGGATCGACGGACACCTTGACGGCATTGATCGCGAAGGCATGGGTCGGCGCGAGGGTGTCTTGAGAGCTGTCGGCAGTCAGTGGTTCACTGCCCCCGAGTGCGGCGAACGAGATTGACTTGTCTGGCGCCTCACGAACGCGGACGGAGCCTCCCTCGATCTCCAAAGCGTCCATGTCCACTCCCAGAGCCGCAGACGCGCGGTCGAGGAGCTTCTCACGCAGTCGGTGGCAGAGCTTCTTCAGCAGGTTGGCCATGTTGTACGTGACCATGCTTCCGCCGCTCAGCGGCGCGAGTGGTACCGACAGCGTGTCGCCGGTGACGGCGTTCACCTGGGAGATATCGAGAGCCAACTCCTCTGCCACAATCTGCGCAAGGCTGGTTCGCGAGCCAGAGAGATCGGTCGCGCCGGAGACCAGTGTCACAGTGCCGTCCAGTTTGACGGTGAGGTAGGCGCCGCCCGGATGACCGCCAGTCTTCCACTCGCCGCAGGCAACGCCCCAGCCGGTGTTCGGCGCGGGGGGGCCGTCCTCCGCAATCGCGTTTGCGGCGAGGTCGAGTCCGTGAAGGAGAACGTCGCTCTTGAGCTTGGTGCCGGCGAACGTGGCATCGCCAGCTCGCAGCGCGTTCTTGCGGCGAAGTTCCACCGGGCTCATGCCCAATCGGGCGGCGAGGCTGTCGAGGTGTGACTCCAGGGCGAAGGTGAGTTGCACGAAGCCGGGCGCTCGGAAGGCCCCGGTGTTGAACTTGTTGGTGTAGATTGCGAGCCCCTCAAACTTCACGTTGGGGAGGCGATAGGGACCACGGGCCGCGGCGAGGGCTCCGCCCACAGTGCCGGGACCGAAGTCCGTGTAGGCGCCGTTGTCCAGCAGAAACCGGAGCTGTCGGGCCAATAGGGTGCCGTCGCTCTTCGCGCCGGTCTTGAGCTCGGTGATCGTCTGCGCGCGGGGCCGGGTGTCCTCGAGTTCCTCCTGACGGGTGTAGGTCAGTTGCACCGGGCGGCGGCAGCGTTTCGCCAGCGCGGCGGCCACGGGTTCGATCATCACGCTGACCTTGCCGCCGAACCCCCCGCCAGTTTCCATGGTGACAACTCGTACCGAGCCCATGGGGATATCGAGCGCGGCTGCGACGGACCACTGCACGTTGAAGGGGGCTTGCGTCGAGGTCCAGACTGTGAGGGCATCCAGCTCGAACCTGGCGACGCAGACGTGCGGCTCGATGGAGGCCTGATGCGCGGCGGCGGTCTCGTAGCGCTCCTCGACGATGACATCGGCGTCGCGGAATCCCTGCTCGACGTCGCCGTCAACGATCTCGTCGCGGAAGCTCACATTGCCTTCCGGCTGCAGCGAAGTCGGGAAGAAGAACCCCGGGCCAAACTCGGCGCCTTCAGGGTGGACCAGCGGAGCGCCTGGCTTGAGCGCTTCCTCCATGTCGAACACGGGGTCGAGCACCTCGTACTCAACCTTGATGAGCTTGAGTGCAGCGTTTGCTGTGTAGGCGTCCTCGGCAGCCACTGCAGCTACCCGTTCGCCGACGTAGCGGACCTCTCCAGCCGCGAATATCGGCTCGTCGGAGTGAAGCAGACCAAAGCGCTTGTCGGGCACGTCGTCGGCGCACATCACCGCGACAACTCCCGGCATTGCCTCGGCCGCTGACTTGTCGAGGGACAGGATCCTCGCTTTGGGGTGCGGGCTTCGGAGGATCTTCGCATACAGCGTGCCGGGCAGAGCGAGATCGCCAGCGTACAGAGCCGTGCCGATGGCTTTGTCTCTTGCTCCAAGGCGCTCAACGGGCTTGCCGACAACTCGGAACTCTTTCATTGGATCTGGCCTCCTTGGGGGAGCTACGCTTGTTCGCAACATGGTTGGGCTGCCGTCGCCGTGCATTCGCCGGCAACGTTGAGCACCGCGCGGACGATCTGCGTGTACCCCGTGCAGCGGCACAGGTTGCCGCTCAGTCCGAGCCGAACGTCTTCCTCGGTGGGATCCGGATTCCGGTCGAGTAGGGCCTTCGCCGACAGGACCATGCCCGGGGTGCAGAACCCGCACTGAATGGCGCCCTCGTCGACGAACGCCTGCTGAAGGGGATGCAGTTGCCCGTCCTGCTCCAGTCCTTCAATCGTGGTGATCGCTGCGCCGGTGGCCTCGACTGTCAGTACCAGGCAGGAGTTCACGGGGCGACCATCCAGGAGGACGGTGCAGCTTCCGCACTCCCCTTCGCCGCAGCCCTCTTTGGTTCCGGTCAGGCCCAACTCGTCTCGGAGGGTCTTGAGCAGCTTGTCCCGAACATCCACGTGGGCTTCTCGTTCCACGCCATTCACGGTAAGGGTGATTGTCTTCTGCATTGGTCAGGCTCCTTTACGAGCAGGCTCCTCGGGCCCGGCAATGAGCCGTTCGGAGAACGGCTGGCAGAACGGACTGCACGACCTCTCGCCGGTAGTCCGCTGACCCTCTGATGTCCGTGATTGGCGCTGTGGCCCGAGCGGCGACTTCGGCGGCCTGGGCGGCGAGGTCGGCGTCAAGCACCTTGCCAAGGAGAAGCTCTTCGGCCTCCGTGGCTCGAATGGGCGTTGGGGCGACTGAGCCGAGGCCGATGGCTGCCTGAGCGATGCCGCCGGCTTCGTCCAACGAGAGCGCTACGGCCACGACAACCGTGGCGCAGTCGCACACCTCCCGCGAGCCCACCCGCCGGTACGCTGAGCCCGTCCTGGGCGGCGGCTGTGGGAAGACGACCTCTCGTACCAGTTCCTTTGGGCCGAGCGAAGTCTGCCGGGGGCCGGCGAACAGCTCGCTGAGCGGCAGCTCGCGTAGCCCGCTCTCGGTCTGGACGCGGACCAGCGGCGAGAAGCAGAGGGAAGCGGGGCAGGCGTCCGCAGCCGAGGAGGCGCTGCACAGGTTGCCGACAAGCGTCGCCCGGTTCCGGGTCTGCGGCGAGCCGATGTGCGCGCAGGCCTCGGCCAACGCGGCGAAGTTCGTCTTCACCGCCTCGGCCAAGACGACTTGGTCAAGCAAGGCCCTCGCCTCCACCACCAACTCAGCCCCGGCGTGCGAAACGGCGGCAACGGCAGGAAGCCCGCGCAGCGAGACGAGCCGATCTGGCTGGGGCCTCAGCCGAGCATTCACCCGCGTGAGAAGATCGGTCCCACCCGCCAACACGGCACTGGTTCCGTCTTCGAGCGAGGCCGCTGCCTCTTCCCAGCTTGTGGGGGTCAGGTACTCGAACTCTCTGTACATTCTCATGTACCGCCTTTCCGGGGACGGGCTGTCAGCCCCTCGCGAACCGCGCGCCCAAGTCTGCGAAGGACACGGGCCGGGATAATGTTATACTCGCGAAGGTTAGGAATACACCGAAGCTATTGCACAAGTTCGACGCCTCTGCGTGCACAGCAGTGTGTTGGGTGCTCACCACACGCCCCCGGGTGAAGTTCTGCGAACTTCCACTTCGGTGTATTCCTAACCTTCGCGAGTATAGCTGGTCAGCCAGTGGCAGGTCAATGGTCAACGCGATGAGTATTCGGCCATTGCAGCGCGGTTCCTTCTCGCCCTACGTGAATCGCTTCGACCGACGCGTATCGGCCGGAGCGGCGCCCGCGGCGCCTCGCAGAGGCAGGCAGCAGGGCTGGCAGCGCGAACGTCGAACTCAGCAGGGCAGCCCGGCAACAGACGACGAGGATTGGAGCTTCCCATGAATACCCGCGAACGGTTCGTCAGGACGCTGACCGGCAAGCCGGTTGATCGCGTCCCTTTCATGAAGGTGTTCGGCGGTGCCAACGCCGTCCTGGGACACTGGGAGAATGAGTACCCGGGGATCCGGGAGTGCATCGATGAGTTGCTGCAGTTCGAGGGGCAGCACCGTGGGTGGCAGTGCACGCCAGTCAACATGGACCCCTCGCAGCCCGTTCCGGTGGAAGTGCTCGAGGACACCGAGACCCGGGTCGTTCGTCGGCGCGGTGATGGCACGGTCGAGATGATTCAGAAGACCGGCGACTACAACCGGCACGACCTCGATTGGCCCATCAAGTCCATGGCCGACTGGGACCGCTACAAACGGGAGCACATGCAGGCCGACGACCCGTCGCGATTCCCAGGCAATTGGGCGGAGCTGGTCGAAGAGTATCGCCATCGCGACTACCCCTTGCAGCTCACCCACCGCGGCGTCTACGGCTTCTGCCGGAACCGAATGGGCGATGAGAATCTGGCGTATGCGTTCTACGACGCGCCTGAATTGGTCCACGACATGATGGACTACTACACCGACATGGCGATCGCGCTCTGGGAGAAGCAGGTTGAAGACGCGGACTTCGACCTCATCGAGTGCTGGGAGGATATGGCGAGCCGAACCGGGTCGATGATCTCGCCCAAGACCTTCCGCGAGTTCATGACGCCGAACTACCGCAGGATCGCCGACTTTGCCCAGCAGCACGGCATCGAGATCATCCTTGTCGATTCGGATGGCTACATCGAGGACCTCACCGAACTGATGCGCGAAGGCGGCGTCACGACGCTGTACCCCTACGAGGTCCAGTCGCTCAATGACGTGGCTCGCGTCCGGGACCGCTTCCCGACGGTGGGCTGTGTGGGCGGGCTGAACAAGCAGGCGATGGCCGAAGGCAAAGAGGCAATCGACCGGGAGGTAGCTCGGGCGCGCACCTTCATCGAGAAAGGCCGCTTCATCCCCGGCCCGGATCACTTCGTCCTGTCCGACGTCACGTTCGCCAACTACCGGTACTTCATGGAGCAACTCCGCGAAGTGGTGCTCACGACGGTGCCCGGGAACGGGTGAGTGAGAGCCGGACCCGGCGAACCATACAGTGGGGCAGCTTGCCCGCTCCTTCCCCCGCGGGGTCGGCAACCGAGGTGGAATGTCGGCGGGCCGGCTGCCCCGCTGTACGCTGTTGACTCAAGGAGAACTCCGAATATGACCCCAACCGACCGCTACCTCTCGTACATGGGCCGAGGCCCCAAACGCATTCCTCACTGGGAGCATTGGTCCAACCCCGACGCCGCGACGTCCCTCACTGGCATCGACTTCTACGCGCAGCCACGGAGCTGCATGCTGCGGCTCAACGAGCTGTACCCACACGTCGGCTTCCCCGTGCCCGCCAGCGATGACCCGCTGAAGCGCATCGAGGAGCAGACGGGACGCGACCGGTGGGGGGAGGTGCGGCGAGACTCCTGGCAGCAGGACCGAGCCCGGGTCCGGTTTGGCAGTCGGCAGGAAATGCTGGAGTTCAGCCCGCTGGCGCAGGGCGACTTCACCGGGTGGGGGGTCGTCGTGGATGGGGACTACAGCAGCGAGGAGATCATCTACCAGCGCCATCGGGCGGGCTATCGCCAGGAGTGGGGCGACTGCGCCCCGGAAGGGAGCGACGCCAGCGTTGGCTTCTACAACACCATGTTCATGTGGCCGCTGTTGGTGTTCGGCTACGAGAACTTCCTGGGGATCTGTCTGGAGCCGGAGTTCGAGCGGATTATGGAGGAGTTCGGCGAGATCAACCGGCGCGCGTTCCGGGCCTTTGCCCGCCTGCCGATCAACTTCGTCATCTGCCACGATGACATCGTCACCAGCCAGGGACCGATCTGCTCGCCGCAATGGATGCGCAAGTTCATCTTCCCGCGCTACGAGGAGTTCTGGGCGATCCTGAAGGCTGCTGGCAAAGCAGTCCTCTTCATGGTCGATGGAAGCGTCGACGCGTTCGCTGACGACGTGATGGCGTGCGGTGCCCGGGGCATCATCAGTGAGCCGACGACCAACTACAAAGCACTGGCGGAACGCTACGACAACCCATTCCTCGCCGGCGAAGGCGACTGCCGCATCCTGATGCGAAACGACCCGGACGAGATCCGGCGGATGGTGCTCTCAATGGTCGAGACGGCAAAGAGGTCGGGCGGCTACATGATGTGCATCGGGAACCACATCCCGTTCAACGTGCCGAGTGAGGCACTCAAACGGTACTTCGAGTTGTCGGCGGAGCTGGGGTATCGGTGATCTCGCCCAACTGGGCGTCAACCTCGGCCTTCACCGCGTCGAAGCGGCCCACGATCTTCTTGCGCAAGGCGGGGTCGTCAAGGTCCGCGCCTAACTCGATCTTGAGGGGCGGCGTCCACGCGCGCTGAGTGATGATGAGGTCGAGGGATCTCTGCTTGGGCCACGGCCGGAGGCACTTCACGTCGCGGTAGCGGACTTCGCAGTGGGTGGCGAGGTAGTGGAAAGTGCACTCCTCGGGCAGGACCTCTTCGAGAAGGTAGAGGAGCTGACGGAACAGCCCGCGGGTCGACTGGGGGGCGCGGGAGACGATCCAACGCTCGTCGTACTTGACGGGAGCGTCCTCCTTGCCCAGGCGCTCGAACACGGCGGGGATGCTCCCGGCTTCTGGCAGGTAGCTGCGGTGTGGCGCGCGCTGGCGGCCGTCGTAGATGAGGGCGCGCTTCTTGAGCGGGAGCCAGCCCAACTCCTGCAGCAGGAATCGGGCCGGCGACACGTCGATGGGGTGGCTGTTCCACGACTTGATCGCGACCTCTTTGTGCCGGCACGCCGCGGTCGGCGCCTCCACCAGTTCCATGAGCCGCTGCACGGCGCGTTCTGCCTCGGCGCCGGACAGGTCGGCGAGTTGCTTGACGGTGTCGTGGTACACGAGCAGCGGCATGCCCGCGCGGAACAGGACGTATGCCTGCGGGCGCCGTGACCACTTGACCGGTTGGCCGACTTCGTCGGTCAGCGGCAGAATCGTGCCGAAGACGTTGGCGGGGTCGCAAGCGTTGAGGAGGACCATCGGCTGCGCTTCCGCCGGAGACGCCTCGGCGTGGGTCCGCTTGACCGCGCGTAGCAGCTCGACGGCTTCGGGCAGTGCGTACTGCTCGCCAGGCAGGTCTTCGACGAAGTACCCGCGCCGCACTTCGCCGCGCATCTCCAACTCCTTGAGCGCCTTGTAGAGGTCCGCCCACCTCGGCATGGCAACCTCGCGCTTGAGCATGTCGCGGCAGAGGAGACCGTAGCGGCGAAGGAGCTGTCGGGCGAGGTCGAGGTTGCGCTGGACGGCGTCGAGTTTGGGTGGCGGCGGTGGCACGAGGCGTTCGGTGGCGACCCAGCGACCGAGGGTGGGGAGTTCGGCTTGAGACGCGCTGGACCTACGGGACCGAGGGTCGCCCTCGCCTCGCGCCTCTGTGCGGAGGCACTCGTAGCTGTCGTTGGTTGCCTCACCGGTCCACACGAGGTGCCAGAGCGCTTGCAGCACCAGCTTCTCGTCGGCGCCGGTGCCGGCGACGAGCGCCTCGCTGAACTGCGCGCCATACCCGCTGAGGAACTGGCGAACGGCGGTACACACGTCTGCAAGCTTGCCGTCCCACTGACCGAGGTCAGCGTCGATGTCGGCGGGGTGCGTGGGCAGCCACTTTGCTGAGTCGCGGAAGCAGAAGCCTATCTGGCCGCGCTTGACATCCTGCCAGCCGAACCGCCGCCACGTGACCTCGCCGCTGTAGCAGAGGCGGTCGAGCAGGGCGGGGGCGTAGTCGACGACGCGGCCGCTGAGCAGGTCGCGTTCCCAGACGGCGACGTGGTTGTCCACGCCCTGGAGCTGGCGCAACACCTGGCGCAGCCCGTCGATTCCCTCGACGCGAGTGTCGGGGTGGCAGTGCTGCCAACGGAGCATGTAGTCGGAGAACTCCGTCGCGGTGGCTGGCTCCATCTCGCGTCGCAGCCGGGCGAGGGTGAGGCGGTGAATCTCCTCCAGGTTGCTGCGCCAGCACCATTGCGGAAGCGGCTTGGTGTTGACATACTCGCCGCGGACGGCGAGACCGGCTTCGATGAGCGCGTCCAATCCGTCTTCCACCTCGACCATGGGAAAGGCGTAGCGATCCATGCTCTCGTACTTGGTGACGGGACCATGGGTGCGGAGGTGGTTCTCGAGGAGCGCGCGGCGGGCTTGCTGGCGGGAGAGGGTGCTGCTGGCGAACTCCTGTGGCACCCACAGGTCAGAGAGGACATATCGGTCTGATCCGTCGGATCGGTCGGATCGACCTGACGCCTCCCCCGGAAGCCTAACCAGCCAATACGCCTCCACCAACCGGTCCACGGTCAGGCGCACGTCCCCGTCGCGCGCGGCCTTCTTGGCGACCTCCAGCATCGTCAGCGGGCGACTGGTCGCCATGAAGCCCAGGAGCTGCTCCTCCCATTGTGTGAGCTTCCAGTTGTTGGCGAACGCCTGCCGGTAGAGTCCGAAGTTCTCCGCGGCGATCCAGCGCCACTGGTCCCGTTCAAGGGTGTTGAGTGGCACGCACAGCGCCCGGCGGCGGTCAACCAACTCCCAGAGCAGTGCGTGCCAGTCGCCCTGGGTGCGGGCGGCGAGGGAGAGGCCGGCGTCAGACCCGTCGGACAGGTCAGACTCGTCAGACAGATCGCCGAGGTCCTTCAGCATCCGCGCCATCTCGTCGGCGTCGCGGCTGTGACGCTCGGGGAGCAGGTGTTGCAGCCGCCGGTCCACGCGCTCGACCACTTCCGGGTCCAGCAGGTCGCGCAGCTCCTCCTCGCTGAGCACTTTGCGCAGGATCTCTTTGTGCAGGTGCATCAGGCGCGACTGCCGCTCGCGCGCCGGGACGCGCCCCATGTCGAAGTACGTGCCCATGGTCAGCAGCGAGTGTGAGAACGGGCTGGGGATCTCCGCCTCGTGGACGTGCACCCGGATCTCCCCGCTGCGCAGGTCCGCCAGCACTTCGCACAGACCGGGTAAGTCCAGTGCCTCGTTGAGGCACTCGCGCAGCGTCTCGGCCACCGGTGGGAAATCGTGCTGGTCGCGGCACGCCTCGTAGATCTCGTTGGCGCGGAGCTGCTGCAGCCAGACCGGGGTTCCGCGGCCCTGGTACTCCCGCAGTACCAGCAGCGAACGGACTGCGTTGTGTCGGAAGTGCACCCCGAAGATCGGGGCGTTCCGCAGAGCGCGCTCCAGCAGCCGCTCCAAGTCCTCGGCGGCCACCATCTGGAGGAGTCGGTCGGGGTCCAGTGGCTGCGTCTTCACCAGCGGAGCTTCCCGCTTCTCGCCGGTCTGCTGGTACGCCAGGGGAGTGGTGGGGTCGCGCGGGATCTCGCTGCCGTCTTCGGCGTAGTGCGGCACCGTCAGCAGGAAGCCGTCATCGAGGCAGGCGACGCGTGGCCGGAACCCCAGCTCGTCCTTGCACCGCTCGGCCAACGCCATTCCCCAGGCGTCGTTGACCCACACGCCGAAGGGCGAATGGACCACCACGTTCTGCTGACCCAACTCGTCGCGGAAGTGCTCGACCACCAGCGTCTCGTCGGTGGGCATGACTTCCATTGAGGCGAGCTGTTCTCTGAAGTACGACTGGATCGCGTGCGCGGCGTTGTCGTTGACGTGGTACTCGGTTCGCAGCCAGTCGAGGCAGTCGGCGTCGTGGACGCGGGCTGCCATTTCTCCGCGGAAGCGACCCACCAGCTCCCCCAGGTCCTTCGTCCGCGACATGCGCGCGCCCATCCACAGAGGGATCGTGGGGGCGGTTCCGTAGACATCTTCGACCAGCACCTTGTTCTGCCGGAAGCCCTTCACTTTCCACGCGGTGCTGCCCAGCACGAAGATGTCGCCCGGGCGCAGCTCGTTGACGAACATCTCGTCGAGCCGACCGACGCGCTTGTCCTTGGCCTCCAGCGTCACGTCGTAGCTCGCCTCGTCGGGGATGGTTCCGCAGGCTCGGAAGGCGATGCTGCGCGTGCTTCGGGCAGGGGAGAGGACGCGGTTAATCTTGTCCCAGTTGAGCTTCTCGAACGGCGGCTGGTCGAGGTGGAAGCTGTAGTTCGCCGCCAGCATTTCCAGGACGCGGTAGTAGTCTTCCGTCGGGAAGTCCCGGTAGCAGTGCGACCGCCGGAAGAGGGTGAGCAGCTCGTCCGGGTCCCAGGTCTGCGCGGCGACGGCGCCGACGACGTGCTGTGCGATCACGTCGAGGCAGTTCTGCGGGATGCGCGT